>Ga0307379_10013842_pt1 | contig 10441 bp, 8 predicted proteins | sample UN2MG_FD_202237 | JGI IMG/M metagenome (GOLD analysis project Ga0307379, IMG submission 202237) | Soil microbial communities from Risofladan, Vaasa, Finland - UN-2 | ecosystem: Environmental > Terrestrial > Soil > Coastal area > Acid sulfate soil | place: Finland: Risofladan, Vaasa | collected... | reverse complement strand
CGACGCCTATTCCCAGATCGCCCTCCAGGGGCCGCTGGCCGAAAAGATGCTCCAGCCGCTGACCGGTATCGACCTGGCCGGGATGAAATCGTTCCATTGGGCCAAGGGCAAGGTCGTGGGCAAGGATTGCCTCGTATCCCGGACCGGCTACACGGGGGAGGACGGCTTCGAGATCTACACGACGGACCCGGACCCCGGAGTCGTCTGGACGACGCTCATCGAGAAAGGGGCGCCTCTCGGGCTCCTGCCCATCGGCCTCGGCGCTCGCGACACACTGCGGCTCGAATCCAAGCTCATGCTCTACGGCAACGACATCTCGGACAAGACGACCGTCCTCGAAGCCGATCTGAAATGGATCGTCAAGCTGCAGAAGGGGGACTTTCTGGGCCGGCCGGTCGTCGAGAAGCAATTGGCCGAAGGGCTCCAGAGAAAGCTCGTCGGCTTCGAGCTGGCCGAGCCGGGCGTCGCCAGGCCCCATTATCCCGTCTATTCCGGAGGGCGGAAGGTGTCCGAGGTCGCGTCGGGGACCTTTTCGCCGCTCCTGAAAAAGCCCATCGGGCTCGTTTATCTCCCCATCGAGGCCACGGCCGTGGGTACGGAGTTCGAGATCGAGATCCGGACGAAAAAGGCCAAGGCCAGGGTCATTCCCACCCCCTTCTACAAGAGGGCGGGCAAGAAATAGCAAGTTCCATCATCGAGGAGGCATCCATGTATCCGAATGATTTCCGTTACACCAAGGAGCACGAGTGGATCAAGGTCGCGGGCGATGAGGCCCTGGTCGGCGTCACCGATTTCGCCCAGCACCAGCTCGGGGACATCATCTACGTCGAACTCCCCCCGGTGGGGAAGGAGCTCGCCGTGCGTCAGTCGCTCAGCGTCATCGAATCCGTGAAGTCGGTGTCCGACGTCTACGCGCCCATCTCCGGCCAGATCGTCGCCGTCAACGACGAGCTCGCCCAGGCCGGGGACCTGATCAACAAGGACCCCCACGGAAAGGGTTGGATCGTCCGCCTGAAGATCAAGGATAAGAAGGAGATCGATGGGCTCTTGACCGCCGGCGACTACGAAAAATTCCTAGAAGGTCTCGAACACTGACGCCCCGGCCGGGGTGACAAGGGGTTGTTGGCATGAGTTACCTATCTCTCAGCGACAAGGACAAGAAGGAGATGCTGGCGGTCGTGGGCGTCGGGTCGACCGACGACCTGTTCTGCTGCATCCCGGACGCCGTCCGGCTCAAGCGGGAGCTCAAGCTGCCCGCGGCCCAGTCCGAGCTCGAGCTCGTCCGGACGATCGAGGCGATCGGCCAAAAGAACGCCTATTCCCGCCACCTGTCTTTCCTCGGCGGCGGGGCCTATGAGCACTTCATCCCGACCGTCGTCGATTATCTGAGCGCGCGGGGCGAGTTCGTCACCCCGTACACACCCTACCAGCCCGAAGTCAGCCAGGGCACGCTCCAGGTCGTCTTCGAGTTCCAGACCCTCATTTGCCAGCTCACGGGACTCGATATCGCCAACGCCTCCCTCTACGAAGGCGCCACGGCCACGGCCGAAGCCGTCCTGATGGCCCAGAGGATAACGACCCGGAACAAGGTCCTCCTCGCCCGGACGCTCCACCCGCAGTACCGCGAGGTCGTCCGGACCTACATCAAGAACCTCGGTTTCGAAGCCGTCGACGTCCCTTACGGGCCCGACGGCCGGGTCGACAAGGACGCCCTCCTCCGGGCCCTCGACGAGAGCACGGCGGCGGTCGTCTACCAGTCGCCCAATTTTTTCGGCGTCGTCGAAGACGTCCAGGCGCTTTCCGACGCCGCCCACGGCCGCAAAGCCCTGTCCGTCGCCATCGTCGCCGAGGCCGTCTCGCTGGGCCTCTTCGAAGGCCCGGGTCGGCTCGGCGCCGACATTGTCACGGGTGAGGGCCAGTCTCTGGGCATCCCCGTGAGTTTCGGCGGGCCCTACCTCGGTTTCATGGCCTGCAAGAAGGAGTTTCTCCGGCAGACGCCGGGCCGCATCGTCGGGCAGACGGTGGACAAGGAAGGCCGGCGGGGTTTCGTCCTGACGCTCTCGACCCGGGAACAGCACATCCGCCGGGAGCGGGCGACGTCGAACATCTGCACGAACCAGGGTCTCTGCGCGCTCCGGGCGACGATCTTCATGGAAAGCCTGGGCAAGCAGGGCTTGAAGGAACTGGCCTGGCAGAACGTCCAGAAAGCGGCCTATGCGGCCGAACGCCTGGCGGCCGTGCCGGGCGTTCGGAAAAAATTCTCCGGCCCGGTCTTCAACGAGTTCGTTGTCGAGCTGGCCAAGCCCTGGCCGGCCGTCGACGCCGGCCTGCGCGGCAAGGGGCTCATCGGGGGCTACGGCCTCGAGCCCGCCTATCCGGAGCTCAAGAACTCCGCCCTCGTCTGCGTCACCGAGATGAAAACCAAGGACCAGATCGACAGGCTGGCCCAAGCGCTCCGGGAGGTCCTGTCATGATCAAGGAAATCCGTGAACCCCTCATTTTCGAAATAAGCGAAGCGGGCAAACGGGCCGTCGAACTGCCGGCCCTGGACGTGCCCGAGAAAAAGGACCTCCTCGCCGGCGTCGCCCTGCGCCGGGAGATCGCGGGCTTTCCCGAGGTTTCGGAGACGGAAGTCACCCGGCACTTCACCCGGCTGTCCCAGAAGAACTACTGTGTGGACGTGGGCCTCTATCCGCTCGGCTCCTGCACCATGAAATATAATCCCAAGGTCAACGAGCGCCTGTCCGGCCTGCCCGATTTCGCCGCTTCCCACCCCCTCGCCTCCGAGGACCTCGTCCAGGGCAGCCTGGAGGTCCTGAAGCGGCTCGAGACCTACCTATGCGAGATCGCCGGGATGGACGCCTTCACCCTCCATCCCGCGGCCGGGGCCCACGGCGAGCTCACCGGAATGATGCTCATCCGGGCCACTCTCGAAGCCCGGGGCGGCGCCCGCAAGTATGTCCTCATACCCGATTCCGCCCACGGGACCAACCCCTCCTCGGCCCACATCTGCGGCTACTCCGTCAAGGAAGTCAAGTCGAACGAGAAAGGGACGATCGACGTCGACGCCCTCGAAGCGGCCATGACCGACGAAGTCGCCGCCCTGATGGTGACCAACCCGAACACGCTCGGCGTCTTCGAGTCCGACATCTGCCGCGTCGCCGAGATCGTCCACGCCAAGGGCGGCCTCGTCTACATGGATGGGGCGAACATGAACGCCCTGACGGGGGTCGTCCGGCCCGGCGACATGGGCATCGACGTCCTCCACATCAACCTCCACAAGACGTTCTCCACCCCGCACGGCGGCGGCGGCCCCGGGTCGGGCCCGGTCGGAGTCAAGAAGGAGCTCGTGCCCTATCTTCCGGTCCCCGTTATCGGGGAGCAGGGCGGCCGTTTCGTCCTCGATTTCGACCGCCCGGCGACGATCGGCCGGGTCAGGAGCCACTTCGGGAATTTCTCCGTGATCGTCCGGGCCCTGTGCTACATCCTGACTCTCGGGCCCAAGGGCGTCCGCGAGATCGCCGAGTTCGCCGTCCTCAACGCCAACTACATCCGCAAGAGTCTCGAAGGGGAGTACCACCTCAAGTACACGACGCCTTCGATGCACGAGTGCGTCTTCTCGGACAAGTTCCAGAAGGAATTCGGCGTCACCAACCTGGACATCGCCAAGCGGCTCATTGATTACGGCCTTCACCCGCCGACGATGTCGTTTCCGCTCATCGTCCATGGCGCGCTGATGATCGAGCCGACGGAGACGGAGAGCCGCCGCGACCTGGACCTGTTCATCGACGCCATGAAGGCCATCGCCCGGGAGGCCAAGGAGACCCCCGAGCTCCTCCACTCCGCCCCGCACGCCGCTTATGTCAGCCGGCTCGACGAGGTGGCCGCGGCCAAGTTCCCTGTCCTGCGCTGGGAAAAGAAGGCCTAGGCATGTCCGTTCAAGACCTGGTCCTCAACCTGCACCGGTTCTGGGCCGGGCAGGGCTGCTACCTGGCCCAGACCTATGACCTCGAGGTCGGCGCCGGGACAATGACCCCGGACACATTCTTCCGCGTCCTCGACAAGCGGCCTTGGCGCGTGGGTTATGTCCAACCGTCGCGCCGGCCGGACGACGGCCGATACGGCGAGAACCCCAACCGCGTCCAGAAGCACTTCCAGTACCAGGTCATCATGAAGCCGTCGCCCGTCGATATCCAGGACGTCTACGTCAAGAGCCTGAGATCCCTGGGCGTCTCCCTCGAAGACCATGATCTCCGATTCGACGAGGACAACTGGGAATCGCCGACGATCGGCGCCTGGGGTGTCGGCTGGCAGGTTCTGCTCGACGGTCTCGAGATCACCCAGTTCACCTATTTCCAGCAGTGCGGCGGGATCGACCTTTCGCCGGTTCCCGTCGAGATCACCTACGGCCTGGAGAGGTTGGAGATGTTCCTCGAACAGAAGGACGACATCTACGACCTCGATTGGTCGGCCGACGTCAGCTACAGGGACCTCCGCTTGCGCGAGGAGAAGGAGTTCTCGGAGTACAATTTCTCCGTCGCGAGCGTCGGCATGCTCCGGCAGGCCTTTGGCGCCTGCCAGAAGGAAGCGACCCGCCTGATCGAAAGGAATCTGCTGCTGCCGGCCTACGATATGTGCCTCAAGTGCTCCCACAACTTCAACCTCCTCGATTCCCGGGGGGCCATCAGCGTCACCCAACGGGTCAAGATGATCTCCCAGATCCGGGCCCTGGTCAACGACATCGCCCGGAGATACACATCGGCGAAGGAGGGGGTCTGATGGAATTCCTCCTGGAACTTCTGACGGAGGAGCTCCCGGCCTCCCACATCCGCTCGGCCCTCGATCAGCTCGAGGCCGGGTTCCGAAAAGAGCTCGCGGCCGCCAGGATCGAGGTCGTTTCGCTCCGGATCCTGGCCACGCCGCGGCGGCTCGTCGTAGCCGGCGATTTCGCCGCCGGGCAGGAAGACCGCGAAGAGGTCGTCACCGGGCCGCCGCTGGCCATCGCCAAGGGGCCGGACGGGGCGCTGACGCCGGCCGGGAAGGGCTTCGCCAGGTCCCAGGGAGTGGACGAAAACCTTCTCGAAGCGATCCGGACACCGCGCGGCGAATACCTCGGATTCATGCGCAAGGCCAAGGGGACGCCCGCGTCCGAGATCCTCAAGGATGTCGTTCCGCGGGTCCTCGGCGCATTGTCGTTTCCCAAGATGATGCGCTGGGCGGAGAGCCCGTTCCGCTTCTCACGCCCCATCCACGGCCTGCTCTGCGTTTTCGGCGGGATCCCGGTCGAGACCTCGTTCGAGGGGCTCAAAGCCACGGACGAAACGGTCGGTCACAGGATCGCCTCGCCCGGCGCGATCAGGGCCCGGAGCTTGGCTGAATACACGGCCGAGCTCGAGAAAAACTTCGTCATCGTCGATCCCGAGGCCCGGAAGAGGACGATCCTGACCCAGATCGAAGACGCGCTGGCCCCTCTCAAGGCGAAGATCTACCCGGACCCGGAGCTCCTCGACGATCTGACCCTCAACGTCGAGCACCCCCTCGTCATCTTCGGCGAGTTCCCGGAAACCTATCTGGGCCTTCCCCTCGAGGTCCTATCGACGGCCATGCGCGCCGGCCAGAAGCTATTCTCCGTCGTCCGTGACAATAAACAGTTGCCCCATTTCCTGGGGGTCGCCGACGCGGTCGCCGACGGCAAAGGGCTCATCCGCAAGGGCAACGAACGCGTCCTTCGAGCCCGGCTCGAGGATGCCCGGTTCTTCTGGGACCAGGACCGCAAGGTTCCCCTCAAGGAACGGGCGGCCGGCCTGAAGAACGTCATCTTCCAGGAGAAGCTCGGCAGCTACGAAGACAAGGCCCTGCGGCTGAAAAAGATCGTCTCCTATCTCTGCGACAAGCTCAAGGCGGCCGAGGTCAAGGCCGAGACGATCGAAGCCGCCGGGCTGTGCAAAGCCGACCTGCTCACCGAGATGGTCAAGGAATTTTCCGGCCTCCAGGGCCGGATGGGCGGCCTCTATGCCAAACAGGAGGGATTTCCGGCCGCGGTCCATCAGGCGATCTACGAGCACTACCAGCCCGGCAGTCTCGAGGACGCCTCGCCGTCCTCTCTCTCCGGGGCCGTGCTATCGATCGCCGACAAGATGGATTCCATCGTCGGCGTCTTGGGCGTGGGCATCCCGGTCAGTGGTTCGAGCGACCCTTTCGGACTGCGCCGCAACGCCCACGGCGTCTGCAAGGTCATCCTGGACAGGAAGCTCCGCTTTTCCTTCCCGCTTCTGCTCGACAAGGTCCTGGCCGTTTACGGCGACCGGCTGACGGTCGAGCACGGGGCCGTCAAGACCGCATGCCTGGAGTTCTTCGCGGGCCGCTTGCGCTTCATCCTGGAGAAAAGGGGCTCTCGCTACGACCTCGTAGCCGCCGCCCTCGGACCCGGCCTGGACCGGATCTACGACGTTCTGCCCCGGGTCGCGGCCCTGGATTCCCTGAAATCCAGCCCGCAGTTCGAGCCCTTCATCCTCATGGCCAAGCGGGTCAACAACATCCTCAAGGGACTGTCCGCGGCCAAGGTCAACCCCGACCTTTTTGTCGAAAAGGAGGAACGCGACCTCTATTCGACTTTCGCCATCATCCGTGACAACGCCCAGCCCATGATCGCCCGGGGGGATTACGCCCGGGCCCAGGGCATCTATTTCAAGATCCAGCCCATCCTGAACACGTTCTTCGACAAAGTCCTGGTCATGGCCGAGGAAAGGAAGGTCCGCCAGAACCGCCTGGGACTGCTCCAGTCCATCAACAAGATGCTTCTGGAGATCGCGGACTACTCGCAGGTCGTTGTCGAAGGGGAGAAACCGGCGAAACCGATGGCCCCGCGTTAGGCGCCGAATTCGCCGGGCCGGCCGGGGATCTCCGGGCCGCCCAGCTCGATGAATTTCTGTTCGAGGGCGACGATCTTGGTCAGCACCTGAGGGACGTTCTGGTTTTTCTCAAGCCCATAGGGGGTGAACTGTACGCCCGCCTGGTACTTGTAGCTCTTCCCGGCGTTGAACATCGACCAGCGGACGCGGCCCTTGAGGTTGAGCGGGATCCTCTCGCCGGGAATGGACAGCTGAAGGGTGACCTTGGATTTGAATTTCAGGGGCTTTTGGGTCAGGAAACGGACGCCGCCCCGGCTGATATCCAGAACGGGGCAGAACTCCTCGTCGATCTTCGTCTTGGACGAAAGGAGCTTCTCTTTCCTGTAGGAAACCGTCGCTCCGGGGATCTTGAACCGCTGGCAGATTCGCCTTTCAATCCCCTTCTCGCCCATTTTGAACCTCCGATTCTCCAGGCTTCCTTATCGAGGTATCGGCCTGACGCCATTCAACGAGGGCCTGCTCTTAAGGGAAGATATAGCAGACATGCGGGGCCGAAGTCAACCCGCCCCCCGCATCATACGTTCGCGGCGCGAAACCCCGATTTCTAAATCGAGGTAAAAAGCGCCGCTCAGTATTACCCCTGAATTGAAGCCCGGGGAGTCGAATGGGTTCATTCTTTCAGGACGAAGGCTCGCGCGGGAACGAGGTCGATGGATGCCCGGGCCGACACGCCCAGCCCATCGGCCGTGGTCCGGGAGTAAGCGAAGGACAAACTGCTGACCTTTTGGTAGGAGGGAGGGGACGGCTTCGGCGGCTTCTTGGCCACGAGGTCCTTGATGGCCTTGTAGGCCAGGGCGATGGCGTCGACGATGTTGACCCCGCTGGCCATGGGACCCGTTTTCGGCGGCGGCAGATAGGGCTTTTGGCCCGGCATGAGCGGCCCGCCGAGAGGAAAGCTGAAGGAAGAGGGCTTGGCGGCGATCTTGCGGCTTCTCAGGATGAGCTTGCCGTCGACGTAGAGGGATATCTCCCCCTCCGGGATCGGCTTGGCCGGCGTCCCGGACTTGGGGAAGAACGCGTCCCGGGGCGAGGGCGCGGCACCAGCGACCATGTCCGCGATATCGATCCGGACCCGGACGGGTTTTCTCACGATGATGTCACCGGCCCTGAGGTCGAGGATGATATCGTAGGTGTCCGAGCGTTCGAAAAGGCCATTGAGGGGGATGGTCAGGATATGGAAGCCGGCTGGCCAATGCCCGCCTTCGAGGATGTAGGGGCCGAGGGAGATCCTGTAGAACGCCGGGTTGAGAAGTTCGAGGCCGACTTCGACCGTGGCCGGCAGGCCGGTCGCCGGGCCCTTGGCATAGGAGAGCAGATTGAGGTCGTAGGCCAATGGATAGGAATTCTTCCAACGGGCCCAAAAAGCGATGAAATCCCGCAGGGTGTAATCGTCCAGGAAGCCGAAATCCGGGTCGTAGTCCCGGTAGGTTTCGAAATACTCGACAGCCAGGTCTCGCTCCCGGATGACATCGCCGAGCTTGCCGGCCAGGAAGGGGAGAAGGACGCTCGCTGTCTGCTTGTCCTCCGGCTCCATTTTCTTGGATTCTTCGACGAGGTAATCGTAGGCGGCGCGGTAGTCGGGCGTCCGGCCCAGGCGGGAGAGGAGCTCCGACTTCCAGTCGGCCCGGAGGAGAGGCGCCAAGGCCAACAGCAGCAAGAGGACCGTCGGCATACGTTTAGTCATTGTAAACGAACTCGAAAAAGATCTCCAAAAGTTCGCCGGGGAAATCGGCGGGGAGAGCGGGGAAGGGGAGTCCGGCCCGGATCGCCTCGAGCGCGGCCCGGTCGAGGACTTCGATGGAGGTCCCCTCGAGGATCTCGATCGAATCGAGATCGCCGCTTTTCTTGATGACGACGATCAGCCGGACCTTGGCCGTATCGGGCAGTTCGGGTACGGCGGGCAGATTCCAGAAGCGCTGGATCCGGTCGACCACGACGGAAGCCCAGGGCAAATGGTCATAGCCCTTGAGCGGGATGGATATGCCGACCCGTTGGTGGCCTCGAGCTCCGCCGCCGCGGCCTCCTCCCGTCGGGTATCCGCCGCCCCCGAAGGCGCCCCGGCCGTACTTCGTAAAATCCGGGAGGGGGGCGCCTCCGCCGGCGCCGGGGGGGCCGGGAGGGGTGCCCGGCGGCGCGAGCGCGATCGTCAGGCCGGATCCAGCGGCCGGCTTGGACTTGCCGATCATTTCCTGGTATTTGGAAGAAGAAGAGAGGGAAGGGATGGCGGCTCCGGCTGCGGCTGAGGGCGCCTCGCCCGGGGGCTTGCCGGGTTCGCCGGGGGGGGCTTCGGCCGGCGGTTCCACGCCCGCCGCGGGCTTCTGCCGGACATCTCCGGCCCGCTGTGCCGTTCCGGGAGGGCCAGCTTCCCCCGGTAGGCCGGCGGGTTCGGCCGTCAGACCCTGGCCGCCGACGATCTTGGGGATATTCACCTTCAGCGGGGGGACGATCATGACGGTGCGGACCTCCTCCTCTTTGAAGGGGAAGATCTTGACCGTGAACCGGCCATGGTAGATGGCGACACCCAGAAGTCCGTGAAAGAGCAGAGTGACGAGGGCGCCGACGACCTTGTCGCGCGGCGGCCGGCCGTTCTTCTTCGGGGCGGGAAGACAATCCTCAAACATGTTTTGATGGCCTAGTCAGCTATTATAATATAAACTTCAGCATAAAAAATGCCGTTGCGTGTAAGTCATTGATTTCCCAACATATCCCAGACAATTCAATCACTTAGGGGAGATCCTCGGTCAATCGGGCTATAAGTCCGTTTAAGCCCTTTTAGAATCCAAGACCCTATTCAGAGCTCTCCCAGAAGTGCGGCTCCCGGGCTAGGATTTAGAGGAGGATGTGACGAGGAGGTAGGCGAAGCAGATGGCGTTGAGGATGGCCAGGCGGAGGAGCACGGCGGGAAGGCCCCAAAGGGGAATGATCATGGCGGAAGCCAGGGTCACGCCGACGAACGAGGCCAGGAGGTCGACGCCGTAGCCGAGACCCGGGTGCGGGGTCTCGCGGAGAAGGAGCTTGTTCGCGCTGACGAACAGATAGCCTCCGAGAGCGCCGAACGCAAGCAGGAGGGCGAAAGAAACGAACTCTCCGCCCGCCCCCGACAGGCCCCCGAGCGTGATGAGGAGGGCAAGGACAAGGGCCCCCTGGACCACGGGCAAGTCAAAGCGGCCAGGCTGTTTACGCCGTCGGGCCAGCAGCGAGCCGAGGACGAGCCCGGCCATGAAGAGGGCGAGGAGGAGCGGGATCTTCCCGTATACGTATCCGAAATTGGCTTGGAAGGCGATGAACACGACGAGTTCGACGACGATCGAGGTCAAACCCATGACGGCTATGGGCACGAGGAAACGGGCCGCAGAGCGCTTCCTCACGAGCGCCAGGAAGAGCAGGCCGAGGGCGAAAACAACCAGGGGGACGTTCAGGAACCAGCCCGAAGGGATCCGGCCGGCGGCCTGAAGGAGTTTCGACTCCAAACCGCGGAACTGGGCGGCCCAGAGGATCGAATGAAAGTAGTAGCTCACGGGCACGAGATC
>Ga0307379_10013841_pt1 | contig 10442 bp, 9 predicted proteins | sample UN2MG_FD_202237 | JGI IMG/M metagenome (GOLD analysis project Ga0307379, IMG submission 202237) | Soil microbial communities from Risofladan, Vaasa, Finland - UN-2 | ecosystem: Environmental > Terrestrial > Soil > Coastal area > Acid sulfate soil | place: Finland: Risofladan, Vaasa | collected... | reverse complement strand
CCAGGCGCGAGGCAACGTTCACGGCGCTCGCCGATCATGCAATCGGTCTGGCGAAGCATAAGCCAGTCTTGATGCTTGTCGAGGATGCGCATTGGTGCGACCCCACCACCCTTGAGCTGATCAATATAATTATCGACCGGATTGGCCACGCGCGGTTCATGCTCTTGGTTACCAGTCGCCCAGAAAAGCAGCCAGAGATCCCGGCGCACCAGCATTTCACCAACATTACACTTAACCGTCTGGGGCAACGTGGCGTCGAGGAGATTGTCGCGCGTCTCGGCGGCGGCAAGCTCCCGCCATCCGCAATTGCTGCAATCATTGAGCGCACCGACGGTGTGCCACTATTCGTCGAGGAATTGACCAAAGCACTCGTTGAAAGCGGCGAACTCAGTGTTCCCGCAAGCCTTCATGACACGCTGATGGCCCGCCTTGACCGCCTTCCAGAGGTAAAAGAAATTGCCCAGATCGCGAGTGTCATCGGTCGTGAGTTCGATGTGGACCCGCTCGCCCAGATCGCGGAAATTTCGCAACAGAAGATGATGGCCGCTCTTAAGAGCTTGCGCCAGGTCGAGCTGGTGTTTCCACGCGGAAGCACAGCCGGGCATTACATATTCAAGCATGCGTTGGTCCGCGATGCCGCCTACGAGAGCCTTCTCAACCGTCGGCGGCAAGAGATCCATGGAAGGATATTTGACGTCCTCCGCGAAAACGAGCATACGGCTCCGGGGGTCCTCGCAAGCCATGCGGCTGAAGCGGGCCGGCTGAAGGAAGCGGTCCAATACGGCCGAATCGCTGCGGAAGAGGCCCTCCGCCGCCCAGCTTACGCCGAGGCGATCACCCATCTTGAAGCGGCTCTGGGTGTACTTGCCATGCAGCCAACCAGTGATGTGAATCAGCGAGAACGCATCGCGTTGCTGCTCCTCGCCGGACAGGCGTGCATCGCCCATTATGGGTACGCAGCCGCATCGACCGTCGCCACCTATGCCGAGGTCGAAAGCATCGCGCGCGGGATTGGTGACAAGGAACTGCTGATCGAAGGACTATACGGACGCTGGGCCGGACACTATGTACCCGGACGAAACCCGATCGCATTGGAAGTGGCTAACACCATCTGCGAAGTCAGCGCCGAGGTTGACGATGCGCTGGCCCGTGCGTTGGGTCACCGCCTGCGCGGCACTGTGCTGACGATGATGGGTCGCGTCGACGAGGCGACGGTCGAGCTTGCGGCGGTCGATGATCATTACGATCCGAAGATTCACGCCGGCTTTGCCTCACGTTTCGGGCAAGATGTTGGAATCGCTCGCGATTGTTATATGGTCGGTGTTCTGGCGCTGAGCGGCAGGTTCGATTCTGCCGCAGCGCTCGCGCGAAAAACCTTGGAAGCACTAGATAGGATCAACCACACCCACACCACTGGCTATGCGTTGGGGCATCTTGCCTGCTTCCTTTGTGCGGCTGAAATCGAGCCCCTAGGCGTCGAGATTGCCAAGAAATGCATCGAATTGAGCGAGCGCAACCGGATGCCACTCTGGAACGCACTCGGGCTTGCCTCACTCTCAATGGCGCGCGTCTATGAAGGCAATGACGCAGAGGCGTTGCCGGAATTCACTCGGGCGCTCAACATGCTATCGGACCTGAATTTTGATGTGTTCAGAACCACCCTTTTGCCATCGCACGCCCTTGCGTTGGCGAAAACTGGAGACTTCACCGCCGCAACCGCAAACCTCGCTGAAGCGCGCGCGTTGATGGAGGAACACGATGCGCGATTCTCGGAGCCGGAGATCTCCCGCGTCGAGGGACAGCTCGCGGTTCTCCAGCGCAACAATATCAAGGCGAAAGCATGTTTCGAGCATGCTCTCGGTCGGGCGCAGAATCTGGGTCACTTGTTATGGGAACTCCGCGCCGCCGAGAACCTAGCCGAGATGCTCAGGTGGGAAGAGGACTTTGGCGGCGCATGCGACCTTCTTGCATCCACCCGTTCGCGGTTCACCGAGGGCCACGATTTTCCAGCACTCCGGCGGGTTGCCGGCTCCATCGCCGAGAAAGCCTGAAGACTTGCGACACTAGTGTCGAATTAAGCTCCGTTCGCTGCAATTTGGATGCCTAGATTCCCTTACCAGCAAGCACGCCGCGCGCGTCAATCACTGTTACGACCGCCTCTTCCGGAGCTGCGAGGCTGACGTAGTAGTCCGCTGACGATGCCAGAGAATACACATACCAGCGTTTTTGAATCTGCATCCGGCCACTGAATTGCACCGACCTCCAAACAGCCGGCGCCGACGCAATCGGTAGACTGATCAGCGGAAAGTCGCTGAGGTTGAGACCGATACCAGTCCCCTTTACCAAGGCCTCTTTCGCGGTCCAGATGCGGAAGATACCAGCCTCGCGGTCTTCCGTTTCGGCCTCGTCGAATTCAGTTCGTTCAGATGGCGACAGAACTCGCCCTGCAAGCGCTATCGTATCGATTGGCCGAAGGCGCTCGACATCGGCACCGACTGGAAACCGGCGCGTGACAGCAAGGATACCTCGGCCTTTCGAATGGGAGGCGTTGAAATGCAGGCCGGCCATTGGGCCATGAAGCTCAGGCTTGCCGAACCGGGCGTCGGAGATTCTGACATCTTTCGGGTCAATCCCGAGATAGCGCGCCAGAATAATTCTGCGAGCGGCGCGACGGATGGCGAAAGCGCCTGCGAGTTGAGCAGTCCCAAACTCTCGAAAGCGGTTGCGTTCGATTGGGCACAGGAGTGCAAGCGCCGCATCGACCGCTTCCGGACCACCATCGATCGAAAACTGCCAAAGGTCGATTCCATCGATGCTCATTCCCACTTCCACCGCGCCACCGCGTCGCGCAGTACTCCCGCGATCACGGCCAGAACTTGGCCTTGGGATTCTCGAAATGGAAAGAAATGCCCGCCTTCAATCTCATGACGGGTGATCGTTCCCCTAAAAAATTCGGCCCATTGGACGGCCGAACCACTCGGAACGACGGCATCATCCTTGCCGCTCATCAGGTGGGCACCGATCTCCAGTGGCGCCGCTTCAGGTGTAATTCGATGGCGTCTCAGCATGGCGATGTCACCACCGACGAACCGCGCGGAATTGACCACAGAAACGGATTGGTGGCGTGCGAATATGCTTCAGCGAGCATTCCCGGTTTCTAAAAAATTTTGTAATTAACCGGAATCATCTCGTAGATCATGTCGTCGATGCCCCAGTCGCGCGTCTCCCTGAGGGCTTCCCGCCTCGCCTTTTCCCATGAGTCCGAGGATTTCTTCCTGCGTGGAGCCGCATACAGCAAGCCAACAACCATGCCCGCCCCGGTGGTGGTGATTACCTTGAATTTCACTCCGGCTTCGTCCAAGGCCAAAAGGGCGCCGGTCATCAATGGAAGGTTCGGCGCACCGCCGCCCAGAACAAGGGCAATAGCCATTGATTCAACTCCTCGATAAGCACGCGCACCAATTAACCAATGCGCGAAAGCACCTATTTTTCCTAACGATTCATTAACTATGAGATTGGCATTGATCTTCGGAGATTGCAAAAGGAAAACGACAATCCTGAGTTGTGCCGGGCCCAATCGGCGATGCCCTGCAATCGGGCGATCAGCATCGGTACCGGCGACAATCGCACAACGCGCGGGCTCGAATGCAATCTCAGCTTTGCGCGCACAAGGCGAGGCTTGAGGTTTTGTTTATTCGCCCCTATTCACCGCGTGTCGTTGCAGCGGTTCTGCTCAGGGGGCAGGCGCCGCTGCCAGCCTGCCGCCTAAATGTTGATTTTAGCATGACAACCCTTGAAGCCTTTGACGTACCGCAATATTGTCGCGCAAGATCGGGAGGGGACGTTGATCGGGGGAAGATTGCGAAGGGCGCCGAGACACGCGGCTACTGGGTTCTCGCGCGTCTTCAGGGCGATCGCATCGCTGTCACTCGTGGCGATCGTTGCATTGCCTGCCCAGCCGCGCGCCGAAGTTCCCCTGCCCCCACCCAGACCCAGCCTCAACCTGTTTGGCATGACCGGACTGATCGACTTGCCGTCAGCCGAGATGCAACCTGACGCCGAATTCTCGGTCACCAGTAGCTATTTCGGGGGCTATCTTCGTAACACCATTTCGGTTCAAATTCTGCCCGGAATCGAGGCGGCTTTCCGATATTCGGTGCTCGAGGACATGCTCGCCGGCTCACAGGGACCAACGCTCTATGACAGAAGTTTTGACGTCAAGCTGCGCCTGATCGAGGAGAGCCCGGACTGGCCCTCTGTCGTCATTGGCTTGCAGGATTTCCTTGGCACCGGTGTCTACTCTGGCGAGTATTTCGCCGCGACCAAGAATCTCCTTGATGGCTACCTTAAAGTTACCGGCGGTGTTGGCTGGGGTCGTTTCGCCGGCAACGACGGGATCAGCAATCCTCTGTGCCAGGGCAATAACCGGTTCTGTGACCGCACCCGTTTGGCCGGGACTGGCGGCGCCGTCGAGTTTGGCCAATTTTTCTCGGGCAGAGAGATCGGCTTTTTTGGTGGCGTCGAATGGCAGACGCCGATCACCGACCTAGTGGTCAAGGCCGAATACAGCGGCGACGACTATACCCGCGAGCAAGCGCTTGGTTCCTTTTCTCCCAATATCCCTTTCAACTTCGGGTTGGAGTATCGACCCATCCAGGGTGTCGAACTGGGTACTTACTACATGTACGGCACCGAGGTTGGCATCCGTTTGACCCTAAGCGCCAACCCGTTCTTGCCGCTTGCCGAACTTGACGGCGAATCCGCGCCGCGCGCAGTGACGCCCCGGCCGCAGCCCGACTCAACGGCGGATGCCACGCTGTTCGGCGAGATCCGCGCGTTGCTGGGTGGCAAACCGCCGACAACTGCCTTCGCCGCGAGCGGCATCACCAAGGTAGAGGTCAAAACAGACGCCCAAGGTGTCCGTTGGGCCCGGGCCGAACTGCCAGCCTCGGCTGACTACATCTGCCCCGACGAGGAGGCCCTGACAATCGACGCCGAGTACGGCGTGGTCGATGCCGTCAGCTTCCGTCATCCGGATGGCAAGCTGGTCTGCACCGTGGCACTGCGCCCGGCCGGGCAACAGGCGATCCGCCAAGCGGTACGCGCCGGTGCCAAATATCCGACGGACTGGCACACCGACGAAGCACAGCGCCGCAAAATCGTCGAGCAACTGGTCGCCGAACTCGACGCCGACCGGCTTGGCCTGTTTGGCATCAACCTCGAGCCGGAGCGGGTCACGGTCTATATCGAAAACAGCAAATTCCGCTCGATGCCACGCGCCATCGGTCGCACGGCCCGCGCCCTGAGCGCAACAATGCCAGCCTCGGTCGAACTCTTCGAAATCATTCCGGTCGAGCGCAGCCTTCCGGTCGTCAACGTGGCCCTGTTGCGCTCTGCATTGGAAGACCAGGTCGCGCGCCCCGATGCGGCGCGATCAGCCTGGTTGTCGGCCACGGTCAGCGACGCTGCACCGGTAGAGGGGGGGACGACGACCGGAACGCCGGAGAAGTTCCCGCGTGTCTCCTGGGCGGTCAGTCCGGCCCTTCCAATCAACTTGTTTGACCCGGACAGTCCGGTCCGTTTCGACGCCTCGGTGATTGCCGACGCGGGGATCGAGTTTCTGCCCGGCTTGAGCGTCAATGCCGCAATCCAGAAGCGCCTGGTCGGAACGCTCGACGAGAACGACGCCGACAACGACTCGAGGCTGCCGCATGTGCGCTCCGACATCGCGCTCTATCAACGTGAAGGGGATCCAGCACTTTCGCGTCTGACCACTGATTATACTACGAAGCTCGACGATGCACTGTACGGTCGCCTGTCGGCTGGTCTGCTTGAGCGCATGTATGGCGGGATCAGCGCAGAGTTGTTGTGGAAGCCGGCGGAGCAAAGCTGGGGCCTCGGTGGCGAGATCAACTATGTCCGGCAACGCGGCTATGACCAACTCTTCAACTTTCGCAACTACGATGTCCTGACCGGCCATGCCAGTGTCTATTGGGACACCGGTTGGTACGGGATCAGCACTCAGGTCGACGCCGGGCGCTATCTGGCCGGGGACTACGGCGGCACCTTGACTGTCAAGCGCCGCTTCGCCAATGGCTGGGAGTTCGGTGGCTTTTTCACTCTGACCGACGTACCCTTCAGTACGTTCGGCGAGGGCAGCTTCGACAAGGGAATTTTCCTGACCATTCCCTTCAACTGGTTCCTGCCCTATGAAAGCCGCTCGGAATTCGCGACCTCGCTCCGTCCGCTAACCCGCGACGGTGGCCAAAGACTGGTGGTATCGAACCGGCTCTATCCGATTATCGAGGACATGGACCGGGCCGGGCTTCGCGACAACTGGGGGAACTTCTGGGAATGACGCGCCTGCGGATATTCAATGCTCCGGCAATACGGTCAGCGGGTCTGGCCCTCGCCATCCTGGCCGGACTGGCCGGATGCTCCAGCTCGGCCGACAACAACTTCCAGCGGATTGGTGCACTGGCCAGGACCTCGTTCAGCAGCGTCGAGAAACCCGAGCCTCGCCCGGAGATGACCCGGGCCGAACTGAACGAAATTCCGTTTGCCACCATCGCACTGACCTTCGGCGAAGGCCGGCGCACTTTTATGGTCCCATTGGCCGATAATGGCCGATACCTGAACTATCTGGATGCAAGCAACCGCGGGCTGGTGATGTTCGGCGGCGCGGTTTCTGCCACCCAATCGTTGGGCCAGGACGTCGAGGCGGTGCGCCACCAGCCAAACGACCCGGTCGCCTATCCGACCCCGATTACAGATTGGCCAGGTCAGGTTCACCGCGACTATCAATTCACCCAGCGCAGCGGCGCCGAGTACAGCATCACTTTGTCCTGCATCTTCGTGCGGCTGGCAAACGAAACCATCGAGATCGTCGAGATCAATTTCGACGTGGTGCGGATCAGCGAAATCTGCACCAACGCCAAACGTCAGGTTACCAACACCTATTGGGTCGAGGCGGATACCGGTTTCATCTGGAAGTCCCGGCAATGGCTCGGCCCGCATATCGACCAGGCAACGATCGAGATCATCCGGCCTTACAGCGGATAGCGCCCGACGCCTGTCCAGGTGACCCGGCCACAGTTGAGCCTCGGAAGACCAAGAAAACCCATGAAAGAGCTCCGCTTGATCAACCAGAAGCGCACCGCGTAGACTGTAACTTGACGAGCCAGACCGTCGCAAGGCCATCACATCGGACAGCCTGATTCATCTGACGACGGACAATCAACCGCCGATTTTGCGGCGATCGAGTTCGGAAGGCTGGGAACGGTTGGAACGCTCGAGCGCGCTACGGAACAGCGATGGGCGCTCGTTCTTATCGAGCGCTGGTTTGGCCTCGGCCTGGGTGGTCTCGGCTTCGGTGACTGCGTTGACTGCTTCGGGCGACGGCTCTTCGACCTGCGGCTTCAGTGAAATTTCTTCGGCCTGCGGCTTCTGTGGAATTGCCGTGGTGGCCGCGCTCACCAGCGGCGTGTACTCCTCCGAGGTGTGCTTGCTTGTCAATTCTTCTGCGAAGCAAATGAAGCCATCGACCTTGGCAATTTGACCGTTTAGCTGGTCGCGATATTTCATAGCATTTTGCAAAACATCGGACATTTGGACACCTCTCGATAAAACTCTTCGACACACAGACGAAACGATATCGACAACTGCATCGCGCCCACGGATGATAACCGCTGGGCAAGTTTTTTCCAATCTGGGATTAAGCGAAAACTCTACAATTCTTTAAAAATTAGAATGATTTAGAAGCAAAACCACAACTTCCGGTTCTAGTAATATGATTGATACACGCATGTGATGTAGGTCGCGGATTCTCATCAACCACCGAATCAATTTGACCCGCCGGTGGATCGGCGATGCGGCGCACTTCGTTCAGCTTGTGGGTGATGATGATCGAGGTGACGCCCTGTGCCTTCAGGTCCAGCAGCAGGTCCAGCAACGCCTGGCTATCGGATTCCGACAGGGCGGCGGTGGGTTCGTCGAGGATCAGCAGACGCACGTCCTTGGACAGGGCCTTGGCGATCTCGATCAGTTGCTGCTTGCCGACACCTAAGCTGTCGACAAGGGCTGCGGGCGGGTCCTTCAGGCCGACCTTTTTCAGCAGCCCTTCGGTGCGGCGAAGGGTTTCCGGCCAGTTCATGATGCCGCCGCGGGCGCATTCGTTGCCGATGAACAAGTTCTCGGCAATCGACAGCAATGGCACCAACGCCAGTTCCTGGTGGATGATAATGATGCCCAGCTTTTCGCTGTCGGCGATGCCTGCGAAACCGGCAAGCTTGCCATCATAGTGGATTTTGCCGTCGTAGGAGCCTTGCGGGTAGACGCCCGACAGCACCTTCATCAGGGTCGATTTCCCGGCACCGTTCTCGCCGACCAGCGCGTGAATTTCACCCGTCGTGACCTTGAGGTTGACGTTGTCCAGCGCCTTAACCCCGAGAAAGGTCTTGGTGATGTTGCGAATTTCCAGGAGCGTCTGCATGGCCCGTCACCCTCCCCTGGTTCGGTGCGGTCCCGCCGCAAGCACGGCAACGGGACCGGGTTTTGGCGTCGGATCAGCGTCGGATCAGAGATCACTTGCCTAATGATAGCCCGAACCAATCACGATGGCCTCATAGTTAGTGGCATCGACGGAAACCGGCTCCAGCAGGCCGGACAGCACGATCTTGACGCCATTGTCGTAGGTCGAGGTATCGTTGATCTCCGGCTCGCCGCCTTGCAGCCGGGCATCGACCATGCCGACGGTGACACGGGCCAGCTATCGGGTGTCCTTGAAGATGGTGGAATACTGCTCTCCGGCGATGATCGACTTGCTGGATTGCAGTTCGGCGTCCTGCCCCGAAACGATGGGCATTTTCAGATCGCCAGAGCCATAGCCGACACCTTTCAGCGAACTGAGGATACCGATGGACAGCCCGTCATAGGGGCTAAGCACGCCATTCACGGCCGCATCAGTGTAACGTGCCGACAGCAGGTTATCCATGCGATCGAGATACACGGGCGGCTTTCGATCGCCGCCGAACGGCTTGCATGTCCCAGCCCGAAGCGCGCGCGTCAGCTCGCTCCTTCAATTTTGTCCTGCGTCTTGGTGTCAAAGTCACTGGCGTCATGGCGCTCCCGAAGTTGCTCCTCGGGTGGCCCCGAAATTCGATTGACCATGCGCCCGCGCTGCACGGCTGGTCGTGCTGCGATTTCTTGCGTCCAGCGGATTACGTGCGTGTAGGATTGCACATCCAGGAACGCGCCAGCTTCATAGACCTTGTTCAACACAAGCGCGCCATACCAGGGCCAGATCGCCATGTCGGCGATCGTATAGGCATCGCCGCACATGAACCTGTTGTCCGCCAGATGACGATCGAGAACGTCAAGCTGGCGCTTCACCTCCATTGCGAAGCGGTTGATGGCGTATTCGCTCTTGAAGGGAGCATAGCAATAAAAATGCCCGAACCCGCCGCCAAGATAGGGCGCGCTGCCCATCTGCCAGAACAGCCATGAAAGGCATTCGGCCCGCTCCGACGGATCCTCAGGGATGAAGGCGCCGAACTTCTCGGCAAGATACAACAGGATGGCGCCGGACTCGAACACGCGGGTCGGCGTTGGCGTGCTGTGGTCCACCAGCGCTGGGATTTTCGAGTTTGGGTTGATCTCAACGAAGCCGCTGCCAAACTGCTCGCCTTCGCGGATCTTGATCACGTAGGCATCGTACTCGGCCCCGGAATAACCCAGCGCCAGCAATTCTTCCAGCAACACCGTAACCTTCACCCCGTTGGGGGTCGCCAGCGAGTACAGCTGCAGCGGATGCCGCCCCACGGGCAGTTCTTTTTCATGTGTCTGTCCGGCGATCGGGCGATTGATGTTCGCGAAGGTTCCCCCGCTTTCGGTCTCCCATTTCCAGGCATTCGGTGGCGTGTATGATGGTCAATCGTTCATGGTTGAGCTCTGTTCGTTTGGGTGCGGTTGATCCGGTCTATGCCAGCGTTCGATTCCGTGCACCAGCCAATTAGGGCGAGATGACCCATTTGCCAGCATCAGGTGCGTTTAAGCCCGAGTGCCTTTTCAGTATCTTCCGAAGCGACGATGCGGGGCTGAACCGGCGTTTCCGGCACAAAAAATAGGTCGGGCGTGCCTCTCGAATCCGCATTCGCAGCCGTATGTGCCGATTTTGTTGAAAAACTCTGCAAGCGATAATTTTCGGTAATTTTCGCCACCAGATTCCGGAAGCTGGGGGCTCAAAATACAACATATGGTATGATGATTGATTTTATTCGGAGTTTTTTAACAAAATCTACCAGAAGCAGTCATAGCGGAAACCACATGAGACCAAGCCGTCTTAGATCGCCGCCCCAATTGAACGGGCTAGTTCGGCACCGGTGGGCAAGGCACCTTGTGCCTGACGAACAATAGAATTCCGATCGATTCCATAGTGTCGATAG
>Ga0307379_10013840_pt1 | contig 10442 bp, 16 predicted proteins | sample UN2MG_FD_202237 | JGI IMG/M metagenome (GOLD analysis project Ga0307379, IMG submission 202237) | Soil microbial communities from Risofladan, Vaasa, Finland - UN-2 | ecosystem: Environmental > Terrestrial > Soil > Coastal area > Acid sulfate soil | place: Finland: Risofladan, Vaasa | collected... | reverse complement strand
ATTATCCCAATGCGTCTAAGATTATTAGCATGCATCTTAACACGGAACATAAGAGGAATATGCCAAAAACATTTTATTTAACTGAAAAATGAAAATAGCAATCATATCTGATGTTCATAGTAATCTTGAAGCATTACAATCTGTCAAAAAAGATATTGAGACACAAGGAATAGATGAGGTTCATTGCCTTGGTGATACTTTAGGCTACAATGCCAATCCTCTTGAATGTTTAAATATCGTTTTACAAATGTGCAAAACTGTTCTGAAAGGCAATCATGAAGATTCAGTTTGTAATCTTGAAAGGTGTTATGATTTAAATAGATTAGCTTCGGAAGGTGTACATTTTTCTAGAAAAAAATTAACTCAGGGGATCATAGATGGGATAGATAAATTTCCTTGTGTTAAACAGTTGCCAGATTTAGATCTTGTTTTATGTCATGGTTCCTTTACAGAACCATCAATGTGGAAGTATTTAGACACTCCATATAAAGCGAAACAAGAACTTGAAAAAATACCGCGTAGAATATGTTTAGTTGGTCATACACATACTCCTTTTGTTTTTTGTAGTAAGAAAGGTTTGCATAAATATATTCCTGATAATCTTGAGCTAGATTTAGAAGCAAAGTATATTATTAATGTTGGAAGTGTAGGTCAACCTAGAGATGGAGATTGCAGATCCTCTTACGCCATGCTTGAATTTAAAGACAATACGGTTATTTTTAATCTTAGAAGAGTTTTTTATGATATTTCTAAAACGGCAAGGGCAATGTTTGATGCTCAAATTTCAACAGAGCTATCAGAACGTTTATATCTAGGGGAATAGGAAAATGAAAATGAGTAAAATTGGAAATTATGAAGTTATTAAAGAAATCGGGGTCGGCGGATTTGCGCGTACTTATTTAGCTTCACATATTCTTCTTGGTGAAACGGCTTGTCTTAAGCAAAATATTGATCTTAATGACGAAGATAAAGCCCTCCTTAGAAAAGAAGCAAAATTGCTTTGGAGAATTCACCATCATTCTCTTCCTACTCTCAGGGATTATATTGAACTAGATGATGGAAGTTGTGTATTAGTAATGACTTATATTAAAGGTAAAGATTTATATAAAATTGTTACAGAAGATTATCCATCTGGAATAGAAATAGAACATATTTGCTGGATAACTCAACGACTTTTAAATGCTCTTCACTATTTACATTTTTATGGTATTATTCATGGAGATGTAAAACCACAAAACATTTTAATAGTTCCTAAAGAACATAATGCTGTATTAGTTGATTATGGATTATCAACTTTATGCCCTAAAAGTAAAACAAAGACATTTGGTTGTACAGAAGCTTTTGCCGCTCCAGAACAATTATTGGGTAAGCCGCCTATTCCGGAAACCGATATCTATGGATTAGGTATGACAATGTTATTTTCTTTAGGAGGCAATGTAAAATCTGGTATTTATCCATCTAGTGTTCCAAAAGAATTGCAATCTTTTTTTAATCAAATGATTGTTAGAGATCCTAGAAAACGTCCACAATCTGCTGAGGAATTGGTTAAGCCACTTTCTGAACTTAGAGAAAAATTGTTTGGTAGAAAAAGTAGTGGTAAAGATTTAATAATCTCTTAATAAATATTTACTTGTTAAAAAATAAAAAAGTCTTAATAGAAAGGAAATAACCATTAAAATTAGATACAAACTAACTACGCAAGATTTAACTACATTCAATGATACTAAATGGGTATTAAATGAATGGAAAGAAACTGATGGAATAGGACCACTATGTACTGGAGGATGGTTACACTGTTATTCTAGTCCTTTACTAGCCATTTTATTTAACCCTATTCATGCAGATATTAAAAAGCCCAAGCTATTTAAATGTGAAGTAGAAGGAAAATGTTTAAATGATAACGGATTAAAAGAGGGATGGACTAGAATGAGGATAATTAAGGAAATAGAAATTCCTCAATTGACTCTAGTTAATAAAATAGCATTTGGTATTTTATGTGCCTTGGAGGTAAATAAAGATGAAAAATTTGTATCGCAGGTCAATAATTGGTTAAAAAATAAAGATAGAAGGATAGAATTTATTCAATATTGTTATTCTAATTCTGCTGTTAAATATGCCTCTTATTATGCTTTGGTTTCTTCTGATGTTCATAATGATAATGATAATTCTTATGCTTATGCTGCTGCTTATGCTGCTGAAGATCCTTATTCTTCTATTAATTTTATTAAACTGGCAGAAAAAGCTATGGAAATAAAATGAAATTTTTTTCTTGACTTTCTTCAAAAAAATCATACAATGTTACGAAACAAAGAAAAACAAAAACAAAAAGGAGAAAATTATGTCATATTCATGGGGTGATGATAGCGATAGTAAGCGTGTAAGCCTTCCTTCAAAGGGTTATGATTATAAGTCAGCAAGAAAAGCTTATGATGGAGTAATGGAGGCTCCAATTAGAACTACTGGTTCTATGAGATCTACTTTAGGTGGGTCTTCTGGATTTATTGATTACCATTCTCGTATTGGTAAAACCCCTCCACCTGTTGGTAAAGATATTTCTACTACTAGCACTCACCCTGTAACAGTTACAATTGATGTAACTGGGTCTATGGCTAGATGGCCTGGAATATTTTTCGAAAAACTTCCTCTAATGGGTAAAGAAGTAGAACATTATGCACCAGATTATGCAATTAGTTTTTGTGTGTTTGGGGATGCTCATTGTGATAAATATGCTTTACAAGTAAGGGATTTTGATGTTGGAGAAAAATTAGATGAACATATTTCTTCTCTTTATCCAGAAGGAAACGGTGGTGATACCCCAGAAGACCCACAATTAGCTGCTTATTATTACATTAACCATTGTAAAATTGATAAAGCAGTAAAACCATTTTATTTTATAATTACAGATACATATGCTCATGACACGCTAAGTGCTTCAGCTATTAAGAAATATACGGGGGATATTTCACAAAGTGAATCTTTAGATACAAAGTCTATTTTTAAGAACCTTGCCGAAAAGTTTACTGTATATGTTTTACTTAAAGATGAAACGGCAAGAAGATATTGGGAAGGAATATTCGGAGAGCAAAGAGTAAAGCGAGTCGAAGAACCTAGAGATATTGTTGAGTTAATTATTGCTTGTATCGCAGATGAAATGGGAGAAATTAAAGACTATGAAATGCGTTCAAGCAAGCGTCATGAAGATAAGCCTGATCGAGTTGAAAGAGTTATGAAATCGGTTAGAACTGATTCTGTTGACGTTAAAGCGGAAGATATTGGTAAGGCTACTAAGAGTGGAGACAGTAAAAAATCTAAATCAATGTCGATGAAAAGTAAGAAATTAATTTAATTATGATTGCCATTAATTTAACTAATTTTGTAAATGATTCTAATCCTTTTAAAAACCCAGAGGATTCTATTCCTTTTAGGGAACTAAAAGCTTTGAAAGAAATAGTTGAAATATGTAATGGTTTTAAACAATGCCCTTGGTGTGGTGTCCATAGAGAAGAAGGGTGGATGGAAAACCATGAAAAAAAGTGTAAACTATGGAAACAATTAGTTATTGTTTTAGACTAGCGTTTATGAAATAAGGAAACATTATGAGAGTAATTGCAACAATACCTCCATATGCACCATTCTTATCTAAACTTGCAGAAAATCCAGTTATTACTGGAGTAAGGTTAAATACTGTAATGCCCATAAAAGGACCGTTAGACGAATATCTTTATGGACTTAAAAAGATTATGGGAGATAAAGATATATGGATTGATTTAAAGTGTCGTCAAATTAGAACATCCCATGGTTTCTTTTTTAAGGCTCCAGAAGGAAAAGAAATCAGACACTATAAGATTGATGGAAAAGACGTTGTTCTTGATCCATCTAATATTAAAACATTAGGAACTCTAAGAACTCCTCCTTGGGCAGAATTAAAGATTGATAGAAAAATCAAACTTGATTTATCTAAAGGTCCAATAAAGTGTTGGTTTCAAGATGGTTGCGATCAAGCATATATTGCAGAAGTAGTTGACGGAGATACCCTTATTATGCTTGATGGTCCAAAGAGAGTTGTTGGTGGAGGGGAATCTATTAATATTCTTGACAGTTCTTTAGAAATTGAAGGGTATCTTACAGATCTTGATATTAAATGGATTGAGGCTTCAAAAGAAGTAGGAATTCATACATATATGCTATCTTATGTTGAAAAAGATAGTGATATTGATGACCTATTAATTATTGACCCAGAAGCTATTCCTGTTGCCAAAATTGAATCTCCAAAAGGTATTGAATGGATTAAAAATTCATATGCTAAAAAATATAGATTAAAAGGCGTTAGATTAATGGCTGCAAGAGGAGATTTATATGTTGAAATGGGAATAAATCGTCCTGAAAAAATTATAAGGGCATTATATACAATTTCAAAAGAAGATGCTAGAGCTATATTGGCTTCTAGAATTCTTACTTCGCTAAAAGATAATTCTCGTCCAACGTGTTCTGATATCACAGATATTGCTTGTATGATACAGATGCGTTATAAAACATTCATGATTGGAGATGATATTTGTTTTAATGAAGATAGTTTAATGCTTGCTCTGGAAATTCTTACAGCAATCGGAAACGAATATTCTTAGAACATTCTTAATAAGATGTTTAAGAAGGATAAATAATAGCCTCTTATGAATAAAAATATATAAGGAGTTATTATGAGCCATATATTTAAAATTAGAATAGACGATATTCCTGTAGTATTGGAAATAATAAAAATGGGTCCAGCTAGTGATGCAGATATCACAACACTTACAAATAAGCTAAGTAAAGAAGATGCTAATTATATTTCAGATCCTATTCAAGAACCCATAGACAAGAAAATAAAAATTGTACAAATTGGCGATGGGATTAAACCTGTAACTCCTAGAGAGGTAAATAAGGTTAACGAAATTATAAAGGCTGCTAATGCTTCAGGTAGTCCTTTAGTAAATATTGCCGATATGATAGAGGCAATGTCAAATGAAGTTAATAATCCAAGTATTGATTTTTGGCAGTCCAAAACTTTCTGGGTTAATGTAGTTGGAATAGTTGCAGCAGCAGGTGCTTATTTTGGATTTGATTTTAAGTCAAAAGGGATAAGCGAAGAAACAATTGTTATGTTTATTTCTACAGTTGTTGGAATTGTGAATATATATCTGCGCAAAGGAACAAATAGAGAAATAAAGTCAGTTGGAACATCTGTGAAATCTTTGTTCCAAAAATAAATTGATTTTTCTTCCATTTGTAGTATAATATTTTAAATAGAGTAAAGGATACAAATGGATAATGAAATAAAAATAACTTCCGATCTAAATATATCTTTTTGTGATTTAATGAAACAAGTAGATATTTCCCACGAATTTACTTTAAAGGATGTTCTTCGTGCTGCTGTTAGTTCTACGGAAATACCTATTGAGATTATGCAAGAAATAGTTCAATGTAGATATATTAAAGATTTTTATGAAGAATTACTAAGCAAACCTTTTCAAGATGAAGGAGATGTAGAATATCTAGAGCTATATTATTTGGTTGATATTTCAAAAGATAAAAACTCAAGTAGTGGTTTTTCATCTTCTTCTCAGTGGTCTTTTCATGGTGTCGGCAAATTAGGTGTAAATTCCGAACCTGAGAATAGACCTATGACTCCCGAAGAATTAGCATCGTTTAGAGAATCTTATGCTATTGAATTATCTCCTATGTATAATCTTTCAGATTATAAAGTTAATATACGTGATGAAATAATGATTGTAAACTGGGAAGAGAAAGACCATTCAAAACAAATTCAAAAAGTTAAATTTCAACCATCAATTACACTAATAGAGGTTCTCTATTGGGTAATATGGGAATTGTCTTTTTTTGGAGATCCTAAAACTAGAGATGAAGAAAACGCAGAACTTAAAAAAAGGGTTGAAGAAATAGATGAAGCTAAAAAAAATGGAACTTTAGATCAAATAACAATTCCTTGGGAAACAGTTAAATCTAATCTTGAGTCTAAATTTGGTGCTATTAATTTTAATAACAATGACGAAAATGACGAAATCACTTGACTTTTAGGTAAAAATATGTCACAGTGAAAAACGAAAGGAATACAATGATATACGAAATCAGACAATATACAGATGATGAAGGCAAATTAGTGACTGCTAGAATTCCTGTTGATGCAAAGACATTGGCTCCAGATATTACTAAAGCTAAGTATTTTGGAACTTATACCATTCCGCATCCTAGTGGTGGTATGAGAATAGAATTTGAGTTTCCTGATACTTGGAACATTAATCAATGTTTTTCAGAATTCAAATCTCAAGCAGAAGCACATTTTAGAAAGCTTCATGAAGAGTCCCATAAAGAAACTAATGGCCCTAAACTTTGGACACCTGGAGAAAGTGGGAAAAGTGGATTAATTGTGCCAAGGTAAAAATAAAATGAAAATAAGATTAGGTTTTGTTTCAAATAGTTCCAGTTCTTCTTTTATTGTTATTTTGGATAAAAAACCAAAAACAGAAAAAGAGCTTTATTCAATGTTCTTTGGAGAAATGAATAGAGATTGTTTAGTCTATGAGTATTCGGATAGTTTTACTTATTCTGACGCTTCAAGAAAACTATTTGAAGACATTATCAAAAAAGGTTCTAAAGCAACTAAAAAAGATATATTAGATCTTTTAAGTTGTCGCTATGTTTATTTAGTGGCTGCATGGGATGGTCATAATTTCTATCAAAAACGTTATGGTGAATTTTGTTGGGGAACAGATCCAAAACTAGTTAAAATAATTATTAAACTTAATCAAAAAAAGGAACAACATTGTAAGAAAAATGGAGAGTTAAAAAAGAATTTTATAGATTCTCATATTACACCTGTTGCTTATGCATCTAGCGAAACTAAGGACAAAAATGGAAAAGAATTTTATACAAGTAAGCAGGTTAAAGATTATGAAGAATATCGAAAAAAAATAAACGAATTAATGGAAACAAAAGAGGTTAAGGCTATAAACAAGGAGTATTATGAAGAATCTAACAAGATTTATAAGAAACTTAGAAAAGCAGAAGAAGATCTAGCTAAAAACGATCTTAAGGTATTCATTGAAAAAACAAAAGGCAAATTTGTTTCTATTCTAGAATATTCGGATAACAACGGTGATAGCGGTGCTGCTATGGAACATGGAGACGTATGGAATAAAGTAAGGCATGTTAGAATTAGCAACCATTAAAACTATATTGATGTATTACAATGCAATTCGCAGAAAAAATTTATGTAGATGGTAAATATTATTTAATTAAAGATAGTAATTTAGTTAAAATATGCCGTGGACCAGATTATAATTTTAATTTCTGTAAGAAAAATGGGCTTTTTGCAAGATGGGGAAAGAATAAAAAAGATGATCCGCAATATAGTCCAATTTCCGGAGAGATACTAGATATTGAAGTTACTACTATTTGTAATGGAAAATGTCCTTGGTGTTATAAAAGCAATATTTCTATAGGTAAGAACATGTCTTTAGATATGTTTAAACTTATTTTAGATAAAATGGGTTCTCAGTTAACACAAGTTGCAATAGGAGCAGATGCTAGTGCAACATCTAATCCGTATCTTTTTGATATGGCAAGATATTGTAGAAGTATAGGCGTAATTCCAAATATAACCGTTTCTAATATTAGCGAAGATGTTGCTAAAGAATTAGCCTCTATTATGGGTGCTGTTTCTGTTTCAAATTATTCTAAAGATGATTGTTATAATTCTATAGAGATGCTTAATGAACACGGATTAAAACAAATAAATATGCATTTTGTTCTTTGTGAAGAAAATATGGATAGATGCTTTGATACTCTAGAAGACATAAAAAATAAAAAAATACCAGGACTAAACTCCATTGTTTTTTTATCTTTAAAGAAAAAAGGCCGTGGGAAAAATCTAAATATATTAAGTAAAAATAACTATAAAAAAATAATAAAATATTGCATTGATAACAATATAAACTTTGGTATGGATTCTTGTGGCGCAGTAAAATTTCTAGATGTAGTTAAAAATAATAAACATTATAAATACTTTCTTACTATTGCGGAACCGTGTGAAGCGGCCTGTTTTTCCCAGTATGTAAATGTTGATGGTTTCTTTTTTCCATGTAGTTTTTGCGAAGGAACAAAAGGGTGGGAAAATGGGATAGAGATTAACCAAGAAACTAACTATCTAAAAGACATTTGGTATCATCCGAGAGTGGTTTCTTTTAGAGAGAATATTTGTAAAAACACACATAATTGCCATGAAGCAAGGGAATGTCCACTGTATAAAATTTAAAAATCTTGTTGACTTTCTCAGAAAATCATGCTATTGTATTGTTGTGAATTTTAGAAAGTAATACAAAGGTGATAGCCGAAGTGAAAGATTTAATCAATAGAAAGTAATAATATGTCATTAAGGAAAAACAAAGTTGGCTCTAATATGTACGGATGGATAACAAATATGCATTCTCATTTAGGCGGAGAATGCATACACCGTTGCAAATATTGTTATGTTGATAATCCTATTAGTGGTAGAAATCCTAAATTTACTGGTCCTATTAGACTAATGGAAGAAGAGTTATCTGTCGATTATGGCAACAATAAAACAATATTCATAGAACACCAAAATGATCTTTTTGCTAAAAATGTTCCAGATGAATTTATCAGGAGAATTGTAGCACATTGTGTTCATTATCCAGGGAATACCTATATGTTTCAAACTAAGAATCCATATAGAATGTTAGATTGGTTAATGTTTCTGCCCTCTAATTCTATATTAGGAACTACAATTGAAACCAATAGAATGATGAATATTTCTGAAGCTCCCTGCCCATATCAACGCTATAAAGCGATGTTAGAAATTCCAGTCAAATTTAAACGTTTTATTACGATAGAACCAGTTTTAGATTTTGACGTTGATATTTTTGCTGAATGGATTGTGAATATGAAACTTGATTTCATTAACCTTGGTGCTGATAGCAAGGGACATAATCTTCCTGAGCCTACTATTGAAAAAGTTATGCAACTGGTTGAAAAACTTAAAGAATATGGAATTGAATTAAGAGAAAAGTATAATCTAGAAAGACTAAAAAACAAATGAATGAAAAATTCGACAAGCCACAAATAGACAAAGTTTCAAATGAAAAATCCAACAAGCCAAGAATAGACAAAGTTTCAGTTGAATTTTCTCAAGAGGGTAATACATTAGGAACTACTTCTGAATGTGAAACTATAGAAATATCACTAGAATCTCAATTATCAGAAGATGGACATTTTATAGTTATTAAAACGGATGGATGGTCAATTGATAATACTTCAGAACTACTTTATTTGATTAAAAGAACAGAAAAAATATTAAAGGATTAAAAAGTGAAAAGAAAATCATATTATAAAGCAGTTTGGTTAAATAGAATTTATGACATGAAATGCTGGTTATGGAGTTCAATCGGATGGAGATTTTCAATATCTGAACCAAATTATCCACCACTTATACCAAAGAAACCCAAAAATCAATCTGAAAGAGATGGAGATATTGAAAAGTGGTCTAGTTATTACACATGGAAAGAATATGGAAGAAAAAGTTATTCCTGCTTTTGAAAAACAAAATTAATTAGGAGAAAAGTTATGAGTAAATGTAGTTGGTGGAACGGTGGTCACGTTTGGGTTATTGTTGGAGAGGGAGTGAAAAGTGTAAGCTGGATTAGGACTTACAATGGTTACAAATTACTTGGGACTGAGTATACCAAAAACGAAAAAACAGTAATTGAAAAATGTTCTGAATGTCAAAAACTAAGAGCATTTGATGGTGATGAGCGTCGAACAGTTTCAATAGAATTTGCTAAAAAGAAAATTATTTCACTTAATGGTTTTATTGAGGATGGAATATAATTATTTTCTCAATATTGAGAAAATATATTTCTTGACAATGGTGGACGTTTGTGGCATACTATTGAAAATAAGGAAAAAATATGTCAGCATTATCAAATAATCCTAATGATTACTATTTTTATACTAAAAACAATAATTCATCAAGAGCATGTTTAGTTGTTTTGTCAGAACAAGGATATTGGGATAGTCAAGGTTTCAAGAATGGAACTTTATCAGGTGGTGGAGAGTCAATCAATTTAGACTTAGTTCAAAAAATAATCGAATCTACTGGATTTGAGGTAGCGGAATTAATTGAGGGGATTATAGAAATATGGTCTAATCAAGAAAAAGTTAATACAGAATATTTAAAAAAATCATTAGAAGCTTGTGGTATGATTTTTAATCCAATTATGGAAAAAGCATGGAAAAACTTTGATGTGGATATGCTGTTAGAAGAATAGGAAAAATATGCAAGTAATACAAATAGAAGGTTCTAAAAAACCATTATTTAGCTGGTGCGAGAATCCTGAGCAGAATGCTTTAGATCAAATTGTAGCTAT
>Ga0307379_10013838_pt1 | contig 10443 bp, 5 predicted proteins | sample UN2MG_FD_202237 | JGI IMG/M metagenome (GOLD analysis project Ga0307379, IMG submission 202237) | Soil microbial communities from Risofladan, Vaasa, Finland - UN-2 | ecosystem: Environmental > Terrestrial > Soil > Coastal area > Acid sulfate soil | place: Finland: Risofladan, Vaasa | collected... | reverse complement strand
CCGTGGAACGAGCGGGAGGCCGGCGTGATTCGCAAGATGTCGGCCCGAACCTACGATATGTTTGTCTCCCGGGTGAAGTCGTCGCGGGGCAAGCGGGTGAAGAACCTTTCGGCCGTCACCGAGGGGCGGATCTTCACCGCCCGCCAGGCGGTCAAGAACGGGCTGATCGACGAGATCGGGGGCCTGCGGGAGGCGGTGATCGCGGCGCAGTCGGCCGCGAAGATCCAGCGCAGCTACCTCATCACGCTGCCGCGGCCCAAGACCCTGCTGGACGTTCTCTATGGAGGCGCGTCGTCGGGCTCGCCGCTCGGCGCCCCCGGCGCGCTGGAGCAGTTGGCCAACGGGCGGTCCTCGCTCCTGCCGGCCGGCAGGCGACAGCAGGCGGCTTTGGGCTACCTGCTGGGGCTCGCGCGGGCGCTGGAGCGCGAGGCCGTGCTGACGGCCCTGCCGTACCATCTGTCGGTCAGCCCGTAGGGACGGCTCGCCATGGCGCAGTCGAAGCCCTTCAACCTCTTCGTCTATGGCACCCTGACGAACCCGGAGGTGTTCCGGGCGGTCACGGGCCTGCGACTGGAGCGCCACCACGCCAGGGCCGACGGGATCGAGTCCTTCTATCCGCGGAAGGCCGTCCTCCACGGGTATCAGAAGATCAGTCCGGACCGCGCGTATCTCTACGCCGTGCCCGAGCCGCACGGGCGGATCCAGGGGTACCTGATCGGCCCGCTGCCGGCGAGCCGGCTGGCCGACCTGCTGGCCTACGAGGGCCGGAACTACTCCCGCCGCACCGTGGCCGTCCAGACCAAGACGGGCCGCGAGCAGGCCATCGCCTTCGTCGGGAACCTCAAGCAACTGGCCCACGCGTTCGGCTTTGACTTCCGCGACTACTACAAGCAGGAGGTCCTTCTGGAGAAGAAGATTCAGGTCGCCCTGGTCGAGGCCGAGCAGCAGCAGTTGAAGGAGACCGAGCAGACGGCCCGGCGCGCGGTGGCCGAACTGCACGGGGCGACCATTCGCGACCTGAAGCGCCGGCACTTCGACGCCGGCGGGATCAGCGACTACGCCATCCGCCACTCCCTGGTGGACGAGCCCCTGCCGGACTTCTCCCGGATCGTGGACGACCCGGAGGCCGAGGCCCTGGCCCCCAACTACCTCGCCATGGTCATCCGCCAGGTGATCTTCAACCAGTTCGAGGAGCGGATCCGCAAGAGTTTCCGCTACGAGCTGGACCAACTGACGCCCGGACCGAACTACTACGAGCGCGGGCTCAGCTCGCTGGCGGCCCTGCGGTTGATCAACGGCCAGCCGGAACTGGTCGACGCCACCATCGCCAGGGGCCTCGGCGACCTGAGCTTCGGCAGGAACCGCCTGGTGGACTTCGTGCGCTGGTCGATCCAGTCGGCGGACAAGCTCTACGACCGTCGCCTGGCCGAGCGCCACGTCCGGTATATCCAGCGGCACAAGGGACAGGGCTACATGCCGATGGGTGCGGAGCTGGAGTTCTCGAACATCGGCCACTCCGTGATCCACGATCCGCAAGGGCATGCGATCCGCGACCCGCGCTACGACGGGTTCCTGTACTTCCCGGACTTCGGCCTGGACGTCCTGACGTGGAAGTTGGGGGGGCACATCGACGACCACCGCGACAAGGCCTCCCACGATCCGCGGCGAGGCTTCTTCGAGGTGGCCCTGGGCAACCTGTCCATCCAGGCCAACATCTCCAAACCCCTCACGGACGACCCCTGGGTGCTCAACCAGATGATCCACGAGGCACGGCGTTTCTTCCGGATCGTCCCGCACAGCGTGCACATCTCTTTTCAGTTGCGCAAGCAGCAGCGTCCCGTCCAGGACCGGCTGCTTCCGATGGCCGCCATGAAGTGCCTCTTCGCCATCGCGGGCGACCCCGTTCGGCTATCGGACGGCCGGGTCCAGATCCTCCGACTGGTCAGCGACGAGATCATCACCGCCGATCCGACCCCGCACATGCTCTTCTCGGAGATCACCCGGCGTCACAGCAGCGAGTCGGATGAGTCCTACCCCTCCGTCCGCGCCCCCCGCGACAGCGGCCGATACGTCCAGCAGTTCAAGTTTCTCCGGCTGGCGCCCGACCTGAACTACGAACCGATCGTGCTGGCCCTGAAGGGGCTGCAAATCAGCCGGCGCCCGGGCGGCTTCCTGACGCCGGCACAGTACGAGGCCAGTCCGAGGCACCGCAGGTGTTTCGAGCGGTTGCTGGCGTGGGGCACCCACCCGAAGCCGATTCACGCCTCCGAGAGGGCCACGTTCCTCGGCGCCGTCGAGGAAGGTCTTCACAGCGAGCGCCGGGGCAGGCCCGCGCACAGCGGGGCGTACATCGCCTGGGCCATCGACCAACTGCGGGCCATGCTGGCGCGATTCAACGCCTTGGTCGGCCAGACCGCCCACTCCGCCTCGCGCCGCACCGAGGCGCAACGCGCCGCCAGGGCCCGGCAGAAGTCACCCCCTACGGACTGAGCCGACCCGGCTTGTCTCCCGTCGGCTTGCCCCCCGGCTTCGAGGACCTGCCGCGCTTCTCGTCCGGCGAGGCGCGAAGGATCAGCTCGGCATACGAACGGAGCAGGCTCGCGTCGCGGGCTGAGGCCCGGACCTTCTCGGCAAAGGACCTGGCCTTGTCCTCGTGGCGGGAGTTGTAGTAGAGGAACATCGCCAGGAACTGGAGCATCTTCTTGGCTTCGTCGTCGGCGTTGCGCAGGCGGGCCTCCACGTCCGCAAGCTGCATCTCGACCACCTTGGCGTCGATGACCGACGCCAGGTCGATTCGCCCCTTCATCATGGGGGGGAACAGCGAGATCGCCCGCCGGAGCTGGTAGGCTGCGCTGAGGGGCTCCCCGGCGCCGAGCAAGCTCAGCCCCTTCCCGATGCGTGCCAGGGGGTTATGCGGGGTGGTCCGGCCGGCGGACTCGTAGAGACCGGCCGCGTCGTAATACCGTCTCGCGCGCAGGGTCTCTCGGGCCTGCGCCATCCGCATGTTGAACGGGTCGTTGCTGCGCCCGGCGAGCCCGTGAATGACGATCTGCCCGGCCGGGTCCACCTTCACGAGGCTGCCCTGCCAGGCCCCGACGGACCCGGGGCTCGCCGGGGCAGTGGCCGACTTCGTGGTCGCCGCCGCCGCCGTGCCCTTCTGCCTCCTCTGCATCCGCTGGCGCTGTCCCAGCATCATCAGGTCCATGAAGACGTCCTGGTCCGGCACACCCCCCCCGGGCGCCCTGCCGACGGCCCCGCCGCGCGTCTGGTCCTGGCGGATCGGGTCGCCCGCTTCCCGCGTTCCTGCCGTTCCCGACCGCTCGCCGCCGCGGCGCTGCCGCCCGTCGGTGCCGGCCTCGACCCTCCCGTCGACCTTCCGGTCCAGGAGCCGCCTATTCCGCGCCTGCTGATAGAGTTCCCCTGCCAGCTCCGCCTGATCGGTGCTTCTGGGAACGGAGAAAAGGGAGGTCGCCTCCGCCGGATAGGCCGGCGAGAACGGCGCCGCCGCGGAGCCCGCGGTGGTACCCCGCACGGTCGGCGAGATCAGGGAGGGGATCAGGCTCGCCGGCCTCGGCGGCGCCAGGGCCCTTCCCGGCGCCTCGGCGGCCACCGAGTAGAAATCCGCCATCGCGTCCACGTAGAGTTTCTGTCCGATCGGCGAGGCCACGGGGATCGCCACGGCCGGAACGTTCGTGCCCGGGGCGGTCCTGCCGGCCAGGATGTCATCGGCCCTCATCGCCGTCGTGGTCCGCTCGTAATACGGCGTCGGCTCGTACAGACGGCCCCGGAGGACGTCCTCCAGGCCGACCGACTGCCGCCGGAACCCGCCCAGAGACGCCGACGGAAGGCCCAGGTGCAGTTGGTCCCCGCCGAAGTACCCCACCGTGCCGTGGAACCTCCTGAGCCCGCCGACCTGTCCGGTGACGTACAACTGGCTGTTGAAGGCCGGCTGGGCCGAAGGCCTGTTGGCCCCGAAGCTGCCCACACGCGGATTGGCGTCGAGCACCTGGCCCGTTTCGAGACGCTGAACCTGGCCCGTGGCGACGACCGATCCGCACAGGATCACGAGGGGCCCCCACCCGGAGAGATGCCGCAGGATTCGCTGGCTTTCGTTGCTCATGGTCGGGCCTTCCCTATCTCATCGAACGTCGCCCTTCGTGCCTTGGGCCGTCCTGGGCACGCCCGCCGGGCGAGGGCACCGCACACACCTATCCAGTGTATCATCCCCGGGGTTCTCTCGCCAGAGCGTTCTTCGCGGCACGCCGCTGTGGCGCGGTCCCATCCGGACCCGGCGTATCCGGGAAGATATCCTCGGGATCCTGCTTCTGCGGCGCATGGCCAGACCCTCTCATGGTCGTCCAGCATGTTCATCGGCACGATTTCGCGGCCACCTGAGCTCTCAGCCCATTGTAGGCGTGCCGGCCCCGGGCCGGAGGCCGGCCCGTTGGCGGCCGACGCCCTCGCCCGGCCGGTAGGGCCAGACAAAATCGCCCGCATTGCTATAATATTGTTGACGCCCTTTGCCGATGAAATCACTGCGGACGTGATACTCCGCGTTCGGAAACCCCGCGGCGCCGGCCGGCCGGTACACCCGGGCAGATGGGAGAAACCGCAGAGACCTATGCGACCGCTCAGATCCTTTACGATCAAGCCCTCGCTTCCCCAGCAGCTCACCCCCCTGCTGGAGCTGGCCCACAACCTCTGGTGGTGTTGGCACGGAGATGCGCTGGAGCTGTTCCGGCGAATCGACCCCGAGGCCTGGGAGAGCTGCTACCACAACCCGGTGGCCATTCTGGGGCAGATGGCCCAGGAGCGTCTGATCAAGCTCTCCCTCGACGAGGGCTTCCTGGCCCACCTGGACCGCATCCACAAGCAGCTCCAGGAGTACCTCTCCACCCCGGGATGGTGGCGCAAGACCTACGGCGACTCCTCCGAGCCCCAGGTGGCGTACTTCTGCGCCGAGTTCGGCATCAACGAGTGCCTGCCGATCTACTCCGGCGGACTGGGCGTGCTCGCCGGCGACCACCTCAAGAGCGCCTCGGAGCTGGATGTCCCCCTGGTCGCCGTGGGACTGCTGTACCAGCAGGGCTACTTCCGCCAGCGACTCAACGCCGACGGCTGGCAGTTGGAGCTCTTCCCCCGAAACGACTTCCACAACATGCCCGTCGAGCTCGTGCAGGGCCCCGACGGCGCGGCGCTGGCCATCGACGTCGAGATGCTCGGCCACCCGGTCAAGGCGCAGATCTGGCGGTGCTCCATCGGCCGCGTGCCGCTCTATCTGCTGGACACCAACGTCCCGGAGAACTCGCCCGAGAACCGCCACATCACCGCTCAGCTCTACGGCGGCGACCAGGAAACCCGCATCCGCCAGGAGATCATCCTGGGTATTGGCGGCGTCCGCGCGCTCAAGGCCCTCGGCATCGACCCCAAGGCCTGCCACATGAACGAGGGCCATTCGGCCTTCCTCGGCCTGGAGCGGTGCCGGCTTCTGATGGCCGAGCAGGGCGTCAGCTTCCAGGAGGCCCGAGAGGCCGTCAGCGCCTCCAACGTGTTCACCACGCACACGCCGGTGCCCGCCGGCAACGATGCCTTCGAGCCGTGGCTCATCGAGAAGTACTTCTCCGGCTACTGGCCCCAGCTCGGCCTGGACAAGAACCAACTGCTGGCCCTGGGGCGCCAGGAGGCCGACAACGCCGAGGAGCCGATGAACCTGACGGTGCTGGCCCTGCGGATGAGCGGCTACCGCAACGGCGTCAGCAAGCTTCACGCGGCGGTCAGCCGCAAGCTGTGGTGCGGCGTCTGGCCGGGCCTGCCCGTCAACGAGGTCCCGATCCGCCACATCACCAACGGCATTCACACCCGCTCGTTCATCAGCCCGGACATGGCCGCCCTCTACGACCGCTACCTCGGCCCGGGGTGGCACGAGAAGCCGTCGGACATGTCGGTCTGGAAGGCGGTCGACTCGATCCCCGACACCGAGCTGTGGCGGACCCACGAGAGGCGGCGCGAGCGCCTGGTCGTCTTCGCTCGCCGCCACCTCCACGAGCAGTTGGCCAAGCGCGGCGCCGGATCGGCCGAACTGGCCGCCGCCGACGAGGTCCTCGACCCCGAGGCCCTGACCATCGGCTTCGCCCGGCGATTCGCCACCTACAAGCGGGCCAACCTCATCCTGGCCGACACCGACCGGCTCAGCCGCCTGCTCAACGATCCCCAACGGCCCGTGCAGATCCTCTTCGCGGGGAAGGCCCATCCCAGGGACAATCCCGGGAAGGACCTCATCCGGCAGATCGTTCACACGGCCAGGCTCGCGCCCTTCCGGCGGTCGCTGGTCTTCCTGGAAGACTACGACCTGAACGTCGCGAGGTACCTCGTCCAGGGCGTGGATATCTGGCTCAACACGCCGCTGCGCCCCATGGAGGCCTCCGGCACGAGCGGCATGAAGGTGGCCGCCAACGGCGGGCTCAACGTCTCCATTCCCGACGGCTGGTGGGCCGAAGGCTACGAAACCGACGTGGGCTGGGCCATCGGGTCCGGCGAGGCCTACGACGACCTGGAGTACCAGAACAAGGTCGAGAGCCACGCCCTGTACGACCTGCTGGAAAAGGAGATCGTGCCGCTGTTCTACGACCTCGGCCCCGACAAGCTGCCCCACGGGTGGGTCGCCAAGATGAAGGCGGCCCTCGGCAAGCTCGCGCCGGTGTTCAACACGAACCGGATGGTCCGGCAATACGCCGAGGTGTTCTACGCCCCCGCCGCCAAGCGGTGGGACGAGCTGACCGACGCCGACATGCGGGAGGCCCGCGAACTGAGCGCCTGGAAACACCACGTCCGCGAGCATTTCGCCGAGGTCCGCGTCCGCAGCGTCACCGACAACATGGCCGGGCAGGGCGCCAGCGTCGGCGAGGATGTCCGCGTCGAAGCCACCATCGACCTCGGCGCGCTGACGGCCGACGACGTCAAGGTGGAGTTGTACTACGGGCCGCTCGACGAGGACGGCCAGCTCACCGCCGGCCAGGCCGTCACCATGGAACAGGCCGCCGTCGAAGAAGATAAGCGCGCGAGGTACCTCGTGCAGATGCCCTGCGTGCGAAGCGGCCTGACCGGATACACCGTCCGGGTCATGCCCAGCCATCCCACGCTCGGCGACGTTCGGGAAATGGGGATGATCCGATGGGTCTGACCGCGCGACGAGGCCGCGAATCCCCGAGAAATGGCATTGTGCAATCGTTCGCTGCGCGGTACCGTTTGGGTTCCGTTGCGAAATTGCCCGATCGGTACACGAAGATGCGAGCCACCAAGACGATAACGACGACATGCTGACGGGCCGCCTCGGTACATCCCGGGCGGCGCGGTCGTCGTGGGTCGTTCGAACCTTCGTGTACCGATCTTCTTTCGAGCCGCCCTCGCGCGACGCACCGACGGGGAATGCATCGAGGCCGCCGGAAGGGTCCCGGCCATGAGCGTGACCATTCAACTGCCCGATGGAAGCCAGCTCCCCTACGAAGAAGCCGTCACCGCCCTGCGCGTGGCGGAGGATATCTCCCCGCGCCTCGCGGCCGCCGCCGTCGCGGCCGAGCTCGACGGGAAGCCCTGCGACCTCGCCACCCCCGTGCCCGAAGGAACCCACACGCTGACGCTCCTGACGGACCGGGAGCCCCGCGCGCTGGAGGTGCTTCGCCACACGGCCGCCCACGTCATGGCCCAGGCGGTCGTGCGCCTGTACGGCAAGGACGTCCAATACACGATCGGCCCGGCGCTGATGGACGACTTCCAGTACGGCTTCTACTACGACTTCGACCTGCCGGAGTCCCTCGGCCAGGACGACCTGCCGGCCATCGAGGCCGAGATGGCCAAGATCGCCGCCGAGAAGATCCCCATCGAGCGCCGCGAGCTGCCCGTCGCCGAGGCCCGAAGCCACATGGAATCGCTCGGGCAGCGATACAAGGTCGAGATGATCGACGACCTCGTCCGCGACGAGAACGTCGCCACCGTCAGCCTCTACCGCCAGGGCGACTTCGTGGACATGTGTCGAGGCCCTCACCTGCCGCACACCGGCAGGCTGAAGGTCTTCAAGCTGCTCAGCACGGCCGGGGCATACTGGCGCGGCAATGAGGCCAACGCGATGCTCACCCGGATCTACGGGGTGGCCTTCTTCGACAAGAAGGACCTCCAGCAGCACCTGCGGCGCATCGAGGAGGCCAAGAAGCGCGACCACCGCGTCCTGGGCAGGCAGCTCGGACTCTTCCTCATCAGCGAGAGCGTCGGCCCGGGCCTGCCCCTGTGGATGCCCAAGGGCACCATCGTGCGAATGGAGCTGGAGGGCTGGCTCCGCGGCGAGCTTCTCCGGCGCGGCTACCAGCCGGTCATCACGCCGCATATCGGCAAGGTGGGCCTGTACCGCACCAGCGGGCACTACCCCTACTACGAACATGGGCTGTTCCCCACCATGTCGACCGGCGACAGCGAAGACGACGGCTACCTGCTGAAGCCGATGAACTGCCCCCACCATATCCAGATCTACCGGGCCACCCAGCGGAGCTACCGCGAGCTGCCCATTCGCCTCTCGGAGTTCGGCACGGTGTACCGGTTCGAGCAGTCCGGCGAGCTCAGCGGGCTGACCCGGGTCCGCGGCTTCACCCAGGACGACGCCCACATCTTCTGCACGCCCGACCAGCTCGAGGAAGAGATCGCCTCCTGCGTCGACCTGACCAAGCTCTGCCTGGCCACCCTGCACCTGGACGACTACCGCGTGCGGATCGGCCTGCGGGACCCCGACGACACCAAGTATATCGGCCCGCCGGAAAACTGGGACCGCGCCGAGGAGAACATCCGAAACGTCGTCCGCCGGCTCGGCCTGCACTACACCGAAGAGCCCGGCGAGGCCGCCTTCTACGGGCCCAAGATCGACTTCGTCGTCAACGACTGCCTCGGCCGCGAATGGCAGCTCGGCACGATCCAGGTGGACTACAACCTCCCCGAGCGGTTCGACATGACCTACGTCGGCGCCGACAACGCGCCGCACCGACCGGTGATGGTCCACCGCGCGCCGCTCGGCAGCCCCGAGCGGTTCATCGGCATCCTGATCGAGCACTTCGCCGGCGCCTTCCCCGTCTGGCTGGCCCCGGTACAGGTGGCCGTCCTTCCGGTCAGCGAGAAGTTCAACCATGCCGCCGCCGCGGTGACCGACCGGCTCGGTGAAAAAAACATCCGCGCCGAGCTGGACGACTCGCCCGAAAAGGTCGGCGCCAAGATCCGGCGCGCCACGATGGCCAAGGTGCCCTACATGGCCGTCATCGGCCAGCGAGAGGCCGACGCCGGCACCGTCGCCGTCCGTCACCGCACCGAAGGCGACCACGGCGCGATGGGCCTCCAGGAATTCGTGGACGGGATTCGGCTGGAAATCGATTCCAAGGGAAAAACGCCCCTCGTGAGCGTTCAACCACAGTAGAGGACCCGAGGACGCCAGCGCCCTCGGACACGGAACACGCATCCGCGCCGGCCGCCACGGTGGCCTGCCGACGCGGTGCTTCCTGGCAGATAGGAGAGCCAACCATCGCCAAGAACCTTCGCCGAAACGCGCAGATTCGCATCTCGCCGATCCGTCTGATCGACGAGGAGAATCAGCAGGTGGGCATCGTGGAAACACAAGACGCGATCCGGCGGGCACTAGAGGCCGGCATGGACCTCGTGGAAGTCGCGCCGCAGTCCCAGCCCCCCGTTTGTCGGATCATGGACTACGGCAAATGGATGTATACCCAGCGAAAGAAGGAACAGAAAGCGAAGGCCCACCGCCACGAGGCCGAACTGAAGGAAATCCGGATCCGGACGCCGAAGATCGGTGAGCATGACCTGGGGATCAAGGTCGGCCACGCCAGGGATTTCCTCGAGCGGGGAGATCGCGTCCAGTTTACCCTGCGTTTCCGCGGGCGCGAACTCGCCCATATCGATGAGGGAAAGCGGATCTTCGAAACCATCAAGACCAACCTCGAAGACATCGCCAAGGTGGACCAGAACTACCGGTTCGAGGGGCGACGACTGACCATGACGCTGGCCCCGGTCGGCAAGCAGCCCGCCCCCCCCGCCGGGTAGGACCGCCCCCAACCGGCCAGGCGGCCCCCGCACGCCCTGGGACGGGCCCCAGCGCGGCGCCTCGCAGGGGGCCGTATGGGCTCATGCCCGCCCTTGGCGGAGCGCCGTCGGCGGGACGGCATTCCCTCCCCGAAGAATAGAAAAACTCTTCATTCGACCCGCGTCGGGGTGGCCTCGCGGGGGTCGCCTGGCCGGGGCTCCCCCCTCTTCCGTCGCGGGCGGGGCGGCTTCGGACGCGCCCTTTTTGCCCGGGATTCCCGAATCGGGCCTTTACAGGGCCGGAGGCTTTGCTAGAATAGCCGGTCTTGCCCCCCTTCGGGGGACATGGACAGGATTACCAGAATGCCCAAGATG
>Ga0307379_10013835_pt1 | contig 10443 bp, 18 predicted proteins | sample UN2MG_FD_202237 | JGI IMG/M metagenome (GOLD analysis project Ga0307379, IMG submission 202237) | Soil microbial communities from Risofladan, Vaasa, Finland - UN-2 | ecosystem: Environmental > Terrestrial > Soil > Coastal area > Acid sulfate soil | place: Finland: Risofladan, Vaasa | collected... | reverse complement strand
TTAAAACTACGTTGTCTTTTGTTAGCCATTGTTTTCTCCGCAGCCTTAGTCTTTGTACTTTAGACAGACCGTGACTGCCAGTAAAACTGCGAAGCTTCTGCTCAAACATATCTCTGGGACAGGGCCATTCTACAAAATCGTCATTAAACATGTCTACTTCCTCTCCGGCAAAGGCTTGTGCATGTTTTCATTCCAATTTTCGATAGCTTTGTAAGCAGTATCACCAAACCCTGCCATCCCCGCTTGAAGATCCTCACCGACCAAGGCACAATATTGATTTCCATCTATACTGAGTTTGCCGTCCAATGCGTTAAATTTACGATATAGTGATTCATCGCATTCATTCCCCAATTTTTCTTGATATAAAATTTCGTCTTGGTGTTGCCTAGCTCCGCTCTCTAATGATAATAATTCTTCTTTAGTCATACTTGTCTCCTTTTCAATTCATAATTAAAGGCAAGAATAAAACCGTCGCCTATGCATGTTTGGTTTCTTGTCAGCATCTTGATACAATTCTCTATATGAGAAGTTGTCATGTCCTCAAAACTAAGAATTTTTCCGTCCTTTGTCTCCCACTTACGCTTATCGATAGTTTCTTCTATCATTTCCATATGTGCTTCGTATAATTGGGCTTTGGCTGCCATATCGTCTGAAGTGTCACTCATGATCTTCACTCCTTTTGGATAGTTCAGACTCAAAAAGCTCATGGTAACCTTTGCTTATAAGTGAGTCCCTCTTTTTAAACATCGACATACAATTGAGGATATGAGCAGTTGTCATATCTTTTATCTTCAACATGCTACCATCCTTTAGCATCCACTCGCCGTTATGCATGTTCTTCCTGATAGCATCACTTTTGTCGGACATCCTTGCATAGCTGTGTGAAGCCCCATCGAAACTCCCTCCAGCTATAAACAAGTCATCATTGTCCATCTCCATAGCCATTCCTGCATCACAATAATAATCAGCTTCATAACCCATGTTTAATCCTCCGTCTCTACCAAAACTACTATAAATTCCCTTGGTCTACAGAAAGTTTTATTCACTTCTCCCATTGTTGTAAACAGTACTCTTTGCGGTTCATTTACTTCCACTAATCTCTCTACGAAAATTTTAGGTCTGCAAAACGTTTTGTTTACTTCTTCCATTGTCGTATAGTACTGCTCTAGCATTTAAAACAACACTTTCAATAGTCTAGTAAATGAGCCTTTTACTTTACACACTACAGCAGCTCGTTTAGTTGAGCTGAAACCCAGTCCAGATAGTTGGTTCTCTGAGTTTTCTACCTTCATCTTAGACCCAAGTGCTTCGAACACCCTCTTATGTGGCATTAGATCCTCTTTTAAAAACTCATTAAAAAACCCATTCGGGCTCTCGTCATTTATGCAGTCTTTGACTAAGAAAAAATAGTGCTTGTGTCCAATACCGCTCTGACCGTCCCAATAGTTTGGAGAATACATGCAGGCAGATACCGGATGGAATTTACCTGTAGTTAGTCCCCAGATATTCTTTGTCTGTGACCCAGAAGGTAGTATCTCTTCTAAAGTAAATACCCCGTCCTTTAAAGTGACTTCGGCTACGTCAATATACTGTCTATTTCTCAAGGGTTCTGGATAGCTGAACTCGAATACCTTACCATCGAACTCTATCTCTGCCGTAAATCCAGACCTAGCGCCTCTACTGGAAAAATTGTGTACCTTAAAATGGTATGTACCATTATACATTCTAAGCCTATCTGACCACGTAATATTTTCTACTGCTACTCCGTTTGGCTGAACAATGTCTACGTCCAGTACGCCTGTAGATGCCTGTACACGTCTTGCTAAAGGGTAATGAATGTGGTTCCCGTTAGGCTCAATACAGTGAGCATCTAGATCATCGTGATTATCATCATCGTCGTTCCACTGGATAGAAAATCTAAGTACTCCTTCTACATCGCCACCTGCTCTTTTGACTCTCTCTTTCATGCTGTCGGCGATGTTCCCTTTGTAAGCCCAAGAAAAACCGTTATTCCATTTGAACATGGACTTGCTTTCAGTCTTTGGTGCAATTAAAGAAACCATATTACCACTGTGACCGTTTTCTAGGTAGACCTCTATCTCCGAAGCTTCTGGTAGAATGTTAGCTACGAACTTATCCACTGCTATTTCTTCTACTTTATCGAAGCTCTGAATATTATCGGGCAAAGTCTCGGCCATTTCCTCGAAGACATTTCCAGACATTTTCTTTAAAGTATCTTTATTAGCAAAAAGAATGTTATTGACTGTTATATCCTCTAAAGTAGCAAACCTTCTCCCTAGCGAGTCACTGAGACCTAATTCCTCCACAGTATTTCTAGCCGCTTCGAGCATTTTCTTACTGTAAATAGCTTTAGGCCGCTTGTAGTTTGAAGGTGCTACAATAGCTTCGTAACTTTTAACAGCGTCATTGAGATCTCTACCTTCTGAGAGATCTGTAAGAAGAGTACCGATTGAGTGGTTTTTTATCCTACTGACAGCGCCTCTGGTACCGGCAGATGCTTTCCAACAGAAATTATCTCTCTGCTCTTCTGGCAATAACTGATATTCACTGTGCAGAGATTGGAATATGGATAGTACCTGTTTCCATTCTTCACCTTTATACAGCGAATTCTGAGCAGTAAGTTCCAATACCGTCTCGATAGCATCCGAAGAGATCTCAGTCAAAGACCGGTGTAGTACATGTTTAGAACTGCCCATATCACCGCGCACTGAACCTATTCTGTCTTCTTTAAATGTCTTTATTGAGTCAGTCGTCTTAACATAGAAATGGTTCCAGACTTGGCTATCGCCACTATCTAAAATCTCTGTACTGCTTTTTGTTCCAAAGCCCCTTCCTTCGGGCAAGAATACGTTCCTTATCTGTTTGGAAGTTACTAGAACGTTTAAAGCATCTATTACCGTTTGAAATGTGGAATCTCCTGTTTTAAAATCCCAGATAGATACCATTTTGTTGTTCTTAATCGCTACCACGTTGCCGAACGAGCGAATAAAATGTCTACAACAACTACAATCATGCTCCCTGCGCTCTCGAAATATTTCGTTCGTCCCCGGAGGATAGCTATCTAAATAAGCATCCCACAGTTCGTTTGGATCTAAATCTACTTCGAACAAGTACTGTTCATCCGTAGACATCTCCGTTACATGCGCCATTAATAAGGCGTTAAACTCTTTAAATTTCATTGTTGCTCCTCGTGTAGAGGAAACGGCGATACTAATATTTCGGGCTCGATGTACATTACTTGAGGCTTTTTAGTCACTGGATTGACCATCATTATCCAAGTGGCGCTCGACGAAGTAGGCATAAATAGCCCGTTGGGATCTGCTTGAGGAACAGGCCCGTATCCTGTGACTCTTTCGGGATTAGTAAACTGAGCCAAAAAAGGTATTCCATATCCTATACTCTTACCCACAAAAATAGGTTTTCCAGTGTAATCACTCTTTAGATATGTGTATGTCTCGACATTCTCTTGGTCCAGTAACTCAAAAATAAGCTTCATGAACTTGCGCTGTTGGAAATTAGTGATATTAGGCATCCCTATTTGGGCCTCTGCCTCTGCCATTAGTACTTTGGTTTTTGCCGCTTGTCTGGTATCTGCACTGGGATCGCCACAGCCTAATGCAAATAGTATTACGATTAAAAATAGTTTTTTCATGTTAGTAACCTCTCATTTCTGTTAAAAATTGTTTTAGTTTAGCTGATCTCATCTTTGACTCATCGAAATCAGAAAATTGCATAATAATTATCTGTCTGACTGTCTCCTTACCGTCGGCATCTGCCTTGGAGTATTCCTCAAAGTATTTAGCGAGCTCCTGGGTTTTTCCCTGGACAAATGACTGGGTATTCTCAAATACTTCTCTTCTGATATTCTCCTTTTTTGGCTGGTAAAATTCTGACCATTTTAAGTCATATAGACCTATGCCGATGGGCAGTGCCAAAATAAATGCTATGGATATTAATATATATTTTATCATTGTTGCTCCTTCTAACCACGCGGATCTGACTCCGTTATTAGTTTTAAATTAGTGTCTTCGCCACAGTCTGTCTCTTCGCTGTAATTGTCTTCATAGACTTCATTAAAGAAGTTTTGTATAACATCAAGTGACTCCGGGAACACTTCCCAAGCACAGCACCAGCCTTTTGCCAAGAGCATTCTCTTGCCAGATACTTCGTCTATAATCCATAGTCTATTATTCGACATCTTTTTTCCACTCATGTAGATGACAGCCTTTGCCCGGACATTTATTCACACTGACGCTTCTGTGGTTACACTCAGCTACGTCTAAAATTGATTTGGGCCTATATCTACAGTTATAACAAGACTTGAGACTGTCGATTTCTTGTTCATAATGCAGAATACAATTTTCTTGTCTTTTATTCTCTTTCGTTAGCCTAGTGTTATCATCCGCAATATTTATATACCTATTTAAGTGAAAGTATTTCTCGCTTTCGGCTTTAGATACTTTGTCTTCCAGTTTTTTAGCAGTCAGTTCAAGCTCTCCTATTAAGCTGAGATAGTAGCCACATTTACTCTCCAGTTCAGCTATTTCTTGTTTTAATCCCGCTTGGTAACTTTGGCTCCCTCGGCGTTGGTCCCAATACTCTAACTTTTTAATTTTCTCCTGTAGCTCTCTGATCTTTTGATTTGTTTCTTCTGTATTATCATTTAAAATTCTGATGCGTTTACCTAAACTATTGTTTTCTCTTACGTAATAATCACATTTAACTCCCAGTATCTGGTTAAATTTCTTGTTTTCCTCTTCAATACATTTGTTCTGGCCTGTTAAATAACTACATTGAAAGTTAAGGTCCTGAATTTGTTTTTCATATGACTGCCTTAAATTATAATCGTCATCTTTCAGTCTTTTCAGAGTTTCTTTTTGCATACTTTCTTGGTATTCGAGACCGTTAATTTTCTCTGATAGCCTGTCTATTTTCTCTTGTAGACTTTTGTTCTTAAGTCCTAGATCTTTAGTGTGTTCTTTCCACTTTACGCTTCTGTCTCTCAGTTTCTTGTTTTCCTGCTCTAGTCTAGAATTGTCGGTAGATATTCCCTTTATTTTCATTGTCAACTGGAACTTATCTTCTTGGAGTCTATCTACCTCTCTATTCAGCTCTTTGTTCTTCTCTTTGAGTCGAGTCTTTTTACCCCACATTGGACTGGATCTTCTATACAGCTCGGCAATAAGTATGTTCCTTATTTTCGTAGCCGTTACCGGAAATTCCTTCTCTTTACCGAGCGTAGATATAACATCGGTAAGACGCTGACTATCTATGTCCTCTAACTTTTGTTCTTCCCAATAGCCTAGATTGGCAGAGTCCAGTAACCTATTTAATGGCCCAAGTCTGCTGTGATCTTCTATGTGGAGTATCCTACCGTCTGCGAGTTGCTTTTCGAACTCATCTACGGCCATGCAGAAATTACATCCGCTACTTTCGAAGAGTATAGACAGCTCATCGAAATTTATCTTAACTTCGATGGCCTTGCCGCCTACATTATTTTCAAATACGAATTCCTGGCCTAAGTATTTTGTTGGATCTCCTGTTCTTTCTGTTCTAAGCTCGATGTCACCGCTAGCGAGATACTTTTCAAACTCTTTTTTAACCATCCAGAAATCGTAACGGCCCCCCTTAAAATAGAGCATAACAGGCCTTGCCCTGTGTATATTAACCAGGTTAATAAACTGAGCACTTATCAGTGGTGTGCCTGGTACACCATTTCTGACACAATATTCCTGACCTATATAATATTTAGTTTCCATTTTGCTCCTTTCCACTAAAGATTCTGACTTCTATTTGCAGTTTATTATAACCGCTTTTTTAAACATGTCTAGTAAAAAACATAATTTTTGTCTATTTTTATTCTGACTCCTTATCAATAATAGCTAAAGCCATGTCGAGACCTCTGACACAGAGTGCGTCTATGTTACTCTGCCATGACACTGCGTCTTCAGATATGAGATGGATATAAGCATGTCTTGCGCTCTCGATTTCTGCTCTGATGGCGGCAACATGCTCAACCATTTTCTGACGCATGAATGGTGTTTTACAGTCGCGTGGCGATACGTATGGGCACCCTGCGCAGTTCTCATATTGAGCACAAAAAACCTCGAACTCTTTGTTTATCTCTTCTACTGTTTTAATTTTCATATTGACTCCTGATTCTGACTCGATACCGGCACCGGAATCGGTTCTGTTGAAATTTCTTCGCCATATTTTAATAGGTTATTAGCATTGTTTAACACATAATAGCCGTTTTCTACTTTAACAGGAATAGGCTCACAGTCTTTATGTAGTTTGAGCCAATAGTACCCTGCCTTTTTTGGTATCTTTTTCGTGTACTCAACTAGAGCCGGTAAAGATATTGACTCCAGTTTAGCAATGCGATTACTTATCTTCTCACTGAGCTCTAGTATTCCCCTTGCACACCTGTGTAAATGGTTTCCAGAGTTTTTTGAATTCGTATAGCCTGCTTACGTTGGGGGTAATAAAACATAACCCTAATTGGTCTATAACCATGGCTCTGAATTGCTTTTACTCTAGTATGTTCTTTGGTTATATGGTCACCATCAGTTGTAGCATCACGCCATTTTAACTCAACAGCATCATTACCATTTAAAAAATCGATTTCAAATGTTTTGGGTTTTCGTCCTTGTGTATTTTTCACAAGCTTTTTACTGCCGGAGCTGTTCGCAAAAAACAGACACATTGATGCAGTTTCTTCTAAAAAAGAGCCTGCATACTTATACAGAAATCTACCAGTATTTTGATATTCGTCAATTAGCATTCCTTCTTTATGTGAAATACCAAGGACTCTGTAAATGAGATAATGAGAGTTGTCATCTTTTTTCATTTCTTTTGGATCTCTAGTCATCTTATAAATCCAATCCGTTTTTGTCAAACAGCAATTCAATATGCTTTGCAGTATATCTAAACTCTTCAATTTTTTCATCGTTGGGGAAAAACGAATCACATGCATAATGGAGTTTATGAAGTCCTTCTTTTGCGCACTCAACATGATTATTATAAAACTCGCTTGGTTTTGAATTATCACAGTGCTGGCACCATAATCGCCACCTCCTTTCCTATCAGACCAGCTTTGACTGGCCGCTACCATATGCTGGGTACATCTGACTGGGTACTTCTGACTGGCGACTGGTGAATGCTTTGGTTAGCTCTTTTGAAGTACTTCAATTACTTGTATTGCTGGGGATTTTAATATCTCCATACCTCTATACACTGGGGCAACATCAAAGAGGCCGCAATTATGATTTGTTTGAATTAAAATAGACTTCTTAGATTTTTTTGTTTTCATGGCTTTGGCAAGTATAGATGCTGCTTCATTCACAGATTCATGTTTTTTTTGAACCCTTACCAATACAGGGGTACCTTTAAACTGCTCTACTAATATTGCATCTATACCTTTATTCCTATGTACCGGATTGAATTCTACACCGCTTAATAGACTCAATGCTGTTTTATCTGCATTTATATAAGATTTCCTACCATTTTTAAGCAGGTTAGATTCAGTCTTAACTGGTTTCTCTATTCTATTGTTTGACAATTCAACAGCTTCAGGAGATTTGTCAATGCCGATATAGTTTCTTCCAAGTCTACTGGCCGCTACACAGGTTGTCCCACTTCCGCAGAAAGGATCAAGCACAATATCACCTTCAGTAGTCACAAGATGAACAATCCGCTCTAATAAAATCAGAGGTTTTTGTGTAGGATAGCCAACCCGCTCTTTAGCTTTTGGATTCAAGTAAGGAATGTCCCATACGTCACTTAATGGAACGCCTTTTTTTTTGTCTCCATGCTTAAAACTTCCGTCACTATCTCTATCGTAAACAGACTTATTATGCTCATCACGTGTTCTACGCTGAAGTATTTGGTCAATATTAGTGGTTTCAGAATATGGGGTGTATATAGTGTTAAACTTAAAGTTTTTGTTCTTTGAATAAAAATAGATATTTTGATGGTTGGGCAATAATCCCTTTTTAGAATTTGACCATCTTTTATAACTCCATATTATTTCAGATTGAAAATTTGTTGTGCCAAAAACATTATCAAGAATTGCGCGAACTATGTGTTCACCACTTTTGTCACAATGTACAAATATTGAACCATCATCCTTGAGCAGGTTTCTCATAATCTCAATTCTTTTTTTTAGAAACTCTGCGTACCCCTTATCGCTGCCCCAAATATCATCAAAGCTGAATTCCTTGCTCCGCTCTCTATTTTTTAATTTGTGTTTCTTCTCAGTGAAAAATGGAGGGTCAAGATAGATGAGATCAATTGAGAACTCCTCAATTGATCTCATTATTTCTAAACAGTCTCCTTCAATAATTTTATTTATCATTTGCATCTTTTTTGTTTCTGGAATCAGCAATTTCTGTCAGTATAGTTTTTAAGTCGTAGCCACTTATTTTTTTTAAATAATCCCATGCTTTATCTCCAGCATAGTATTACCCTTTTGCACTCGTCCAGGAGCCGTTGCTTCTCTTTTATCAGTAGTCCCTGGGTAGCTATTGTCTCTTTTTGCTTCTCTATAATTTCTGTTAATGTCATATTGACACCTCCTTTAGTAAAGATATTGACTCCAGTTTTACAAATAGTCTTCGTTCGAATTCTCCTCGAACATTTGATCATACCAGTCCTGCTTTGCTAATTCGTCCAGTTTTTCTTCCTCTTCTTCTCTATTCAACTGAAACATCAACATATCTTCGCGCATCTCATTCATTTCTTGTTCGTACTCTATATCGAGCCTTATCTGTTCTTCGATGTCTGCCTCGTATTCTTCTAGCCCCTCTTTAATCGCCTTCTTTTTATTCATGTTGACTCCTTAGTCCATATCACAAGGAAGTGTGGAAACATCTATAACGTTTTTAGGTAACATATCTATTTTTCCTCCCTCAATGATGTCAACCCGGCCAGTATTTATCCTGGGCGAGAAGGCTCTAACAAATAGGTACCCATCTTTTTCCAAGGCCCATACCGGAATATTAAAATTATCATAATTTGGGCCGTCTTCTTTGTGCCAACAAAAAATAGGCATAGTATTAGCAGTACCGGGCTTTAAACTTCTGGCAGTTTTGTTAAATCCCTTTGGCATACCTAAACACACATGCACACCTCTATCCATTAAAGTGCCTATAACATGATTTAAGCACTCACCCCCGTCATCTGTCTTAAAATTACCACATTTGGTATCACTACCTGAAACGCAGCCTGGACAAATAAATTCTTCTATCATTTCTATTAATGTCATATTAATACTCCTTTGTTAAAAGATGTTGACTACCTATTCTTTCTCCTAGAAGACTTCTGGCTTTTTCTAGCTTTCTTCTTCTCTTTAGAGGGTTTCTTCTTCTTTTTCTTGAAGAAAGGAGTAAGCACCTCATATTGCCTGAATACTTCTCCTAACTTCGATATTAATTTAATTTCTTTTAGTGTCATATTGACTCCTTTGTTAAAAGATGTTGACTCCAGATCTATTCTCTATCCATTTTTTCTTTCTCTAGCTTCAGTTTTTCTGTTTGTACTATGTACCAAGCCTTTGCAATATCCCGTACTACAAATATGAATACTAAAAATAAAAAACACATAATATATCCTAACATGTTGACTCCTTTCTAAAAAGATGTTGACTCCTGATTCTGACTCGATACTATCCTTTAAAGACAGTACATAGACAGATTACCGCTACAAATAAAATTAAAAATATTGTCATTTTGCTCCTTTTTTGTTAAAAATATAGTTTGCCGTCGTCTCCAGGATAGAGATCTAACTCACCATATTTTTCAGATTGTTTTGTTAGTTCGTCTCCCAATTCATCTCCATAATCCCCGTCCCAAAAACCTGCCCCGTGACCGTTACGAGTTAACCAAAAATCTTGTCCACATTTTTCTTCGTCTTGGTCACATTGTTCTATGAGTTTTTCGTTTTCAATCTGGAAATTGGCACAGTCTTCGACTATTGTGATAATAGTCTCATCGGCCAAGTCTTCTAGATCATAATTATCATCTAGATTTTCGTCCGTATCGCAATCTGTTGTTGACCAAAGAGCAGTGCCGATGTAAGATCTCGTAAAATTATCTACACTGTATGGATCTAAAACTGCTAAACGTTTTTTAACTTCTATTGGTATCTGTCTTTTGAAAGATTCCATCTCATGACTCTTAAGTGTTTTTAGAACTTGCTTGCATTCTGACTCGCTTAAGCCTTTGTTTCCGTTAAAAAATTCTACCATTTGATTGCTCCTTTGTTAAAAAGTTAATGAAGTACTCGAACTATTGTGGTTCAAGTACTCGTTAACGTTTCAAATTTCATCCAATATCTTGACTATACCTTCTAATCTAACGAACCAAAGCGGGAAGTCTAAAAGATATTGAGTAATATCGCTTGCCTTATTAGCTTCGTTTTCAA
>Ga0307379_10013833_pt1 | contig 10443 bp, 6 predicted proteins | sample UN2MG_FD_202237 | JGI IMG/M metagenome (GOLD analysis project Ga0307379, IMG submission 202237) | Soil microbial communities from Risofladan, Vaasa, Finland - UN-2 | ecosystem: Environmental > Terrestrial > Soil > Coastal area > Acid sulfate soil | place: Finland: Risofladan, Vaasa | collected... | reverse complement strand
TGGAGTTCCTATTTTAAATTCAAATGCAAGCACGCACTCTGTAATGCACATCATATTAGAGATCTACTCTTCATTCATGAAGAAGATAAACAGAATTGGGCCAGAGATTTGATCGATCAATTGATTGACATCAAAACTGCAGTAGATCGCAGAAAGCCAATCTATTCCAACTTGGATCTCGCCGAGATAAACGATTTCGAAGAAAGATACGATCACATAATCGAAAGAGCTAAGCTCGAAAATCCTCCCCCAATCGCATCCAATTCACAGGGGCAGATTAAAAAACGTGGAAAAAAGAAAAAGACGAAGGCCCAAAATCTGTTGGAGAGATTGCACAAGTATCGGAGAGAGGCTTTGGCCTTCATGTATGACTTTAAGGTTCCATTTGACAATAATCTCGCGGAGAGGGATATAAGAATGATGAAAGTCCAACAGAAAATCTCAGGCACCTTCAGAAGCTGGGAGGGTGCGAATATTTTTTGTCGCATAAGAGGGTATATCTCTACGGTCAAAAAGAACTCCATTTCAGTTATCGACGCCATTCAAGGTGCCTTTGAAGGGCATCCATTCATCCCGGGAGAGACTTTGATTGCGGGCTGAATTCTTAATGATTTAGTGGATAGGGCTGAATAGTTACAAAATATCAAACAAAAATCACCAAGCGAACACTTCAAGAACGATAAAGGAAACGAGACGGTAATTTCTAATTCTAAGAGAACCGCTTTTGCAGCCAGAAATTGCTAATGATAAACGATTAAAGGTGGATGGCTGTTTGGCCAAAGATCAGCTTGCTTGCAATGATCCCCAACACATGCCTCTAACTTTCAATTGTCCTGTGACATAGATACCTGCAAGATAACCTGCAGTAAGGCCCAGCTCTTTATTTCGCATAAAAGGCAAAGACAAATTAGATCGAGACTTGTAAATCCCGAATTCACCCAGAATGATTGAATGATGGAAAAATTGCAAAAAAGATAAAAGAGATAGACTGCCAGCTACCTAGCAATCTATGCCGTCGCAAGCAATGCCGCTGCTATCTTCTTCAGGCACGGGATTCTCATGGAACTTGATGAGCTTCTCAGCCTCGAATGTTCCGGAGAACAGCTCGTGGGCTTTGATGTCCTTGTAGAATATCTTGTGCCATGAAGCATCCGTTCCCCATGTGCCGTTGAAGGTATTCTTGGTCTCAAGGCCGATCACGTGAGCGGGATTATTGCCCATGAGGGCAGCCACTTTGTCAGTATCCCTTCCGGCATCCTTCAGCTTCTTGATGAGCTCCTCAGGAGTTATGGTATGTGTGGACTGAGCCATATAATTGGCATATTCCTGCGGATAGTACAATGCTAAAAGCTGTAGGTAGTCCTGGGTTGCACCCGTTTCCGTCACCTTAGGATTATAGGGCGTTGTAGACACAAAGAACGATGTCTGATCTTTCTCCATCTCATAAACTGAGAAAGCCTCTTGGACTTTCGCCCCTATGCCGCCATAAAACGCCTTGGAATGCAGGTACTTGACGCCATTGAGAGGCGTGTTCGTGCTGGCGTAAGTGAGCTTGGTGTTCTCAAAGAGATTGAGCTGTGACTTGTTGCCACCGTTGACCGAAGTTATATTTCTTTGCAGTTTGTCGGAATTCTGCGAGTAAGCATGCTCCTGGTCAAGCTCAAAATCGCCGTCTCCGGCCATGTTGTTGAAGTACTCCAGAGCGATCTTCTTATCGATTATCGAGGTACTGACATCGATAACACCGGTCCCAGATACTTTTTGCGCTTCACAAAACTGTTCGTACTGCACCGGCGGAACCAATGGTGGGTTCGCCAATGTGGTACAACAGCATAGCAATAGAATTAATGCTGTCGCTATTACTACTCCCTTCATTCTAATTCACCCCTATACTCTTTTGAGTATATATGAATTATTTGCCTTAAAGGGATATAAACATATCGAAAGCAATAACTGAATTATATCATATGGATATTAAATAGAATAATAATAATAATTATAATAAATAACTGCCAGACTACTCTTAATATTACTACAGGAAGTACCTCGATATAACCTTAGATGTCCTGCAGAAAAGTCCTAATGAATAGTCATCCTATATGCCCACGATAGCCTCATTGAAGTTTTCCGAGCGGCTGCTGATCCTGATCCATTCATCAGATGGTTCCCCTAGAATTACGGCCGTCTGGTTCTGACGGAAGTACTTATCCATAAGCTTCTCCAGGTCCATCAAGCCCGAGAAATAATCGTCAATATAGCTCTCATCTGCCTTCAGGGCTACAATCCTCGGCTCGCCCTTTAGATCAGGGAAATCTGTGGTGTAATATGATAGGGGGTAGGATCCTGCAAAAGCGATCAGCAGAAGTAGGCAACCAACAAAGATTATGGTTGCCGGATTTCTTCGATTAAGGGCTATCAATATAGATGCAATCACCAGCATTAAAATCGCAGCGAACATTTTATTGAATCTATCCGCTTGAGCTACGTATTCAACAAATCCTATGAATAACTGAGCATGATCTCCAAATCCAATTATCCCATTGTTGAATTGGGTACTGTCTGTGAATAAGATCGCCTTGCCTTTTCCGTACTTGGTACCTGCTATCAAGAGGTGCCTGGCAAAAGGCGAGTTTAGCTTAATTTCTTCTGTGAACTCCCTGGTCAGGAAGAATGCTGATGTCTCATTGCGATAGTGAGAGAAGAAACTCGGCCTTGTCACGAGCTTGAAAAGGGTATTTTTGCCATCGAGTTCCTCCAAGCTGTTACTGGTCTCCCACACTAAATCTCCTGTCAGATACCGAGAAATCAGGGCAGGAAACTCATCTTTCTCTGTTATGGAGCCTCTTGAATCGGTGAAGACATCCTGTATTCCTGTTGGCAGAAATCTATATCCTATAAGCTCTGCTACCGGATTTAGATTCGTGACCATGCCATATATGTCTGTATGCTCGCTGATCAATATTAGGCCGTTTCCCTCTTCCAGGAACTTCGTCACGGCCTTCGCCTCGGATTTAGAGTAAGGCCGGGTGGCGCACTTCAACACCAGCACTGCTTTTTTTCCTTGTGAGGCATTTTCTAATGTTGCGGTGCTTATCTCTTTAGATAGTACCGTATCCACTGAGCTGATTGCTGGCATCTTCTCCGTTCTGTCGATGATCAATGTAACATTGTAAAGGCTGGATAGCATGTTTAAAAGACCGAAGTAGTTATTGACTCCGCTTATAGGGTCCTTTTCATAAGTTTTTGTGTAGTCCGTCCAGCTGGGCTCCCACTCGCTGTGCGACTCGTCTATTATGAGCAGTGGGTCCGAGTTCTCCGTGATGGGTGTAAAATAAAGAAGAGCTGCGATGAAGAATATGATCAACAGTGGTGCAGTCAACTTGCTGGATTTGAAGGCTCTCTTGTTATGCCTACTGATCCTTGCCTGTGGGGAAAACACAGAGAGAAGAGCAATGCAGGTTAAGGGCAAAGCTAAAGCCTGCATGTTATCGGGAAAGAAGGATGCAATTGATGGGCTTGTGATCAGGTTTTTCATTGAGAGGATGACAAATAGGAGAGGAACCGCGATAGAAAATAATGCATATTTTATGAAAATCTTTTTATCGATCACAAGTAATGCCAGCAGAGTCAGCTGAGAAACAACTAAAGCCAGATAAAAAGGCAGCAGAAGCTTCACGTCATCGATGGCTATAGGCATCCCTGTTCGGGAATGATAGAGGATAACGTAATTTAGATCATTGATTCCATACTTGATCGCATACAAAGAGGGGAGGTTTGAAAATACAAGGTTAAATCCCTTGACTAAAAAAGAGGTATCAATGAACTGAAGAGAAAGCAGACCAGCCAGAGTTGGCAGAAAAGCTATAGGATTTGCATACACAGCCAGCAGGCCGAAGCATAATAATATAATCATTGGAAGAAAAGTGCTGTTGTCAAATTCCATGAGAAAGAAAATGGAAAGCGACGCGGCCACCAGAAGACCGATTGCCTCAATCTTTCCAGGCTTATGATCGCGAAATGCTACCAGGAGAAGGAGTATCGAGGATAAAACTAAGAGGAATACGGAATACTCCCACAGGCCGAAGAGAACCATGTAGCTTCCGATGAGGAAGAGCCCTCCCGCAAAGCTGGCTATCTTGGATTCAAATTCCATTCTGTTCTTTTCCCCCTAATGAGATGAGGATATTCTCGATGAGTTTTTTGAAACCTGGGTCCGGGTATCTGAATACTGGTTCATAGCGAACAAAATTCCGAAATATGGTATGGTCTCCTATTACTATAACCTGTCCGCGGCCCACCTTCTTGCTGGCAATGACAACAGTGGAGTTGTAGAGCGCCACAGGATCTCCTCCCAGGATCTCCACGGCAGAGTAAAGGTTGATGTCCCCGTTAATTCCTTGCGTCAAAGAGCTATTCAGCGGCTTGGCATATATTTTCGTCTCCTTCATATAAGGAAGATGATAGTCCCAGGTGGTGTAGTTGAAATACATGATCTCACCTAATAGAGTGCCATTCAGACTCATATCAAAGGCGCCGAGTAGAGAATTTGCAGCTTCATTCGAGGGATCTGCACCGATCTCTGAATGATAGCCATCGAATACTATGAGCGTTCCTCCGCCAGTGACGAAGTTTGCAAGCAGATCCACCTCTTTCTCGCTGAATTGACTTGTGGGTCCCATGGTCACATAGGCTTTACAGTCTGATAGCTCTTTTTGAACTTTCTTTACCAGCATGGGATTAAAGCCGTAATGCTGCGAAAATATGGCAAAAAATACGTTCTTATACTGATGAGGATCTCCATAGCCTTCCAGATTTGCATGGCCCACATCAAGAGCAATCATATTCTCCGGAGCTGAGGTTACCGGAACTAAAGCCTGGGCTTGGACTATTACGAGCACAATCGACAAGGATAAAATCATAGGAGTGATTACAGACAGACGCGCTGCAAAAATGCCAACCAATAGTAGCAGCACCAGAATCAGCCTGAACCATATGCTCTTAAAGAAGCTGTTTTCGTAGTTGAGATAGCTGATTACCTTTCCAACAAACCCATAGTTATAAATGAGATTGGGGCCGCTGATGGAGTCGCTGTTGGCAATTGCGATTATCCTGCCTTTTCCAAAGTTGACAGAGGCACAGATCGGGAGAAATCCATAATCTTCGTCTTTATCTGGTATTACATTCCCAAGATAAGCGCGATTTTGAGCATTCCAATCTCCCTTATCTGCCCATGTGGTATATTTGAGTGCATAAAATATCAAAGCATCCGATCTATTCACCATCAATGTCCCACCCGCAGTCTCTTCGGTGCTGTCAAAGTTCGTTAGGCTGGAAAAGTGCGGCTCCCACAGCATGCTGTAGTCGAAGTTGAGATGGAGACCGAATTTTTCCAAGATCGGATTTAGGTTCAGATAGCAATCCATGAGATTGGTATGATCCCCGAGAACGAAGAGCCCGCCGCCGTCATCTACAAAATCCAATATATAACCGATCTCCTGCGACGTGAATTCCTTTTCAGGAGTCTCTATTATGAGAATGCTCAAGTCTCGCAGGGAATCTGGCGAGATGGGGGCGCTCAGCATTTTGGTATTGTATCCATTGGATCTAAGATATCGGAGCGTCGAATGTGTTAAGCTGTCATTCTCGAATAAGGCCGATTCCACCTTATGGTGATATCCGTCGTATGCGACAATCCCGTTCTTTTCATGGGCCAGAGGTTCAAAGGTGGAGAGGCTCAGCAGCAGGAATATCAGGGGAATGTAAAAAAGGAGTATAGTCAAAGGTTTTGGCTTTATTCTCCGAGAATCTTCAAATTCATTGGAAATTGAGATGAAGAAAAACAAGAAGGTTATAAGGAGAACGAATTTTAGATCCAGCGCAATTCCCAAGCCTTCCACAGCTGTAAGAGGTAAAAGGATAAAGATGCTCTTTAAGAGAACGCCGTTCCCATAGTAATAATATAATAATATAAGTAATATAAATATATATGGTACTGGATTTCGTAAAAAAAGAGCCATGAAAAATATGGGGATTGCTGCAACTTTTGCGTCTCCTAGCCTTCCCATGGAGAAATAGATGAGGAGAGAAAGTGCAGATATCAAGCTCACTATGTACATCGGGGTAATAAGCCGGAAGTATTGATGTATAGCCCCCGACTCCCAGAGGATAAAAAACAGGAGTGGTATAAACGGGATAAAGCCTCTGACCCTCATTGGATATCAGCGCATCCCGTCTCGGAGGAACTCTTTTATCCTTGATGCTATCCCAGGCAATCTTCTTCTATACCCAAGCAGGAGCGCTGCGATTATAATTATTAAGCCGCCCGTGAGGATCTTTGGCAGGTTATCTTTGAACGATAGCTGAAGATTATAGTAGTTGAAGTTCGCCCTGAAGGGTATCTCCGTGTCATTTCCACTATCTTGCGCAGACCAGACCAAAGCCTCCCTTCCAGAGATCATTTCTTTCCTGAAAGGTTCGCTGAGGTTGTTTCTCATGACCACAGATGCCCCAATTTTTGCCCCTTTGGGCGGAATAACAACAATCTTTGCTGATTGCGGCTCTCCCAGGTCCACGCTGGTATATATTGTATGTTTGCTCTCCTTCCTTGCCGCAAGACCGCTCCAGATGAAGCTCAGGTTGAACTGATACGGTTGGCCGATTTCCTGATTGTAAAGAATCAGAGAGATTAACCTCTGACTATCCTCTTCATTCACATCTATGTCTACTTCTTTACCCAAAGAGTCCGTTGCTTGATAATCTTTCGTCTCGCCTCCACGAAAAGAGACAGTATAAAGGATATTCTGCTCTTTAGGGAGGATGGTGGTGGACCAAATGCATTTGACGCTTCCGTCATCCAAGACATCATAGATGTACGTATGATCTATTGGATCAAAAGCTATCTTCTGAGCATCGGCCACAATCATCGCGGCAACAAAAATAAATAAAATAGGAAAAATAAAAATTTTTTTCATTTACGTGTCTCCTATCTGACCCTCTCTTGTATTCTTTAGCGGCACTGAGTCTTTGGATTATCTTGCAGAATTGAATTGATCTGGCGTGGCCAGTTGTAGAAGCTGGACTAGCTTACGGTAAAGATTTCGATTTTTGGACCTTCATTGTATGGATATGCGGCAGACGTTTCTGGACCTTCATCGTTTGCGTTCATAAAACTGCTACTGGTCGGACATTTATGGCCTGTTGGATATCCGCTGCTGGTTGGACAGCTGTGTCCTGTAGTGCATCCCCTTCCAGTCGGGCAAGTCATACCCGTTGGGCAGCAGGAACCTGTTGGGCAGTAGGATCCGGTGGGGCAGAAGCAGTCCGAAGGACAGTCAGAGCTGGTTACACAATCCCTGCCAGTCGGGCAAGTAGAGCCGGTTATGCAGTCCTTGCCTGTCGGGCAGCAAGATCCGGTTATGCAGTCCTTGCCTGTCGGGCAGCAAGATCCGGTTATGCAGTCTTTACCTGTCGGGCAGCAAGATCCGGTTATGCAGTCTTTGCCTGTCGGGCAGCAAGAGCCTGTTGGACAATCGGCGCCAGTTGGACAAGAGGAACCAGTTGGATATTCGCAGGTTGTTATGCATTTATGCCCGGTTGGAGCATTGCAGCTAGTTGGATTCACGTGGCCGGTCGGGGCATTACACGTAGGAACCATAGCCTCTGGATGGCCTCCGGGAGCATTGCACGTAGGAGCAATATGCCCAGTTGGAGCATTGCACGTAGGAGCAATATGCCCAGTTGGAACATTGCACGTAGGAGCAATGTTATCCATGGCATATGCACCAGTTAACGATATTAGAAGTGCAATTATTCCAATTATCGTCAACCTTTTCTTTTTCATTTTTCTTTCCTCCTTTTTTTAAATCATAACTATTAATGCTTATTCTTAATAAATATTGCGGTTATTACTATCATAGCGTCGCACGCTATCGCCGGAAGGTTCTTCAGGATTATTACTACCTCTGATTTGAGACATCATAACCAAAGCAAAGATTCCTTTATTTTTTCAGATAGTTCCTTCATTGAGTTGACTTGTCTTCGTGGACCTCATGGATGGCACGAGGGGAGTCGAATGCATTCGATTGGCTCTACATGAGTGTCATCTTGACAGACTAGGTCTTTCGCCTCTCCTTCTGTTGCTGTTCACAAAGCCATCCACAACTACATGAGTGTCATCTTGACAGACTAGGTCTTTCGCTGCGGTTTTGTTTTCAACAACTCGATATAGGTACGCTACCCGGAATAGGTAGCTATAGCTGTGTTCCCGAATGTTTGGACTTTGTATACTCCTGAGGATTTCGAGTTCATCGACCGAAAATAGGAAGACTATAAAAAAATGAGATATGGATACTATCACGCCACTTTAAATTCACATTTTAGGCAGCCAAAAAAAATTTCTAGCCACTATACGATAGTTCTTTAGCCTTTGTGAAGGCTGCATCCGCTTCTGAGTTTCGTCCAAGATCTCTAAGGGCCTGGCCTTTATTGTTCCAGGCATAAGCGTCTATTGGATTTAGTTCTAAGGCTTTTTCAAAAGCTTCTAAGGCTTCATTATATTTTCCCTGGCTACCAAGAGCATTGCCTTTGTTGTACCAGGCTGCAGCGTGTTTCGGATTTAGATCTATGGCTTCATCAAATGCCTTGATAGCCTCTTCATACTTATTTTGGTTCAGGAGAGCGAGACCTCTATTATTCCATGAATCGGCATCTTTTGGATTGATCCCAATAGCCTCATCATATGCTTTGATGGCCTCATCGTATTTGCCCTGATTATAGATGGCATTACCTCTATTTTTCCAGGTTGACGCATCGGACGGATTTAGCTCAAGAGACTTGTCAAAAGCTGTTATGGCTTCCTCATATTTGCCGAGACCTACAAGAGCAACGCCTTTTCCATTCCAAAAATCGGCATCTTGCGGGCTGATCTTGATAGCTTCGTCGCATGCCATGACTGCTTCCTCGTACCTGCCCAAGACTTTGGCTAGAGCAAGGCATTTGTTATTCCAGGCATCTCCATATTCAGGGTTTATCCTGATGGCTTCATCAAAGCACTCGATTGCTTCGTTATATTTTTCTAGGGCAACAAGAGCAATGCCTTTAGCTGACAAAGCTTCTGAAAATTGTTGATCAATCTGAATGGCATTGTCATAAGCAAGAATCGCTTTTTCATAGGATTTATTTTCCAAAAACTCATTCCCTCTATCAAACCACTGTATAGCAGTATTTTCCTGCCCAAAAACTACTACGCTTTGAGAACTCAAAATTATCAAAATAAGAACAAACCAACATTCAATCGGTCTTCTCATATCCTTATATTAGACATTAGCAGAGAAAAAGATTGCGCATCAATATTGAATTTTAAAGAATTGAACCATCTCCAGGAGAGATGATCCCAAAGTCGCCTAGCTATATAATTGAACACATTTGATGGCCATATTTGGGATCACATCTAAACTATATGGCACAGTATCTCCAATTCTATGCTTCGCTTATCTTGGCTTCATTCACAATGATATGGTTTTCCTTGATTAGTTGTTCTTCGTAGACTGGAATTTATCTAGTATCCAATTCGGAAGCTATAACTCGGTTTAGGTCCAGCCTGGAAGCTGTAAGCAGGCTTTGGCCCTGCACTGAAGCTATAAGTTGGCTTTGGCCCTGAGCTGAAGCTGTAAGTTGGCTTAGTTCCGGTTGTGAAAGAGTATCTCTTCCTTTGCGGAGTGATGATTATCAAAGCAGATTGACAACCAGGAACAGTGATATGTAGCAGATTCGCAACTTTTGATACCATTAAGGTGCCATATTTGACCTGGACGTTCTGTATATACCAATTGCTCTGTTGCGGGTTCACTATGACCTTTTTCGGCATTTTATAAGGATTCGCGACAAGAATATATGCGATTTCATTGTAGAATAAACCGCGGGTCAAGACATCACTATTTGAAGATTGGAGATCATAATCTACTCCACTAAGGCCATCGACTGTTAGTCGGCCATTAACATCAACTTTAACGATTGATGTCTCCCATAGGGAGCAGTACCTTTCCTCTTCTGGATAGTTGTACCCGGTTGAAGTTTTTTCTTCACTGGCCAATGTCTCCACATGGTAGTTATATTCATTTGAAGGTATCTCTTCGTAGGCTAATATTTCCCTTGGATTGTTGTATCCAGTTGAAGTCTTTTCTTCGCTAGCCAAGATATTTCTTGGATAGTTATGTCCCGTCGAAGGTCTTTCTTCACTGGTCAATGTCTCCACGGGGTAGTTATATCCCGTTGAAGGTTTTTCTTTTAGGTCTGATGGGTGGATGATTATTAAACCCGATTCGAAAGCTGGGACACTTATCTGAAGCAGATTCCAGATTTTTTTTACCTCTAAATTGCCATGTTTAACTTGGACGCCCTGCATATTCCAATCGCTTATTTGTGGATTCACGACGACCATTTTCG
>Ga0307379_10013828_pt1 | contig 10445 bp, 8 predicted proteins | sample UN2MG_FD_202237 | JGI IMG/M metagenome (GOLD analysis project Ga0307379, IMG submission 202237) | Soil microbial communities from Risofladan, Vaasa, Finland - UN-2 | ecosystem: Environmental > Terrestrial > Soil > Coastal area > Acid sulfate soil | place: Finland: Risofladan, Vaasa | collected... | reverse complement strand
CTGATGCACGGCTCCCTTTCTGGCGCAGTGCGCTAAGATCCCGAGGTCGACGGCTGCCCCAGGCGCGAGGTCCATACCGAAGAGATCACTCCGACGCACGGCAAACTCCCCGCAGAGGGGGTCTATAATGTGTGCCAAGCAAGGCATCGTGAGGGACAACACCGGTCTGGCACACAGCTCTGTCAAGCGACCGCCACCTAGGTACTGCTCCTCCGCCTCTCGCTGGTAGTAGCCTTTCACGATGGAGACAGCTGGTTGCTGGAGGAGGGGGTTGAGTAACAATGCGAGAAGCTCGGGGGACGGATCCATCAGGTCGGCATCGAGAAAGACCAGATGCTCTCCTGAAGCCGCGGCGATGCCCATATGTAAGGCGTGATGCTTCCCGGCAACAGCGCAAGAGATCACTCTTGCACCAGCTTCCTGAGCACGCGCCGCGGTGGCATCAGTCGAACAGGAATCCACGACCAGCACTTCATCGACTACCGCGCGGGCAGCGCGGACGACGTTAGTAACTGTTGCTTCCTCATTTCTGGCGGGTACTATTGCTGTCGTACCGCTCAATGGGATCTCCTCGTCTGCTTTGGACGCTGTGCGGTGCGCCGGAGCGTAGTGGCGGCGGGGCGCATTCCGCTGCTCCCCCAGGATGCATTCATGTCGCGGGCGTCTCGGTACGCTGCCCGGCAGCCATTACCGTTTCTCGCAAAGGAACCTCCACGAAGCACGCGGAGGCTTCCTTCACCGCCATGGGGATTCTTCGCCAACTCGCTACCGTACGAACGAGGGCTATCACGGCACCACTCCATGACATTGCCGGCCATGTCCATCAGTCCATGATCAGGTGTAGCACCGCCTGCGTGATGCCCGACTGGAGTCGTCCCCTGCTGCCTCCTCCCCCAGTTAAGGCGTAGTTGATCCGGCTCACTATCACCCCACGGGAAGAGCCGGCCATGCTCTCCAGGACCACGGGCCGCTCTCTCCCACTCGGCCTCAGTCGGGAGTCTCAGACCGGCCCATGTCATATACTGACCTGCATCTACCCAACTCACCCCGATAACGGGGCTCTCGGGATGGTTGAAGTTAGGGTCATCCCACCTGTTCGGTGGTCTATGGCCGGTCTCTTCCATGAACTTACGGTATTGTCTGTTCGTGATAGGATACTTTCCTATCCAGTATCCCTTGAGCTCAACGGTGTGGGGTTCACACTCAGTCGGCACGGATTCATTCGGTGCATACTCGTGCGGGAGAAGGTCGGCCAGGTGGCTGCCCATCTGAAACCGCCCGGCCGGCATCCAGACAAGGGTCGATCCGTCCTTCTCGTTTACGCAAGTGCGGGATAGGGAGTGGTGTGTCGCTGATCGTGACCGCGATATTGAGTAAAGGCGTGAGGGGACTGGTTGGTTGCGTACGGGAAAGGGTTCCTGCAGGAGGATCTCCAGCGTCAGGGCTGACGCCACGGCAGAGGCATATAAGTGCCACCGGTCATTCTTGTGGTCATCACCATAGTCAGCAATCCCGCGGACGACAAGAAACGGTACGGGGAAAGTCTGGAGTTGCGTGGCATCTGCGATTCCAGCTCCTTCTCTTTCGATGGCAAGTACCCGCAGCTCCTTACTGATCCGCTCACGCTCCTCAGGATCTCGCAGTAGTAGATTACCTGAGCCGATTCTGCCTACGTGTATCCTGGGTAATCGAGCTTTCCTGATCGGGTCTGATTCATCGGGATGGATCAGCGGCCTGTACTCCCCGTTTCGATAGGCATACAACACATCGGCATCGCAGCTTGGGCGCCGACCAAGAGTGCTCAACTGCCTTAAGTGTGGGCGCGCCGGAAACACTGCACGGTCTACGGTGTACCCTCGCAGGCGTTTCGCAGCTGCCACGAGCGTCGTCCCCGCACCAACCGCCATCCCCTCTGCTCTCTGCGTCCCATGCACTTTTCGGGCGAAGTCGTATTGCACAACGGTCTCCGACGCAACCACATCACCGAGTCTCACATGCCTAGAAGGATCCTTCGGACTTGGTACACCGACCGCAATGCCGACGAAGACAACCGCCTGTGGTGACAGGCTCCTAATCAGGTCCTTGGCAACGGCAGTTGCCACATTCGTTCCCTGGCGGGCACATTGGACAAGCGCGATGGTGTAGCAAGGCCGTTCCGAAGAAACATACGGTCGCCCAATCACGTAGTGGTTCGGATCGTCCCTTGTTGGAGGTATAGACCGTGAGGTATTGAGGAGTCTAATGAACGCGCGGTATTCCTCGTCAAGTACCGTGATGATGCCGATATCTACTGTGGGTACGGTCGCCATCTACAACCCCCTTAAGCTGTTGACCAGCAACATCGACGGCTATGACAGGCATTTGCCCAGACGCGCAAGCCTGTCCACTGCCCGCGTCTGTCACCGGGGTTTCATGACCGCCACGTATCGGAATGAACGTGGACGGACCTCGATTTCCTCTAGCCTACGGATCTGGAACATCGGGGAGAAGGTTGCGGCGATCTCGTCCGCTGTAAAACAGTAGGTGTAATGACCACGGTAGGTAGTCCAGGATCTTCTAAGCGCGGAAGGGTTCCAGTTCTGGAATACTGCATTCTTGCTGATACAATACAGGATATAAGTAGTGCTAGGGTGCAAGTGCCACGCCACCATCTCGAAATACCCGGGCCAAAGCTTCCTTCGAATATGGTGCAAGCATCCGCTATCTAGAACGACGTCAAAACTACTGGTGCCACGGAACGCAAGAACATCAGCTTCGAGCAAGCGTAGGCGCCGATGTACCCCCTTGATCTTCGCGTATTCACGAGCTAACCGAAGGGACGTCGGCGAGAAATCAATAGCTGTGACGGCGAACCCCAACTGCGCCGCCGGCACTGCGTACTTGCCTGCTCCGCATCCCACGTCTAGCAGGCGCTTTCCTCCGTGACCGGCTTCCTCCTGAAGCACCTGCAAAATGGTCTGCACTGGCAGGTAGGGATCGCGCCGCCCTTCCCTCCAACTGGCTTCGAAGTAAGCTTGTTCCGAGCTGAACCTAAGGCGCTTTGGCACTTTCTTCCCCTCTGGTCCACGTGGCGGCTATGGCGTGGGCGGGCAGAACAACTGCACGAACAACCGGTCTGCCGCCAAGGTGCACCAGTGTTTCTTCGGCCCAAGGCACGAGAGCTGTTCGCCAAGTGAACACCTACCCCCTGCTAGATCGTGGCAGGAAGCTCCTCGGGGCGCATCCAGAGGTGGGCTGCGGAGCGCGGGATGCGCGAGTCTACAGGGCGTAGCGTGTGCCGGAATGCGGTGAGAAAGCCGCGAGGGACTGGTTATCCACCTGCGACTTTGGGGCTGTAGAACGGGCCGGGAGCACGCCTGGAGCGAAGGTACGGATTGAGAGAAACGCGGCGGATGGGTTCTACGCTACACTGACGCCAATCCGGCATTCACGCCGCGCCGCATCCGTCACATGGGTTCCGTGGAATCCTGCCCCCGCTACCATGATTAGAGAAGAACCGTCCTCTCCAGGGGCGGTTCTTTTTTGTGCGTATCGGGTGTCATCGTTCCGTAGTCGAAGAGAAGACTTTCCCGATGGCGGGCTCTCAGACCCCTCTGCGTCCGAATCCGTGGTCGCAGGTTCGTATCGGGTTCCACCGCCTGGATTTGGCCCGGGTTCGCCGCTAAGCGACGGCACCGCGTAGAAGTAGGCCGTCCCGGCCCTTGTCTGTGGGTCGAACTCGATCTCCCGCACGAATGCCCGGATGAAGGTGCGCTTCTCATCCACGGTCCCGAACGCCGCGACCTCGTCGACACCCCGCGCTAACGCCAGTGCTGCTTGGGCGAGCTCCGCGGCCTGACATTCCCGGCCCTGCTGCTCCAGCAGCGCCTCCTCCTGCTGCTGCAGTTCCACCATCTCATCGCGGAGCTTCTCGATCCGGCGATCCACATACTCGCGGTTGGTCGGGGTGATGTTGTCCAGCAGATTCTCGATGGCAGCATCGATGTCGGCCCGGCGCTGGCGCACCTGAGCCAGCTCGGATTCGTCGAAGCGGTCACCGCCGGCGACCTCCTGCTCGATCATCTCCCGCAGCTTCTCCTCGGCACCGGCCTCCAGGTAGCTCTTGACGATGTGGGCGATCTGCTCGAAGATCCACTGCTCGACCTCCTCCTTCGGGAGCACGAGGCGCTTGCAGCGCGAGTTCCCCTTGGTGACGTAGCCGCCGCAGGCGTACCCGAGGGTCTTCACTGAAGACCCGTCGTTGCGCTTGCGGCCTTTGTGGGTCGTGTATCCCTGCCAGGTGTGCCCGCACTGCAGGCAGCGGATGAGACCGGTGAGCAGATAGGTGGAGCGGGCGCCGTGACCAGTGCGGTAGCTGTACTCACCCGGGTCACGCTTGCGGGATTCCCGCTTGGTCCTTGCCGCCTGGAAGAGCGTACGAGAGATCAATGCCGCATGCGCATCCTTGGTCACCACCCAGTCATCGGGATGATTGTGGTCAGGACCGGAGTGGGGGAGGCCCTTGCGCGGCACCGCTCTACGCTTCTGGATGCGGTGGAACTTGGCGAAGCTATGTCGGTTCCACACGAAGTCGCCCACGTAGGCTGGGTTCATCAGCATGTCCCGGACGGTGGTCATCGCCCACCCGTCCCGATGCTTCTTCGACCATCTCCCACCACGAGGCGAGGGTAAGCCCTGCTGGTTGAGGCGCTCGGCGATCCCTTTGAACCCCAGGCCCTCGTTCACGTACCAGGAGAAGATGTTGCGGATCACCTGCACCCGTTCGGGTGCGCTGGGCGCCAGCTTGCAGCGGTCCCGCTTGCTGATGTTCAGGGACTCTCCGCGAGGGATGACTCTGGTGACGTTCCCGTCCTCGTCCAGTATATGCTTGCTGAGGTCATGGTCGTACCTGACGGTCATCAGGAACTGCCCATCGGCCGAGCAGTAGGCGAGGTCGTAGCCATAGGGCGGCTGGCCTCCTGACCACCAGCCTTCGCCGGACCGCGTCAGCAGCCCCCGGATGGTAACCTTTGACAGCTCCCTGGACTCCTGCCGCGCCTGCCACTGCTTGACCGGTCGCAGGAGGTCATCGGTGTCATCGCCGTTGAAGCCTTCGGAGGTGTAGATCACCTCCACGCCGGCCTTGCGCAGCTGAAAGCGGTAGTAGCCGGCCTCGTCGTTGTCGAGCCGGCCGAAGCGCTTGATGTCGTATACGAGCACGTAGCTGAAGGGGCACTGCTCCGCGCCGGCATCTGCGATCAGCTTCAGGAAGGCCTTGCGCTCATCGCTGGTGGTGCCACTGATGGCATCGTCGATATAGAAGTCCAGCACCTCAAAGCCATGCTCCTGGGCGTACAGCTCAACCGCCTTCCGCTGGTCGCCGATGGACTGCTCCTGGCGGTCGGTGGAGCGGCGCAGGTAGCCCACGGCCGGCCGATAGCCCTCCATGGTCTGGGCAGCTACTGACATGGCGTCTTCTCCATCTGGTGGGATTGGGGTGCATTCATGGCTCTATGCTGGACAACAGTCAAGTGGAATCTGGCTCCCCCGTGGGTGTATGTGCGGCCCGTACGGCCCATGCGGCGAGCAAGCAGAGAGCGTCCTGCATGACCTCCTGCCGTGAGACGGTGGCCGGCGTCAGTACAGGCACCAGTTGGAAGCTCTGGGAACCACCGGGAACTGGCTGCTTCCGAGCCCCTCTCCGACTTTGGCAAGAAGAACCCGACTTGGGACAGGTCACTGGCACCGGCGGCTTCATCAGGGGTGTCTCCCTATCGCGGGTACTCTGCGCCTCAAACTCGCCCGAAACTGCCCCCTTCATTGCCGTATCCTCCGAAACTGAGAGGGCTGACCGATCGCCCGCAGCCGCCTCTTCTGAGATTCGTTCAAGGTCCGGAGCTTGGGCTGTCCTCCGGGCTGCCAAGGCCGCCAGGGGTAGAGGGCGCAGTCGTCTGCACCACAGTCCCTCTGATCGCCGGGCTGGCAGTGGCGGCAGTACTCGGCCACGAGACCCTTCGTGGCCCTGCGTCGGCCATGTCGGAAGGGGGACGCCTGATAGAGCGGACACGTCCGGGACGCGCAGTCGAAGGCGCCGCGGGCGCTGGTGGCTCCGAGGCACGCCAGGCAGAAGCGGCGGATGCAGATGGATACGGTTGGCGATGAAGACCCTCGTCTGTCTCGCATGATTGCTCTCACTTGTCTCCAGTCACTGTCGCCGCGGCCCGTAGCTCCACCGCGGAGGCCAACGCGGCTTCGCCGGCCGGGTCGCGCGGTGGGGGTGACAGGATGCCGGCCTCGAACACGGGCCGGAGTCTTCTCTCCGCGAATTGCACAAGGGCAGGGAATGACCCAAACACGACGTCCGGAGTCATGGAGCCACCACCCACGCGGCGGCGAATGCCCTGTCCGCGGAAGCGGATCTCCTGCCGCACTCGATGCGCGGCGTAACGCACGGCGGCGGGGAGGGCCTCCGGGCGGCGATGCAGGAGCGACTCCAGCCGCGGGTAGTGCACCACCACGACTCCGGGAGCCCTCGTCTTGCCGCCGTTGTGGTACATGGTCAGCCATGGGTCTTTGGCATCCTGCGCACCCCGGTAGGGTCTGGAATAGGGCAAGCGCAGCTCGGCAATGCGGTCGCAGACCTCCGGTGGGCTCGGGGACAACAGATGATCGGACGCGAGGTCGATGCGGTTCACCCGGAGGCCAGGATGTGCCGCCCAGGGGAACCGCTCCAGCGAAGCCGCCACCTCTTCCAGGGGCAGCAGGGCCCCATTCTCAGGATCGGCGAAGTCGAGCCGCACGAGGTGGCTGAGGGTCACGACCTCTCCCGTCTGGCGATTGGTCCAGTGCCTGTCGAAGATCATTGGGGCAGGCGTGAACGTCTGGAGGGCTGCGAGGCACTCGCCGCGGTGAGGGCCCGGTAGGAAGAATGCGAGGCTGTGGATGGTCCACGGATCAGAGGGGTGAGTGGCCGGGGGCAGTTCCAAGAAAGCACACTTACTATTGCGCGCGAGGGGGATTGCCGGTTCGTCGGTCTGAGTGAGGGAGAGGGAGTGGCAGCCCGCGGCCGCGACGGTCTCATCGGTCAGCCCGCTGCCGCGCACGTCGGCCACATGCTGTTCGCTAAGTTTACTGTCTTTCATGCTCACACTCACGCTCGGCCAGGCCGCCCCTCCTGAGGGGTGAGCGCCCTCCCGGTGCACCGGTGGAGGCGCGGCCCGGCAGCTTCCTCTGGTCATCGCCGGCCAGCGTCGCTTCGGTGCTCGGGGCCAACGTGAAGGCCGACTCTCCCTCCAGGATAGAGTCGGCCTTCACGGCTGTCGAACATCTGCGGCGGGATCTTCTCGCGTCGCGATTAGCGCCCGCCGCTCCTTCTGAGTGCCCGCGTGAACTCGCCGATCGCGGTCTGCATCAGCACCCTTTCGTGTGTTTCCGCTCCGCCAAAGATGCTCACGCGCAGCGCGTCATGGAAAGAAAACACCTCGAAGGTCGGACGATCGCCGCGAGGTTCCCAGTAGATGTCCGGAGCGGCTTTCGGAGACCATGGGTTCTCTCGCCAGGCGCGCTGGAGGTGCTCCACGCGTCTTTGCACCTTCTTCCGGACGGTCTCCCCAGCCCTGGGGCCTCGCTTGCGTGGCAACTGGCATTGCTCACACGCATTCTGCTCGGGCGCGACTCTACCCGCCGATCTGATGAAGAACGCCTTACATACCGCACACTTCAGCAGGCGCATCCGGTGCCCCGTTGTGCTGTGGAAGACGAAGCCCCTCCCCGCTCGGTACGTGTGGCGGTCAGCTAAGAGAAGAAGGAGCCAGAGAGCGAATGCCGCCAACGAGCCTTGCCGGTCCTCGGTGCGCTCGTCAACGGGACGGTAAACGGACTGCGGCGGAATGTATGAGGCACGGTCCCATCCCATGAGATTCAGAACGCAGGGATGCTCCTCGCACCACGACCAGATGATGTTCATGGGATCGTCGTTGAGACGGTGCAGGCCAAACCGCCTGTCGCCCTCCCACTTCGTCCGATCCTCCAGCAGGTGATCGCAGAGCTCCCGCATGGCGGCCTGGAGCTTCCGTTCTGGCTCGGATAGGTCAGCCGACTCGGCGTTGAGGAAAGCCACCAGCAATCGCGCTGCGCCGTAGGGCGTGGATCGGTGTTCTGCCTCGGAGCGGCGGCTGCGCGGTGATGGCGCTGACCTGCCGCGGGGCACCTGTTTCTTCCCGGACATATCGCACCTCCTCTGATTGACTGTCCTTGAGTACCTCCCCCAGATCACGGCTTCTTACCTTCCCGCTAACAGTTGATGATGGCGGTCGCTGCTGGTCTGTGTAAGACACGATGTCGTTCTCGCTTGTCCTCAATGGCGCTTTCTGGTAGAATACAACTGATAAGTGAGCCCCGCCCTACTTGGCGGGGACGGGCCGACCGTGCACAGCCGGCGCCTGAGCTGAGATCGGGACTGAGTACCCCGAAGCTGAGCTCGAGCGTCGGCTTTTCGCTTTATGGGGTGTACATCCGCGGACAGCCGCAAACCGCGGCTGGGGAAGGAAGTGGGCAGATGCAGCGCGAGGCAGAGACTACAGGTCGCGCGACGACCACGGTTGGGGCACGGCAGGACGACCCCAGCGGCGGCACAGAGAAGTGGCAGGTGCAGTGGGTACCCCTGGACTCGGTGTACCTGAATCCCGAGAACCCCCGCCACAATGACCCGGCGGTGGAGCCGGTGATGCAGAGCATCGCGCGGTTCGGATTCAGAGTGCCCATCGTCGTGAACCGCCGCACGAACCTCATCGAAGCCGGCAACACAAGATGGAAGGCGGCTCAGCGCATGGGCCTGAGCGAGGTGCCGGTGATCTTCGCTGATGATGACGAGGTGACAGCGCTGGCCTTCGCCCTGGCCGACAACCGCACCGCCGAGATCGCCACCTGGGACGAGCCCTCCCTGGCTGGCCTGCTCAAGCGTCTCGACGCCGAGGGCGATCTGGCCTCCAGCGGCTTCAGCGACGACGACCTATCGGGCCTGCTCGCCCGCCTGGATGCGGAGGAGAAGAGCGGCCGGGAGGAGACCTTCGACGCCGAGGCGGCGATGGCGGAGGCGGAGCGGGAGGAGGGCCCCACCCGCGTCCAGCCCGGAGAGGTGTGGCGCCTCGGGAAGAACAGACTGCTGTGCGGGGATGCGACCGACCCGGAGAACTGGGAGCGGTTGATGGTTGGAGAAGTCGCCCACGCCGTCATCACCGACCCACCCTATGCCATCAACTACCTCGGTGGACGAGCCGCCCAAGAGGCGCGCATCGGGGCCAGACGCCGAGGTGTGGACGGCCAAGAGGGTGACGCCTACTGGGACGACCTCACCGATGACGAGTATCGGGCGCTGCTCATCGGCAGCCTGTCCCTGGCCCACCAGCACTCCGATGACAAGTCGCCGCTCTACCTCTGGTTCGCCAGCTCCCACCTACGCGATGTGCTGGACTGTCTGGCCGAGTGCGGCTGGCAGGAGCGAAACCTGCTGGTGTGGGTGAAGAACAACGGCGCCGGCGCCCTCTTCGCCCAGTACAAGCATTGGTATGAGCCCTTCTTCTACGCCCATAAGAAAGGCGAGGCCCCCCGCTGGCACGGCCCCACCAATGAGCGCACGGTGTGGGAGCACGACAAGCCGACCTCGAATCCGCTGCATCCGACCACGAAGCCCCTGGCCCTGATCGAGCGTTCCATCGCCAATGCCACGGAGCTGGGCCAGCTCGTGGTCGATCCCTTCCTGGGGTCGGGCACTGCCATCATGGCGGCCGAGCGCACTGGCCGGAGGTGCTATGGCTTCGACCTCGACGCCCGCTACTGTAGCGTGGTCCTGGCTCGGTGGGAGGAGTTCATGAAAGAGACGGCGGAGCGGATCGATGGCTGAGCATCTCTGGGAGCGGCAGGAAGGGGAGACTGCCAAGGCCTACGAGGCCTTCGAGGGCTACCGCATGCTGGGGCCGGACCGCACGCTGCAGGCTGCCTGGGAGAAACACTACACCCGGCCCGGCACACTGCGAGAGAGGACGAGGAAGGGCCGAAAAGAGGCGGGCGAGGTGGTGGGCCACTTCCGCCGCTGGTACAAGCGATGGCGATGGACCGAGCGCGCCGTTGCCTGGGACGGGGAGGTGGCGGCGCTGGCGCGGGATCAGGAGCTGGACCGGGAGCTGAAGGCGAAGCTGGAAGAGCAGGAGGAGGACCGCCGCCAGCGCCAGTTGATGCAGGAGGAGGCGAGAGCAGCCCGGGCGGTGGGCCGGCGGCTGCTGCGCCGCCTGCTGCAGGGGATTGAGGCGGGAGAGCTGGAGACGATGAAGGCGGCTGACCTGCTGCCCCATCTGCAGAAGATCTGCGGCCTGCTGGAGGTGGGTCAGAAGCTGGATCGCATGTTCCAGGGGGAGCCTACAGACGTGACCCGCCTGGAGACAGACACGCAGGAAACGGTGGGGAAGCTG
>Ga0307379_10013827_pt1 | contig 10445 bp, 8 predicted proteins | sample UN2MG_FD_202237 | JGI IMG/M metagenome (GOLD analysis project Ga0307379, IMG submission 202237) | Soil microbial communities from Risofladan, Vaasa, Finland - UN-2 | ecosystem: Environmental > Terrestrial > Soil > Coastal area > Acid sulfate soil | place: Finland: Risofladan, Vaasa | collected... | reverse complement strand
GGTAATCCCGACTTTGTTGATCGGGATTGTCGGCGATAGCGTCGCCGAGGTGAACCTGCGAGCACTGCTGAGCTTCCCCGACCCGGTCAACGAGACCTCGGCCCGCCTCGTCGCTGCCGGTGTCGTCGCCCAGGCGATCGTGTTCCTCGTCGTTCGCGAGTGGTGGGTGCTCGTGCCGCTCACCTACGGCTTCCTCGCACGCGTGGCCACCGGCCCGACGCTCTCGCCGCTCGGGCAGTTCGTCAGCAGGATCGCCACCCCTGCGGTCGAGCGACGGTTGCGCCACCGCCGACCAGGGTTCGACTCGCGGCAGGTTCCCGGCCGGCCGAAGCGCTTCGCGCAGGCGATCGGGCTCGCGTTCACGGCGGCGGCATCGCTCGCCTGGGCGCTCGGTACACACGGCGTCGCGCTGGTGCTGATCGGGCTGCTCGCGGCGGCCGCCACGCTCGAAGCCGTCTTCGCGATCTGCCTGGGCTGCATCGCCTACAGCGCGGTCTGGGGCTGCGCCGACTGCAACGACATCAGCGACCGGCTACGTCGCGCTCTCGTCGAGGCCCGCGAGGAAGTCCCGGCTGCAACGGACGTGGCGCGATTCACGCACGTCGCCGCGGACGTCCCGGCCATGCGCTGAGGCGGGGCACCAACGGCGCCAGCGTTCGCACTCGGCGCATCCCGACCCACACTCCCCAGCCGTAGGCGAGATCGGTCGGCGCGCGCCGGACGTCGCTCAGCAGTGCCAGCGCCGCCCACCAGCGGGCGCGACGCGAGACGAGCGCCGCGATCGCGAGGATCGGCCACCAGACGCGGCGAGCGGACTCCGCGATCTGTCGGCCGGCGAGGAGGTTGCCGCGCACCGCCAGCCCGAACGAGGCGCGGGGCGGCACGTCGGGCAGCTTGCGTACCAGGGCCGCGCTGCTGCCCGCTCCCAACGCGAGGGCTCCTGGGAAGCGGCCGAGCAGGGCCAACGACCACGTCGCCGCCGTCCAACCGTTCACGTGGAGCGGCGACAGAGCGCTCGGATGCCGCAACGCCAGCGGCGCCGCTGAGGTCCCGTAGCCGGCATGTTGCCGGAGCCGCTCCCGCCACGTGTCGCGCGGCTCGTGCCACACGGTCACCGAGGGGTCGTAGCGGCAGTGCCATCCGGCGTCGTCGAGACGCCAGACCAGGTCGACGTCTTCGCCGAAGCGCAACCGCTCGTCGAAGCCCCCGATCGCATCGAGCGCCTCCACGCGCACCACCAGCGCTGCGCCGGGCACGTAGCTCACCCGGGTTCCGGCGCGGACCCGACCGGGCTGATCGCCGAGGTCGAGCGGCGAGCGGGCCTCGCCGCGCACGCGTGGCGCGACCATCGCCACCCGAGGGTCGTCGAAGTGCCAGAGCAGTGGCACGAACCACTCGCGATCGGCGCTCGTCACGTCCGCGTCGAGAAACGCGACGAGCGGTGTCGCGACGAGTGGTCTCGCTGCATTGCGCGCGGCTGCGGGGCCACGGTTGGCCTCGAGCCGCAGGCTCGCCGAGGCGATCGGGGGGACGGACCCGTCGTCGACGGTGATGCGCCCGTCGTCGTGAGCGCCGCCCCCGAGCTGGGGGGTGACGACGGTGACGTCGCCAGTGGCGAACCGCTTCGGGGCCCCGTCAGACGGCATCGGGTGAGCGGCGCCGGCGTCGGTGAGACGGTCGGTCAAGGTCGATCGGCTCACTTCGCGGCCTGCTTCGATCTTCTCGGCCACCGCGACGCCGCCGGCGGTCAGGCGGAAGAGGCGCAGCGGCGACCCTGCCAGCACGACGTTGTCGAACCGTTGCCAGGACCCGTCGACTCGGAAGCGCACGTCAGCTGTCCGTGCCGGCGGGGTCGAGCGGTCGCCAGCGCTCGATCTGGTGGACGAGGTCGGCGACGAAGGCCGTGATGAACCGTTCGCCCTCCCGGCCGGACGCACCGTCGGGGTCACCGAGGACGCCGCTGGCGCTCACGGCGCGCACGCCCCGGTCACGGAGCTCGGCGATCGTGGCGTCGGCACCGCGCTCGGCGAGTTCGAGGCGAACCAGGCCGGGGTCGATGGCCAGCATCATCGAGGTCTCGATGCGTCCCGCGTGGAGATCGGCAGGCCCGCCGTCGCGACGCTGTGGCCACTTCGGCGACCAGGCGAGGGCGCGCCGTCCCTCCGCGGTGACGATCGCCACGGCCTCGGAGATCGCGGCGTGGTTGCCGCCGTGACCGTTGACCAGGACGACTCCGGCGGACCAGTCTGCGCTGCGCACCAGCTCGACGATCACCGAGGTCGTCACCGCCGAACCGATCGACAGCGTTCCCGGGAAGTCGGCGTGTTCACCGGAGGCACTCACACTGATCGTCGGGCCGATCATCAAGCCGTCGGTGCGGTGGACGGCCCGCCCGGCGAGTTCCTCCGCGATGATCGTGTCGGTCGCAAGCGGGAGGTGGGGCCCGTGCTGTTCGGTCGAACCGACCGGAATCAACAAGATCGGGGCGGGCACCGCGCTCTCGGTACGGCCATCGGTCCGCCGTCGTGCAATGCCGTCGACCTCCGGCCAGGTCGCGTCGCCCAGTCGCATCGCGGTCGCTCAGCCGGCTCCGGGGCGTCCCGATGCGGGCGCATCGAGGTACCCCCAGCTGCGGAGTTGATCGAGAATCTTCGATGCTGCGGCCGGTGCGTCGAGCGTGACGAGTTCGGCGTGGGTGTCGCCGCCGCCCACGTCGAGGATCTGGCGGACCCGGTCGAGAGACCCACCGGTGGGGGCGGGCAGCACCCGCGCCCGAGGCCGATACGGATGGATCTCGGCTTCCGGTAGGCGGCCGTGAGGCCCCCGGACCGTCGCGACCGGGGCGGTCCGAGCGGCCAGCGACGCAGCCAGTGAGGCGCGGCGAAGCGAGGCGGCCGATCCCTCGACGGACAGCACCGCTGGTGGGGTCACATCGAGGATCTCGCGCCGTCCGCCGTCGAGGCGGCGAATCACGCGCAATGCGCTCGAGTTCGTGTCGTCGCGGTCGACGTCGACCTCGAGCAGCCCGAGGGCCTGGGCCATCGACAACTCGCCGGCGAGGAACGCCGGGACCGAACCGGTGCCGCGGTCGAGCGAGTAGTCGCCGCACACGACGAGATCCCGGTCGCCGAGGTGCTCGGCGAGTGCGACCGCGACGACGTGGCTCTCGAGTTCGGTCGAGGCGTCGACCCGGACGGCGGACGTGGCTCCGGCGGCGATGGCTTCTCGCAGGACGTCATCCGCGCTCGGTGGTCCGAGGCAGATCACCGTGACCTCGCTCGGGGCCGCGTCGGGCGCCGTGTCGGCCCGGTCGGCAATGCGCAACGCGACCTCGAGCGCCGCCTCGTCGGCGGCCGACACGCCCGACCATCGGCGGTCGGCTTCGCGCTCGCGGTCCAGCGACACCCACTTCCAGCAGACGGCGATCTTCACGAGGTCCCCATCGTCGCGTCAGGTTCGCTTGAAGACGACGCCGTGGCCGCCCTCGGGATAGGTCCAGGTGATGGCGCCTTCCTCGTTGCACACCAGGTAGCAGGTGCCGCACTCGAAGCACTGCTCGTAGTTGAAGAGGATCCCGCCGTCACTCGTGGGCACGAACAGGTTGGCAGGGCATGCGACCACGCAGCCGCGCGTCGAGCAGTCGGCACAGATCTCGTCGTCGACGGTGATGTGGGCGCGTTCGTGGATGTCGAACCGTGTCGTGCCGATCAGGTCCTCGAACGACAGCTCGGGCCAGCGCTCGCTCACCCGAAACTCCGCAGGCCGTCGAGGGCGTCGCTCGCCAGGTCCCTGAGTTTGACGCCGGCGCGCTTGCGCTCCTCGTTCAGCACGCGCCGTAGGCCAGGCTTGGGTGCTGGATTGTCGACGCGGAACATGCGCTCCACCGTATTGGTGATCATGTGGGGATAGAGATGCTGGACGCGATCGGACAGCACCAGCGACGGGGCGCGCCGGAGCTTGCGGTGGTCGCGGAGCACGAACGTGTCGTTCAGGCGGCGCTCGTATCCGGCCAACCCGGCGGCCGAGGTGTCGTTCGCGGCGAGCCCCTCGGCGGCGGCCTCGGCGGCGTACATCCCGCTCGCCATCGCAAAGTTCACGCCCTCGAGCCAGATGCCTGCCGCGAGGCACAACGCCGCGGCGTCACCCGCGACCAACATCCCGTCGCCGGTCATCTTCGGCATCATCGACAGGCCCGCCTCGGGGATGACGTGCGCCGAGTACTCCTTGATCTCGCCGCCCTCGACCAGCGGGGCGATGCCGGGGTGCGCCTTGAGGTTGGCGATGATCTCCTCGGGTCGCAGCTTCTGGGCGGCGAGCTTGGGGAGCTTGAGCACCACGCCGACGGCGAGCGTGTCGAAGTTCGTGTAGACGAACCCTCCACCGTTCACGCCCGAGGTGCCACCGAGGATCTCGATGTCGACGCCCTCGCGATCGCGCACGCCGAAGCGCTCGTCGATCACGTGCTTCGGCAGGGCGATGGTCTCCTTGACCCCGACGGTGTAGTTGGCGGCGTCGACGTCGCCGTACAGGCCCGCTTCCTTGGCGAGGAAGCTGTTGACGCCGTCGCAAGCGATGACGACGCGAGCGTGCAGATCGCCGTCGGGGCGGTCGGTGGTGACCCCGACGACCTGGCCGCTCGCGTCGCGCAGCAACCCGGTGGCGGTGGTGGACACCACGAGCTGGGCGCCGTCGGCTTCGGCCTTGCTGGCGAGCCAATGGTCCCAGTCCGGACGGTAGGCGGTGGCGCCGTTGTAGGGAGGCTGACCCCAGTTGGCCGAACGGAAGTCGACGGTGAGGGCCTGGGTGTCGGTGAGCACCATCGTGGATCGGCGGGTGATCCACCGCTGGATCGGCGCCTCGTTCCACCACTCGGGGTGCAGCTGATCGAGGATGCGTGGGTACACCACGCCGCCGTACATGTTCTTCGACCCGGGAAACGAGCCCCGTTCGAGCAGGATCACCGAGTAGCCCTTGCGCGCCAGCACCGTCGCGGCTGCCGACCCCGCCGGTCCGGCCCCCACCACGATGGCGTCGACCGTCACGATGCCGCCTGCGCCGTGTCGATGGCGTCGAGCAGTCGCAGCAGCTCGTCCAACGTCTCGTTGGCGTCGGCGACGATCGCGAGGTCGGACATCGACATCATCGGGCAGTGCGGATCGGTGTTCACGCTGATGATGTGGTCGGGATGGCCGAGCCCACTGGTGTGCTGGACGGCGCCGCTGACGCCGAACGACAGGTACAGCTCGGGGTCGATGACCACGCCGGTCGTGCCGATCTGACGGTCGTGGTGCACCCACGAACGGTCGGTGATCACGCGGGTGGCTCCCATCACGCCCCCGATCGCCACCGCGAACCGGTCGAGTTGGGCGAAGCGGTCGCCGCTGTCGAGGCCCGCACCGCCACCGACGATCCGGCTCGCCTCGGTCAGGTCCATCGTCATCACGTCGGGCGGCAACACCTCGACCACGTGGGCGTCGTGCATGCCGCCCTCGCCCGTCTCGCCGGTCTGTCCCGACCCACCCCGAAAGGACAGGCCGGTGGGATCGACGTCGAGCCGGTGCACCTCGGGCGGGGTGTCCAGCGTCAGACCACCGCGGGTGCCCGGTTGCAGCGTGGCGACGAACGGACCGGTCGGCCTGAGCTCGTGGAGTTCGAGACCGCCGCGCCGGGCGACACGAACGCGATGGGTGCCGACCTCGGTGGCTCCGGCGAGCAGTGGGCGTTCGAGTGCTGCGGCCAGGCGCGGAGCAAGGTCGCGGCCGTCCGGCGCGTGGGGGAGCACCACGATGTCGCTGTCGGGGAGTTCGGCGATCACCGGTGCGAGGGCGGAGGTCCAGCGTGAGATCTCGACGGGGCCGAGCTCGGCGAGGTACACCTGCGACGCGAGTCCGTCGACGGCGGCGTCGGCGGTTCCCGACCCGGCGATCACGACGCGGCCGCCGGCTTCCGCGATCGCATCGGGTGCGCCAGCGGGCAGCACGCCGTCGCGAACCGGGACCAGAGCGATCATCCGCCAAGCGTACGGTCGGCGTCGTCGGCGTGCGCAATCACTGCAACGGCCGGCGCCGTCCTCCCGGCGGCTCGGCGATCCTTGATCCAGCGGATCACCTCGACGAGCAGGGTGATCGACAGCGCCGTGCCGAACGCCAGCCAGAACGCAGCGGTGTGGTTGTCCTCGAAGGCCTGTCCGAACAGGTAGCCCAACCCTGCCGCGTACGTCGCCCAGATCGTCACCGCGATCGCAACCCAGGTCGCGAACCACACCCGCGGTTGTTGCGTGATGCCCGACGAGATCGTGAGGATGCTGCGCCCGCCCGGGATGAATCGGGCGGTGACCAGCAGCATCCCGCCCCGCTTCTTGATCTGGCGCCCCGCCGAGTCGAGCCGGGCTTCGCGGTTCGGCTTGCGCGCGGCCCACGCTCGCACGCGTGGTTCGAAGTGGTGACCGATCCAGTACGCGAGGTTGTCGCCGAGGAAGGCGCCGAATGCGCCGGCGAAGATCACGAGCGCGAGGTTCTGGTTGCCGGCACCGGCCGCGACGCCGCCTGCGATGACCGTCGTCTCGCCCGGGACGATCGGGAGCACCGAGTCGAGCAGCGCCACCGCGAAGATGACCAGCAGGAACCACCAGTTCGCGGAGAACTCGTCGATCCAGTCCGTGAAGTCGGTGATGATGTTGGCGACGATGCCGACCATGACGCTTCGACGCTAGCGGGCCGCGTCCGCCCGCCGCCCCGATGACGGCGTGCAGGAGCCTCTGATCCGCGATGAGCGAAGTGGCGCTATTGGGGCGGTTGGCTCATCGCTCGGAGGAGGTTCGCGGGTTCGCGATCAGGCGACGGTGATGCGGATGCGGGCGTGCTCGTCGTCGGCCGAGGCGGCGATGACGAGGTCGTAGTCGCCGGGTTCGATCAGCCAGCCGGCCGTCGCGGTGTCCCAGTGGTGGAACGCCTCCGCGCCGAACTCCAGCGTCGCGTCCACGGTGGAACCGGCCGGGACCACGAGCTTGGCCCACGACTTCAACTCCTTGGGCGGTCGGACCGCCGCCGGCGCCACCGGAGCGACGTAGCCCTGGACGACGACGGTTGCGTCGCGGTCGCCGCTGGCGGTGACCGGCACAACCACGCTGACCGTGTCGCCGACCCCGATCGTCGTGGCCGACGTAGCTGGCTCACCCCACTCGGCGGTGCCGTAGCTGAGGCCGTGGCCGAAGGCGAACCGAGGCGCGAGTTCGCGAGCGTGGTACCCGCGGTACCCCATGAACAGACCCTCGCCGTAGCGCTGGGTGCCGGCTCCCGTGCTGTCGTGGTCGGGGCGATGGTGCAGGTAGGCCGGGTGGTCGGCGAGGCGTTTGGGGATGGTCGTGGGCAGTCGGCCGCCCGGGTCGGCGACACCGAGGAGTACATCGACGAGGGCCTCTGCCTGTTCCTGGCCGGCGAAGAACGACGTGAGGATGGCCGGCGCCGAACCCGGATCGTCAGGATCGGCCCAGTCCATGGTCACGGGTGATCCGGCGTTCACGATCACCGCCGTGTTCGGGTTCGCGGCGACGACCCGGCGGACGAGTTCGTCCTGGCGGCCGGGCAGGTCCATCGTCGTGCGGTCGTGGCCCTCGGTCTCCCACTCGTCGTTCGTTCCGACCACGACGATGGCGATGTCGGCGGCAGCCGCAGCTTCGACCGCACGGGCCATCAGGTCGATCGGTTCGGGCGGGCGCACGCCGACGCGGATGGCCGCGAACCCGAATCCGGCTTCGGATGACCACTTGACCGCGAGCGGAATCGGGACACCCGTTCGGCAGTCGATCGTGGCGGTGGCCTCGATGCTGCCGTCGCCGAAGAACTCCTCGCTGCGTGGAAGTTCCATGTCGGGGTCGTGGATCAGCGTGGTCGGGCCGGAGCCGGTGTCGACGGCGAGCGTGACGGGGCCGGTCGACACGACCCCGATCGTGTGCGGGCCGTCGTGCTCTGGAACGAACGAGCCGGTGATGCGCGTCGAGAAGCTGTGGGCGTCGACGTTCGGCGGAGTCGAGCCGAAGAACCGGACGAACGAGGTGCTCGACGTCTGCTCGGCGACGACGTCACCGTCCCAATCAGCGCCGTTCACGTACTCCACCAGGAGGCCGGGCTCGCCGTCGGAACGGAGGAGCTGACCCTTGCGGAGGACCGGGGTCAACCGGTCGATCCGAACCGCGGGTTCGTAGGTGACCGTCGCACCGATGGGGCTGTCCGGGCCGACCCGGTCGGTGAGCGCGGCGAGCAGCGTACGGTGACCGAACGGTTTGAGACTGGCGGAGCCGCCGCCCATCGAGCGGTCGATCGCAGCGTTGGGGCCGATGACGGCGACCGAGGAGATCGTGGTCGGATCGAACGGCAGCACCGGTGCATCGTCGACGGCCAGATCGTTGCGCAGCAGCACGGTGCCGGCGATCGCGGCGCGTCGCGTCAGTGCGCGCTCGTCGGGGTCGTCGACGGACAGTTCGGGTTCGTCCGCCGATCGCTCGTCGGCGTGGACGCGGTTGGCGAGCACGAGGAGATCGCGCACGAGCCGATCGACCTGGGACTCGTCGACGTCGCCGCGTTCGACGGCGGCGACGAGCTTCGAGCCGTAGACGCGGACCGGCCCGGGCATCTCGAGGCTGAGCCCGGCATTGGCGGCGCCGACCGCGTCGTGCACGCCGTACCAGTCGGACACCACGAAGCCGTCGAAGCCCCATTCGTCGCGCAGGATCTCGGTGAGCAGGCGGCGGTTGTGGGCGCAGAACTCACCGTCGAGGCGGTTGTAGGCGCTCATGATCCCCCATGCGTTCGCCTCGTCGACCGTGCGTTCGAACGGTCGCAGGTAGAGCTCGCGCAGCGTGCGCTCGTCGACGACGACGTCGACCGACTTGCGCTCGACCTCGGTGTCGTTGGCGGCGAAGTGCTTCACGGTGACAGCGACGTCGTGGGACTGCACGCCGCGTACGTAGGCGACGGCGAGCGATCCGGTGAGTTCGGGATCCTCGCTGTAGCACTCGAACGTGCGGCCGCCGACCGGTGTGCGGTGGAGGTTGACCGTCGGCCCGAGCACGATGTGGGCGCCCTTGCGGCGTGCCTCGGTGCCGATGAGCGAGCCGATCTCGCCGACGAGGTCGGGGTCCCACGTCGCACCGAGCGTGATCCCGGACGGGACGACGACCCCCGGTGTGCTCGATCCGCCGTGGCCCTCGCCGCGCACCCCGTTGGGTCCGTCGGACATCTTGAGCTGTGGGACGCCGGCCTCGGCGAACGCGTGCGTCCGCCACCCGGAGCGTCCCGCCACGAGCGTGCACTTGTCGTCCAGGGAGAGCGCCTGCAGCGCCGCATCGATGTCGATCACGCCGCCGATCCTGGCACGCCCACCCCGTTTGCGTTGCGGAACTGGTGACCCGTCCCACCGAGAACGCGACACAAACGTGGTGGGGTTGGGGTCACACGGCGGCGCCGGCGCGTTCGCCCTCGATGACGGCGGCGTGGGCGCGGCGGGGGGCGACGCAGTCGCCGACCCGCTCGACGCTGACGCCGGCGGCCTTGAGGTCGCGGTAGAGCCACTCGACCGGGTTGGCATGCACGGCCAGCACGACCCAGTCGGGTGTGCGGGTCACGCTGGTGCCCGTCGGGTGGTGCAGGAGGGTGAGCGTGCGACCCTCCATCCCCATCGGCACGAGATCGGTGGTCTGCACGATCCCCTTCTCGCCGGCGCGGATCCACCAATTCTCCATGTCGAGCGTGATGCCGAGATCTTGTCCGACGACCATGCCCTGCGTGATCACCTCGACGTTGCAGCCGTGATCGGCGAGCACCTCGGCGGTGGACGTCGCATGGTGGAAACCGATCTCGTCGATCACGACGACGTCGCCGAAGACCTGGACCGATCCGTCGAGCACCTGGCGGACGTCGACGACGTTCTCGACGCCGTCCGGGACCCAGTACGGACGTGCAGCCTCGGCGCCGGTGGCGACGATCACGTGGTCGGGTCGCTGCTCCTCGACCAATCCCGGCCACACGCCGACGCCGTACCGGAACTCGACGCCGAGGCGCCGGCATTCGGTGAGCTGGTTGCGGATCATGTCGCCGAACTCGGCCCGGTTGGGCACCGATGCCGCGAGGCGGACCTGGCCGCCGGCCACCTCTTCTTTCTCGTACACCGTCACCTGATGGCCGTTGCGGCGCGCAGCGATCGCCGCCTGCAGCCCGGCCGGACCGGCGCCGACGACCATCACCGACTTCGGCTTCGATGTCATCCGGACCGTGCCGACGCCCTCGGACTCCCGTCCGGTGCGCGGGTTCTCGATGCACCCGAGCCACCGGTTCAGACCCATGCGGCCGACGCACTCCTGGTTGCACGACAGGCACAGTCGGGTCTCGTCGGTCGAGCCGGCGCGTGCCTTCGCGACGAAGTCGGCGTCGGCGATCTGCCCGCGTACG
>Ga0307379_10013826_pt1 | contig 10445 bp, 8 predicted proteins | sample UN2MG_FD_202237 | JGI IMG/M metagenome (GOLD analysis project Ga0307379, IMG submission 202237) | Soil microbial communities from Risofladan, Vaasa, Finland - UN-2 | ecosystem: Environmental > Terrestrial > Soil > Coastal area > Acid sulfate soil | place: Finland: Risofladan, Vaasa | collected... | reverse complement strand
TTGTCTCCGCCAACGAGACATCGGTGGATGAATTGGGTCACCTCATCGGCGGGCAGCAATGAAGTTTCGCCAAAGCCCCTCGATTGGCTGGACTTTGACTAGGCAGCAGGCTTTGTTATGGGCCTGGCCCATCGTGCCGGTAATCGCGGCCTTACTCTTCACAGCCGGGTTATTGGTGATCTTCGACACCTCGCCCGCCGTGGCGGTTCAAGCTATGTATCAAGGCGCCATGGGGGAAGCATCCAATCGACTAAGCGTGGTTGCATTTTGGGTCCCACTCATGCTGGCCTCCACCGGCTTGCTGGTAACTTTCCGGGCAGGATTATGGAATATTGGCATTGAAGGGCAGATCATATTAGGCGCGATCGGGGCGAGTTGGGTTGCCTTAAGAATCGATGCACCCGCGCCCATCCTAATAGCTATTGAACTGATCGTTGCCATGGCAGCCGGGGCTATTTGGGCTTTGTTCGTGGCTCTGCTGAAAACCCGTGGTCACGTCCATGAAATATTTGGCGGCCTGGCTTTAAACAGCCTGGCTGTCATCCTGACCAACTATTTGATCTCTGGCCCGTGGCAACCGGCCGAAGGCGGATCTTTTCGGGGGACAGCGCCGTTCCCAGATAAAGCTTTATTGCCTTTGTTAAGCGAATCCCGTTTTGCCCCACTCTCGCTGCTGTTCGCCATGGTTGCCTTTGCCCTGGTCGTCATCGCTTTACGAGGTACCTTCTGGGGACTCAAACTAAAAGCCCTCGGCAAAAATGCCTATTCATCATTCTTACTCGGCGTATCAAGCAAGCGGGAGATTATTTTGGCCATGATGTTCTGCGGGGCTCTCGCCGGTTTGGGGGGTGCTGTGCGAACGCTTAGTTGGTTTGACAGCCTGCGCCAGAGCATCTCGGGCGGCATCGGTTTCACGGCGCTGTTGGTCGTCATGCTGGCCAATTATAATATGTGGCTAGTGCCCTTTATCGCCTTGTTTTTTTCGGGAGTGCTCCAGGGAGGTATCACCTTACAACTTCGTACACAACTCCACTCATCATTGGGCGGTATACTAACCGGCGTGATGGTTCTCTTCGTATTACTTTTCAGTGACCCACGGAAATTGGGCATCACTGATACTAAAATGGTATCCGATCACGGCCCTCCCGAGGTCAGAGGTCAACCTCTGGATCCTTTCGGCCGCGATATTCCTGAAGGCGACTGATGGACGATAGCGAACTTATTCGATTTCTGGCCTCCATTGTACTGGCCGCAACGCCATTAATTATCGCCGTTTGCGGCGAGACGATCACAGAACGTTCCGGGGTCGTGAACTTGTCTTTGGACGGTACCATGTTGATGGCCGCCATGCTGGGCTTTATTGTGGCCCTGGAAACCAATAATGTCTGGTTAGGCTTCCTGGCCGGCGCCGGCATCGGCGCATTCTTTGCCCTGATCGTCGCTTTTGGCAACATTCGACTGGGCGCCAGCATGGTTGCCGTTGGTTTCGTTTTGACCTTACTTGGGGATGACCTGAGCGCATTCCTGGGACAAAACTATACCCGTATTCCCGGTCCGTCAATTATCCGAGGGAGTATCCCCATCCTGAAAGATATACCCATCCTTGGCCCTATCTTCTTTGATCAGGATATTGTTGTCTATTTCTCCTTTGTCCTGGTCGGTGTGACCTGGTATTTCCTCAACCGGACCCAGCCAGGCTTGCATCTCCGCAGCGCCGGCGAACGGCCGGAAGCGGCCTTCGCCCGGGGCGTTCATGTCAACCACGTCCGCTATCTTTACACAATTGTTGGCGGCGCTCTGGTAGGCATCGCCGGGGCATCCTACTCTCTCAACGTAAAGATTGGCTGGGCCGAAGGCGCCACTCGAGGGCTGGGCTGGATCGCCCTGGCAATTGTCATCTTTGGCGGCTGGTCTCCAATCGGCGGCGCCATGGGTGCGCTGTTATTTGCCGCGACCCGATCTCTTGTCACCGTCCTCCAAAAGAGTTACCCGGAAGTACCGGCTACAGTTTTTCTAGCCTTACCCTGGATCTTAATGATAGCCGTCCTGGTTCTCGCCGGCAGTGGTTCCCTGCAAAGATTGGTAACCTTTCTACCCAGATCTGTCCAACCGGCGATGAGCCGGATATTACGCGTTCAGCCGCCGGCGGCATTAGGTACAACATTTGAAGAAAATTGAATGAAACATTCCCTGCTGGTATTCTCGTGAGAAGTAACTGTTTTTCTTTTATAGTCGAGGGATTGTGGCAATCAGATCACAGTTCCTCACAATTTTAGTCATAAGAGGAGAAGAAATGATTAAAAAACGTAGTTTGTATATATTGCTGTTGACCATGGCAGCCCTCGTTATCGCCGGCTGCGGCGGTGACGACGCCACAGAGACGCCGGTCAGCGATGCCGAAGAGGCTGCTGTCCCGACTGAGACCGCGGCCGAAGAGCCGGCCGAGGTCGAAGATGTACCGGCTGAGGCTGACACATCAGAATTAGAAGCCATCCGCATCGCCGTGGTCATGCCCAGCAGCATTACCGATCTGGCCTGGAGCCAGGCGATTTACGATTCCTTGCTCCGGATTCAGGAGGAAGCGGGTGGTGCAGACGTGGTAGAAATCAAGTATTCCGAAAACATGTTCGTCGTTCCCGACGCCGCAGCAGCCATTCGGGATTACGCCGCGGACGGTTTTAACCTGGTCATCGCCCACGGGACCCAATACGGCACTTCGATGTTCGAGATTGCCCCAGACTTTCCCGACACCAGTTTTGCCTGGGGCACAGCCACGGATGTTGGGACCGATCAGGGTTTGGAAAATGTCTTCGCCTATGAAGCCCGCGCAGAAGAGGGCGGCTTTGTTAATGGCGTTTTGGCAGCCAATCTCTCTGAATCAGGCGTTCTTGGTGTGGTAGGTCCGGTGGAAGCCGGCGATGCCAAGCTTTACATCGATGGTTTCATCGCCGGGGCTAAGGCGGCCAAACCGGATATGGTTGTCAATGTATCCTACACCGGATCCTTTGGCGATACAGCCCTGGCGGCCGAAGCGGCCAATACCCATATCTCGGCCGGCGCTGATGTACTTACCGGGTCAGCCCAGCAAGTTGTCGGCGCCATTGGCGTTGCCAACGAGCAGGGAATCCCCTGGATGGGCACCCAATCTGACCAGAGCTCCCTGGCGCCGGATATCGTGGTAGCTTCCCAGTTGTATGATTGGGATGGCGTACTGACCGACATCATCAAAAAGCATCAAGCAGGCGAGCTCGGTGGCAGCGCCTATGTCCTGACCCTGGCAAACGCCGGACTGGTTATGAAGTATAGCGACACTCTGGATCCCGCAGCCGTTGCCGCCGCCCAGGCTGCTGAGGAAGATATCAAGAGCGGCGCCATTGATGTGATGGCCGTCGCCTCAGGTGAAGCCATGGCGGAGGCTCCGGCTGAAGCCATGGAAGATATACTCTTCGGCGTGATTTTGGTCGGACCGAAAAATGACCATGGCTGGAGCCAGGCTCATCATGATGGTGGTCTCTATGTCGAGCAGAATCTACCCGGCGCCACGATGATCGCCTTCGAATCTCTAAACCCGGCTGATAAACCTGAAGCCACGTTGGAAGGTATTGTCGATGATATGGTTGCCCAAGGCGCCAAGCTGATCTTCACGACCTCGGACGAATTCGAAGAAGATACCATGGGTGTCGCTGAAAAACATCCCGATGTCACTTTCATCAATGTCTCTGGTGATGACGCCCTGACCGGCGAAGCGCCGGCAAACCTGGGTAATATTATGGGCCGGATGGAGGACATGAAAGCCATCGCCGGCTGCGCGGCCGCCCTGGCCACCGATACGGGTAGCCTTGGTTATCTTGGCCCCCTGATCAACTTCGAGACCCGTCGTTTGGCCAGTTCGGCCTACCTGGGCGCACGGTACTGCTATGAGAACTATCGGGGTATGAATGCCAGCGACCTGGAATTCACTGTTAACTGGATCGGCTTCTGGTTCAATATCCCTGGTGTGACCCTGGATCCAACAGAAGTAACCAACAGCTTCATTGATTCCGGCGCCGATGTCGTGCTCAGTGGTATTGATACAACAGAAGGCATCGACGTCGCCGGGCAACGCGCCGCTCAAGGTGACGCTGTGTGGGCCGTCCCCTACGATTTTGAAGGATCCTGCGACAACGCGCCAGATATCTGCCTGGGCGTCCCCTACTTCAACTGGGGTCCTGCTTACCTGGAAACAATCGCGGCCGTTCAAGACGGCACCTGGGAACAATCTTGGGACTGGAATGTTGCTTATTGGGATGATCTGACCGACAACGATAAGACCCCAGTAGGTTGGCTCGATGGACCTGGTTTATCAGATGAAATGAAGGCCAACCTGGATATGTTCATTGCCGGACTGGCCTCTGGTGACATCAATGTGTGGTCCGGGCCGATGAACCTGCAAGACGGCACCGCTTACCTCGACGATGGCCAAGCAGCCACCGATGAGGAGATTTGGTATCTGCCGCAATTGCTCGAGGGTATGGATGGCCCCAGCAATTAACCTGTAACAACTCGGTTCAATTAATCAAGGAGTAGCGGAATTACACGCTACTCCTTGATATTCTGTTTGAGACTTTCCAGTTTGCCTGTGCCTGAACCAACCTGAATCTCGATCCAAATATGCCGCCTCTTATAGAGGGGGTGAGGGAGGGAACGAGTGCGAAGAATCAAATTCTACCGGCTGCTGGATGGATTGGTTCCGTTCATCGCTGTTGCGGCAGCCCTTGCCGTTGGAGCCATTATTCTTTTGCTTCAGGATACCAATCCATTGACGGCTTATGAGGCCATGTTCAAGGGTGCCTTTACCAATAAAAATGGCCTTGCCGACACGTTGGTGAAGGCTACCCCATTGTTGCTGGTGGCCCTGGGTGTGGCCATCGCTTTCCGGGGCGGGGTAATCAACATCGGCGCCGAAGGCCAGCTCATCATGGGCGCTCTGCTAACAACCTATCTGGGGGTAGAGTTAGGCGATTCACTGCCCGGCCCCCTCGTGATCCTTGTCTGTTTGCTGGGCGGTGCGCTAATGGGCGGGGCGTGGGCAGCGCTACCTGGTTATCTGAAAGCCAAGATGGGCGTCAATGAGATCCTCAGCACCATCATGATGAATCAGATTGCCATTCAAATCGGCTTCTTCCTCTTACGCGGGCCTATGATCGACCCGGCCGAATTGGCCGCGGGCACCGGCATCCCCCACTCGGCCCGGCTGCCCAATACGACTGACTTGCCCCGTTTCACTGATATCGCTGGCTGGCTGGGATTAAGCAAGTCGGCTGAGGAAATGGGCTTGTCAGGATTTGCGGCCGAAGTTTACGGCTTGTTGGTTGAGCCCACACGATTGCATTCGGGCCTGATCATCGCCGCGATCCTGGCTGTCCTGGTTTATATCTTTTTATGGCGTACAACCATTGGCTATCGCATTCGCGCAGTAGGCCAGAACCAGGCTGCATCACGTTATGCCGGAATTAACGTATCCCGTTATATCATTTTATCGATGACCCTCGGTGGCGTGTTTGCCGGTCTGGCCGGTTCCATCGAGATTTTGGGCTTGCACCATCGCATGTTTGAGCCAACGGCCGTCTCGGCCGGGTATGGATTTTCTGGAATCGTCGTTGCCCTTTTTGGTTTTCTGCATCCGCTGACCATCATCCCCTCCGCCCTTCTTTTCGCCGGGCTTCTCGTCGGCGGAGACAAGATGCAACGCGCCGTCCAGGTCCCCCAGGTACTGATCACGGTTATTCTTGGCCTGGTCGTGCTATTCGTCGTCAGCGCCGATATTTTGGTACGACGTCGGGCAACGCGACGGGTTTCGGTTGATGAACCATCGCCACCTGGCCCAGATCCTGGTGCCGATACAGGCACGGGTCCCGGAGCAGGCCCCGGAACGGGCACAACTGCGGAGGCGATATCATGAACGAAAATCTCACAGCTATGGCCATTGTATTGGGTATTATGCATTCCGGCATCCGCCTGGCCACCCCTTACCTTTACGCCTCATTGGGTGAGATGTTTGGCCAGCGCTCTGGCGTGCTCAACTTAGGGGTCGAAGGCATCATGCTGGTCGGCTCCTTCTTTGGTTTCTATGTCGTTTTTGAGACCGGCAACCCCTGGCTGGGTTTTGCCGCTGCTGCGTTCGTTGGGGCTCTCATGGGCCTTTTGATGGCCGTGGTAAGTGTCACCTTCAAGGCCGAACAAGGTATCAGTGGTATTGGCCTGTCCCTTTTTGGCCTGGGAGTTTCTAGCTTGCTGTTCAAAACAATGCTGGGCTCTGTTGAAGGCGTGGAGGGATTCTCAGAACTCAAGTTTTGTTTCTCTTCCATTGGAATTGACTCCACCTTCTGCCTGAGTGAGGTACCCGTTGCCGGAGAAATCGTATTCAGTCATAGTGTCATGACTTATATTGCCTACGCCCTGGTACCAATCGCCGCTTATGTGCTGGGTCGCACGACCTGGGGACTGAGAATCAAGGCCGTCGGCCAAAATCCTGAGGCAGCTGACTCATTGGGCGTCAGCGTAAATCTGGTGCGCTATATCACCGTCATAGTTGGCGGCCTGATGGCCGGTATTGCCGGCGCTTCCCTTTCCATTTCATTGTTGGGTGTCTTCCAAGAAAACTTGACCAATGGTATCGGCTTCATCGCGGTGGCCCTGGTCTATTTTGGCGGCTGGTCGCCCTGGGGTGTGATGGCCGGCGCCCTCTTGTTCAGCACAGTTAGTTCAATGCAGTTATGGGGCCAGGTGCTGAACCTGCCCATCCCTTCGGATGTGGCTGTTATGCTGCCCTATGTTCTGACGATTGTGGCCTTGGCTTTACCAATCCGCCGAGCGGCCCAACCGGCCGCACTCACCAAGCCGTTCACCCGAGGTGAGAATTGAGTAACGCTCCGGCATTGAAGAAGCCGGCCGGCGTTTGTTTTGGATGATTCGTTACGGTATCCAATCCAGTTGAAACAAGAGAGAATTTATGAGCGAAGATAACCTTCTGCCCTCCGGATTACCCCGTATTGAGTCCCTGGAAATGCGAGGAATCGTCAAGAGGTTTCCCGGCGTCCTGGCCAATGATCACGTCGATTTTGACGTGAAAGCGGGTGAGATACACGCTTTATTAGGTGAAAATGGCGCTGGAAAGAGCACCTTGATGAAGGTCCTCTACGGCCTTTACCAACCTGAAGAAGGTGAAATCTTGTTGAACGGGGAGGTGATCCAGACTCATTCACCAACTGATTCCATAGCCCATGGAATTGGTATGATCCACCAACACTTTATGCTGGTAGATAATCTGTCAGTGGCCCAGAATGTTGCCCTGGGTCTAAAATCTACTCGCGAACCACGCCTAGATCTGGACGTAGTTTCCAAACGAATTGTCGATCTGGCCGAAAAGTATGGCTTACAAGTTGATCCACGAGCGATTATATCCAAGTTGGCCGTGGGTGAACGCCAACGGGTTGAGATTGTCAAAGCTCTCTATAGAGGGGCCGCTCTGCTCGTCCTAGACGAACCAACGGCCGTGCTGACGCCTCAAGAAGTTGATGATATATTCGTTATCTTCAGGCAAATGGCCCGGGACGGCCATGCCCTGATCTTCATCTCCCACAAACTAGATGAAATCATAGACCTCACCGACCGGGTGACTGTTCTCCGCGATGGACGGGCAATAGGAACACGCCCCACGGCCGGGGTAACGAAACGCCACTTAGCCAATATGATGGTCGGACGTGAGGTACTTCTAGAGCGTGTGCGAGTGGAGAGAGAGGTGGGTGAAGTTCGCCTGCAAATGAAGGGTGTGACGGCGATTAACGAGGACGATAAACAGGTCCTCAAAGGCATCGATTTCGAAGTCCGCAGCGGTGAGATCGTGGCCGTGGCCGGCGTATCCGGCAATGGCCAGCGGCAGTTGGCCGAGTGTATCGCCGGCTTGTTCCCGGTGAAAGATGGCCAGATTAAACTGGAAGATAAGGATGTTACCAACCTACCTACCGCAGTCATCCTGGCGGCCGGTCTTTCGTATATTCCGGAAGAACGAATGCACGATGGGGTCATTAAAAACTTCTCTGTGGCTGAAAACCTGGTATTGCATGACCACGTGAACAAGCCTTACAGCAACGGCTTGTTCCTAAATTTTAAGAATATTGATAACCACGCCCAGGAGATGATCGCTGATTTTGACATCAAGACGCCCAGCAAAGATACGCCGATTAAAAATCTTTCCGGGGGGAATATCCAGAAACTGATCTTGGCCCGAGAGCTTTCTCGCCGGCCGCGGGTTCTGATAGCCGCACAGCCAACTCGTGGCGTCGATATTGGCGCCACCGAATACATCCACAACCAACTTCTTTTACAACGCGCCGAGGGCCTGGCAACACTGCTTATTTCTGAAGATTTAGATGAGGTCCAGGCACTATCTGATCGCATCGTGGTAATGTACGGCGGAGAGATCATGGGCATTGTCAACAGCAATGAGGCCAGCATCGAAGAACTGGGTCTGATGATGGCCGGAGAAAGCCTGGAAAAAGTTAGGGCAAAAACCGCCGAGGAAATGACGGCGGCAAATAATCAACCCGAATAATGTTTACCTCGGTGGCAGCAGGTTACCCAGGCCTCGTTTGCCCTAAAACCTGTTCCGCGGGGGAGAAGCTGTGGTTGGGCGGGCGTGATCCTCAATAATGGCTTTTTCAGCTTCGTATCGGGACATGGCCTGGCCTTGACTATTGGCTCGGGCCAGCTTAATCGCTTCCTCAATATCTTGCCGTGCGGCCTCATAGCGGCGAATGCGGCGCTGGGCGCCGGCGCGTAAATAGTAGAGTTCAGCCGCGATATTGGATTGATCAGCGGATTTAGCTGCGCCTATACCTTGACTAAAGTAGTTGATAGCCTCTTCCACCTCACCTACACCCAAACTATATTGACCCGCCAAAAGGTTGGCCTGGGCAACGGCAAGCGGTTTATCCAGACCCAAACTTAACGCCCGGAGAGCGCTGTCTCGAGCTTTCTTGGGTACTTCGCGCTTGTTGTGCGCCGCCAAAAGTGCCTGGAGCAGGTAGCCATCGGCCGAATTTGGATTGTCCCTGAGAAAATTTTGGGTGAAATGTCTGGCCGTGTGATTCATGCCACTACGCCGGTAAAAATCGACCATCTGTAGCTGCAAGGCGCTATTGTGGGGGCTGGCGGTCGCCTGGCGCATTAACCGTTCATATTGGACCTGTTCGGCCGTCGAATTAAAGCCCGGCATCTCAAACAAACCCCGTTGATCTGCCCACCATAACAGTGCCAGGATGCACAGATGTACAATCAGCGTAGACCCACTCAAAAGTGGCGTGGCCTGGAAATTATAAATTACTGCCCAATCACCAAAAGAGGTAAATAGAGTGAAAATTGGGTAGAAAATGAGCGAGTACGTCAGCTGCACTCTCAAAATCCTATTGGCAAAATATCGATACGAACTCTTGGGAATGCGGTGAAAAATTAACCACATGCCTACCCCATAAACCAATGAGCCGATCGTGCCGGCAAGGCTGATCAACCACCATTCGGGCGGAGTGAAAGAACTATCGGATGCAACATACCCAAAATAAAATGCGTAGCCAACATCAACTATTCGACCACCAAACAACAAAATAAATAAGGCGTGACTCAATTCATGGAGGATAACTCCCAGAGGTACCCCTAGGTAGAATGCTGCCCTATCAATGATGCTCTTTTGCCATTCTTGTAATGGCTCTCTCTGAAACTCGCCCCAGCGTTGGCGCAGATTGCCGGCTATTCGGAAAGCGTAGAATACGTTTAACAACGACAACAGTAGAAAAATTGTGCCTATGCCCCCGCCCAATTGCCCAAAGAATGTCATATCTCTCCAAGTTTCGCCATCAATGACTTGTACTAACGCTGTGATTCCAAAGATCATACTGTGGGCTTGTTAGCATAGCAAATCTGCTATTAAGCTATATATTCCAGCTGTCGCTTCACTTTTTTTCTGAATTCCTCTCGAGTTCAATTCATTCCCTCTGTATAAGTTCAGATAGATGTGGGACAGTGGCGCATAAAAGAAAAAGGGGCCATCCTTATGTTTGCTAATAACCAAGGAGGCCCCAATGCGGATAGTTGGACTACCCAAGCGATTTTACTACATTTCCAACAATCGTCCGGCTGAACTTAGCCTGAAAGCCCATCAACGGCTGTATTTGCTAAAAACTTGGCAGAGACTGCGAGCAGAAGGATTCAGTGGCCAGAAGGCAGCCGAAATCCTCAGGCTGCCCCGGTCAACGCTTTATCGGTGGTAGAAACGACTGAAGGAGCAGGGATTGAGTGGGCTGGAGGATGGCACCGGCGGCCGAAACAAGTGCGCCGGCCACAGTGGAGCCCGGAATTGGTTGAGGCGGTCCTGCACCTTCGAGAAGCCTACCCCTGGATGGGCAAGGAAA
>Ga0307379_10013825_pt1 | contig 10446 bp, 6 predicted proteins | sample UN2MG_FD_202237 | JGI IMG/M metagenome (GOLD analysis project Ga0307379, IMG submission 202237) | Soil microbial communities from Risofladan, Vaasa, Finland - UN-2 | ecosystem: Environmental > Terrestrial > Soil > Coastal area > Acid sulfate soil | place: Finland: Risofladan, Vaasa | collected... | reverse complement strand
AGTTCGCCGGACTGGTCGATCCCGCGCTTGGCCTCCCCCGCCATGAACTCCGGCAGCTCCTCGGCGAGGATCTCGATGCCGATCTCGTTGAGGTAGTTCCGCTTCCGGAGGTACTCGTCGGCGACGAGCGAGGTCGGCGTGACGACGAGCGTGCCCCCGCCGGTGACCCACTGCTTGATCTTCTCCCACACCTCGGCGTTCACGTAGCGTGCCCCCGGGACGACCAGCACCTTGAACTCCTTCAGCACGTCCTCCCGGATGCGCTTCGACGACGCGAACCCCACGGGCGTGTCCAGCCGCACCGCCGCCCCGTAGGTCCGCTCCACCTCGATCGTGTAGGGGGTCTTGTGTCCCTCGGCGGCCGGGAACTTCTGGATGAGGGACGCCCGCGGGTAGAGCAGTGCGATCGACGCCTTGGCGTCCGGGAAGGGCGCGATGACCTTCGCCATCCGGCGGACGTCCAGCGCCGTCTCCATCACCGCTTCCACCTCGGGCAGCGTCAGCAGTTGCGAGTGTTTCATCGAGCTGTCGTAGAACTCACCCGGCAGGCTGGACGGCCACCACCAGTAGTCCATCACCCCGCAGCCGTGGAGGAACATCAGGAAGCACGTGTTGGGCCGGGCGTGGTATTCGGGGTCGAGGATGAGTTTCGGCTCGGCGGTGAGCGAGCGCTGGAGGTCCATGACGCTGGTGACGCCGAGTGCACGACTGCCGGTCTCCGAGAGCCAGATGTCGCACACCCCCTCGTTCATGAGGGCCTCCTCGTCGATGCCCTGTCTCCAGAACCCGGCGCCGAACGGCTCGCCGCCTCCCGTGGTGGTGAGGGCGCCCGGGACGTGCTTGAGCATCTCCGATTTCGCCCATTTCATGAAGTCGGTGAACCGCCACAGGTTGAACTCGCCCCAGTCGTGATACTTGGCCGGGTTGTTCTCCGGCGTCGCCCAGTGATAGGACGGCATGGTGACGTCGTTGAGGGTCTTGAGGTCCGTCTTCCAGACCTTGTTGAGTTCGGCGACGGTCCCGTACTTGCGTTCGAGCCACTTGCGGAACTTCTCGCCCGAGTACTTGTCGTAGTTGACGTAGGAGTATTCGAACCCCATGTTGAGGTAGAGTGCGGGGGTCCGGCGGTTCTTGACCTTCGGGGCGTAGACCGTGGCGATGGACTCGGCGATGGCCTTCAGCATGTCGGGACTGTCGAGACTGATGACGCATCGGCCCGCGCCGCCCGCCGAATACTTGTCACGGATGATGTGTCCGCACCACCCGTCGTCGTAGACCCGGTGCGTGTCGGGATATTTCTGGTAGGCCTCCCACACGGGGGTCTGCTGGACGTCGTAGCGTGACGCCCCGACCGCCGCAATCCAGTCGGCGTATCCCTCGGGACAGAACCACTTGATGAGTTCCCCGGCCCGGTGGTACTGCATCGAGAAGAGGATCTTCGGCTCGTCGCCGTCCGAGTAGTATCGTCCCTTGAGCTTGAGCTTCGCGAAATCGGGGTGGGGCGGGACCTCGAGGTTCGGCGCGGCGCCCGCCATCACCTGGCGCAGGTGACGCTTCGCCTCTTCGCAGCGTCTGTAGACGGTGTCGGCGTAGCCCCGACGCAGTGCGAGGTGCTCGGGCAGGTCCCAGCGGACGTCGAAGGCGAGCTGTCCCAGCATCAGCGGAATCTCGTCGTAGAGCGTCTCGACGCCCTTCGCCTTGGCCTGCGCCACCGCCGCCTCCAGCTGTTTCATCGACCGCTGTGCGAGACGCTTCTTCGCCAGCACGACGGGGTCTTCGGTGACGAGGGGCGGATCGGCGACGAGGGGTCTGCCGGTGTCGGCCAGTTTCGAGCCGGTCGCCGCCGCCAGGTCCACCCCCGTCAGGCTCATCTCGTCCACCCACACCTGCCCCGGGCCGTAGAGCTGGATGAACACCTTGACGTAGGGACACTTGGCCGGGACGTCGGCGACGAGTTCGACCTTCTTCCAGGCGTAGGTTCCCTCGGGGAGATTCACGGACGCCCCGGGGAGTCCCCGCTCGCCGACGTCCGTCAGCGTGATCGATCCGAACTGTCCCCACAGGCCCTTCTGGAGATCCTTTGCCTGGACATAGGCGGTGAGCTTGAGCTTCGTGGGACTCTTCACCTCGATGGGCGGGGTGTACCATCCGATCTTGCAGGGACCGCGGCCGTCGAGCATCGCGGACGAGGTGCCGCTGAAGACGGCCCGCGTCCCGCGGCCGAGGAAGCTTGCCCCCTGCCACCGACGTGAGATCCACCACGCGAACGGACTCCCCAGCTCGTCCGGGGCCTTCAGCATCTCGAAGCCGCCGTTGGTGAGGAGTTCCGCATCCGGCATCCGCACCGGTTCCGCCTTCGGCACCACCGGCCGCTCCTTCGACAGATACATGTTGTCGATGTGACAGACGACCTCCTGCTCGACCTCCTTGTAGAGGCAGAGTGAGGTGACGTTCGCGCGGTCGAGTTCCGCCGTCTTCTGGAGCTCGTCGAGGTCGACGGTCACGGTGTTCCACCCGTTCCCGAGCGGTGTCGACGCCTCGGCCTTGTGCAGGGCCTTGTCACGGATCCACATCCCGAAGTCCCCGGGCAGCTTGTCCTCCCAGTAGACGTCGAAGTTGAGGTAGCGGAAGCCCGACCAGTCGGTGAGCGGGGGCTTCGCGGTGTAGACGTTCGACCACTGGGGCTTGTTGGTGTAGTGGACCCTGAGCGATTTCCTGCCCTGGGTGACGTGCTCCGCGGCCGCCTCGAAGGGCGAGTCGTTCTCGCTCGTCCAGAGGGAGGCGTCCTCGAAGTCGATGACGAGCTTCGTCTCGCCGACGGGTTTGGCGGTCTGGGCCGATGCGCCGGATGCGAGCAGCAGTGCCAGAGCGCCGACCAGTACCGTCCAGTTTCCTCTCGTGTTCATCGCCGATCCTTTCACCGTGGTCTTCGAATTCCCGTGAGCGCGGGACGCCGCACTCCGACGGGTCGGAGCGGGGCATGAGCCTACTTCTGTGGTGGGGGTGTGTCAAAAGAAATCACGGCCAAAAGGCGGCGGGGCCCGGTACGTGTCGGCGCTCGCGCGTCGGGTGCCCAATCCCCGCTTGCCAGTCCTCGCCGGCGCTGCTATCCTGTGAGAAGCAAGGCGATTGGACTCCTCGAATGACAACCGGTGAAAGGAGTCGGCACATATGACGGAAGAACAGCCCGGGAAGAAAAGGCGTCGCGTCAGGCGCTGGGTGTGGATCGTTCTGGCTTTGGTGCTGCTGCCGGTGGTGGCGGCGCTGGTGCTGTGGTTCGGCGTGCCGCCCGAGGTTCCGGATGAGCCGGTGCACCTGGTGCGGGGCGAGGACGGCGAGTTCGTGCACGTCGGGGAGTCCGCCGGCCGCTCGAAGCTGTCGTTCGAGGTCCACGCCGGAACGATCGAGGCGAACAACGCCTTCAACTCGTCGTCGTCGGTGGTCTCCACCGACCGCTCCTGCTTCCCCTGCCGCAAGATCGTCATCCTCAACCTTTCCGACCATCTGCTGCCGGCGCGTGCGGGGGCGCGGCTGGTGGAGCACCTGAAGCAGCTCAAGGGTCCCGATCAGATCGACTATTACCCCCACGGGTGCCTGCCCGAGGAGGGGGAATCGGCCCCCGACGTCGTTATCACGCTCGACCTGGGCTCGATCAGCGAAAGCGGGCTCAGGAACCGCAAGCTCGACACACAGATCCTCGTCTCGGCCGGTCGCGCCGTTGTGGCGTCCCAGCACAGCTATTACGACTCCTTCTCGCCGCCGGTCGTACGGTTCGACTGGCAGGGACAACTGCATCACCGCTCCACCACCACCGGGACGGGGTCCCGTTCGTCCAGGTACAAGCTCCAGGCCGACAACATCGCCAAGCAGATCGCCGATGGCCTCAGCAAGCAGATCGACCAGTGGCGGAAGAAGTACGGTGAGCTTGCCGAACTTCCCGAGGCGTTCTACCCCCCGTACCGCAAGCCGCCGGAGATGCCGTTCCTGGGTGAATTCGGCGCAGAACGGGTTACGGCCTGCCACGGACTGATGGTGCACAACGAGACGTTCTGGCGGTTCACCACGGACAGGGAGGCGCTCGACGTCCTGAACGTCATCAAGACGCAGATGGAATCGGCCGGGTGGGGGCAGGCGATGATCACGGGGAAGGACGACGAGTCGCCTCACCTGCGGATGTTCCGGGAGGCGGCGGTCCTGAGTGTCTTCGTCCACACGCCGCGGCAGGACGTCCCGCACCTGGTCGTGACGCACACCGGCGCCGCGAAGGCCGGGAAGCAGAAGAAGACCTTCTACGTCCATTACCTCGACCGGATGACGCGCGACGAATCGAAGGCCGCCGTCGAGCGGATGTTCGACGACAACGTTCCGGTCGACACGCTCGTCCTCTTTCCCCTGGACTGGAGTGAGACCCAGTGCGAGCGCATCTCGGCGACGGCCGCGAGACATCCTTCCCTCAAGCCCCGCACGTGGCTGGCCCTGGCGAAGCTTCACCACCACTTCAATCAGGAGCGCCCCGCACGCGACGCACTGGCCCGCGCCCACGCCCTCAACCACACGGCGGCCGGCGACGCGGACCTCTCCGCCGACATCCGCCGACTGGCCAAGGAACTGGGCGACGAAAAGCTTCACGAGAAGACGCTCGACGAGGCCCTGTGCCGGGAACTCGGATTCATCGAACTCAAGGCCGGCGGCGTCCCCGAACTCGAGGTGGCACTCGACGAACCGGCGATCTTTTTCGGCCGCACCGACAGGAACCAACTGAAGACGATCACCGTCCGGGTCGTCCGCGCTGCCCGCGTCGACGGCAAGGCCACCTGGGCCCTTGCCCACGTGGACGCCTGTGGGAGTGAGCGGTCCTGGGGCTCCGGAGGGACAATCCAGGAGGGCCGCCCCGCCGCGCACCACACCCGGCTGAACGGCGTCTGCACCGTGGTCATCAAGGTGGCCAACGTGCCCGGGAAGGAGCGGTTTCGGGTGTCGGTCGAGGTGGTCCCGCGCCGGAAGGACGCCGGAAACGACTGAAAGACTCATGTTTTGCCCCCCCACGGCCGAAAATTGAATACCGGAGACCTTGATTTCGTCTGTCCATTCGGGTATGTTAAGTGAGAGGGCGGCCGGCAGCATGCCGTTGACGTCACGTGGAAGCTGCAGCGGCGTGGTGCTCGATGGGCTTCCCCGATCACGGAAAGGGAGAGTGATGAAGAAGGTAACCGGAGGCGTGCTGGTCGTTCTCATGCTGTCGGCGGTTCTAGTGGTGGGTGGCTGTGCGACGAAGGCCCAGACGGGCGCCGCCGCGGGAGCGGGCGTGGGTGCGTTGGCCGGTCAGGCCATCGGCGGCAACACCTCGTCGACCCTGATCGGTGCCGGTGCCGGTGCCGTCGGCGGCTACATCATCGGCAATGAAATGGACAAGGCCGACGGGTACTGAGGAAGAGAGAAAGGATGGAAGCGATGAGAAGTACGGGAAAGAGTCTGGTCGTGGTCCTGCTCTGCGGCCTCGTGATGGTGGCGGGCTGTGCGACGAAGGCCCAGACGGGCGCCGCCGCCGGGGCGGGCGTCGGTGCGTTGGCCGGTCAGGCCATCGGCGGCAACACCGGAGGCACGCTCATCGGTGCCGGCGTGGGGGCCCTCGGCGGCTACATGATCGGCAACGAGATGGACCGACAGGACGCCGAGAGGGACCGGGCGGTCCAGGACCAGCAGATGAACACGACGGTCGTGCACGTGCAGAACTCGAACGGCAGCACCACGCCGGTCACGCTGCAGCACGTCGGCGGCGGCAAGTGGCGCGGGCCCAAGGGAGAGGTCTATTCGTCTCTCCCGACGGCGGCACAGCTTCAGGGGGCCTACGGGTTCTAGCGGCCGCGGACACGTGCTTCTCGAACGAGGCGATCAGGGACCGGGAGCGGTATGTTCCCGGTCCCTTTCTTTCGGACGACCGGCCTGTGACTTGAGGGGTGCTGCCGGTGAGTGACCGGAAATCCCAACGGTTCTTCAGTGACGACAGTTTCTGGAACGAGCCCATCGGGCCGGACCCCGAAATCGACCCGGGGAGCGAGCACTTCACGGACCTCCTGATGGGGGAGCCGAACGGCCCCGGCTTCGGCATCAACCTCCGTCGCTACACCATCCCCGTTTACGCGGTGGACGACGACACGCCGATGCGGCGCATTCACCAGCGTCGTGAGTTTCATCAGGGGAAATACAAGCTGTGGGGCGAGCCGTTCAGTCACGGCCCGGGCTTCGGCCCGGAGATTCCCATCCCCGACGACGCCGACCCCGACCCCGACGGCGACCACCACATGGCCATGGTGGACTGGAAGAAGAGAAGGGCGTGGGACATGTGGGCGGTGGGGAAGCGTCCGGACGGTGAGTGGGAATCGGCCACCGGGATGACCTACGACCTCGACGGTGACGGCGTCTTCAAACGCGAGTGGTTCGCCATCCGGCCCGGCGAGAGCATTCATTTCTATGGACCCAGCCGGGCCTCGGGGGTGCCGGCACTCGCGGGTCTCATCATGCACGACGAGGTGGCCGCCGGACGCATCGAACACAAACTCGCCTTCGCCAGCCGGTTCAACGCCTACCTCGAGTTCGTCTGGCCCGCCACGTGGACCGACGGACACCTCGAGGGCGGCATCCCGGAAGGGGCGGTCATCCAGCTCGACCCGGGGCTCGACCTCGGGCGCTTCGACCTCGACCGCGGCGGCACGGTCGTGGCACGGGCGCTCCAGGAATACGGTGCCGTCAACACCGACAACGCCGGCGGCAACGCCCTTTACGGCGAGCACCTGTGCGCCAGACCCGGGCTCCACTGGGAAGGACTCCTCGACCCGTTCAGCATCGCGCACATCCCGGCGAAACACTACCGCATCCTGAAGCTCGGTGAGATCCTCCACGGCGGGATGACGCGAACGCCGGTCAGGTAGGGGCGGACTCGTGTCCCCGCCCGTGCACGCGGCCGCCGCGCTCAGGCGACGTGACGTCTGGGTTTTCTCAGTCGGTCGCCGTGACCTTCGGCGCGGAGTTTCTGTTCCCACCAGTCGACGAGTTCCCCGAGCACCACGCGGATATCGCCCTGGGGGTTGTAGCCCAGGACGTCCCGTGCACGTCGGATGTCGGCACGGATGCAGAGTATCTCTCCGGGCGGGGCCGGCTCGTAGAACTTGGCCCCCCCGACCATTTCGAGCACCATGTCGGCGAGCTGGTTGATGCTGAGTTCATGACCGGAGCCGATGTTGAACGTCCCGGTGACGCCCGGCTTCATGGCCAGAAGGTTGGCCTGCGCCACGTCACGGACGTGCACGAAGTCGCGCGTCTGCCTGCCGTCGCCGTAAACGGTGATCGGCTCGCCCAACAGCGCCCTCCGGATGAACGTCGTCATCACGCCCACGTAGTCCGAAGGCGTCTGTCGCGTGCCGTAGGTGTTGAAGTAACGCAGGATCACGTGCTCGAACCCGCACCGCCCGGCGAGCGTCCGCAGAACCATCTCCCCCCGCAGCTTGCTCAGCCCGTAAGGCGAGAGGGGCAGGGTCGGACTCTCCTCGGCGACGGTCACGAGGAGCGCTTCTCCGTACACGGCCATGCTGGAGGCGAAGATGACCTTGCGGACCCGTGCCCGGGCGGCCTCCTCGAACACCGCCAGCGTTCCCAGGCAGTTGGTGTACAGTTCGTTGTGGAGCCCGGCGAACGACCCGCGGATGCTGACGAACGCCGCGTTGTGAAAGACCACCTCGACGTCCTTCATCGCCTCCCGGAGTGCCGACCGGCTGCAGATGTCGGCCTGGATGAACGTGCAGCCGCCGGACACGTTGTCGCGACTGCCCGTCATCAGGTTGTCCACCACGACCACCTCGTTACCCGGATCCTCCAGCAGCAGCTCAACGACGTGCGAGCCGATGAAGCCCGCCCCTCCCGTCACCAGGCATCTCATGACGCTTTCTCCTTTCGCGTGCCGTGACCCGCCGCCGGAATGGCCCCCTCCAGGGCGTCCGTCCTCATGCCGCCGTCTCCGTAAATCTATAGTAGGACAAGAGTTGTGTCGCGATGCGATCCTCGTCGCACATCTCGAGAATGAATGTCCGGGCCGCCCGTCCGAGCGCGAGCGCGTGCTCACCGTTGCGGAAGATGCGCAGGATCGCGTGTGCGAACGCCTCGGGACTGTCGCGGTCCGCAAGGTATCCGGTCCGTCCGTCACGGATGAACCGTGGGATGTCGCCGACCCGGCTCGCCACGATGGGACGGGCATACGCCATCGCCTCGGTCAGGAAGATGGGCCACGCGATGCCCCACTGCTCCGGGACCGCAACCATCCCGGCACGGCTCAGGAGGTGCTTCACGTCCACGGGGGAGTGCTTGCCCAGGAAGTGCACGTGCCGGGTGAGTCCCAGGTCGGCGATCCGCCGGGTGAGGTCGCCCTTGTAGGGCTCGACGGCGCCTGTCTCGATGACGCTCAAGCGCACGTCGGGGTATTCCCCGATGACCGCGGGCAGGGCCTCGACGAGGACGTGCAGTCCCTTCGTCGCCGCGACCCACCCGGCGAAGAGGATGCTGTGGTCGAGTCGGCCGTCGGGCGCCATTTGGATCGAATCGAAAAGCGGCAGCGGCAGCGTCGCCAGCTTCGCGCGCGGAATGCCATAGTCCGCCAGTTGTCCGACGACCGTTTGCGACAGACAGATGAACCGGTCGATCTTCGGAAGCATCCGGTCGAAGATGCTCTTCCGGAAAAGCACCAGGGGTTTCTTCAGCACGTGCAGACAGTCCACACAGTGGGCCCCGTGGTAGCGCGTGCACAGCCGCCCGTCCGGCCTCAACAGCGAGCACAAAGGACACAGCGTCCAGAGGTCGTAGAGTGAGAACACCACCGGGATGCCGAGTTCCCACGCCGCCTGCACGACGGAGAGTGACATCTGGCTCGCACGCTGGAGATGCACGACGCGAGGCCGGAACTTACGGAACACCCGCCGGGCCTCTCGGTGCGCCAGGGCGTCCAGGGGAATCAGGTTCTTCAGCTCGAAGTCGATGTGCTGACCGACGTACCGCCGGTAGGTCGGCAGGACGTGGAGGTCGCACGGGACGTGCGCGCCCTTCTCCGTCGGCTCGGTCGTGAGGAGCAAGACGCGTTCACCCCGACTGCGCAAGAGCCGCAGGATGCGAAGACACGCGATCTCCGCCCCGCCCCACGTCGTGTGAAGACCCGGAAGGAAATCGCTCACCACGCAGATGCTCATGGGTTCACCTCTATGCTTGTCTGCCCGATGGCGGAGGCGGCGGAGAGCTACACGGGCACCCCCCTCTACAGCAAACGGCGTGCCAAAGCCGTCGGCCCGGGGGCGGGGCGCGTCGTAACCCCTTGTAGCGGCTGAGCTTAGGAGCACAAAAAAAATGCCACGCGCGTTCCCGCCTACGTCGGCCACAGCCGGCCGGTGATGGATTGTGCCACAGACGGTGGGGATGGCCGGGATGTAACCACAGGTCTGTCAAGAGGTTACGGGAATGTGGTTCATAGCGTGACGGGGAACGCCTTAGCGTCACAGAACGCTCCATGAATGCGGCAAAGCCGATTCACGAGCGTGTGAAGCGGGATAAGCGGGGATCCTCCGGGGGTCTCTCACATGCGGGCAGCGTCAAGCAGGTCGCATGCGGCGGCGATGTACCTGTCCGCCGCGCCCGGCGCGGTGGAGCACCAGGTGGTCTCGTATCCGCCGAGCGCCCATTCCTCCGCGGTGGGCACGTAGCCGTGGGCGCCGTTCGTGAGCTGGATGGGGATGACGTTCTCCCCGGCCTTCTCGCGGACGCCCCGACTCACCTCCATGAACGGCTCGCAGGCGAAGGTGACGATCGATGCGGCGCCGAAGTCGAAGACGCTGATCGGCTGGTTGAACTTCCCGGCGGCGGCTTCGTCAGGCGTGAGCACGCGGCGGTCGAGCATCCCGCCGGCGTGGTTCATCCGCGTGTGGGCCTCGGCGAAATTCTTGATGTCGGCGGGGCTGCGGCGTTCGGCGACGGCCGACTTGACCTCCGCTTCGAGCGCGGCGAGTTTCTTCTGCTGCTCCTCACGGGTCCGGGGGAATCCGTGCCAGAGGTTGAGTTCGACCTCGTCGGCGGCGAGGACGAAGCGTTCGAAGGGCTCCGGATGGAAATCGACGCCGGTCTTCAGGGCCTCCTCGGCGATCGCCTGCCCGCGCAACCTCGCCTCGCCGTGGGTATACTCCTCGCAGTAGAGCCGCTGGTTGCCGGAGGGACCCGTGAGGTAGAGACACGGGGCGTGCGTCACATGCGTGAAGTAATCGCTGACGTATCCCACGGCGTCGCGGGAGAGCACGTTCCCGATCCAGTGCCGTGAGACGATGACCGGGTGACCGGCGAAGCGGACGACGGTGCCGAGCGTCTTTCCGGCCGCCTCACGGAACTGGAGCACGTGCAGGTGGGGATCGATGGGGCCGT
>Ga0307379_10013824_pt1 | contig 10446 bp, 8 predicted proteins | sample UN2MG_FD_202237 | JGI IMG/M metagenome (GOLD analysis project Ga0307379, IMG submission 202237) | Soil microbial communities from Risofladan, Vaasa, Finland - UN-2 | ecosystem: Environmental > Terrestrial > Soil > Coastal area > Acid sulfate soil | place: Finland: Risofladan, Vaasa | collected... | reverse complement strand
TTGGTGGTGTACCTGGATTTCCCCAAGTGTAACAACTAGGATCACAAGCAAAAGTTTTAATTATACCCACCTCAATAACATCGGTTTTTAGAACTCTATCACTTAAAGTAAATTCAACATCAGGTAATAATTCATTTTCAGGAATTAAATGTAACGGTATTTTTTTTGGTACAAAAAATATGATTGACTCTTCATTAGTCATTTCACCATTTTTTATTTTTGTACCATAACCAACGCCCACATCATTAGGTGTGGCGTTAAAAAGTTCTTCGATAATTTCTTTTATTTCGTCAGTTAACATGTTTTAGTATTATATTTTATATAAATAGTGTTATTAGTTATAATTCCACAAGTAGGTGTAGGTGTAGGTGTAGGTGATAATCCTGGTGTTACGGTAGGAGTTGGTGTAGGTGTTTTTGTTGGTGTTGCGCTTGGTGATAATCCTGGAGTTACGGTAGTAGTTGGTGTAGGTGTTTTTGTTGGTGTTGTTGTTGGAGGTAATCCTGATGTTCCGGTAGGTGTTGGCGTTTTTGTTGGTGTTGGTGTTGTAGTTGGTGATAATCCTGGTGTTGTTGTTATTGTTGGTGTTGGTGTTGGTGTTGTAGTTTTTGTTGGGGTTGGGGTTTGTGTAGGAGTTGGGGTTGGGGTTAGTTGTGCAGAACCACAAGTACAAGTACTTTCAAGATAAGTTTGACCATCTCCTGATAATTTTATAACGGATAACGCACATATTGTAGAAGCATATCCCGTTGAAGCACTAAATGTTGTTGTGTTTCCTGAACAATCTAACCATTGGAATGTAGATCCAGAAACAGGTCCCCCAAAATAATACCAAGTATTACAACAAGGAATTGGACTTCCTGTTGGTGTAATTGTTGGTGTTGGTGTTGGTGTTGGTGATTGAATAATCACACTAAAACAAAACTCATCTATTGGTGACGGAAGAGGTATTGGAGTTTTTGTTGGCGTTGGCGTTGGTGATAATCCCGGTGTTGGTGTTGGTGTTGGTGATAATCCCGGTGTTGGGGTAGGTGTTGGTGATAATCCCGGTGTTGGTGTGACAGTTGGTGTTGTTGTAGGTGTTGGAGTGTCTTGAGGACAACAACATTCTGTGGTTGTTGTAGTTGTTGTTGGACACACATTATTACAACAAGGAAACTCTATTAAATAACAACTTTCATATGGTAAATCTTCCGCAATAAAACTTTCTTGTACATTAATAAATAATTGTTCTCGTATTGGTAATATTAAAACTCCTTGAGAATTTCTTAATAAGAATTGAGCCTCATATCTTGCAGTTTTATTTGTGTCTTGTGGTTTGAATTGATAATAAATGTAATATTCAGGTTCCGCATTAGGATCCAAAAGTACTTTCTCAACAAAACCAGCCGAACTTGTTGAAATTTTAGGAATCCCGGTTTCAACATTAGTCATTGAAAAGAAGATAGAGGACTCTTCAATCATATCCATGAAAGAATTATAATCACTTCTACCGTCTTTTACAACCTGTAATTTTAATATAGGGAGAGTTGCATTCTTTTTAATGAAAAATTCCATTTATAGTTTTTACTATAAATATGCTGAACTACTAAATATTAACTTTCTTTTCTTAAAGAACCATCATAATGATGAAATCTATGGTGCTCCGTTGGAGTTAATAACAATAATCCAGGATTAATTTTTCCTTTTACTGTTTCTTGATAAGAATAACTCATTAGTACTTGTTCATGTGGATGTGCCCATTTTGTTTCTAAATAACAATTATAATTACCTTTTTTTGTTAAAACAATTGGCCAATTACACAAAAATATTTCACCCGTAATATATGGTAATCCTTTGTGAATATGTATTTCATCAAATTTTGTTTTAGGTGAATTAGAATCTAATCCTTGAGTAGGTAATTTAGGATTTTTTGGCCAATGATTTTTTCTAAAATCTTGTGGTACGTTATACCATGAAAATTGAATATCATTGGACCCGTAAAATTCACTAAAATTTAACTTTAAAAAATCAAAATTTTCTTTTTGAATAATTTCTAAAGATTTCTGATATAAATTATCAACATAACGAGAAAACCCGTTTCGACATACCTCACCTTTTTTAGGATAAAACGACATGTCATCTTCAAACCAATAATAAAAATCTAAATCAGTTTCATCAAAATGTTCTGCAACAAATACTCTACCACCAACAATCCCAATGTTATCTTTTTTTATATGTTCAAAACCATATTGTTCACATAGTTCAATATATCTTGGTGTTGTTGATAAATCAGTTGAATTATCTAATAAGAATTTCTTTGGTTTCTCAACAAAATCTTTATCGTAATCCAACATTGATTGGATAAGTACTTCTAATTGTTTTGGTGAGTTAAATGTGATAACATAAAGACCAACCTTTGATGTGTCCAAATTATTTACAACAACATCTTTTGATACTTCCGATTTAACCTCAACGGTCATATTTTTTAAATCCTCAAAGAATCTACCCATTAACCCATTACCTTCTATTTCTGAATAAGTAATTAAGTTTGGATATTTGTATGTCATAATAGTAAATAAAGATTCCTCAGTACCCATCAAACCTTGTGATAATGTGTCATTCATTAACCCATAATAGATACTATTAATTTCTGTTATTGCGTCTTTTTTTCCGCCAAAGAAACCAGCTCGAGCAACCATATTAACAGGTTTACCAACTAAATCACACAACTCTTGATATTTGAATCCGTGTATTTCACTATTGGTTTCATATGGAAAACAAACAAAGTGAAAATTATTAACTAATTGGGGTAATTTATCTAAAACTTTATCATGTGTAAAATATCCTGGATGTATTGTGTTAGTTAATCCGGCGTCAACCCAAAACATATATTCTGAATTAAACTTATCTAAAATTTTTGCGTCGTGTAAAAGATAAATTTTAGACATAACTAAAGGATTATACATCTCTAGTTTAGCTTGTGTCGAATCTGTTAACCAACCAACTTGATTATACCAATCAGGATTGGTTCTAATTTTTTGAATTTTATCGTAGAATTCATTATTCTTAAACCATGATAAATCCCTACGAACAAATTGAGTATTTTCATCACGTCTATTATCTAATACAAATTTTTCTAATTCTTCGTCCCCAAAAATTATCATATTTACATCAACTTGTAATAATTGTTGAAACTTATCTAAATAATGTTGGTATGATCTAGACCACCCTTCTTGGAGTTCTCCTCTACCTATATCCCATAGTCCCGTAACTATAGTAATAACATTGTTTTGAGTATTAACAGTTTTTTTTATAATATTATTTTTTGGTTTACTTGATGAAAAAATTTCATCATAAAAATATTTTGGTAACCCAACAATATCTTGACCCGATATTTCATATATAAAATCATTAGTTTTGAATATTTCAATTATCTCACTTTGTTCTTGTTCAGATAAATTAATCCATTCTAATCTTATAACCTTTGGTGTGTATTTTTTAAAATCAATTTGTTTAAAAATTTTAAAATCATGTCCCTCAGCATCAACTTTAAGAATATCAAAGTTATTAAGTTTATGTTTATCCATTAAGGTATCAAATGTAATACATGGAACCTTAACCAACTTACCATATTTTTCAACTGTAAGTCTATCACCTTCACCACCCAAACCATTTTTAGGTGGATAAACCGCACTCATACCATAAAAACAACTGTGAATTAAACCACTATCAATGACTTCTTTGTCAATTGTTATCATTTCAATTTCACCATCATAATCAGATATTGCACTATTTTCAAATAATCCTACATCACCAATATTACTTTTTAATCTATCAAATAGGTAAGGTATTGGTTCAACATATAGAACATTGAAATTGTACATGTTAGTATACCCAATCATCTCATCAAACATCACACCATCCATTGAACCAATGTTTAATGCGGTTATGGTATTATTAGTTTTACCTAAAAAGTGTAATGACTTATCAAAAAAATTTTCCATGTTATATTTTATTTATATATAATTTTTGTCTACCATCAAAAAGTAAAATGTACCCTAATGATATTAAATGAGGTGATAATAAAGCATCTTTACCTTCATTTGTTAATATAAAGTCGGTATCATCAATTAGAATTAAATGGGTGTCGGATAATTTATCTTTACACACTTCAAATGATTCTAAATGTTTTTCTTTATATAAATCGGTTCCGACATCCCAACCATCTAAAAATAAAACATCAATTTTTTCATCAAACTCTTTTAAAAATTCAATACCGTCTTTTGGAATATTTAAATGTAAATTTTTGGGAATTTCTCTACCTAATGACCCAAATGACCACTCAGCATGAATAACACAATTTTTATCAATATCAACAGAATGAACATCAAAACCTTCTAACGCAAACATTATACCTCCGTGACCGTCAGCACAACAAGGAGGTGCCACAAAAGGATTATCACCTAAATAGTAATAGTTAATACATTTTGGAGTAAGACCATGTCTTGTTGATCCAATTTCGACAACGGTTTTAAGCCCTAAAACTTTGGCAATTTCAGAGGTTTTTTTAATATAAGGAGCCGGTTTACTTCTTTCATTATTATGTTGTTCTCCACTTAGATGTGTTGTGTCCCAAAATCTTTTATCTATTTTATTAAAATCACCAGCTAATTTATACACTAAGTCGGATATATTATTAATTTCGGTTATTTCAGGAATATTAGGTTTAGCAATCCCATCAACTATTTTTGGTTTAGAACTAACAATAACATTATCTGATGGTTTATAATTTGGATTTTCTATTATTTTGAATTCCTCAGGGATAAAAAATTTTGGTTGTTCGTCTAACATTGTTGGGTGATTACATCCCGTATTAGTTACACTATTTGAATGTCTTATAACAGGAAATGTTGTTACCCCTTGAAATTTATACCAATCATCGTACGTTGATAACTTATCAACATCAGGGATGTAGGGAACAACAAACATTTTTATCTTTTTAAACTTAAAGTAAAATGACAATAAAACATCATCTGATTTTGTTTTACCCACAAAATCACTAAAGAATTCAGTTTCAAAATATTTAACAAAATATGATGCTGATTTATAATGTTGTAGGTCTTTTACCTCCAATGGTTCATTTACACTTAAAACCCAAGAATCTCTTAAATCACCGTACTTTGGAGTCATTAAACTTCTACCGTCATATAGTACAACAGAATTAGGTAACTCTATATGGTATTTTATATGTTCTAAGATCATATCTTCATGATAAACTAAATCATCATCAACAACGATTAATAACGTATTACTGTCTTCACGAATGATAGTTGGAATAACCTTTGTTGGTGGACCCATATCTTCCGTTCTGAAGATTTTTAAATGGTCGTATGATTCTTGATATTTATCTAACCATTGTGGTATTATATATTCTTCACCCGTAACATTATATGTAAAAGGTAAATTTAAATGTACTTCATAATTATTGAAATTTTGTTCACAAATTGATTTCATAACCAATTTAAAACCATCCTCAACATCTTGATTTAAACGTTCTGGTACTGTTGTTAGGGAAATTACTATCTTATACATCAGAACTTGCGTGATTCATTTTAACATCTTTATACCCCTCACCAAAAGTTTCAACGATTATATTTTTATAACCAACTCTGATTTTGTTAAATTCTCTAATTTTTATGGCTCTTCTACCAACTTCTTCCAATCCTAACTCACCTTCTTTACCTTTTCTAATATCCGATTCTAAATCCCAAATATCACCATTAATCTCAATTAATTTATTGATATAGGTTTCAATAACTTCAGAATTAATTTTTTTATAATCTTCGATTACTTCCGATAAATCTTTTAATTCAATATCGTTATCTGCATCTAATCTTTGTTTTTTTAAAACTGCGATTGAATATCTATCTAAAATTTCACTTATTGGGTATTCCATTTTTATTGTATTTTTTGTTTATATTATTAAATCAATCTTAAGTATGTGATATTAAAATCATAAATTACCTGTTATTCTTTCACACCATCCTTTTGATGTACTAAACGGCCAAACAACCCAGTATTTTGGTTTATGTGTTGTTTGGAAATCTCTCCATACTTTACAATATCCGTCAGGATCATTCATCATTGAATTAATTTCATTGATGTCAGCATCTTTCCTAAAAAGGGTTTCATCATTTTCATTATGAAATGCGACCACCCAAAATTCATAATCTTTCTCAGGTACTTGTGTAAATCCAATATCGATACAGTGTTTGAATATTGATGCGTAACTTGACATCAACTCTTCTTCTGTTTCAAAAATATATGGGTTTGGCGGATAATTTTTATCTAATGTATATTGTTGTACCGCTCTTTTTGAAAACAAAAGACCTGAATATATTTCATAATCTCTTAATGATCTTTCCGTACCAAAACCGTATTTACTAAAATCTAAAGTAATTTCTTCACCATCCATACCAAATAACTGACGATTTTTTTTGTGAGCAAATTCATTTTTTTTACCCCATTCTTTATCGTCATCCCATTGTTTTGTTCTACCTTTACGAGTATATTCATGCCAAATAACAACCTTATGGGGATGAAACAAATCATATCCATGAGTATATGCTCTTACGGCAATTGAAATTTCTTCCCCGTGAAAATAAAATTCAGGATCATGTTGAACCTCTTCACTAAATTTACCTAAGGTAAAAGCAAAATGAGCAGAATAAAATCTTGCTGTTACAGGTTCTTTCATTTCTTGCCATCCGGGAATTGTTTCAGGTAAAAAGAATACCGCCCCTTCAGGAATAAATCTATCAAACGCCATTCTCCAAGGTTCTTGTACTCTACCCGCAGGATCGTTATCTGGATCAAATGAAGAAACATAACCTGTTAATAAAGGTTTATCAAATCCTTTTTTCTGAAGTTGTTTGATCATTTTAATTAGAGTGTCGTCCCAATCTTTTTCAAACCTCATATGGGAGTCAATTTGTAGTGTATATTCTTCACCACCATATACTTGTTGAACTTGGTTTCTTGCCCAACAAACTCCCTTTGACTCAGTATATAAAACATCGATAATTCTAAACCTTTTGTCTTTTCTATAATCTTCTAACAAATCAAATTGGTCGTCGGGGTTATATTGTCTACAAATCCCAAGTCTTAAATTTTTAGGTCGTTTTGCGTTTTCCAACATATTCTTAATTGTTGGTTCTAATTGTGGGTCTCTATACGAGGCTATCTGAACAAATATTTTCATGTTATTTTTTTATTTTAATAATAAAACATCAAATAAAAAAAACAATAGTAAATTAATTATATTGTCATTATCATGAACTACATGGATATGTTATTATACAACTAGGACAAGTGGTACCACTAGATAATAATGTTCCAACAAATGATGGAGTCCCATTAAATACATTAACTACTCGATAACATTGTCCACTAACTAAAACTATTTGACCAAATACTGCGGATGGTAGTATTACATACTTTTGAACCAAAGGGTTACAACAAGACACTGCAACATAAATAGTTCCTGGTGTTCTTGTTGGTGTCACTGTTCTTGTTGGTGTCACTGTTGGTGTCTTAGTCATTGTCATTGTTGGTGTTACGGTTGGTGTGATTGTGTTTGTTGGTGTTGGAGTTGGTGTTGGACAAGGATTTGAAGAAATACAACCCGCACAATTAGAAAAACTTGACGTACCTAAAAATAAAGTTATTGTACCAGCAATTTGAGTTAGAACTTCATAACATCCCCCATTAGTTGCAAGAAATGATGATCCAATTAGAGTTGATGTTGGTAAACTTATAAATCCATCCTTAGGATATAACCCACCACAATCATCACAACTTCCAACATAAAATATCTTATAATTTGTGGTTGGACTTGGTGTTAATGTGTTTGTTGGTGTTAATGTATTTGTTGGGGTAACAGTATTTGTTGGGGTAACAGTTGGGGTTGGAGTAATAGTTTTTGTTGGTGTTAATGTATTTGTTGGTGTAACAGTTGGGGTTGGAGTAATAGTTTTTGTTGGTGTAACAGTTGGGGTTGGAGTAATAGTGTTTGTTGGGGTTTGAGTATTAGTTACCGTTGGTGTTACGGTTGGGGTTGGAGTTAAGGTAGGTGGGGGATTTGTTGATGTTGGAGTTGATGTTGGAGTTGGTGGTGGGGGATTAGTGGATGTTGGAGTATTAGTTGGAGTATTAGTTGGAGTATTAGTTGGAGTATTAGTTGGAGTATTAGTTGGAGTATTGGTTGGAGTTATTGTTGGAGTTATTTTTGGAGTTTGTGTTGGAGTTTGTGTTGGAGTTATTGTATTAGTCGGAGTATTAGTCGGAGTTATTGTTGGGGTTATTGTATTTGTTGGGGTTAATGTTGGGGTTATTGTATTAGTCGGAGTATTAGTCGGAGTTATTGTTGGGGTTATTGTATTTGTTGGGGTTAATGTTGGTGTAGGGGTAACTGATGGTACCGGAAAACAACTTCCCCCAACACAAGGGATTCCAGTATTTGCAACAAGACCAATAACATTTGTTGGATTACTACCACAAACATAATAAGTTAATCCAGGATTAACCGGAATTGAATATTGTTGAACACCATTACAATCCACATAATCAAAATACCCAATAACAGATGAGGTAAAATTAACAACATCAATACAGTTACAAGGATTAATAGTTGTTGATGTGGGAGTCTGTGTTAGTGTTACCGTTGGGGTTGGTGTTACAGGACATTGATACAGTTCAAAAAATTCACAACCAGTTGAATCAATAAGTTTTATAATAACTGAAGTTGAGGTATCTAATGGTGCCGGCACCGTAAATAGATAAGGTAAAGTTACCCCGTTAGCAACCAAATAACAAAATGTATTTGTTATATCACAAACAAAAATATCGTATGGTGGTATACCTGTTGAGGTAAGTATATTAACTACTTGTGGCATTAAATTCTTTTAATATAAATATAGATTTTTATATTTAATTAATAGGTAAGTTTAGATTACTGTAAATATATCATTAACTAAACTATTTCTAACACTTTATTATAAACCGCAAAGATTGTTGGGTGACACTCAAATGTTTCTTTTCTTTCTAAACAATTAACGAGTGATGGTATACCTTGTATTGATCCCCATTCTCTAACACCATATTTTATATCGGAAGCGCAATTCAAACCACATCCACCAACTACATAATGGTATTTATATTCTTGCGATCCTTTTCTATATGGTGATCTAAACTCAGGATTTATTGAACTACCCAATTGAATGATATCAATATATGTTGTTCCTGCTAAATGTAATAGACCTGAGTCCATTGTGATAAAACACATTGATTTATTGATGAGGTGCCAAGTTTGAGATAAACTTGTTTGGTTCATTAGGTTCATACCTAATTCTATTGGGAAATTAAATACGGGTTTATCCACATTGGATCCACCAAGTTCGGACGAATCTTTACCAATAGACACAACCGCAATTCCTTTTTGATTTAAAAGTTTAACAAGTAGTTGCCATTTTTTTGCATCCCACGTTCTTGAATTCCAATTCTGAACGGGGTGAATTAAAATATATTTTTCGGGTAGACCTTCAATAGGTTCGTATGGATCTGAAATGTAATCCATTTCCATCTCATCTTTGGTTAACATAAACCCAAGATTAATCGCATGGAATTGTCTAATGTCCATTGCGTTATGTTTATAACAAACTCCATTTGGATGATATCCAATATTAAAGGATTCAAATACTTCATAATCATTTTTAATGTCGTCTGTAATTTCATTAAAAATATTATCTACGTAAGGATTATTTTTAAATATTTCTGGCTGGTGAGTTGCTACTGATATTTTTTTACCGTAAGAATTATAAAGTTTTCTTAAAGTGGGGGTAACCGATAAAGTATGCCCTAACGCTCTACACCCTAATACATCAATACAAACATTTTTCATTCTATAATAATATGAACTTCACAAATAAACTAAATGTTTTATTTTTATAGTATGAAAAAAATTAAACTATTATATTTAACCCCCCACCTTTCAACTGGAGGACAACCCCAATTCGTATTAAAAAGAATACAAGAACTTCAAAAACACAAAGACCAAATTGAAATCTTTTTGGTTGAGTATTCTTTATTTAGTAATACATACGTTGTTCAACGAGATAAAATAATTGAGTTATTGGGTGAAAGTCATTTTTTTAGTTTAGGTGACACAACTGACACAAAAAGAAAATATGAGTTAATTGATATTATTAAAAACAATAATATTGATATTGTCCATTCTGAAGAAATGTTAGAAGGATTTGAAAGTTTTAATAAAATTCCACTACCATTGTTAAATCAACTTTATTCAAATGATAGGACTTAGAAAATGGTTGAGACTTGTCATAATGTTTGGTTTAACCCTCAAACACATAAAAAGTTCAATCCTGAAGCATATTGTTTTGTTACCCC
>Ga0307379_10013822_pt1 | contig 10447 bp, 3 predicted proteins | sample UN2MG_FD_202237 | JGI IMG/M metagenome (GOLD analysis project Ga0307379, IMG submission 202237) | Soil microbial communities from Risofladan, Vaasa, Finland - UN-2 | ecosystem: Environmental > Terrestrial > Soil > Coastal area > Acid sulfate soil | place: Finland: Risofladan, Vaasa | collected... | reverse complement strand
CGGTCGCGTTCGCGAGGTACTTCGGGTTGTAGAACACCATGATGTACGGCTCACGCTCGACGACGAGCTGCGCTTCAGGGAACGCCTCGCCCTCTGGCCCGCGCTTCACACGCTGAAACGCCACGCCGCGAATACTCGGGTGCCAGCGGTAGCTGTTGGCCTCCCACACGTCGTCGTACTTGAGCGCCTCCAGTACGCGCTTACTCTTCTGCACCAGCTCCCACATTTTAGCTGGCTCGATGAGCGTCCCCCACTTGCCGCCCCACTGGCGCTTCTGCTGCTCGACCGGATCCCACTCGACGTCTGGGTCCTCGGGCTCGTCGAGCCAGGGTACGACGTCCTTCTTGCTGAAGGCGAACGCCAGCGCCGTCGCGCCGTTCCCGATGGCGCGCTCGTAGCGGCGAGCTTCGCTCTTGGGCAGCCCCTCGAAGTCGATCTCCAGCTCCTCGACCGGCACCTGCACGACCACGAAGTCGACGCCCACCGAGCCCACCACCCCGCGCGTTCCGGGCGCCGCCGAGACGACGCCCGGCTCCAGCTCCTTGAACCCGGTCGCCTGCGGCTTGCCGGTGTAGACGGCGTAGACACGCCCCGTACCCGGCGCGGTGATGGCGTCCAGCATGACCGGGTCGCCCATCTCCCACTGGACCCAGCCCTCTTCGTGCTGCGCCTCCGGCATGACGCGCGACTGCTCAGGTTCGGCCCACTCGCCCTCCTCACGCCACGTGCGCGGCACGACCGGCGCGGACTCCCCAGGACTCTCCGGGACTGCCGAAGACTCGTCAGGACGCACGCGCCGCTCAGGCACACGGCTGCGCACCGCCTCGGGGAGACGATCACGGAGCTTGCGGTGGAGCCAGTCCGACATCAGCGCCTACTGACCCGCCCCCGCCATGCGCGCTGCTACGCGCGCCACCGACGCGCCTACGCGCGCGTACAGCACGTGCCGGTAGCTGCCGTCTGGTGTCACGACCGCGCGGCTCGGGACGATCAACCACTCGCCGTCGACCTTCGCCTTCGACACGATGAGCCCATGCTGATGCGCGATCCGCGCGAGCCCGGCCTCGTCCGTCCGCCCGTCCCACTCCACGTCGCGGCCGTGCGCCGTCACCAGCTCCAGCCGCCCCGCGAATGGTCGCCCCCACGTGTCATTGCCAGTGTTCCGCGGTGGCGCGACCCGCGCGGGCTCTGAGCCTGGCATCGGCCGGTTCACCCACGTCTCCATCTGCTCCAGCACAGGGTGGACCTTCGGCTTCTGATACATCTGCGGTACGTACGTGTCCGCGTAGCTGCTCGTGTCCGAGACGGTGTCCTCGACCTCCAGGTCGCCCATCGGGACAGCCTCGAAGTCTGTGTCGTCGTACTCCCACTCGCGACCCGTCTCGGCCAGCGCCAAGGGCGCGATCTCGTCTGGCGTCGCGAAGAGCATCTCGCCGTTGTCCAGCACCAACCGGATGCGGAGGTTGTCGAGCTGCGTACCACCCGGCACGACCTCGCCGAGACCCTCCACGCCAAAGAACGGGTCCTGCTCGGCCGGATGCACGCCTTCGATCGTCACAGTCGTTCCCGCAGGCAGCGTCAGACCGCCACCGTACGCGGCCAACGAGAGTGGCGACTCCGCGATGTACTTGACGCCATAGTCAGCCTCGCTGAAGTTGACCGCGCGCTTGAGCAGCCTCACAGCCGCACGCTGAAACGCCGCTTGCGCCATGCCCGCCTGCCCAATCATGGACAGCACCTGCGCCTTGGTCTGCTCGTCGAGCGGCCCGTCGACACCGCGCACGCGCAGCTCCATCAGGTTCGGCCCGCGGCCGATGACGCCCTGCGGATCAGCGTCGGCTTGGTTGATGCCGTACGCCCGTACGTACTCGGAGACGTTCTGCAACTGACCGTCAGCCAGCGCCTCGAACGCGGTCTCGTCGCCGCTTGGGCTGCGCTGTACGACCTCGATGGTCAACTGCCCGACAGGCTGTGCCGGCGGGAGCTGCTCAGTCCGTCCAACGAGCTGCGCTAGGCGGTGGCGTCCACGTCGCCGCGCTGAGCGCGTTGGATCGCCTTCCTCTTCAGGAAGCTCGTCATCATCCGCTGCTTCATCGAACTCGACCGCAAGCTCGTCCCACTCGGAGCTGGGTTCATCCGCTCCTGGCGGGCTTGCTCCAAGCGGCTCTTCCGCGCTGCTCGTTGCTGGCGCGTTCGGCGTCGACGGGACATAGGTCGACAGTACCATATCTCGCGTCAGCGGAGTACCTTTGTCAGGCCAGTCGAACACCGCGCCGTCGTCGTCCCAATCGTACTTGAACTCGAACGAGGAGCCGCGCGTCTTGCTGACCAGCGGACTCTCGCCCTTCTGTCGCTCCGCGACGTTCAGCGCCTCCGAGCCGAGCAGAGGTACTCCGTCCTCAGTCGGGATCCGGACCGACGGGGTTTTACCTTCTGCGGCGTTCCGAGGTAGGTAGTCCTGGTACATGCCCACCACGCCCGTCTCGTCCTTGAACACGAAGGCGTCCTGGTTGAACTTCGTCGCCAGCTCTAGAACCTGCGCAAGCGACAGCCCGCGCACCGCGACCGACGGCTCCGAGGCGACCTTGCCGGGGGACTCCTCCCAGCTCCCGTGCAGCGAGCGCACGTTCGCCGCTGGTACGTCCATCGTCCGGAGTACCTTGAGCAGGTCGAGGTTGAGCTTCTTCTTGTGAGACCGCGACCCAGGCCGCGCGCCGCTGAAGAACGCCGCCGTGTCACCTTTGTCGAGCCAGTTCTCCAGCTCTCGCTGCCCGAGCGGCGACGACTTGTACGCCCGCCGCCGGCTGCCTGTCTTCTCGCCGATGATGGTCAGCGGCCCGAAGGCGACCGGGTCACCGATACGGTCTCCGCTGCCCTGCTTCACGGGATACACCGCGATGTTGCCTGTGTCTCGGTTGTGCTCGTACCCGAACCACTTGTGTTTGTGTCCTTGGCGCTGGCAGTACCCGCTCGCGCCGTGCGCCTTCACGACCGACCACGTCGGGCCGTAGCGTCCCACCGTGAACACGTCACCCTGCACCAGCTCCGGCGCGGGCGCGGCCGCTTCTTCGTCCTCGGGGATGTCCGAGGCGCCCTCGCCGAACAGCTCGTCCGCATCGAGGCCCATGTCGAACTCGCCGGCTGCACGTTTGTACCAGGCTACTTTGTCTGTCACGTCGACCTCCGAGTCGGCTCCCTTTTGAACGGGCTGGGTCATCTTCCAGATGTACCAGGTGAGCGCTTGAAGGCCCTGCACGCTCATGCCTAGCTCCGCGGCCGCCTTGGCGTAGTCAGCCTCCATCGCGGGACGCTCCTGTGCGGTCGGCTGCTTGAGGCCCTTGAGCGGCTTCTTCTCGCCACGCCAGATGTTGATGGCGTGCCCGTCGAGCGTCAGGTGCTCGCGCATCTTCTCGGGGTCGACCAGCGACTCGAAGAACACCGTCACCTTCGGCCCCGTGACGTACGCGGTCGGGTCGTTTGTTTCGAGGATGTCGATCGCCTTCTTGACGCTGTCCGGGTAGCCCGCCACGGGCGGTCCGAACATCCCCAGAGGCGACTCCTCTTTGACGCGCGGCGGCACGTCCGCGCTCTCATCGGGGTCTAGCTCGATGTCGAACATGCTCTTGGGAAACTCCCAAGGCTTCTTCTGCTTCTTCTTCGGCTGATCGGTTGGCGCGACGTGAACGTGCTCATCCATCTCCTCGTCGTGCTCGGACGGCAGGTACGGTCGCGGAGCTGGCCGCTCGTCCATCCACTTGGGCCGCTTCTTGGGCTTCGGCGCTTTCTGTCCTTCGCGGATGCCAGGGATGGCAGGCCTGAGTCCCGGCCCCATGAGGCGCTTATCGGAGAACGGCCCGGCCCGCCTCTGGTCCTGCCACCACTCGATCAGACGCTTGGCCTGCCCGACGTTGGTGCGCCACAAGGACCCTGGGCTCATCACAGCCAGCACGCCTGCCACTGTCTCGTGCGGTAGCTTGTAGCGCGCTGCCATCTCAGCGGCCGTGGAGCTGGCGCCGTCGTACCACTTCGACCAGTAGTCCCGCTCTTCAGGTGTCGCTTCCTGCGCGACCGCGATGATGTTCTCGACGCCTCCGTCCTCCTCGACCGGCAGCTCCTTCTTCTTGCGGCTCGGCTCCTTCTTCGGGAGGTCGCTGTACGGTTTGGCGTCAGGTACTGGCGTCGCGGCCAGTCGGACGTCAGCCGGGGATGAGGTCGAAGTCGTCCACGTCGTCGAGGTCGTCGTCGACGATGAGCGACTGCGCGTGGTCGTGCCAGTCGGCGCGGTCCTCGGGTGTCCAGCCGCTCGTGTCGACCTGTTGCGCCTGCTTGATCGCTCGCGCGCGCTCGCGTTCAGCAGCCTGGATGTTTCGCCTGTCTCGTTCCACGGCTCTGCTCCTCTCATGGGCACGCCGATGAGGCGCTTCCGGATGGGCTCGGGGAGCCCGGTGATCTGCCGAGTATACCTGTACTCGTTCTCTGGGTCAGGCTCGATGTCCTTCTGCAGGATCTCACCCGCCTTGGCCGCCAGCACCGACGGGAGATCGTAGCGCTCTGCGAGCTGCTCCATACGGTGGCTGACCTCGCCGTAGAATCCCGGCCGCTTGTACCCTTCAAGCGCCGCTTTGAAGAGCGTCTTGCCCTCGCGCGTGCCGTCTGTTCCCGAGAGCACGCGCTTGTATCCGTAGGGCGTACGCTTCAGGACGGTGAAGACCTTGGGCGCGCCGTCCTCATCGAAGGTGACCTCCCAATCCGTGTTCTCCGCGAGCAGCTCTCCAACGTTGTCGTACTGATGTCCGATCGTCGCGTAGCTGGCGTAGTACATATCCCAGACCGCGTCCGCGTACTGCTCCCGTTCCGGACCAACCGCGCGTACCGTCCGCGCTTCGCTACCGCCCTCGACGTCTGCTACGCACCGCCGCCACGCGACGCGCTCCCCGGATTGGTCCATGCCGCCAGCCGCGTACTCGGCCGCCCCCGGCCCGCTGTACCCGCTGACCTCCTTGTACCGCTCCCAGTACTCGTCGTTCTGCTTCTTGCCGCTGAAGCCATTACCAAACTCGAACTCACCACTCGTACTGCTCGTAGGGATGAACCACTTCTGTACGTTGCCGGGGCCTGCGTTGTACGCACGGATCGCCAGCTCCACGTTACCGCCGAACTGGTTGAGCAACTGCTTCAGGTATCGCGCTGAGCCGTCAGCCGCCTCGACAGGGTCATGCGGATTACTGACACCGAGGTCCGCCGCTGTGCTGTCGATGAACTGGAACATGCCCTTGGCGTTCCCGCGCCCCTTGGACAGGGGCGGCCCGACGGCGCTCGGGTCGAAGCCCGACTCCGTGTTCGCGATGGTCGCCAGCATGTTCGCTGGGATACCGTTCTTGGCAGCCGCCTCAGCGATGACGTCTTTGTACTCTTGGTAGCCTTTCAGTCGCTGTGCTGTTCCGTGAGGCGTGTGCCCGAACGCGGCGGTGTTGAGGTCACCGTAGAGCCCAGGCTCCGCCTCCGCCTCCGCCTGTTGCGGCGCTGGCTGCGCTGGCTGCGCTGGCTGCTCCTCGGGGCCGAACGCCCAGTCCTTGGCTTGATCCCACCAGCCTCGTTCTGCTTCGGGCTCGGGCGCATTCCAGGCTTGCGCGACCTCCTCCTCGCTCATCGGCTGCACGTTGAAGGGACTCGCCGGAGCCGGAGCCTTCGGCTCGGGCGCATTCCAGGCTTGCGCGACCTCCTCCTCGCTCATCGGCTGCACGTTGAAGGGACTCGCCGGAGCCTGTGGCTTCAGGTGCGTCAGGTCGACGTGCGGCACTTGCGGACCGTACTGCGGCTGCTGCGGCTGGTTCATGCCGTAGGCGAAGCTTCCCAGGCCGACCGCGGTGCTCAGGACGGTGGGGGCGACGTTCTGCTTGAGCGTGTCCCACAGCCCGGCTTCGGTCGTGCGCGCCGCCGTACGCCGGTCCATGAGGCCGTACCGCACCACGAGCGCTTCGAGCCGAGCCTTGCGCATGTCTGGGCCGCCCTCGGACGACGTCTCGTACAGGACGTGCTCAGGCACCAGCGTCGGCGCGCCTGTCTCGCCCTTCTCCAGAAGCTCCTCGTCCTCATCGCGGAGGTCTTCGAGCGACATCTCCGGATAGAGCGTCTCGGGCTGCTCGTCCCTTGGCCACGGCTTGCCCTTTGACCACTGCTCCTTGTTCTGGATGTCCTCGACGACGGGCGCCCGCCCCCATTCGGTGACCTCACCAGTCGCCTTGTCGCGCTTGCTGATGACGGGGTACTGGCGCCAGAGCATCCACGTGATGGCCTGCACCGACTGTGGGCTCAGCCCGTACAGCCGCCCCGCCTCAGTGTAGTCCTCGACGATCTGCTTGCGGACCGGGTCAATGCCGCTGACGCTGCCTGTGCGGATGCCGGTCCAGATGGCGAAGGCGTGCGTGTCGACGACGACCTCGTTCTGGTACTCGACCGGGTCGAGCAGCGACAGGAAGAAGGGAAAGATCTTAGGGCCGCTGACCGCGCCGAAGTCACCCTCGACGACCAGCGAGTACGCCTTCTGGCGCGCCTCGTAGACGTTCTTGACGTTCTTCCAATCGTTCGCGAGCGCGCGGTCCGCGAGGTACAGGTTGGTCAGCCAGTCCGTCTGCTGCGACAGCACCGCGATGACGCCGCATACGAGGTCCAGTGGCCGGTTGTACTTGGCGGCGAGCTTGGCGGCCTCGATGTGCCCGATGCCGTACCACTCGCGGTAGTAGTCGACCTCCTCGGGCGTCGCTTTCGCGAGCACTTCGAGGATGTTGTGCAAACCTGGCCGGTCCACCTTGAGCTGCTCACGCTTCTCTTTGCTGTCGCGGTCGTCACCTGTGATCTCCTTGAGGTTGAGCTTGTCGGCCTCGGAGTCCGGCGCACGCGCGTACATGTCGGGCTGCTTGAACTCGTCGATGAACGCCTCGACCTGGCCGATGTACTCCTCCAGCTCCGCGCTCTCTTCCGGTGGTGTGCCTTCAGGGCGCTTCAGCAGGTCGGGGTTCTCTTTGAACTCCTTCCACGGCCTCAGCTCGCCTGTGCTCGGGTCGTAGACCGGCGTGTTGAGCGTGTCTCGCTTCGTCTCGGCGATGCCGTGAGGGTCCTCACCCCAGTACAGCTCGTAGAACTTCGCCTCGTACTCGGGCGTGCCTGGCGCTGGCGGTGCAGGGAGCAGCCCAGTCTTCTTGTCTCGTTTCTCTGTGCGCTTCTTGTTGCTCCGCCACCAGGTCGCGACCGGGTCGCTCGATGAGAAGCCCCACGCCCGGAGCTGCTCGTAGCCCATGTCTGCAGTTTCAGGCGCGCGCGGTGCGGTCGGCTTAGGCCATCGGCCTTGCCACTCCGGCTCGACCGCGTCCACGCCGACGTCGCCGACGTCGACGCTCTCGACCTTCTGCGCGACGCGCGGCTCGACCTCTTCGTCCTCACTGAGCGTGAGGACGTCGTTCCAGAAGTCCTCTGGGCTGACGTCAGCGTAGTAGTCCGCCAGCGTCGATTTGAGCTGCTGCGCGTAGTCAGACATGCTGGCTCCTTATCAGGGGATGAACGGGTCGATGTCGCCGCCCATGTCCAAGTCCATGGCGTCGTCCACCGTGATCACGAGCACCATCTGCTCGCCACCTCCACCTCCGCTTGTGTCTTCCTCCTCGGGGATGTCGTCGAGGTCGATGTCGCCGAACAGGTCGTCGTCGTCGTCGTCCGCGTCCGTGTCGTCCGCGTCCGTGTCGCTGAGGCACTCGCAGTCATCAGGGCAGTCGAGCGGGCAGCCTGCGTGACCGCAGTCCTCGCAGGTCTCTTCCTCTTCCTCGGCTTCGCCTTCGTCAGTGTCCTCGTCGTCGGTTGCGGGCATGTCGTCCAGCTCGTCCAGCTCGATGTCGAGGATGGCGTCGTCGCCGCCGTCGAGGTCCAGGTCCAGCTCCGGCTCCAGCACCAGGTCACCCGCGACCTCTTCACCACCGGCACCGAAGTCGGCCAGGAGGTCGCCGAGCGGCAGCAGCTCCAGCACAACCCCTTCGGCGACGCGCCCGTTGCTGATGGCAGTGATGCGCATGCCAACGCGCGGCTTGAGCCCGCGGCGCTTGCTCTGCTTGTTGCTGTGCATGATGTAGTCCTCGTCGTCTTTGTCGTGCGCGTGTGTCGGTGGCGCGGTCTTTGGAGCCGGCGCGCCCATGCCCGGCAGCTCCGGAGCGTCGCCGCCTTCGATCTCTTCGACGCCTTGTGTGATCGGTCCGCCGCCGTACTCAGGCTCGCGGCCGTGCATGACCTCGTGGGCGTCCCACAGGTCCTCGGGCTCGATCTGGGCGTCTCGACTCATCGCCGTCCGCAGCGCTGCCCGCTTCGAGGCCCGCCGCCCTGCGATGCCCGCCATACGCGACTGCAGCCCGCCGCCGCGCTCGACGAACCTTGGGGCGTCGTGCAGGTCGGAGGGCAGGTCACCGCCTGTGCCTGGCGCCTCATAGCCGCTGAGGTCCGGCCCGTCTGTGCTGGGCGCGCCTTGAGGCATGAAGTCCCCCTGCGCCATGAGCGCGTCGACCAGCGCGCTGATCGCGTCGGTGCGCTCAACACCATCAAACTGAAGGTCCGGCATGAGCTGCCGCATCTTGGTCATCAGGTCCGTCTCGACGTGGAAGCGCTGCTCGGGGTCGTCTCGCAGCATCCGAGGGTCGAGGCCGTCCGTAACGAACTCGTGCTTGGACAGCAGGTAGTCCGCCATGTGCGACGCCCAGGTGTCGAGGTTACGAGCCGTGACGACGTCCGCAGGCTCGCCCCACGCATCCGTCAGGTCGCCGACCTGGTAGCCCTCAGCCTCGCCCAGCTCTCCTGTGCTTGGGTCTGCGGTTCCGGGACCGGGTTGCGTGTTGCTCGTGCTCGGCTCGACGTCGATCTCGGAGGGTGCCGCCGGCTGCACGTACGGTGACGGCGCTCGCGAGCTGGGCGCCTGCTGCTGCTGCTGCTCCATCTGTATGGGCTCGAAGCGCGGCTGCGGCTGCATGCTCTTAGCGACACCTGCGCTCCCGAGTCCCAGCGCGGTGCCTAGGGCTGCCGGCCCGAGCACTTTCTTGAGCTTGTCCTTCATCTGGGCGGCTTTGAGGTAGTCGCCGTCTCGCTCGGCCTTGCGGATCATGGCGACGGCTTGTCGGACCTGCGCGGCGGAGTACTTCGAGGTGTCGATGTCGTCGACGTCACTCTCGGCGTCGCCCTCGTCCTCGTCGTCCTCGGCGAGCCAGGGCGGGAGCGTCCCGGCCGTACGCCTCGCGCCCCGGACGATACCGCTCTCGACGGCGGCCTGTGTGCCGATGCCGGCGACCGGTCGGAGGTCGACCAGTCGCTCCTCGTGCTGCCGTACTAGGTAGACCTCGTCGCCGTCGCCGGGTCGCAGCTCCCAGACGGAGTGCGCATCCTTGTACATGCCGCCCGCGACACGCTTGAACCCGGCGGCCTCGACGGCTGCGATCGACGCGAAGCGCTGCGGGGCTCGGCCCGCGGTCCGGCGCTGTGCTCGGCGTGGAGCTGGCTGCTGCGGCTGCGCGCCTTTGGTCACACGTGCTTCGATGCGCTGGTAGGCTTCGGGCGTGAAGACGGAGGGCAGGCCCTCGGCGCGGTTGCGCTCGCGCTCATGGAGAGTTGAGGTGCCTGCGTGTGTTGTGAGCCAGGCGCGACGGTCTTGCGTCATGCCGAACACAACGCCGCGCCCGCTCCGCCCGACGCCACGTGCGCCGAGCGCCTACCGTCAACCCCGCATCTTGCGCTCAGCGCTTACCGTCGAGCCCTGCCGGGGACTACTGGCTGGTGCCCTTCTCTTTGGGGGTGAGGTCGAGCACCGCCTGCTTGCCGTTGTCCTCCAGCTCGGCGACCAGCTTCGACCGGGCCGGCCGGACGATCTGCACAGACGCCGCCAGGTAGGCCAAGCTCTCCGCGATCGACTTGAGCGACGTCTCGATGCGCTTCATGTCGGCGGGCACGAGGGCGACTGACGCAGCCGCACTCCCCGCGGCCGCAGCCTTGGTCCCGGTCCCGGACCCGGTCCCGGTCTCGGGCTTGGCCGCGGCTCGGGCTTCGGCCTCGATGATCCCAGGGAGGAGCTGCGCGACGCGGCGCTTCACCGAGTCTTGGTAGAATCGCTTGCCGTGCTCTTGAGTCATCCGGTCCATGAGCATGACGGCGTAGTCGCGGTGAAGCATCTCAGGGTGCGTAGCTCGTACTTGTTGAATGTGCTTCGTCAACGACGCGTCGTCTTCGTCGGTCCAGCGGTGTCGTGGGTTTCTGTCTGTCATGGCTGCGAAGGTACTCGCCCTTCATTCATTTGTACAAGGTGCTTGTGCTACTTTCTCAACCGCTGTCACGCGCAGTTAGTCGCGGCTGTTCGCTGGTAGTCGACCGGAAGGCCCTGCCGGATGCGACCGTTCGCGCGGACGCGGCACTCGGCGCTGCAGAA
>Ga0307379_10013820_pt1 | contig 10448 bp, 12 predicted proteins | sample UN2MG_FD_202237 | JGI IMG/M metagenome (GOLD analysis project Ga0307379, IMG submission 202237) | Soil microbial communities from Risofladan, Vaasa, Finland - UN-2 | ecosystem: Environmental > Terrestrial > Soil > Coastal area > Acid sulfate soil | place: Finland: Risofladan, Vaasa | collected... | reverse complement strand
TCAGTTATTAAAAAACTATCATCAACCCCCCATCTCTGAGCTAATTGAACCAAATTCCAGCCGACATCCCTCAAAGTACCATGATAATAGAAGTGAACATTTTCCCTATCACTCTTTGGCAGCCTACCTAACCATATTTGCATTGCTTTCAAGTATAAATCCAATCTCTTCCTTGGTTGATTTCGATTTACGTTCTGCACAATGAAAGCGTCTGGTGGCATGTTCACCATAAATTTTCTAGCATCCTCTATTGGGTAGAACTTATCAGTATCCACAGCATGACCAATAATATCTACAGGAACGTTCTTCGCAGTTTGTATGCCACTTTTAGCAAACTGGGTATAAGTTGCAACTCTGGCATTAACTCTCTCCAAAATTGCTATCCATTCTGACTGAACAGGTAAAGCATCTACTGGTGAATAAGTGAGGATTCTATTGTTCTCAGGAATATCCTTAACATACTCTGATGCTATCCACAAATCATTATTAATTATTATTTGGTCAGGTTTTTCCTTTGCGATAACCTCTTGAACCCTATTAAATCCGTAGATGTTTCCTTTAGCCCTAGAGGGATAGATTCTAAACATTCCCTCATAACGATGCGGGTCACCTATTGGGTGATTAATACCAAGAACTGATATATCATATTTTCCAGTCTGATACAATCCTTCTAAAACTCCCTGTGACACACGACCAAATCCTGTACTTACTGCTGGTGAGTCCCCAATCCACAAAAGTCTTATTTTACCACCATTCATTATCCACTCCTTTTCCTACCATGCTGTACGTTTTGCACTTATAATTCTAGGTACATTTACCATCTCACCATTAGCTTTAATTAAGATAACCAAGTAACACGCATTACCATGAAACGTCATTGGAACACATGTAAACCCGTGCGGAAAATGGGATTTAGGTTCATCATACTTAAAGTAAAACTTAATTGATTCACGCAAGTGACCTGAGTACACAGCCCTCAGAGTATTGCTTAGGTATTCATCCCCTGCTTTCGTTGGTTGAGTCCAAAATGGATGATGAGAGAACACAATATGATACTTATCAATTTTTAGTTGGTTCTTAAACCATTCGTATTGCCCAGGGTCTTCATCCTTCAGAACATCCGCCCAACCAACAAAGTGTCTGTGTCTCATGAAAGAAGTATCTAAGAAATCAAGACAAAAACCATTGAGATTAAAAGCATTTAGACGACCAGCACCAAAGTTTTCTCTCCACAACTCTCCACTATCGTAATCCCCAGGGATTGCAACTACTCTGTGTCTAATCTTGTTCAAAGTGTCGGAAGCTTCTTTGAACAAACCTTTATCATCAGAACGATGGGTAATGTCCCCAGTCACAACTACCAAATCTGCTTGCTCACGGTTTATAGAGTCAACCATTGGGGCTAATAGATTTCGGAAAGAAGTAATATGCAAGTCTGAAATCTGGATAATCTTTAAAGCAATTTTGTTCCCGTCCTTTTCTTCCACGATTCCTCTCCTTTTTAATGCAATTTAAAAATACACTAAACGGTGTCAAAGTCAATACTCGATACCGTAATCAAAAGTTAAATCCGACAATTGGCATTAAGGACATTCACTTAATACCTAAGTTATTCCCAATCTCTAGTCCAACCATATTGCCTACCATACAAAGACTTAGCTAACTTAACAGGGAATAACTCATTCAATTCTCTAGTATCATCATCTAATGTCGAACTTCTTTGCTTTGCTGATTGAACATTAGAGTATGAAATCTCTTCGTCCTTCCAATTAACCGCACTACCAGATTCGTCCCACTTAGTACTACTTTTTATTATGATGGAAGCTTGTAGAATAATAGCACGTTCATCTTGCCCTTGGATAACTGGTGGTTCAGACAAATCAAACAAATAAGAATTATCATTCCTAATAACCAAATTAGGGACACTTAACACCGTGGCAACAAAATACTTATTGTTCCATCTATGCCCCAAAGCTTTGATAGAATCAAATAGGAAACCAGATAATGTGGCATCGTCATAAGCATAAGGAGCAGTATAATCTGATAACTGTCTCCTAAGTTGAGGTATTAGATATGCTAATGTTGTTGTCTGTATTGTCATTTAAATTTCTGAGCACTATTGCGTAGAACCACCAATCTTAACTCCACCTATTTCGGCTACGGTTGTTGTTTTTTTACTTGTGTTGAGCTTATTTGAGGTTTCCTTCAAAAACTCAATAGTCTTGAAAGGTTTATTATCCTCTAGTGCAAAGGCAAGTAATCTGTCTACAGGAACAGGTGACGTAAACTCTCCTACTCTCTTTCTCATCTTCATAAACGGCTGCTTTAGAAGGTCTTTCAAATAACCATCACTTACTGCATTTGTCTCATCTAATGTCATTTCATACCCTTCAGTAATCTCGACTAGATAACCATTGACAATTGCAGGTTTGTTGTGCTTAATGAAGTACTTCTCGGCTTCTGCATCATGAATTTCTATACTAATCTGCTCAATATCTTTTGTTTGCGGGTCACCTTTCAATAGAAACTCATCCAAAGCCCCTCTAGAGTTAATAAACACGCCACCCACAGAACCTTTAATAGCTTTTTTGAAAATTCTTGGGTATTTCTTATCTTCCATTTCATATCTCCTTTATATTTTTATACTGAACTTCTGAACCTCTCTTCCATCCAGTTTTAGTAGAGGGGAGTCTTGCTCCCCTCTTACTCTCTATCTAATTTATGGTTCATCAAGTCTGATAATACCAACATTTTCCATACGGTCAAACAGAAGACCAAATTGCTGATAGATTCTAATGTGCCAAGTTGGGGGAGCAGTAACCATATCGGTCCACTGGTTTTCTCTTACGTCTCCGTAACTGATAAACTCACCACAATCATCACCAATCACAACAACCAAATCATCCTGAATCAAAGCATTTCTGTCGTATGGGTTATCATAGACTTGTTCTAGGCTGATAAAGTTTGCACCATAGTACACACCAAACCAACCAGTTCTCCTAATTTCTTCCAAAGCACTTGAAACAGGTACGGCGCTGCCAGCAGCTTCAGTGGCACCTACACCAACCCTATATCCAGCGAACTTTGTAATAGGAGCTAAAGCGGTTCTTCTGCCAACCACAGCCTTTACATTTCCAGCTATATCCGCTATACTATCAATGGCATCCTCTATTACAGATCTAGTTATTGGTCTAGTTAGATACCAGAAATTTGTGCTATCGTTAAGCGTACCAAGCGTGTACAACGCATTCATAACCTTAACAACATAAAAGTCTGACAATTTAGCCATCATTTCACGTCTTATTTCGTCAACAGTGCCAATTTCACCTGACTCTACCTCCCACTCATTGTGGGAAACTTCTGCGTAAGCTGTGTCCAAGTTGTAAGTTACAACTTCTTTCACTGTGATTTGGCTAGAAAGAGTGTCCTGACCAGGAACTAACTGACGAACCTCAATGCCTCTACGCACTTTCTTTACCAGAGCATCACCAGGATTTAGTGTTCTTGTGTTCATGAACATACCTACGATGTCGGCAGTAATATGCTTAGGGTCAACGTATTCGACAATAAGTTCCGCCAGTGCTCTCTTATCAGTCTTCGCTATCTGAGCCATAGCTTCTTTAAACTTTTGTTCATCCATTCTCTTTTCACCTACTTGGGGGAGGAAATACCTCCCCCAATATTTTACTAGTTATACACTAATTCTAATTCCTTTCAGTCTTAATTGTCAGTGTATTCTTGGTAGTATTTCTTTCGAAAACAACCGCAACTGCGTTTGAGTCTAATGATGTCTCTGTCCAAACACCAGACGCACCTGCCATTAGTTTTTGACCAACGGCATAACTCGCACCAGCGACAAAACATCCGCTTGTTACGGTATAGATACCATCATCATAAGCTAACATTAATGCACCTGAAGCGATTGTAGCATCATCTTTCAGTCTTGGAACAACCATTCTCAAGGTAATGTCCTCAGCAGGTAGGTTCTCATCACCCTCTACAAATTCTCTTAGTGTATAAGGTACTGTGCTATCACCAATATCTAACACTGGAAGAGTCTCGTACAGAGGTGGTTTCTCATTATAAACACGAAATGCTGCTACATAATGGCATGCAAGCTCTCCGCTAGCCGTAGGAAGCGCCGCCCCTTGCAACACGTTATAAATGCCACCCTGTAATCTTGGGTCAACATCTGCTGTACCTCCCAAAACTCGTGGTGCATTTGTTGCGGGTACAAGTTTAACAGCAAGTCCTGCTTTAATGGCTTCTTGTGCTATACAACCAATAGCTGTACCTCTTAATCTAATTTCTACGCCCATTTAATTACCTCCCTTAGCCTGTCTTAGCTCTTTAAAACCATCTGAAACAACAGTTCTTGCATCAGACTCATTTTCGCCACCAACAGGGGGAACTTTTATACTTGCTGAAGCCTGTGCTCCCTTCTTCAGTTCGCCCATCTTAGCAATTGTTTTGTCTAGAGTATCTTCAGTCATACTAAGCCAATAATCAGCTTCCGTCTCAATATCAGCATCAATCTTGGCTTCGTCTAACTTAGCTTTGATACCCTTGAGTTTATCCGCTTTTTCAGCAGACTCATCAGTATCGGTCTTGAACTTTCGCAGAGTCTCAAGTTCTTCTTTTTGGTCACTAAGCTCTTTTGTAAGAGTCTCAACCTGAGAAGCCTTTGTCTCTAACTCAGCTTTTTCAGCAATAAAAGTTTCCTTTTCTTCCTTTAAAGCCTTTACCTCTAGTCCAGATTTTTCGGTACTCCAAGTTTCCTTTTCTACCTTCAAATCTTTGATCTCTTGTTCAAGAGCCAGGATTCTTTCTTTATCTTCCATAGTTTTATTTACCTCTCTTTTAGATGCTTCATCAGAGTCTTCTGGTTCAAGATCAATAAGCTCGCAACGCTCACCCATTGTCTCAGCATCATAATAATCCATAAATATTTGTTCCCAATCTAACTCTTCTGACTCACCAACCTGGAGATCCAGGTTATAATGCTTTTTGGCATAACTTCTGATTTTGCTTTCTACCTTCTTGAACTTACCACCCAAGATGGATTTATTCTGTTCTTGGTGAACATATCTCCAAGCAGTTAAACATCTAGTCTTAGTGTTAATTGGGTATCTATAACATTCGGGGTCACCATATTGTCCTTTCTCCTTGGGATAACCCTTTGGAGGACTTTTGTGACAAAGTTGAGCCACGGTGCTGTCACCATTGTTATCAATTTCCGCTTGAGCTAGGACACCAGCACTTAATACCTTCTTAATCTCTAATAACTGAGGAGTAGATACACTACTTAGGTCTAATAATCTTTTCATTTAATCACCTCAGTATCTTTTCTTTCCCTCAGTTCTTCGTCTATCAATTGCATCAAATCCTTTGCACTGATAGAAACTAATGGTGTTCTACCATCGTAGGCAGGATGTTGAACAGCCGTTACAGCTTTAGTAGTTACTTCCTTCAACCACTCAACATTATCTTTTTCTTCCGAATCCTTATATCGTATTTCCCAAGAAAAGTCTACCCTTCCACCTTCCGCCAGCTCTTTTTTGAAGAAGTCAACAATGTCAGGAAATTCATCATGATAAATTGCACCAATAGTAACCACCTGGTTTGCTTGTTGTTGCCCTCCTTTGATAACTCCAATTATACGTGCTTCAGAATGCCCCTCAAGACCAAATTCAGAATCAAAATCAGCTTTAATTGGCATATAAGCCATAGACTTGATAAGATTTGGAAACTCGTCCTGACTAATTCCCTGTTTATTTGCGTTTGGTTGGTCATCAGTAAAAACGAACCGCACCCACGTCAGTAGGGGATTCTTATACTCATCAGGAATGCCAGCTAGTGCCAGGTCTCCATCTTCAATAAGGTTAAGACTTAAAGTAAATTTAGTTTCTTTATCGGTCATACTCAATACTCCGTTAACTTGCCCCAAACGGGCACAACTAAGATAAATCCACCAATAGGCTTCCCTGATCGATCATTAACGGTTTCCAGTGTGCCAGACCACATTTTTGGCAAAAATTTCGAAAATAATTTAAAATAAACCATCTTCAGCTAAAATCTAGAGGTAACGTCCCTACCAGCAACATCGTAAATGTTAATCTTATCAAAAGGTTTATAAGTGTTTAAGAAATGCAATACTCTTTCTCTATCTAGATAATAGTAAGTAAACTTTTTTTCTTGACGAAAAGTCTTCCCGTCAGCAGACAAATGTGCAGCAAAAACACCTCTAACTTTGTACTTATAGTTAATAGATAACGTTCTAACTGATACCTCCTTACCTTTATAATAGGTACGTATCTCAGCAAAAGGTTTATAATCAGTCAAAAATCTCTGAACTTGGTCTTTCAAATGAAAGGAATAAGAGAAAGGTACTTTCGAGAAGACTACTTTTCCACTGGGTGATGTCCAAGGTGGGAAAAATCCCTCCACTCTATAATCCTTACTATCTACTACTAGTTGCTTTGATGCTCCTACTGGAGACACGACCACAAATCTATCATCAAGATATTTTCTCATCAGTGGTGCAACAACTGACCAAGCAAGCTCACCAGCATCGCACGCTACTCTTGGTAAATAAAATTTTCCATACTTTCTAATCGGATTATCTGCCCAGTATACTAATTGTTTAAGTGACCGTTCCACCAAATCAAGACTTACGTTTGCCCTCCAATGATGTTTAATGGGGAAAGTAATTATTCTGGACTCATCAAACACAAACAAATTCTTTTTATTTTTGGCGGTGGATAACTTTGGAACGTAATCTACTATTTTTTTGGCAAACGCACTTTTTGACCCATTAGTGGTTACCACGACCCACCTACCAAATTTGTGCTGCGTCCAGATATTTCCACTAATTTCTTGCATTTATCAACCCCTTTAATTTAGTGTTATTCCACCCAAAGTTACAACCCTACCACCATCTTTTGGAGAAATGTAAGGAACTTTGGTTGTAATTTCTCTCTCTGCTTCTTCTACTGGTTCATAAACAGTCGTTCTATTAACTTCAACCGCATTACCCCAATCGAACAAGACATCATCACCTTTCATCGTATAAGGTACTTTAAACAAGTCGCTTCCTTTCTCCACAATAACGTAATCATCAAAAACATCCATTACATAAGGACCATATGATGGTTGCACCACGTCACGCATCGGAGAAAGAGCGTCTCGTATTTTGTCCTCAAAGTCGTAAAATTGCTCCCTCAAACTCTCTTCACTAATTGCCTCTTCGGAAACACCAGTCTTCTTTAGCTGGACTTTACAAATTGCAATTTTATCACCATCCGTGTAAGGTTTGCCAGTCCTTTTGTTAGTACCTTTAATAGACCCAACACACTTTTCCATCCATTTTGTTTGTTCTTTTGTTTCATTTTTTATACCGTATGGCATTTTATCCACCTCCATCTGTTGTATATATGTGTTCCATATCTCTAGAACCATGAGCTAACCTAATCCCAGGTCTATCACCAATACATAAAATTCTGTGTTTAGTACCATGCTCCAAGAAAATAATATCACCCTTTTTAGCTTTTATTACACGGTCATCAAGATGCCATTCAAATTCTCCCTCTACCACATACCACCACTCATCTTTAGTAACGTGGTAATGTGTTCGGCAACTACCACCAGGATTCTGACATATGAACCCTGCCGTATCGGTATCTGAACGTGCAACAATATAACACCAAGGAGGTTCACCCATCATCTTCTTTATCTCGTCCAAACTAACATGTTGAGAATTGGCATTACCATTATAAAAATGGGTTACACCATCTTCTTTTATCAGTCGCTCCAAGTTTTTATCTATTTTCTCATTGCTATTAAAGTAATACGACTTCCTGTTTGGTATAGTATGCCGTCTATATAAATATGATTCTACAAGATTAAAATCTTCCCAAGTGTCAACATCTAGAGCTTCAATTTTGTTCATTGTGAATAATCCAATATTTCCACAAAATGTAGGACCACTCTCATCAACTGAGTTTCTGTCATAAGCCTGCAAAAAACTTTCACGCTTCCAACCAGTCAATCCCCAAGATACTCCCTGTATTGGATTTAACTTTTGCGTAGGAGTTTTTTTAGCCATATTAAAATTAACTGGTCTACCATCTAGAAAACTCTCCTTATGTTCTTCAACTATAGACAACATAGAGTCGTACTCACTATTCACTATCTTGTCAACAAACTTCTTTATGGTATCAGGTAAAATCAATGGAGAAGTATCGTGTACCAAAAACACATAATCAGACGATACATTAGACATAAAATCATACAAAAAGTGGTCGTTTACTGAACAACGATTACCATTACATTGACTGGACTTGTTTTTCATGTGGCAAGAAGTGCCACCGCAAGTTGGGTCTCGTTTATAGACCTTTATACCATATTTTTCAGCAAGAGCGGCAAACACGTCATGTTCTGTACTAATGTATATTTCGTCAAATACGTTAGCCTCTATACAAGATGCTATAACATAGTCAGCCATAGTTTGTCCATAAATCAACAATAATGACTTATCCTTAACCCGTGTGCTTCCTGATGACAAAGGTATCATAGCAATTTTTTTCATTTACAACTCCCCAAAATAAATTTTACTATAGACTGACATGACCACCGTCCACAGTGATATTTTGTCCAATTATATAAGTATTTAACTCGCTAGCCAAAAACAAGACGACTTTTGATATTTCATCCGTATTCGCAAATCTTCCAAGTGGAACCCTAGAAGTTAATACCTCAACTTCCTCCTTGGTTACCGAAGTCCTAGTCATATCTGTCCACGTAAAACCAGGAGAAACACTATTCACCAAAATACCGTAGGGGGCTAACTCTATAGCCATTGACCTGGTTAACCCTATTAAACCAGCCTTACTTGATGTATATGCACACCGCTTCTCCCGACTAATAATTCCAGCAATAGAAGAAATGTTAACAATTCTTCCATATCCATTCTCTTTCATTAGTTTAGCTACGATTTGACTAACAATAAACGGTGCTTTAAGATTAACACACATAATATCATCCCAATCCTGTTCTTTTATATCACAAAAATAGTCAATCCTATTTATTCCAGCATTATTAACACACACGTCTATTTTATTACACTTGCGTAGCTCACTAGTAAACTCCATCACCGATTCTCTATTTGAGAAATCAACACAAAGATACTTGGCAAATCCATCATTGTTCAACTCACTAATTTTGTTATGATTTGTTCCAGTAAGTATTAAGTCAGCACCAAACTCTTTAAAATCATCTGCCAGTTGCTTCCCTATACCTCGTGTGCCACCTGTGATTAAAACTACCTTATCAGTAAAGTCAAATTGCATTACTCCTCCTCTACTCTATCTTACCTTGAAGCCATCTCCTAACACCGATAAGGTCAGGAAATTCAGATACATTAAATCCTTCAAAACTCTCTTTATTTCTCCTACCAATAAAAGGTACACCAACCTTCTGAGCAATCTCAAAATCTCCAACTCTATCACCAACATACACTGCTTTGGTTGGTTTGATTTTTTCACTTTTAAGAATTATACTTATAGCGTCTATCTTTGTATTTGGGTTTCCCCACACCCCCTTAAAGTAATTTTGTATATTTCTTATGGTAATAATTTTTCTTAGTTCCTCTTGAGGACTAGCTGAAACAACATAAATAGGGCACAGTTTTGAGAATGTTTGTAAGAATTCTTCAGCACCAACTACAAAAGGGCATTGAACCAATCTATTAAATATTATTTCTGAAAATTTATTACTTACTATTACCTCAATTTCTTCATTATATTCCTTATCTAAAAAGTTCTCATAAATATATCTAAATTTTTCAAATCTAGAACTTAAACTATTATGAAGATGATACTGTATAATATCATCTATATTTTCATATTCCTGAAATAACTCCCTAAATGCCTCTGTTTTTATGTCTTCAGATTCAACAATTACACCATCAAAGTCAAGAATCAAAATCTTAATCATTAATCTTACCCGCATCATTCAGAAACATCTGTACCGTTTCTTTTGAATATGGATGCATAAACATACGTTCTAGAAGATTAGGGGGAACAGTAACAATATCAGCCCCAACCTCGTACCACTCAACAATGTTCAACACCTCTCTGACAGAACCAATAATGAGTTTAGTGTTTAGTTTAAGACTATCAAATACTTTCCTAGTTTTAGTAATTTCTGAACACACGTTTGATCCCATGTCATTTACCCGACCACCAAATATCGAAACATATGTTGCTCCAGCCAAAGAGGCTAGTAAGCACTGTTGGGCACTCATTATAGCCGTAACATTTACACGCACATTACAGGCTTTTTCAAGCTCATGTATCAGAGTAATATTGTCTAACTCACCATTTGGACCATGAATTGTAACCTTAATAACTATATTATCAGCCCACTTAGAGAACTCAATAGCTTGTTCC
>Ga0307379_10013817_pt1 | contig 10449 bp, 5 predicted proteins | sample UN2MG_FD_202237 | JGI IMG/M metagenome (GOLD analysis project Ga0307379, IMG submission 202237) | Soil microbial communities from Risofladan, Vaasa, Finland - UN-2 | ecosystem: Environmental > Terrestrial > Soil > Coastal area > Acid sulfate soil | place: Finland: Risofladan, Vaasa | collected... | reverse complement strand
TAGTCAATATCTTGCGGCCGGATGTTGGCGTCGTCTAAAGCGGTAAGCATAGAATTGGCAGCACCGGAGCCGTCTTCAGCCGGGGCCGATATATGATAAGCGTCGGCGCTGGTGCCGTAGCCGTAAAATTCAGCAACTATTTGTGCGCCTCTGGCCAGCGCGTGCTCCAGCTCTTCTAGTACCAGAACCGCCGCCCCCTCGCCGGTCACAAAGCCATCCCGCCGGGCATCGAAAGGTCGGGATGCCCCGGCCGGATCCTCGTTGAAAGTTGACAACGCGCCGGTGGCGTTAAACCCGGCGATGACCGAAGGCCATAGAGGCGCTTCTGCTCCACCGGCAAGAACAATATTCGCCGCATTACGCTGGATCATCTTGGCCGCTTCGCCGAGGGCATTGTTCCCGGCCGCGCAGGCGGTAGCGATGGCCATATTTGGCCCGCGCAGACCAAAGTTGATCGATATGGTGGCTGCCGGCGCATCGGCCAGCATCATGGGTATGAAGAAGGGGCTAACCTTTCGCGGTCCCTGCTCATTGAAGGTACTGATCCCCTCAATGGCTGAGCCGATATTTCCCAATCCGCAGCCCATAACAACCCCTGTTCGTTCGCGAACAGACTCAGTCAACTCCAACCCGCTGTCGGTCAGAGCTTGATCGGCCGCGGCCAGCGCAAATTGGGTGGCCCGGTCCATGCGCCGGGCATCTTTACGGCCGAAAAGAGCGGCCGGATCGAACGCCTTTACTTGACCGCCAAAATGGGTTTTTAATCCACTAGCTTCAAACTCGGGGATATACTCGATGCCACTTTTACCTCTGACAATACTTTCCCAGGTTGATTCCGGATCACTACCCAAGGGATTGACCGTGCCAAGGCCTGTGATAACCACACGTCGCTTCATTTTTATCTGTGCCTCCAAAAAAAGCGGCCGGGAGACGGTCGCCAGGAACAAACATTAAAACTTGTTTGATTTGTGCCAGCACCTGATATGTTTATCAGGGAGCGGTAATGGTGATCACCTCGCTCTCGCCCGCACGCAAGGCGCGAGAGAACTGGCTGGCTGAACCGCTGCTGACATTGCTGACCTGGATCTCGAATACGGCCAGTGGGGTTGTGCCTTCACTATTCACCTGGAACTGGATCTGGTTGGGACCTCTATAAAGGCTTAGGGGTATGGATACAAAACGGCCGTCCAAGGTGTAATTCTGTAGGATTGGCAGGCCATTAACCAACACAGTTAGAATATCCCTGTCCACAAATTGGGAGTCCTTGACAGTGAGAGTGACCTGGTGGCTGAAAACTGAAAGACTCGACAGGGCCGTGCCCTGATCATAGTCGGGCCTGACTTCTAGGAACTGATCGACCCAGGCAACGTCATTGGCTGCCCAGAGTACCCAATCGTTTTCTTCCGCGTAGATTGGCCAACTGCCGGTCTGGGGGTTATCCATGACCCGGCCCGCTATCTCTACCCTACTTGCATTGGAAGTATCCCAATTCAGATTGAAGCGAACATCTGGGGATTCGGGCACGGCAGAAGCGAAGAAGTTGACGATGACTGGAGCTTGACTTGGTATGGCCGTGGCATTTTCTAGTTCCGAGGTGTCGCCGGGCGCCGCACCGGGTGTTCTGGTTGGGCCGGCAAAATAAGCTTCATAAGTGGCAACGGCGGCTGTGATCAAGGCCGGCGGCCAGGTTGGCAGTGGGGTGGGCGTGTCGGCCGGAGGGGCAGCCATCGCCGCTGCTTCAGCCCCTATCGGCTCTACCGTTAACTCAACATCTGAGGTTGGGTTTCCCAGGGTAATCACCGGCGTCGCCTCTGTGCTGATAAACAGCAGATTGCCGTTGCCGTCCTCTATCCGCGCTCCGACGCCATACATCGCATTTTCGATGACTTCATCTGAGTGGTAACGTACCCGGAAGGGAACAGGCACCTGGCCTGGATTCTCAATGATTTGTTCTCCTAAGAGGGTTTGCTCTGGCGGCGCATCGGCCAGGGATATATTCCGAATTTGGACAATGACGACGGCATCTTCAGGCAGGGCAATCCGCTGGCGGTAGACGGCATCCCCAGATACGACGGAATCACCTTCAGCCTGCCGGCAACCGACAATGGCCAGGATGGAAATCAACAAAGTTAACCCTAATACTATGGTACGTCGCATCTTAACACCTCTCATGGACGGTTCAAAGAAGAACTGTTCCGCTAACCAATGCAATTGTGTGGATGGTAAAACCAAAACCAACGCCCTAACATTGGGACCGTCGTATTCTAACTGTTCAAACTCCTCAGTACAAATGGGAGTGTTTCAACTATTTGCGCGAGGGTTGATTTTTAGCCAGTCGCTTCTTTCAGCCATGAGACGCCAAAGGGCGCCGTCCAGCGCGCCGATGTAGGTCTCGTTGTACTTGGCAAAGGAGGTTCTCTGGATGGCCGCATCATAAGCGTTTTCTTCGCTGACGGCCCAACCAAGGCGATCCATTACTTCGGGTTGCTCTCGCCAGACTTGGCCGAATCCCCGAACTGGTTGGTACAGCCCACTGGGGGGCGCCAGGTTGGGATCATTCTCTGGTTCTCCCTGGCTCCACTCATCGCTATAAGCCTGCCAGGCATATTGTTGACCATCGCCGAACAAGACATAGATACGATCTTCACCGGCAATCCAAATCATCGTACCTCGTTCGAATTGTTGCTCGGCCGCGGCCGAATAAAGGGCGGCCGTAGCCGGGCAGATATCCGGGGGATTGCTAAAAAACCATTCATCCGGGCAACGAATGGTCACCGCCACGGTGACCATTTCGTTACTCCCTTGTTCATCAATAGCCGAAAGGGCAAATGTGGTTTGATTGCGCTCGCGCATGCCAACCGGGTAATCAAATGAGCCGCTTTCCGACACGGTCCAGAAATCGCCAAACTGGCCGGTCGGCACGAGGTGCCAAAGGGTGACCGTCATTGCGTTGGTGGTCGACCATTCTAGCGTTATGGAGTTACCCGGATCAGTTTCCTCGACATTTGCCCTGAAGAAATTAATCAAGGGATCGCCGGCGCTGGCGGACATCGTGGCGGTGGGGAGTGGCCCTGTGGCATTACCTTCTGGTGTTGGGGGAGGGCCAGGCTCGCTGGTGGTTGTGGCGGGTGGAAAAGCGAAGGTTACTGTGGGGAGCAATGCCGGCTCAGTCGCTTCGGTAGTAGCTGTTGCCGCCTGCAGAACAGCGGTTGCCGGCGGATTGGCAGTCTTTGTTGGAACGGCCGGCGTCATTGTTGAACCGGCTAGCGGTGTGACGGCTGGTGGTTTACTTGTACGCTCCTCCAGGAAGTTGCAACTTACCAGGAGCGCTGCGATGATGCCCGGAAGGAGCAGTCGCTGTACCCAGTTCTTCATAGACCCATTGCCCATAGTAACTGTTTCTTGCCATTACCATAGCATAAATGGTAATTCTTACTCAACCACCGGTTTGTACGATTGGTCGACCTTTAACCTCCGATCTGGCTTTTATCCCGATTTAGCCAGCGAAGGCTAAGCTCGCCAAGGCGATCAAGCCGCTGGCGCAACACTGTACACTCTGGCAGGGCGTCCAAAAACGCCTGGCCATATCTCTTGGTGAGGATGCGCTTGTCCAGGACAACAACGATCCCTTCGTCGTCCTGGCGGCGGATAAGACGGCCGAACCCCTGGCGAAAACGCAAGACAGTTTCCGGGATTGAATATTCAAAAAACGGGCTGTCGAAGGTCTCCGATCTCGCGGCGAAGACCGGATCGGAGGGCACGTCGAAGGGAAACTTGACGATTAAAACAGCCTGTAAGGCAGGGCCGGGCACGTCGACGCCCTCCCAAAATGATCGGGTTCCCAGAAGGACGGCCCGGCTGTCTTCCATCTTGAATTGAGTCAATAGTTGCTGGCGTGAGCTACCTTCCGTTTGGGCCAGGACAGAGATACCGGCTGTGTTCAGAGTTTGCGTGATGACTTTGGCCGTACTCTGCAACTGGCTATAGGAGGTGAACAAAGCCAGGGTCCGGCCGCCCAGAGCGCTGGCTATCTCCACGATAGCTTGCTCCACATACCGTTGATAACCTGGCTGGTTAGGTTCAGGGATATCGGTGGGTAAATAAAGCAATGTGGATGCCTGGTAATCGAAGGGAGATCCGACCGCCAATTCGTCGGCATGTTGGGCATGAAGCCTTTCCCGCAAATAGTCGAAGCTGGGTTTACCATCCTGGCTATGTCCAACCGTACGCAAAGTAGCCGAGGTCAGGATGACTGTCTCTTTGGTTTTAAATATGTGTTCCTCCACCAGAGGACCGACGTGGAGCGGCGCCGCATGCAAGGAAATCCTCTGCTTATAAAGTTCGGCCCAATAGATCCTATTTTCAGATGGATTGACCAACAAATCGTCCATGTTCTTCTGGATTTCTTCCAGGCTGCGGGTCAGACTCATCAAGGCCAGCCATAAATCTTCCCCATCCTCGATGTCATGACTCGCTGATAGATCGGCCAGATTACCGTTCAATTTGCCCAACGACTTCGTTATGGTTTTTAATTGCTGGTTAAAATTGTCCCAGCTAATTTCCAGTTCGTCGTAAGAAGGTTGGGAACGAATTCCCTGGGTAAAGCGGACTTGCTCCGCGTACAAGGCCTGCCCGCTGGCAAACTGGCTTAAAAAATGGTCCAATGTCAGGAAGAATTCTTCTAAGCGGCCCACAGATTGCTGCCCGGCCTCACGCAATTCCTCGACACGGCCGGCAATAGTTTGACTATATTCGGCCGGTAAGGCTGCTTCTACACGGCGTACCAAATCTGCCAATAGCCCTACCCGGGGTTTGGTGACTTCATCCAACAAGCTCTCAATCAAGCGTTTATCCACGCGGAAACTTAGAGCGCTGGTCACGGCGCTTTCCAAATGGTGTGCTTCGTCGGCGATTAGGTCGACGTACTCTGGTAATATCCGGTTTTCAGAAGCCACATCGGCCAGCAGAAGGGCGTGGTTAACGACCAGGATATGGGCCAATTCCGCCCGGCGGCGGGCAAAATGTAGCGGGCAACCCTCCTGGGCGCACTTATCGGCTGAGCAAACGTCATTTTCGGCATTAAGACTACCCCAGGTCAGCCGTTCCCCCGGGGTACGCAGGCTTATCTCAGCCGCGTCACCGGACTGTGACCCTGGTAGCCAGACCAAGATGCGCGCGTATAGAGCCATCTCATCTTCGTCGCCCGGACCGCTATGCCGCAACCGTTGGAAGAGGCGCGTGCAAAGATAGTTGCGTTTGCCCTTAAGAACGGCCGCCCTTAATTCGAAAGGGGCCAGGCGCTGAAGTTCGGGCAGATCTTTCAACAACAGTTGATCTTGTAAATTAATTGTATTAGTGGAAACGACCACCCGGCGATCATTTTGATAAGCCCAAAAAGCGGCCGGAAGCAGGTAGGCAAGGCTCTTACCGGTGCCGGTGCCGGCTTCAACCAGGAGGTGTTGACCTTTGTTGAAGGCCCGGGTGACTGCTTCCACCATCTCAACTTGTTGAGGCCGGTATTCGTAGTTGGGAAACAAACGGCCGAAATTGCCATCGGGAAGTAGCATCCCCGCCAAGCTCTCTTCGTCGAGTTGTTCGTATTCGTCGGAAGGGGCCAGTATCTGGCCCTCAGGTTTGGCAGGTTTGAAAAGTCGGGATAATTGGCCCTTCTGACCGAAGGCTTCGCGTCCAACGACTCGCAATACATCATGGAAGAAGATTGTCTCTGGCCAGCGAATCTGCCGTCCCGATTGGACGATTTCATTGAGGATGGCGAAGTCAAGGGCCTGCGCCCGTTCTTGTAGCACGAAAAAAAGGTGCGCGGTTCGCCGGGCATCGTCCAGCGCCCTGTGGTCTTGTCCCTCGAGGGCGCCGGGCAAATTGAGGTGCCTTGACAACGCGCCAAGACCGTAACGACCCGCATAGGGCAGGAGGATGGAAGCCAGGACGAGGGTATCGATGCGGTGATTGCCTAAGGCCATGTTCTGGGCTCTTAAAAAAGCCAGATCAAAGCCAACATTATGACCCACCAAGACATTCTGGCCCAAGATACGCTTGATGTTTGCCCTTACAGTGAATATATCTGGCGCGCCTTCGACCATCTCTTGGTTTATACCGGTCAGTCGGACTATTTTTTCGGGGATTTCTGTATGGGGGTTGACGAGCGATGACCACTCATCCAGGATGACGCCGTCAGCAAAGGTGACTGCGGCTACCTCAATAATGTCACTACGCTCCGGTTGGAGGCCGGTCGTTTCCAGGTCGATGGCAATATAAACAGAGGGCATGTCAGAGTGAGGGATTATAGCACATTTGTTTGGTTATTGGCTTAAAAAAGCAGCCGTCATTGAGAAAAGAGGGTCAGAATCCGTTCCCCGGCGGCCAGCTTAAATAGACGACGTGTACGGGTTGAATCTATCGAGCTAACCGGTATCTGCTCTTCGCTCAGTGCCCGCAATTGCTGGTTCGATACAGCCCAGACCGTTTCATTCGCCCCCATTAAGGCCAGGCCGGCAACCGGCCGCCGGGCAACCATCACTCGCCCATGAGAATTGGGCTTTGATGGTACCGGGACCCATTCGGCCGGAACGCGCCGGCCAAAACCATTTTCGGTTACCAGGATAATATCTTTTTCACCGTGGATGAGGTCTACTCCACTGATCTGTTCACCCTGGCGGCGGTTGATTGCCTGGAGGCCAAGAAGTGGCAACTCTTCCAGGCAATAGCGAACGGCCCGGCCGCTGTCCATGATGATAACGAAGTTTTCCTCAGCCTCCGCACCAAAGACGGCCATTGGTAGACCGGGTAAGGGTTGATCAAATTGATGCGGTGTGGGACCTTCAATTATCTTGACCAGCCCATTTATCTTGTACGAGCGGGCGTACCCTTGAGAGGAGACAAACATCATGCATGAGTTCTCTTTGATAGACGACCACTGTTTGACGGCAGTGATATGCTCGTCCATTCTCAATTGCAGAAAAGCGGCCATGTCCAGGCCCATATCTTCCAGGGCCATAAGATTTCCGACTGATGTTATAAACAAGCGATACAACGAACTGACCAACAACAAGGATTCATCCCTAGAGGCCCAACACGCTGTCTGAAGGGGGGATTCGGATTTCCAATCGCTGGCCAGGGGAATTGTCAATCGCTCTTTCAGTTGCCGGCGCTCAATGGAGGAAATAAATAGACGGCCACCGGCTAATAGTCGCACCAGGAACACAGGCTGATCTGGCGAGTCGGCCGGACCCTGGCCCTCTTGAGCAGCCAGGCGTCTTTTTAACAATGATAAATTGACCGGGGTCACCTTTTGGCGCTTTGGTTTTTGTCCGGCAGCGCCAATGTCTCCTGGGGTAAACGCTTCGGCCTTGATCTCTCCAGTTGAAATTCCATGAGCGATGATTCCCAGGCCAGAGGTCACGCTGCTAAAAGTATCGCTGTCCAGAACCTTTTCGCGGCCAAACTTCTCCACCAACATATGCCGGAAAACGGGAATAGTCGATGACCCGCCGGTACGGATGACAGCATCAATCTCCGCCGCTTGCAGGCCCGAGTCAGCCAGCGTTTGATTCAAGTAATGCTCTATGGTCAATATTTCTGGACGGATTATCTTCTCAAATTCGCTGCGGGTGACGATTTCGGAAATCCGAAAATCGGTCCCTTTAAAATGGATCACAGTAGCCGTGTCCGTGGAAAGGCGGCGCTTAGCCGCTTCCACCAGGTCAAACATCTGCAAGATATAGTTATTGGAAACGAGGCCAATCAGCGCATCTATGCTACCCCGATCATCAGAGGTCTGGGCGATTTCACGGAGTAGATTACGGCTTTCCAAGGTCTGTAATTCAAAGACCTTCTGCCAATCCGAAAAGACATCGTAAATCCATTTGGGCATGGGTAAACGCCGGCCGGCGGCTCCGTAATGGGTTCCTTCGCCAAAATGCTTGGGGAACCTGGCCCTTACCACGCGCTGATCAAAGATATCGCCGGCAATGGGGATGCCACCGGTGGCCAACACTTCCCGGCCGTATCGACCATCCAGACGCATGACCGTGATATCTAATGTGCCACCACCAAAGTCGAAGACCAGGATATTCTGGGGGTTATCAATACCGGCGGCATAGTGGTAGGCAGCGGCAATAGGCTCATATTGAAGGTAGACTTTTTCGAAACCCGCTCGAAATGCCGAGTCTAGTAAGCGCTGCTGGGCCAGCTCATCCGCTTGCGGTTCGGTGCTGAAGTGGACTGGACGGCCTAAGACTACCTCTTTTACTTCCCGGCCCAACAAGCGTTGGGCGCGCAGCTTGACCAGGTTGATATAGATAGCGATCAGGTTCTCTAAAGAATAGTAGAATTGACCGATCACTGTGCCCTGGTATTCAGGATCCCTCAGGCCGCTCTTGATGGACAGAAACAGCCGTCCGGGGGACAGGGCGTCCACCCAGGCATAGACGTCGGTAATGTAGAACATATCCGCGCCGTAAACTTCGACTTCGCCGACCCAAACCCGTTTCATCTTCACCGGCCGGCCAATGTTCTCATCAAAATAGCCGTTCACAGCTTCCCGGCCAAAGGTTATCCTCTGGTCATTTGTCACGTAAAGTGCGGTTCGGGCAACGTAGGGATTCTTGTTGGCCGGGTCCAAAGGCAAAATCTTTACCGCCTGTCCATCGTAGACGGCCATGCCCGAATTGGTCGTTCCAAAATCCATACCGATTATCAAATGGAACACCTCCTGGGGGCATTTGATCCTTAAGCAAGCCACCAGAATAACATTTTTGGCACCTTATGCTGTAAAACAGAAGACACCTTTCTGAGTATAACAACATCCGGTAAAATTTAAGACAGATTCCTTCGTGGAAAACAGGGCGTTTCAACAGTCAGCCGGCTATCGTCATGTGCGCGAAGTGCCTGTCCCCAAGCTGGTGTGGGGCGGGCATCTATTCTTTTATCTGTAAAGATGGATTCCCTCATTCGAGCGAATGACAAATCCGCCTCTGTTCCTCACTTTGGAAAGGCCGTATCGCGGAAAACAGGTGGTCATTAGCGGCGTCTCTGAGTTCATTGACCAGTGGCAAGTCGAATGCCGAGTTGCTCCAGACAGGTTAACTGGAGCGTATCGTGATTGAGATTGTGCCTTTGACCCTGTTATCCGGTTATTTTAAATGGCAGGCAATATGAATTGGATTCTAGGATTAGGCGCTCTCATTTTATTGGGGCTTTTGTTCTACTGGCTTGTGATAATTACCGAAGGAGTCTATCTGGGCCGGAGGGTCGTTGTATGGCTGTATGATTTGACCGCGGGCAGTTACGACCAGATTAAGGAGTTCGACGAGGAATTCGAGCGCAGCGCCATCGTCAGACCTTTGTTAGCTGCCCTGGCCGGCCAGTACGAACCCTTTGTCCTGGATGTCGCGACCGGCACCGGCCGAGTCCCGCTGTTGTTGATCAACGAAGCCGATTTTAACGGCCGGGTGGTCGGCCTGGATGCCTCGGCAAAGATGCTGGCCCAGGGATTGGAGAAGATAGCCTCGCTGCCGGCTGAGAGGAAAAGACAGATCAACCTGATCCGGCAAGCCGCCGAAAATTTACCATTTGCAGATAATTCCTTCGACGCCGTTACCTGCCTGGAGGCGTTAGAATTCTTCCCATCGGATAGAGTTGTCCTTAAGGAAATGGTTCGCGTATTGCAACCGGGCGGAACTCTGATGACTACCCGTCGCCAGGGCTGGGAATCCCGCTTCTATTTGAGTCGCTACCGGTCCAAGGAGACATTGGCTGAGTTGTTAGAAGATGTGGGATTAAACCATATTGAATATTATCCCTGGCAGGTGAATTATGATATGGTTAGGGCATTGAAATCGGAGTAAGAAATTTCCTGCCTAGTAACAGTAAGGATTAGACCGGTATCGATTGCTTATCCAGGGCAGGTGTACTGGATTTTATTCTCAGAAGGATTTTAAAGTAAGGAGTATTTTATGGAAACAGTCCGTTGGGGACTCATGTCAACTGCGCTTATCAATCGTAGGGTGATTCCTGCGATCCGGACCTCAGAGCGGAGTGATTTGATAGCCGTTGCCAGCCGGGACCGGCAAAAAGCCGAAGCCTACGCGGCCGATTGGGAAATTGCGCAGGTTTTTGGCAGCTATGAGGAAATGCTAGCCTCAGAGGCGGTGGATGCTGTTTATATTAGCTTGCCCAATCATTTGCATGCTGAGTGGTCGATCAAAGCTATGGAAGCCGGTAAGCATGTGTTGTGCGAGAAACCATTTGCTATCAGCGTGGCCGATGTTGACCAGATGGTCGCTACGGCGGATCGAACCGGCCGAGCCCTGGCCGAGGCGTTCATGTACCGGCACCATCCGCAGACAAAGCTAATTGGTGAGTGGATCGAGGATGGCCGTTTAGGGGAAATAACTTACTTCCAGGGTGTGTTTAACTTTATGGGCCTGG
>Ga0307379_10013815_pt1 | contig 10450 bp, 5 predicted proteins | sample UN2MG_FD_202237 | JGI IMG/M metagenome (GOLD analysis project Ga0307379, IMG submission 202237) | Soil microbial communities from Risofladan, Vaasa, Finland - UN-2 | ecosystem: Environmental > Terrestrial > Soil > Coastal area > Acid sulfate soil | place: Finland: Risofladan, Vaasa | collected... | reverse complement strand
CCCGGCGCTCTAACCATTAGAGCTACTGGCCTTCATATATCAGTCCGGCCTCGAGGCGCTATCTGACCTCTTTGTGAGAGGTATGTTTCCTGCAAAACCTGCAATACTTGCTCAGCTCTAACTTATCCTGGTGCTTACGCTTATTCCGCGTGGTAGTGTAGTTCCGGCGCTTGCAGTCCACACAGCCGAGCGTGACTATCTCTCGCTGCTTCTTAGCCTTCTTGGCCACCAGCTGCTCTCCAGACTATAATGTTACTCGATTATCTCTGTGATCGCACCGGCCCCAACCGTCCTGCCACCCTCGCGGATGGCGAAGCGCTGCTCCACCTCCATCGCGATCGGGCATATCAGCCGGACTTCCATGTCAACGTTGTCGCCCGGCATTATCATGTTGACGTTCTCCGGAAGACTGATCGTCCCAGTCACATCGGTTGTCCTGAAATAAAACTGCGGCCGATAGCCGTTGAAGAACGGCTTGTGCCGACCGCCCTCTTTTTCGGACAGAACGTAAATCCTTGCCTTGAAGTGCGTGTGCGGCGTGATAGTCCCAGGCTTGGCTATGACCTGGCCACGCTGGACCTCACTACGCTTGATCCCACGCAACAGCACCCCAATGTTGTCGCCCGCCTCGCCAGTATCGAGCGTCTTGCGGAACATCTCAACACCTGTGCACACCGTCTTCCGTGTCTCGTGAATCCCCACTATCTCAACGTCTTCACCCATCTTGATCACGCCGCGCTCGATTCTCCCTGTCGCTACCGTGCCTCGTCCTTGGATGCTGAAAACGTCCTCGACAGACATCAGAAACGGCTTTTCAATGGCTCTCTCCGGTGTCGGAATGTAGTCATCAACGGCATGCACGAGCTCAAAAATTGACCCGCAGTTCTCACATTCATCCTTGCCGCAGCCACACTCAAGAGCCTTCCGAGCCGAACCACGGATTATCGGCACATCGTCTCCGGGATACTCATACTTGTTCAGCAGCTCACGAACTTCCATGTCGATGATCTCGATCAAGTCTGGATCGTCAACCAAATCGGTCTTGTTGAGATAGACAACTATGTAAGGCACGCCCACTTGTTTGGCGAGAAGAATATGCTCCCTTGTCTGTAACTTCGGACCGTCGTCCGCCGCAACAACCAGAATCGCCCCATCCATCTGAGCCGCTCCCGTGATCATGTTCTTTATGTAATCAACATGACCTGGACAATCTACGTGTGCGTAATGCCTCTTATCCGTTTCATACTCGACGTGAGCAATAGCGATCGTTATCCCTCGCTCACGCTCCTCGGGGGCCTTGTCGATCCTGTCGAACGGTGTGTACTCAGCAAGCCCCCTCTTGGAAAGACAAAGCGTCAACGCAGCAGTCAACGTCGTCTTACCGTGGTCAATGTGACCGATCGTGCCAACGTTCACATGAGGCTTCGTCCGCTCGTACTTCGCCTTTGCCATCATAAACCTCCTAAAATACAGTCAATGCGAGGAATCCAGCAAACAACCTTAACGTTCCTCAAAATCGTCTCTTCTGTCCCAGAACTCGTCTCAGAAGCCCACGACCGGACTTGAACCGGTGTCCTCTTCCTTACCAAGGAAGTGCTCAACCTACTGAGCTACGTGGGCAGATATAAATGTCAAATAACTAAGCGGGAAACGGGATTCGAACCCGCGACCCTCAGCTTGGAAGGCTGATGCTCTAGCCAACTGAGCTATTCCCGCCCGAATCCCTCGTTCGAGGCCGACTAATACAACACCCCCTCGCCCATGAAAGGTGCGAAAAGCCCAATCTAACAGCCAGTAAGCAAGCGCCAGCACTCTACTCCCTCAACCAACTTCTATAACAAATATAGGGTCTGCACGAACTAAGTCAATATCATTCTTAACAAACGTAAAAAAACCCCCGCACCTCCCAGCCTCGGCGATCAACCGCCTTTCAAAGCCATGCCACAGGGCAAGCAAAAAATGTCCACCAAACTGTCCAATTCAGATAAAGCAGAACACTACTCAACTTTTGCAGTCAAGTCAAGAGAAAAAACACACCGCGACCGCCCATGTTCCGTAGTTTTTCAAAACCCAAAACAAAAAACGGGCGCCTCAAGCACCGAGGCGCCCGTCAATTAACAATTAAACACTCTTCGGAGCTATCGCTATTGCAGCGAAAAAGTCGCCAAACCAATATCAGAAAGCGGCGTCATCGTCCCTGGCTCAGTAAGTGCCGCGTAGATCACGTAGTCGCCAATCTGATTGAACGGCGCCCATGCGGGTAGGTTCATTGTGAAAGCAACGCTCGAGAGCTCAAAGCCTGCATTCAACGAAATCCCCGCGAGCATTGGAGCACAGCCCTGAACCCATCCGGCCTCCCCAAATCCAGTTGGACACCAGAAAGACCCATCGGGCGCGAACATCACGACGTAGAAGTCCGCCGTCAGCGCGAACGGCACCTCTGCGTCAAGCGAAAGCTGAACCGTGTCACCGTTCGCCGAATACGTCTCCTTGTCCGCCGAAATATCCACAAAGGGCTCGCCCACAACCCAAAGTCCCGTTGTTACCATATCAGTCACGAATTCAAACGTGCCCGTGCGAAGCGCGGCAATCCTGAGCGTGTAAGCGCCTGACTTGACCACCATCGGCACCTCACAAGGCAGCGTCTCAGAAAGAAGCTCCGTCGTCTCGTCGTGCCCTGTCTCGATCTCCCAGGCGGTCCTATACATCGAGAAGCCTTCTGTCCAAGTGCCACCCGATGAGGCGGACCAGCTACGCTCCTCACTATCCCCATAGTCAAACGTCAGAACTGCATAGAGGTCGATCGACACCGGCTCATCGGTGTTGGCAACGCTCATCTCGATCGTCAACGTGTCACCGAAATGGAACGTATTCTCATTCGGCCATATATCCACCGTGAACTCACCAGAAACCTCGACACCGGCGCCCGAGAGAGCAATCGTCATTACAGGCGTATCCGGATCATCAGTAACGACCAGGATCTCACCCACAAAATCACCCTCTACATAAGGCGCAAACGCCACGCTGACCATCACACTGACGCCCGGCGCAAGCTTCTGAGGCAGGTCGCCCGTGAACAAGACTGGAAACACAGGATCATCGCTCGAGACCTCGCTGATGGTTAAGTTCGCGTCACCGTAGTTGCTGATCGTAAATGAACTTAGAGCCTGCGTCCCAACGTCCACCTCCCCAAAGTCCAGGCTGTTCGTGCTGACATACGCGTCTGGCGCAGGGATGTGATAAACAGTCAAAGCATCTGGAACGCTTGGCGCAGCCTCCACGTTGCCGACCTTGTCCTCACAAACAGTGTAGAACCGATAACTCCCCTGACCCTCAGGGGCGGTGAACTCGAACTGACCGGCTGTTCCAGTTCTCTCGAGCCCGGAATCTACCCACTCACCACCATTGTAGCTGAACCAAAGCCCGGTCGTTGAAACGCCTGCCCCATCGTCCCGAGCGGTGAACAGAACATAAAAAGGAACCGCCTTCACCGAAGCCGGAGCTGTTACCGATGAGATCGGCGTCGTGGCGTCAACCCTGACGCCGTCGTCCGGCCCAGCGGTCGGCTCCGCGTTCAGAGCATAGTCGAACGCCTTAGTGTAGAACTCGTAATACCCATCTGCGGCAATATCAGGCGTGAAGGCGAACGTGCCCGATGCCTCCGTCAGCATCGTTGCCTTCGCCCAGCTACCATCGCCGTAGCGGTAGTAGAGATCGATGTGCTCAACGCCCGTTCCGGTGTCTGCACTCGTGTAGTCAACCGAGAGCGGGAATGCGTTGACAAAGGTTTCCTCGATCGAGCACGACGACGTCGGAACCGTCCGGTCCACCACGATCGACCCGTCAGCCGCATCAGGCGCCGCCTCGACGTTCCCGGCAACGTCCGAGGCTATTGTATAGAAGCTGAACGTCCCGTCAGTCAAGGTACCCGGCATGTAGTTGAATCTGCCTGAGGACTTGGTTGAGGAAAGACCCGTATCAACGAAGGCCTCGTTGCCGAAACTCACCCAGAGTTCCACACCCACAAGCCCAGTTCCGCCATCAGAAGCAGTGAACGAAACGGCTATCGGGAAGCTGTTCGTGTATTCAGCGGATACGCTCGCCACGGAGACAGGGGCGACTGTGTCGAATATGACGGTCGCATCCGGCTCACCTGGCACAGACTCAGCGTTGCCCGCATTGTCCGTTGCGATGGCATAGAATCTATAAACCCCGGCGACAAGCGTCTCTGGCGTGTAGTCGAAGCTCCCCTCGGTGCCGGTCGCTCTTAGGGCAGTATCCTCATAAGCTCCGCCGTCAAGCGACACGTAAAGAGCTACACTTGCGATGCCCGACGTCGTGTCAGCCGCAGTGAACGGAAGCGTAACGGGGAACGCGATGGCATAGGTCCCCTCAAACGCCACGGAGGAGGTCGGCGCCGTCTGGTCAAAGACCAAGGCACCACCGTCCGGCGACTCCGGCAGTGACTCCAGATTGCCCGCGTTATCCAGAGCTCGCGTTGCGAACTCGTAGGTGCCATCGCCATGGGGAGCCTCGAACGAGAAGCTGCCATCTGCCATAACTGACAAGCCGCTCGCCACATTGGTAAGCCCAGAATCCTCCCAAAGCCCGCCGTCAAACTTGAACCAGAGCGACACGCTAGCTAAACCGCTTGCCGAATCATCCGCCGTGTATGGCACATTGATCGGCGTCGTATTGGCAAAAACGCCCTCGGTAGGAAGGCCAGCCGCAGACGTCGGCTCCGTCGCATCGTAGAGCGTCGTCGTTACCGGCTCAGAGGGCAACGCCTCAACGTTACCACTGTTATCGCGGCCAACCGTGCAGAACCCGAACGTGCCCTCGCCCCACGCCGAGACATCAACGTTGATGACGCCACCGTTGGCCGGACCAACCAAGCCTGTATCCTGCCAGGCGCCACCCGTGTATATCCATCCGGAGACGGAGCTCATCCCAGAAACCGCGTCAGACGCCGTATAGGTCACCGGCACTGTCGTATCATTCGTGAACTCGGGCGAGTCGCAGCTCGTCTGAGGCGCAGTCCAGTCTATCGTTATCTGGTCGTCCGGCGCAGCCGGAGCCGCCTCAGTGTGGCCGGCCTCGTCCGACGCCACCGTGTAGAAGTAATAGGTACCCTCAAGGGCAGAAGCAGGCGTAAAGTCCAGAGTGCCCAGCTCGCCCACCCCTGAAAGGCCAGTATCGACCCAGCCTCCGTCCTCGAACTTCACCCAGAGGGCCACGTTGGTAACCTGCGTTACTGTGTCGCTAGCACCAAAGGTCACCTCGATCGGGAAGCCTGTTCCGTAAGCGTCAACGCTCGCAACCGATTGAGGCGGCAGCAGATCGACCGCAACAGCGCAATCGTAGCCACCCGGCGGGATACCCTCCACGTTGCCGGCCGTGTCCGTCCCTATCGTATAGAACTCGTAAACGCCCTCGTTGCCCTGGGTGTTAAACACGACCGTCCCATTTGTATCGTGAACCGTCGTGAACAGGTAGCAGGTCCCCTGATAACAGTAGTAGATGTCGATCTTGACCAGGCCATAGTCCTCGACCGTGGTGTATGTCAGGTTAAACTGCGCACCTGGGCTGATGGAGGTCGCGCTGACCGATGTCTCCGGCGCAATGCCGTCATAGAGCGTGGTGGCATCTGGCGTCTCAGGGATCGGCTCCATAATCCAACTACCGCTCGTTGCCCGAGTGAAGAACTGGTAGAAGCCATCGCCGTCTGCGCAGCTAAAATCAAACGCTCCAGAAGGGTCCGTCGAGACCGTTGAGGTCGTGATCCAGCTGGCCGAATCTGCATCGCCCAACGTCGCGCCGTATCGATAATACAGCGTAACGTGGTCATAACCATCGTTGCCGATGTCAACGCCAAACGTAATCGGCACAGTCGGCTCCGTGACATACCCGGGCGCGTCCATGCTGGAAAGCGCAAACCTCGGGTCGTAAAGGCAGGTCGCGTCCGCGTCGCCGTCCGTTCCCTCCACGTTTCCTGCACCGTCGGTCGCCGCAACGTAGAAGTTGTAGTATCCAGGCCCCATGTCGGGCGCCCAGACGAACTGGCCGGAGGCCTCTTCCGAATAGCGCCCGGTGTCCCGAAGCGTGTCATCTATAACACCGTTTAAGTCAGTGTAACGATAGAACAGATGAACGTCCGAGATTCCAGTATAATCATCCGCCGAACTGAACGTCACAGCTATCGTCGGGTCGTTCACAACACCACCAGTCTGGCCACTGCTCACCGGAGGCGTCGTGTCAAACGTGCACGTGCAGTCCGCAGCGCCCGGCACTTCCACGTTTCCCGCAGCATCCGTCGCGAGACTCATGAAATCATAGACGCCGTCCCCGTGCGGAAAAACGAACTGGAACGTCCCGCTCTCGGCAGAAACTGAATAGCCAGAAGTCCCGAAAGTGTCAAACAGGCCAGAATCTGCCCAATCTCCTCCGTCAAAGCTATACCAAAGCGCGACCTTCGCGATGCCAGAAAGGCTGTCGTTCGCGCTGTAATTCAGAGCCAGCGGCGAAGCAGTCGTCTGGCTGATACAATCAACCGAGGAGAGCGGAGACGTTCTATCAAGTAACACGGTAGCATCGGGTATGCCAGGCGGCGCCTCTTTATTGCCGACGTTGTCGGTGGCAATAGTTATGAGCTCGTAATCGCCGTCCCCCAACTGTGGTGTTAAGGCAATGGGGTCGAGCGAGAAAGTGCCGCTTACGCCTGCCAGACTTTGGTAGGAATCACGCCACTGGGTCTCCCCAGCAAAACGATACCAAAGCTTGGTCGAGGCAACGCCTGTCCCAGCGTCCGAGGCCGTAAAATGCACATCGAACGGAACTTCGCTGACCAGCGGGTCTGCCGTGCAGCTTGACTCAGGCATCGTCTGGTCAAGATTGACCGTTGTGTCCGCCGCGGCCGGCGCGTCCTCGACATTGCCGGCCATGTCTTGTGCAATTGTGTAGAAGCCATACACGCCGTCCCCAGCAGCGAACGTGAACGTGAAAGTCCCAGAACCAGCGGAATTCGTCTGGCCGGTGCCCGTCCACGCGCCGCCCTCATATTGATACCACAGAGCGGTCTGATCCAGCTGGTCGTTGTCGGACGCCGTAAAATCGACATCGACCGAGACAGCGTTCGTCTCATCTGTGCTCGTGCAGCTCGAGACCGGCTTCGTCGCGTCATAGAGAACATTGGCCTGCGAAGCCGCGGGCGGATTCTCAACGTTCCCATTGAGGTCTGTCGCTATGGTGTAGAAAGCATAGGCGCCTTGACCTTGAGGCGCATAGAAGTCAAACGTGCCGGCAACGCCTCCCTCAGAGAGCCCACTATTGGTCCACGCACCGCCCTCATGGCGATACCAAAGCACGGTCGAATCCACGCCACTGAGGTTGTCGTCAGCGGTGAAATCAACCTGAACCGGCAGATTCTTCCAGTAATACACGATACCCGCGGTCGCCAAAGAATCCGGCGCCATGTCGTCATATATTGTCGAGGCGTCAGGCGACCCAGGCGGGTCCTCCTCATTTCCGACAATATCAGTCGCCCGTGTGTAGAAATCATAGATTCCGTTGCCCGAGGCCAGGGTTACGTTGAAGCTGCCATTCTGGCTGCTCGAGCTGTCTATTAGGCTATAACCTCCACCGTTGCACTGCATCCATAGATCGACACTTGACACGCCTGATTTGTCGTCCGATGACGTGTAGTCAACAGTTATGTTGTTGCTCTGAGACCGAGCCGGCGCAGAACAGCTGGATGAGGGTGGATTGTAATCGTCATAGACATAAGGCCCGTCCAGCTCGCCAGAGCCGGGAAAGCGCGCTGTCCCGCCCCTGCCATCATTGGCAGTGAAGTAGAACGTCGCTAGCCCTTCCTGGGCAATTGTCCCAGTCCATACATACGTGCCGTTGTCCGGATCGCCAGTGTCGAGAAACATCCCATGAGGCACGTCATTGACATAGACCACAATCGAGGCCGGAGCGTCCCCCTCGTCATCGTAGTAGTCTATGTAGAAATTGAAGTCGGTATCGGTCCGACCAAAGGTGGGATCGAACGACGGGGTCGAGAGCTCGGGATCGGAATTACAGAGCGGTAGCCAGTCCGTCTCGATCTGGTCCCTTAGATTCTGCGCACAGCCAGTGTCATCGCAGCGTCCCACTCTTGTCCAAACGACGATAGGTGGTTCCTGACAGTCGATCACAACCGTCGTCGGGTAGCCCGTGCCCATGTAGTTACTGTAAACATCGCCCCACTCGTCCCAGCCGAAGTCCACGGTGTATCCGCCCTCATCCCTATAGTCGCGCCAGGCCGCAGCAGACTCGCCCGTCCTATGGTCGCAGCCCATCGAGATGACGTAAACTGGTTGATCAGGTCTGAAGTAATCCCAGATGTAGGTTTGATACGCATCCAGCGTAGCATGGCAGTGGCTTCACCACGTTGCCGACATCTCGAGGACAACTATCGCGCCCGGATACTCGTCGTAGAGCCAAAGCTCCTCCTCAGTATCGATATCTTGATACCGAACGTTCGCAGCGACGTCGCCGACGTTGGGCAACGCTGCCCACAAGCTCATGCTGGTAAAAAGAACCATTACCAGCACCATTGACAGGATAATATTGCGATGCATTTTCATACCTCCTTTTAGGTTTCGCATCGATCTTGTCAAAAACGTAATTAGCCGCCAAATCTTCCTACAAAACGGCCCAAATGGGGAGAGGAGGGTTCGAACCTCCGAAGGCTACGCCAACAGGTTTACAGCCTGCCCCCTTTGACCGCTTGGGTATCTCCCCACTAAACATGCGTTAACTTCAAGCTGGCGAAGGGACTTGAACCCCCGACCGGCTGATTACAAATCAGCTGCTCTACCACTGAGCTACGCCAGCACACATCAAATAAATCCTTAGAGCACAACAATAATCTCAAGTGCCCTTGAAAGTCAAGATGAAAACACTCCCCCCAAATCAGATTGGTCGTTTCTGAAGTTGAGCTCTGAAGCTGGCTGGCACATAGGCACGGGAGCTCATGTCGAAAGCCGAGTTGCTGCTTCTTTCACCTAACGGGTGCGAACGAGGAGTGCAGGCTGTAATCCCCGAGAGGGGATACCGTGGGTAGCCGTGCGTGCAACGCAACGGGGAGGTTAGAATGGGGGGATTGTGGCGCTATTCGCACCGTCAGGCTACGCCTGCGGCTACCCATGGTCTGCCCTTCGGGCAGGAGCTTCTGCCCTCCATCCGCGAGGCAGCCGCAACGTTCTCCGCTCCAATCTGATTATTGGGAAAAACTCCAGAAATCAAACCGAGCAACGGCGGTCTCGACGCCGGAGATCGCCAAATACATCGGCTGACCAACTTGTACCCGCGGCAAGGCCCGCTCGCTTCAACACCTCGCCGGCCTCGTCATGGGCCTGGCGGCGCAGTGAAACGCCGGCAAGCTCGCAGCTTGCTCAGCGTGCAGCCCGCAAAGAGGCAGATATATGGGTAGAGCACGAGGCCATATCGCGAGAGGGCACGAGTCAGAACATATCCCGACAAGAAATAGACTACGAGAAGCACGACCAGCATCACGAGTCGCTTGTCCGCAGACCTACAAAGGAGGATCGCCCCCAGTGCAAGTAGGATGTAGAGCGAGTTCTGAAGCACACCGGCCCAGACAAGCACGTGGCTGACCCTCGGTCGGATGATTGTGTAGTAGCCGACGTTGTTAAGCAGGGTAAGTCGGGGATAGTCAATGAAAACGACGAGTGTCTTGATAAACACCCGTCTCGGCAGATCAGATAGGTTCTGGATGAACGTGCGCATCCCCTCAGCCCGGAGATACTTGTTTTTTTCCACCCAGTTCATCGACAAAGACTTCTCGAAGACGTCGGGCAGCAGCAAGGGCCTCGCGATATTGTCGCGCGGCGGGAAATCCCGGTAGTTGCCGGTCAGGAAATTGAGTCCAAAGAGCGTCCCAGTAGGGATGAAGGCGTTATACTTGACATAATTCCTGATCACCCACGGAGACATGACGATAATGAAACCAACGACCGCCACAAGCGCCAGCGAGACCCGTCTCTTCAGCGACAACTTTGCGGCAACGAATATCAACAAGACGACAAGAGCGATCATTAGCTGGCCGGCGGCTTTGCAGAGCGTTGTGATGCCTAGCATGACTCCCGTCGCGAGAGCCCACGGCCATGTAGTTCTCTCCAACAGACGCAGGGTAACCACGACCGAGATACCGACCAGAAAAACGAATACGGTGTCCGGGTAAAGCACTCCGCAGTGGACGGCCGACGGCAGATGCAGGGAAAGCAGCATGGCGGCGGCAAACGCCGCCCACCTATCGCCGAGATACCGCAGACCGAGATAGAACACGAGCGCTGAAAGAAGCGTCGAGAGAACGATCTGCACGCCAACGACTGCCTTTGGGAACGCGCCGAATGCCCAATAGACCAGAGCGACGAAATAACCGTAG
>Ga0307379_10013813_pt1 | contig 10451 bp, 12 predicted proteins | sample UN2MG_FD_202237 | JGI IMG/M metagenome (GOLD analysis project Ga0307379, IMG submission 202237) | Soil microbial communities from Risofladan, Vaasa, Finland - UN-2 | ecosystem: Environmental > Terrestrial > Soil > Coastal area > Acid sulfate soil | place: Finland: Risofladan, Vaasa | collected... | reverse complement strand
AGTTGGCCGACGAGCTGATCGCAGCCGCCTGTGCCAAGGAGCACATCGCGCCGGACCAACTCATCCTGCACTCTGACCGAGGCAGCTCCATGCAGTCGAAGACGGTGGCCCAGCTGCTGGCCGATCTGGGCGTCACCAAGAGTCTTTCCAGGCCCTATACCGCCAACGATAATCCCTACTCGGAGGCTCAGTTCAAGACGATGAAGTATCGGCCTGGTTACCCTGACCGGTTCGGCCCTGTGGAGGACGCCCGGGCATGGGCACGCGATTTCTTCCATTGGTACAACCACGAACACCACCATACAGGCCTGGGACTGCTGACCCCGGCCATGGTCCATCACGGCTTGGCGGATGCCGTGTTGGCCCATCGGCAGCAGGTCCTGCAAGTCGCCTACGGAGCCCATCCCGAGCGCTTCGTGCGTGGGCTGCCGACATCGCCAGAGCTGCCGCAGGAAGTGTGGATCAACCGGCCCCAGAGCGATGACGGGGATGGTTCCCATCCGATAGCTAATCCACTGCCTGACCTCACAGAGCCAGGTGCGCAGGCCGGGTCGAGGGTGCCCGAAGAGCAAGCGCAGCGATCCCTCGACGCAGCCGAGCACCTGGCTACCGTGGGAAAGGCAGTGGAACAGCCAAGTTGCACACATCCGTTAGACACTAATTTCCCGTCAGAGTTGTCCCAAAGTGCTTGACACATTCCGAAGTACGGCGCCTGCAGCCAAGCCACCAATGAATTCAGGCAGCGCCTCGCGCAGAATCTTCTGTGGCTCTTTCATTACCCGTTCTCACTCAGCCAAGTGGTCAACCAGAACACTACAATGGCCGCGTATATCGCTCCCCCACACCCCCGCCCACCCATCCCCCACCCACTCCCTCCGCCCCGCTCTCTCCCCCTCCCCCCCCGCAGTCGCCACTGCCACAATGCTCCGCAGCCGCCGCCTGTAGGCCGCTAGGGGAAGATGCTCGAAGGGACCTGATCGCCAGATGGTGGTGAGGGCCTGAATAGCATGCACAAGAGTAGGGTCATACCGGCCACACAAACGACTTCGTACCAGCAGCCGTCAGTTAGCAGCCCGCTATGGAACGGTTCAGTGCAGTGCACTGCCCCGACCTTCACTGTCTGCCATGTTTGTGAACGCAGTCCAACTATAGTTGTGCGATATGGCAGGTACACATAGCATCGCCTGTCTACAATCGGCTATGCTACGACCGCCGAATGCGATTACCCGCTACGAAGCCGAGCAGACCTGTCAAGAAGATCCCCATCATGGCCATAGTTCCAGAGGCTAACCGAACTGCGTCGGTAGCAGGCCGTAGATCAGAGAAATTCGCGGTAGTTATTGTATCTAGCATGTAAAGGGTGTATTGAAGGTAGCCATAGAGAGATCTTTGCCAAGAGGTTTCAAGACTGAAGTATGTTCCAAGATTCCCTCTATTCCATTCCAGTCCGCCAGACAGCCGTATGATGGCTGGGCCGATCACAAAGAGAAGTGCCAACAACCAAAGCAATACCCGCCAAACGCTTTCTCCATAGTCGCAAAGGTGTTCCACCAACCAATCACCTGCCCAACTTGCTCGCAGTTGAATGGACTGAGCGTAGCGTCGGCTGTTCCAGGATTCACCTGCCTGTTGCCCTTTCCACAGTTTTCTCATCCTTCTCTCTCTCCGGTAGGCCCAGACTGCATCATCAAGATTACCATTTTCCTCGAAATGGATCCTAAGATGCTCATAAACACGCATGGCCTTTAATAGGCGGTTTCTGAGATGATGTTCAAGGGGATTCTTTGAGTCTGGAAGGACGGCTCGCCTGACGAAGTCAGCGTACGCCTTTGCATCCTCTTGGAGTATGCGTTCCCCCAAGTTGGCTCTTCTCAGATCAGTCCGCCCTGAGAGTTTGGCCAAATAAAGGTCTGAACTGCGTAGATCTGCATCTCGAAGGACCACATTACTCAGGTCAGAGCCGTGAAGGTTGGCCCCAATGAGCCTGGCACCTACCATTATGGCATCATTGAGTTCAGCAAACCGCAGATCCGCCTCAGATAGATCAGCCACGTAGAAATTGGCGCGCCTCAAATCGGCGTAAATCCATTTCGTGCGTCTGAGACTCGCTCGCGCGAATAGCGCATCTCGCGCTGTTGCTCCACTCATAACATCGCCGTATCTGCCAAAAATCGCTCCGTCGAGAGGGGGCATTGGAGTATCACCTGAACCGAATCTTCCTCCCGAGAGGTCAGTGTAGGAAAGGTCAAGACCATCTGCCGATCCTCGTTCCTCCACGAGTTCCATGATCTTCTCTCGATCCAGCTTACGTCTTTGCGAGGATCCTCTCTTGTCTTGGTTAGCGCTATGAATGGAACAGAAAGGCGATCCTGGAGTTGCCGATCGCTTGCACTGAATACCTCTCTGTGTGACAGCTTGGCAACGAGTTGATTGGGGCATATTGCTTGACTCCGTGGGTAGTGAAAACTGGTGCCCGATTTGTCAGAGGTTGAGACGAGAGCCGAGAGGCTGTCGCGACAGGACTGCCAGTGCCTCAACATCTCACGCACAGCTCTCAGCGAACAATACTGCGGCACCAGAGCGGACCACCGTCCCGGTCACTGCCTCGGACTGGCAAGAGCCGCGAGGCTCTCTCGTTCCATTGCGCTCATAGTATAGTGGAACCTTGCGCAGAAGTCAACAGTCTGCAGCACCTCTGTCGCAAGTCAAGCGCAAACTGCTCCACCTGTTCCAGCCTCAGTGGCACCGCCTCGGCAGCAGCCACGCAGCGAGTTGTGCGGGACGGGCAGTTCGGCGGCAGTCGCGCCGCTCCCACCCCTGGGCCTGCTCCCACCCTTACTACTGGCAGCGAGGTCCCTGCTTCTCAGTGAAGCACGCCACAGTAAACAGAATAGAAAACGCCCTGAGCTTCCCCCAGAGCACCGCTCTCAGCCTCATACAGATCACAGGCTATACCATCACCTGTCGGTCACGGCGCTGATGGCTCGCCAATCCTATCTCGCCTGACTAGGTGAGTCACCTGACCTCCAACGCCTGCAACTGCTCTTCCGCCTGTTGCCGCAAGTAGGGATCACTGCTCAAATCCAGGACCTTCCTGAAGTCAGCAATAGCCTTGTCCTTTTCCCCTGCCTGCACATAGGCGTTCCCACGGTTGACGTAGGCCTTAGCGTAGTCGGGCTTGAGGGCGATAGCCTGGTCGTAGTCAGCAATGGCGTGGTCAAGGTCGCCTTTGGCGCCATAGGCAGCCCCACGGCCAGCGTAGGCCACAGCGTAGTCGGGCTTCAGCGCGATAGCCTGGTCGTAGTCAATAATAGCGCGGCCCAGATCGCCTTTGTCGTAATAGGCAGTCCCACGGTTGCTGTAGGCCTCAGCCAAGTCGGGCTTGAGGGCGATAGCGCGGTCGTAGTCAATAATAGCGCGGCCCAGATCGCCTTTGTCGTAATAGGCAGTCCCACGGTTGTTGTAGGCCTCAGCCAAGTCGGGCTTGAGGGCGATAGCCTGGTCGTAGTCCGCAATGGCGCGGGCAAAATCGCCTTTGGCGGCATAGGCGATCCCACGGTTGTTGTAGACCTCAGCGTCGTCGCGATCAAGGGCGATAACCTGGTCGAAGTCAGCAATGGCATGGGCAAGGTCGCCTTTGGCGCCATAGGCAATCCCACGGTTGTTGTAGGCCTCAGCATAGTCGGGCTGGAGGGCGATAGCCTGGTCGTAGTCAGCAATGGCTTGCTCATCGTCGCCTATCGTCGGCTCCTGGTGAAGCCAGCCAAGGCGAAAATAGGCATCGGCTAAACCCTCCAGCGGCTCCGTTCCAGGCACCACTGAACCGACTGCCTTCTGAATCACCTCAAGGCTATCGGCGTACGCTCCCTCAATGAAGTAGGACTGCCCAATGGCAAACAGGGAAAGAAAGGTGAGCTGACTGGGCAGGTCTTGCGTAACGAATTCCGCATAACCACTCGGGTTGGCCAGTTGTGTGCGTCGGGTTTCGCTGATCTGGACTTCGGCGGCTTCGAAGTCAGGGTGCTTGAGATTGAGATAGATGACAGTAACTCGGACGCCCGTGTCAGCTCCCCAGATAACCATACTGGCCCTGTAACGTTCGCCTAACCTTTGAGCCCCGTCCAGATCGTCGGCACGTAAGCGCGTCGGTTCAACCTCGACCCGAAGATTGGAAAAGCCCAGATCCTCTTTGGCTTCCTGGATAGCACGGTAGATTTCGTGGTGGGCCTCTGTATTTGGTAGTTCCTCCGAGTAATAGAAGCTGGCGATGACGATGAGTGACTCGCCCCGTCTTTCGGGAGGGAAGGCTCGTATCACGCCCCACTGTTGAAGCTGCTCTCTGGCGCCGCCGATGTCGGCTCCCGTGCTTGCCAATCCAGCCAGCACTCCGATGACGGCCGCTATGATTGTGAACGCGACGGTGGGATAGAATACCAGGGGATGGCGGCGGAAGCGTCTCCACCATGTAGGCTCGATAGCCTCATCCCCAACCTCTCCAAAGAACTCCTCCACGATCTCAGGGTGGCGCTTCACCATCGCGTCGAGTTCGGTACCAGCCCAGAAGCGGCACTCCATCCCCTTGCCACAGCGTTCGCGTGCCCTTTGGCGCGTCTTAGCAGAAACATCGCAGGTAACGAGGAACACAAGCGCGGCAGGTCGCAGGTCATTGGGTAATCCCACGACCTTGTTGATCTCAGCGAGAACGTCCTGGGGGCCGAACCTCTGCACGCTCTTGCACTGGAACGCCCACAACTTACCCTCGCGCCAGGCAACAACGTCACGCCCCTGCTCGCTGCCTGTCGCACCCAGGTGCTCGGCGCGCTCGTATCCCTCACGCTGGACGAGCCAGAGGCAGAGGCGCTCAAAGTCGCGCGGTGACAGTCTGTCGAAGGGCAAGGTGTGTGCTGTGCCAGTAACAGGTGGCTTGGTCTTTGTCACACGTGTACTACCCATTGCTCATTCGGAAAGTTAAGTGCCTCTCCTAGTTCTCGCCACTGCCCATAGTAGCGGGGCTCTCAGCCTTGACGACCTGTGCTGAACTGCCGTCGCCCACTACGTTACCGTCCCCAGTGATCTTCACTTCTGATTTCGGACGCTCATCACTCATAGGTACTGGCTCCACAACAGCACGACAATGGCCTGGGTTGCAGAGGGAGCCTGCACAATCCGCCAGTGTGGTTCTCCCTCAGAAACGAAAACACCGCCACACCTCACAACGGCGGGCGGTTTACGCTATCCTGCAACACCTTACCTCCAACGCGCTCTTGCTACTCCGTCAATGTTCCAGGCTTGCTCTGCACCTGCGGCGTTGGTTTCGTGCGCGCATACACATTGTACTGAAACTCTGGTAGAAGTCAATACCTTCAGCGCCAATGGCGCAAGTCAAACACAAACTGCCCCACCCGTTCCAGGCTCGGTGCTACCGCTTGGGCAGCAGCCGCGCTGCGAGTTGCGCGGGGCGGGTTTCAGTTGTCGCTCAGCCACAGCGCGCGCCGCTTGTCCCCGATGCGCTCACTGGCGCTCAGGATCTCCTCACCGACCCACGATGGCGCAGCGGCTACAATGGCGCGCAGGCGGCGCTTGTAGGCGGCCAGGAGCAGACGCGACAGCGGGGGCTCGAAGGGGGCTGATCCTACTTGTCTACCAACCTGGCACCTCACTGGCCCTGGTACAACGATGCGAAGTAGTCCTGCAGCAGTCGGTGGATGAAGACGTACCCGCCGCCAACCTTGCGCAAGAAGATGCGCTCGGCGGCATAATCGAGGAACCGGACCAAGTTCCAGGCTAGGTAACCATCGCGCCAGAGGAAGTATCGCAGGACGATGTGCAGAATGACGGCTAGACCACCGAAATGCAACCCCAAGCCTATTGCAACAAGCAGCCCAAAAACCAGCCCAAAAACCAGGTCAAACCCACTAAACAGCCCACTAACCAGCACGCAAAACAGCTCAGCAACCAGCCCAGAAACCAGACAAACAATTAGGGCATTTCTTGCTGACCGCCAAATACCTTGATTGGGCACTATTCTAGCTTCTAACTCCATGTTACTCAGCCCAAGAACCACCCCAACAACCAGCCCACTAAACAGCCCAACAACCAGCCCAGCAACCAGCCCACCACCCAGCCCACTAAACAGCCCACTAACCAGCACACCACCCCGCTCACCAACGAGCCCAGCAACCAGCCCAACAGCCAGCCCAAAAACCAGCCCAAAAACCAGCCCTCTCACTACTCCCCCCCACGACCATTTGAGCAGTTCAACGGGTTCTACGGAATCCAGCCTACCATCCAGCCCAGGAACCAGCCCACCCAACAGCCCAAAAACCAGCCCACCCAACAGCCCAAAAACCAGCCCACCAACCAGCTTACCACTCAGCCCACCAACCAGCCCAAAAACCAGCCCACCAACCAGCCCAACAACCAGCCCAAAAACCAGCCGAACAGCCAGCCGCGCAACGATGCGCATCTGTCGCCGCGAGCGCGCTGGCAACCAGTCGGGCTGGAGTCTCTCAATCAAGAAGACTGTCTGCCCGTGCGCAGACATCTTTTGAGCCAACCACGCCAACCACTGGATAGTCTGCTGTGGCGAATAAGGATGGTCAACTCTCCGTCGTTCAAACATCCGCTGCACGTAACTCTCAAACACATGCTTGCGGCGCGCCACTGGCGTTTCCAGCGTCTGCAAGTCTTCGACCGATCTTCCACGGTAAGCCAAGGTTATGACGCTGAGCATCAGTGGTGTCTCTGCTAGCTCCTGAAGCGTAGGATCATGCTGTAGCGTCTCACGAACCGCCGAAAGCGCCATACCTGCTCCGCGAAGATACTCATCAACCTGCTGAGGAGTCAGCGGTTGCAGGAGAACCGCCCCCTGGAGCCTAAGTCGAGTCGTCAGGGCTTGATAATCTGCAAAGCGGCTACATACCACCAGAGGAACCAAGTGCTCCTTGCGGAAGCCGTTGATTGCTCTGACGGAGTCCTCCCGATACTCCCGTTTAACCTCGTCCAGGCCGTCAAGTAGCAGCAGCAGCTCATCATGCTCAACCCACGGACGGGCAACTCTCTTGGGGATGCTGTACTTGGTGTTGAGTTCTTCTACCAGCCATTCTGCGATGGGTTGCCGCTTGTCGGCCCACGAGGAAAGGTTGAACACGACTGGAATGGGCTGCGTGAGATCCCGCTCAGCACGGGCAATCGTGTCGCGGGCCAACTCGAGTAACATTGTCGTTTTGCCTGAACCTGGCTGACCGAGAATCAGCAAGTTCCTGCCCATCTCGTCGAACACATCTATGATTCTGGTGCCAGGCGGTAGAGTGCGGTCTTCTCGCTCGGTCTGCAACACCATATCCCAGGGGCGCTCGACCGCATCTGCTCGCTCTTTCAAGCCAAGTTCGATCATCGCCGCGCCGTGCAGAGACTGCTCTAGCACACCCTTGACCCAGCAGTCCCTTACCATTCTGAGCATGGCACGTCGGTTGCGTTGGGCGCGTTGCTCGTCTATACGCCTGCCGAAGAGTTGAGTAACGACGATTTGGAAGACATTGCCAACAGTGCTGCCGCTCTCAGCCTTGACGACCTGCGCTGAACTGCCGTCGCCCGCTACGTTACCGTCACCAGTGATCTTCACTTCTGACGTCGGGCGTTCATCACTCCCGACCTCTCGAAAGAACTCCTTCACGATCTCAGGGTGGCGTTTCACCATCGCGTCGAGTTCGGTACCAGCCCAGAAGTGGCATTCCATCCCCTCGCCACAGCGTTCGCGTGCCTTCTGGCGCGTTTTAGCAGAAACATCGCAGGTAACTAGGAACACAAGCGCGGCAGGTCGCAGGTCGTCGGGTAGCCCCACGATCTTGTCGATCTCGGCGAGGACGTCCTTGGGGCCGAACCTCTGCACGCTCTTGCACTGGAACGCCCACAACTTACCCTCGCGCCAGGCAACAACGTCACGCCCCTGCTCGCTGCCTGCCGCACCCAGGTGTTCGGCGCGCTCGTACCCCTCACGCCTGACAAGCCAGAGGCAGAGGCGCTCAAAGTCGCGCGGTGACAGTCTGTCGAAGGGCAAGGTATGTGCTGTCCCAGTAACAGGTGGCTTGGTCCGTGTCACACGTGTGCTCCCCACTGCTGATTTGGCAAGTCAAATGCCTCTCCTAATTCCCACTCACCCACGCCCCCGCCCCCCCATCCCCCACCCCCCCCCCCCCCCCCCCAACCCCCCCACGGCCCCCCCCACAGTCGCCACTGCCACAACGCTCCTCAGCCGCCGCCTGTATGCCGCCAGGGACAGACGCGACAGCGGGCGCTCCAAGGGGCCGCTCGGCTCAATGGTGCCAGAGACCTCGATGGCGCGGGTGAGGGAGCGGGGTCGTAATGCGAGTTGGGAGACGAGATCAACGTGGTTCATCGCGAGTTTAGTGTTGAGAACGATTGCATAGCCTACTTGGCAACAATGGGCAAATATGTCTTCAGTATCTCCTCATACACCGTAAATGACTTGGTCCCACAGAGCTCAGGAGGCAATATCGTGGGAGTAACCACTATAGTGAGGTAAACGTCAACTGTGTAGGTACCAGTAGGCAAGTTGCCAACATCCGCCTTTCCTCCCCAAGACATCATTACCGGAGCAAACACTTCGGGCATGTGGTAAACAGCATCTAGTCGGATCACGTGATCTACTAATTCGTAGGACTGGTGCACAGGTGTAGGGATATGGCTCCAAACAGCGGAATAGGTGACAGTGATAGTATCGTCCTGAGTGGGTAGGCTGGGGATAGTACTAATCTGAAACTCACCACCGCAGGGATTGACTTCCTCATTCAGAGGCAGAGCCCGTGACGTGGATGAAGAAGACACGGCTAGCAAAGCAATCATAACGAGGGTCAACAGGCCGGAACCCAACACCAACACCATCGCAATATAGGGTCTTCTCGGTCCCATCACTGGTCCTCCTCCTGCAGATGCTGCTGGATTTCCCGAAACGTCGCCTCACTCTGTATCCCACTTCAGCAAGGGCCCGATGTAGCTGACCAAGTCCTGGAGCGCACGGTTGTACTGGTCGCCAGTATTTTTCAGGCATTTCTCGGCAGTAGGTGCCGTGGGCGAGCGCCCTGCGGTCTCACCCGCCAGGACACCCGTCACCCAACGACAAAGCCCGCCCCAACCTCGACGGCGGGCGGGCTCTGTGCTAGAATCTCTGGCACCAGGGCGGCCCCCACCGCCTTGGTCATCGTCTCGGACTGGGTAGAGTCACGAGACGATTTTTGTTGCATTATGATGGTAGTATAGTGCAGTTTCGGGTAGAAGTCAAACAGTTGTGCGGCGTGCGCTATGATGCAGTCGGCGAAGGCGGAACGTCTACAGATCAAGCAGTCCGAGCCGTCCCCTGCAGGGCTGGAAGGGAGTCTAGACCCAAACCGATTGCTGCCTATCTGGCAGTGCTGTCCAGGATACCGTACTCGTGCGTTCTGGGATCCTCGAACAGGAAGAACCTGGGTGGCCGGTAAGTGAACGACGAGAACGCGGCGATCAAGATGACCACCAGCACTACGCCGCTCCATTGTACAGACCGCTCCATCTTGGGTGCGATCAGAATCCTGTAACTCACCAACTGCCCGGCCACCACGGCCAGGGCGAAGATCAGGATGTCCATCCACAAATAGCCCCGCCCCAGTATGGCCTTGTACCCATAGAACAGTGCGACGATCACCACAGGCATCGTAAACAGCCCCAGGCCCTTGGCCGCCCACACGTTGTGCGCTGCTTTCCTGATAAACGGGTACTCGACCAGCGCGAATATGAGCCCCGGCCAGAATGCCATCTTCAGGTGTTCCCACATGCTTTCGTTGACCGCAGCGATCAGGGCCGCCGGCCGCCAATAGCCGGTCCACTCAAACACGAAATGCAGGGCAGAGCCTGCCAGGATGATGAACGCTATGCCGGCCAACTCCCATCTGAGCATCGTCTTTCTCATGGCTTGTTCACTACCCGGTACTACTCCCTGACCCTCCGCAGTTCAATGGTCACCGCATTCATCTTGTCCACGCAGTCCACCTCGACCACGTCGGGGTCCCCCCATTCGGCCGGGTATCCACCGCCGAACTGGAGCATGACCAGATACGGGAACACGCTGTGGTACAGGAACCCGCACAACCCGCCCGCGCTATGCCCGCTGAGTTCAAGTTGGTCCCCTACCTTATGACCCGCACTGCAAGACCCCTTCACGCCCTTGATCGTCCCGACGACGCGATACCCAATGCGTGCTTGCTCTCCCATTCTCCCTCACCTCCCAATCTCGTGTTCCACACCAGCAGATGCGGGTATTATGCTGTGACTCTGTCCAAAAGTCAATCGGGTGTGTCCCATCTCAGTTGTGTTTGTGGTGCCAGCATGCTGATACAGAGCCGGCCTCGTGTGGAGGACCGGTTTCGTGTATTTTCGCGAGATTTCGCGCCCTTCGC
>Ga0307379_10013811_pt1 | contig 10452 bp, 8 predicted proteins | sample UN2MG_FD_202237 | JGI IMG/M metagenome (GOLD analysis project Ga0307379, IMG submission 202237) | Soil microbial communities from Risofladan, Vaasa, Finland - UN-2 | ecosystem: Environmental > Terrestrial > Soil > Coastal area > Acid sulfate soil | place: Finland: Risofladan, Vaasa | collected... | reverse complement strand
AGTCATAACTGACCATACGGTCAATAATAAAAATCAATTTTTTAAGAATAATTATTGTTCGGGTTTGTTCAATGCCAATCAACCTCGAACCAAAAATCCGTTATTCCGTTTTCCGGCACCGTTTTACCTGGTGTATCATACAACCACACTTCAGCCAAAGTAACTGTTCTGAACAACGTGGTTATCCAGGAGGCTGAGGGCTTCGGCATATATCAAATCGGCGGCCGGGCCGAACTGCAGAACATTCGCATTACCGGCACGCGCACCGCTGCCGGTTCCGTCTGGGTCGGCTCAGGGGCGCTTTTTGCAGATAGCGCCGAGGTTACACTCACCGATTTTGTCAGCGAGATGAACCAGTCCTGCGGAATAGTAATCGACGGCCCGGATACGTCTGTGGTCGGAATCCGGCTGGGCCGATATTGCACGCGGCGGAGGCATTGGCGCCCGTGCCAGGGCCAATGGCTGGCTGACCATCGACAGTTTCTCCATCAGCCACTGCGGCCTGGCAGGCTTTGTTGTCGGCCAGGACGGACAAATCGACCTTAGCATTGGGCAGGTCTTTGGTAATCCGATTGGCGCTGCTGTCACCCCCGAAGGCTATGATCTCAACCGGCTTATGGACGGTGTAATGTACTATGATAACGAGCGTAATCTGGATTCGGTCTCGCTGCCTGTGCCGGACAGTTCGTCCCCGCTGCCGTAAGTAATGCCCCTGTCACAGCCGCAGTCCTTTTATTGCCAAAGCCATAACAAGCCTTTTTTACACGGCCGCCTGAAAACGGTCTGTTCAATCAAAATGCCTTCAGCTTTTCAGCTCGGCCTTTCTGGTCCTGTGTGTAGATACCGCCGGCAATTTCTCCCACTTTCAGCGCATACTCTCTGGGCACTACAATGACCCCGTCACCGTCACCCACTATCAAGTCGCCGGGATAAACCAATACGCCGCCGAGTGTAACCGGAAAGTTGTACGATTCGCACAGAAGCCTGCCGGGCACTATGCCGCGAGAACTATAGCCTTTCCTGCAGTACACAGGAAGTTTTTTGACCTTTATAATCTCGTCTGTGTCCCGTATGCCGTTGTTTGTGACCACCCCGACCAGGCCCTTGGAGGCAAAAACTAAGCTGTTATAGCTGCCGGTATGGCCGCCTTCGCTAACACCTGCGGCGTCTATTACGGCTACGTCCCCCGGCTTTACCACTTTAAGCCAGGCCTCGAAATTGCTCCTGGCATATTCCTGCCTTTCGAAATTCTTGAATTGTTCGATGGTTTCGAAAGAATGCTGTCCGATTCCCACGTCGCTGGGCACGTGCCTGACGGTTACGGCGAAACCGACAATTTTGTGTGTAAGCTTTTCCGCATCGCGCCAGAGCGGTCTTATGTCCTTTTCCATCAGGCCCCTTTCACGCAGACCAATGGCGTCCATACCGTCAAGAACGTCGGTAACGCGCAGGTCTTTATACAGTTCCAGAATCTTTGTGCGCGCTGCCGGACTGTCATCGAAGCTTTTGTTTTTCAGTATCCTCACACCTTCGGGAGTCATAAGTTCAGGCTCATTTACCGCCCTATCTTTGCCGGCGCCCAGGCTCAAGAGTAAAGAAAGCGTTAAAACGGTCCATACCACAGTCTTTGATTTGGATACAGTAAAAAAACACATAAAGACCTCCACTAATTTTTTCACAATTTTCTTTGCGTTAATTGCGTATTATGGCCGGTTGTTTTCTTCATCGGCCAGAATTTGCTTCAGGTTGTACTGTGTTAAGATATTGTTCTGTGCATCGGCTAATTGCCGCAGTTTCGTTGTCTGTACGCTGCCGACGGGCCTTACTGCTGCGACGATATCGGATAATTTTATATTGGCAGGGTCTTTTGCCGGCAGAAAACCCGTACCAGGCTCGGAGATTTTCGATACCAGTCCGCGTTCGAGAAGAAGACTCAAAATCCTTTCCCCGGACTCGGCTGGTATGTTCAGCCTGCTGCATATAACAGAAGCTGAGACAGCGCCTTGATTTGCCTCGAATGCCGCTGCAATTTCGCGCATGATATTAATAACCGTCAAATCGCTTGCGATAAAAAAGTCTTCGCGTCTTTTCGCCGCTGCAACCGCAGCCGTATCAAGACTTTGCAGATTCTGTGTGGTAAACGTAAGCTCCAGACCGAACAGCACTATAAGCCAGGTTATAAATATCCAAAAGACCCCAAGAGGTATCAGCCCCAGGACACCGTAAAGCCGGCTGTAAGGAATAAACTGCGTAACGTACATCCCGAACACCCACTTGGCCAATGCCCATACCAGCGCCGCAGCAGCAGCGCCCCAGATAGCCGCGCTGGCCCTGACTTTTGTGTTGGGCAAAAGAAAATACAGCAGGAAAAAACCCAGCGTCGATATCACGTACGACAACACTGCGGGAGTGACGTTATGCAAAACCGTCCTTTGTATTCTTCCCAGCATAGTGTACTGGGTGGCAACATATACCGCGGCCCCGAGAAGCAAAGGTCCGAGCGTCAAAAGCGCCCAATAGTTGATTATACGCTGGAAAAAATTCCTCCCCCTGGCTATGTGCCAGATACTGTTGAATGCCCTTTCTATTGTCGATAAAAGCGCAAGCGCCGCAAAAATAACCAGCAGGCCGCTGAAAAGTGTTATTGAGCCCTTGCTTACACCCGTAAAAAACCTGCCGACTATCTGGTCAAGGTACTCGGTCAGAAGCACCATTTTTTCCGTACCTTCATAGTCGATACTGTAGCGGATATTCGAAAGATGCAACTGGTCATAAACGAGATTTTTTACCTTCTGGCCGATGTCGTCATACGCCGGGAACGACTGAAATATCAACAGCATCACTATGGCCAGCGGTACAATTCCGAAAATGGTATGATATGAAAGGGCCGCTGCGTGCCGGCCGGCGTGATTTTTTCGCAGAAGCCTGGCGCAATGCGACCACATCTTGATTTGAAATATAACGAACCTGCCGGCCCTGCCAACCTGCTCGGTAGGTGTTGAAAGAATTTTCCAGGCCATAAACCTGCCTTTCTTTTGACAGATGTAGCTTTGCAATATTGTCACGGGCCTTGTTTTATTTGAACAGTTCCTCAAGACCCCTGCGCAGCAATTGCTCTTTAAGCTGCTGTTCGAGCAGTTTACCCAGGTCAAGTTCCGGCCTGTCAACGGTTCCTCTAAGCGGCAGTGTTATCCTGCCGCCATAACCCTCTTGCCCGACACGTACCGTCTTGCCAGCTGTAGTATAAGGCAAAATAACCGACATATCCAGACTTTTATCAAGCCCTATACTGCCTTTGAAGTTTACCGGGTTGTTTCCCACGTCCATTTGCATATTCTCATAGCCCAGCACGCCGTTTCGCAGGACAAATCTTGTAGGATGAATGGTGATGACCTTACCCGCGGCATCCTGGCCGATAACTGAAAGAATCCGCCCGAGCAAATCGGACGCCTGAAGGCGCAGGTTGCTTATTGCCACCGTCCCCACCACTTCAATATCTTTTTTGTCGCCCCCGGCCAGCGGTATCGCCAGCTTCTCACAGTCAAAATCGGCAGCTCCTGAAACATTAACGGCATTTGCAAAAATGGGATTTAGATACGTCAAAAGCTCTTTGCTCATGGTGTCGGTTATTTGAATATTTTTTATTATTTCTGTCCGTTGTGGAATTTGCAGCAGTGTGGGCTTTCGGTTGAAATCAGCTGCACCTGCGAAATTCAACGTGCCGTTGTTGACCTTTGTCGAAAATGGAGCTATTTTAAGAACGCCGTTTTGAACGTCAATGTCAACATCCGTCGAGCCGAAGTTCAGCCCCTTGTATTCAGCCCTGTCGAAACCCAGTTTCGCTTTTGTATTAAGGTTGGCCATCAGCTTGTCCGTCTGTCCTTGAGGGTACGCGCTGGACAAACCGATTCTGCCCGCCCTTTGTCCGGTGATTTTCAGACCTGCAGGCAGATAAGCACCCGTCACCGCGGCAACAGCCGACCAGTCATAAACAAAATCAATCTGGCCCTGCACTTTGGTTTCGTTGCCCTCATCGAACTTCCTGAATTGGCCTTTTTTTATCTTTATCTCGGGGCTTGTCAGCTCGAACTGTTTGATATTGATGGTTTTTTCAGCAGGGTTAATCTCTGTGTCAAAAATCACCGACACCGGACTTGTCCGGAAAGGCTCCTGCCTGGGCCTGCTTATTTCAAGGTCCGTGATAATCGTCTTGTCGGTTACTATCCGGTACCCGTCCTTTATACCTTTGATGGAAATCTCCGATTCAGCCATACCTGCCAGTTGCGTTGCTGTGGGAAAAGTCGGCCACAAAGCTGCAAAAGGCAAAACTTTGGCCAGGTCAATTTTTGCAGATACCGTGACCTCAAGGTCTTGTGCAGCCTCTTTGCTCAAAGGCACCACCCCATCCTTTATACTTATCCGGCCCAAACCAGCAGTGGTTTCTATCGAATTCAGGCGGACAATTTTTTCCTTTCGAAGGGTCTCAACAGAAAAATCTATTTTAGTTTCGGGCTCTGTCGCCTTTGCGCCCTGCGGTGAACGAATCTCAAGGGCGTTAACCGCGCACAGACCGTCGATGGTGATTGTGTCTTTGCTGCTGGCAAGCCTGCCGGTGCTGGAAATTTTTCCTGCAAAACCATATCCGCCCGTATCTATAAAATGACCGAATTCGGATTGCAGAGCCGCCAGATTCATATCAGCCTGGTACTGGAGCAACTCATTGCTGCCGGTGCAGTTGACCTGTCCGAAGCCGCCGGATAAATTCAACCTGTCGTACCTTATGCCCTCGTTATCCGATGTTACGGCCGCCTGGCCGTGCAGCGGCTGTGAAAGGCTTATCGCTTTGCCTCTAACCGTGCCGGCTAATTTGTCCAGTGTCGCTTCGGCAACGATTTTCTTTTGACCTGCTGCCGTTGACGTGGCTATATCGCCGCTGAACTGGCCCGATGTCAGGTTTAACTGTTTGTCCGTGCCCAGTGTCTCGGGCATCTGCGACAGTATCACCGCCAGGTCGCATTCCCAGTCGGCCCTCAACTGGTAAGCGGAATCCGCCTTTACAAATTCGCGCAGTGACCTCATTGACGTGGGTACAACACCGCTTGCGGCCACATTTGCCCAGTCACTCTGTACTTCGAGGGTATCGATATTAATCAGGTCTTTCTGGCGGCGCAGGTTTACACCGATGTCAAGCCTGCTGGTTTTTAATCTGTCGCCTTTTAACGGTCCCCCGCTTAGCTGAAGGTCCCGGCATTTGACCTGCCCGCTCAAACTTTCAATTAAGCCGTTTCTGATTTCACTTTTTACATCAGCAGAAACTATGCCCCGGGCATCTATGTTCACCGCTGCCAGTTCAAATAAAGAACTTAAAGAAGCAAGATGCAGGTCTTTTATTTCAACACTCATATCCCCGCTTGTTCCTGCCAGGCTCCAGGTGCCTGCACGTTCCCGTTTAATCACGCCCGATGTGTGAATCGTTGCTTTCTGTTCGTCAGCCGTAACGGTCATACCCACATCAAGACTTGTTTGTTGGCCCGGCGGCTGCAGCTTAACCCTGCTGTTTACCTCCGAAAGCTCAACCGTTTTTCCGCCCCGGTCTGTTATGCTCAGGCTGCCGTCTTTAACAACAAGCTCCATTCTTTGAATCGGCAGCTCTGTTGCCTCGGATTGTACCTGCGGTGAGGTTTTATTTGTGCTCGCGGCGGCCTTTTTCTGTCCCGGCTCCGCCAGACGTATCCGCACCTGCGGCTGTTCGATTACTGTCCTGCCGAACGATAGTCTGCCCAGAACAATAGAACCGTAATGGGGCTTGGTCACGATTTGTTTTACTTTCACCGAGGCCAGACCCTCTGAGTCGTCAAAGCTCAAATCCGTGACCTTTACACCTCTGAACCACCCCATCGACAAACTTTCAAAGTCCACCTTTCCCGGCACCGCGGCGTTGATTTTAGCCAACAAGACAGCCCGACATTTCCTGCTGGATATAACCACGGGAGGCAAAAATACCAGTAACACAATCACAATTACTGCCAAAGCCGACAGCAGTTTGACTATTTTTCTTGCGGCTTGTCTGTGCCCGGGTGTTTTGTTGTTTTTGCTTTGTGCCATTTTTGCCCCCTGAGAAAACACTTAAAGTTGAAAATAAATGTGTTCTGCCGGAATCGCTTAGGCGAAAATCCCCCAATTTCTGACAAGCGAAACGCTGCCGGGTATGCAATCCCGATTATGCCCTGGTGCCCGGTGAGATTTACTGTCGGCTGGTTGCTCAATCCAGCATAATCTCGTTTGTTTTGTTCCTGATTATTGAGTCAATCTGCTCTGTATATTCTTTGGTGATGTCCTCTACCTTTTTCTTGCCGTTGTCCCGCTGGTCTTCGGTGATTACCTTGTCTTTTTCCTGTTTTTCGAACTGTTTGTTGGCGTCTCTTCTTATGTTACGGACGCTTACCTTGGCCTGTTCACCCGCCTGTTTCACCTGGGCAACAAGCTGTTTTCTTCTCTCCTGGCTTAACGCCGGGATATTCAGCCTGATAAGTTTACCCTCCACCGTCGGCGAAATACTCAAATCGCTGTTTTTGATGGCCTTTTCGATGTCTTTGACCGAATTCGGGTCAAACGGCTTGATGACTATCATGTCCGCCTGCGGAGTTGCCAAAGCTGCTATCTGCTTCAAAGCCGTAGAACTTCCGTAGTAATCGACCTTTATGTTCTCCACAAGGCCCGTGCTTGCCGTGCCGGTGCGAACGGATTTGAACTCCTCGTGGAGTACCTCAACGGCCTTCTTCATTTTGTTCCCGTACTCGCAGACAATTCCGTTCACAGGCATTTGCTGTCTCGCTTTTATTTTTTGCTCTTGCCGGATTTCCTCGGTAAAGCCGGCCGGCGAACCGATTTATCACACGCCCCGCTGCTGCATATCAATGTGCCGACCTGCTCGCCGCAGACGGCTTTGCTTATGTTGCCTTCCTTGAATATATTCAGAACTACAATTGCTATTTTATTTTCACGACACAGGCTTATGGCTGCATGGTCCATTATCCGCAGGTTCTTCCTGAACACATCCTCGTAAGACAGTCTCTGGAAAAGCTCCGCATCCGGATTTCTTTCCGGGTCTTCGCTGTAAACGCCCTCGACCTTCGTGGCTTTTATCAGCAGCTGGGCCTCTAATTCCGATGCCCTCAAAGCAGCGCATGTATCTGTTGTAAAAAAAGGATTGCCTGTGCCGCCCGCCAGTATCACCACCCTGCCCTGCTCAAGATGCCGCAGCGCCCTTCGACGGATGAACGGTTCGCACATAGCCGCCACCTCTATGGCGCTTAGCACACGGGTCTCTTGTCCCCTTTTCTCCAGCATCTCCTGAAGAGCGCACGCGTTGATTATCGTGGCCAGCATACCCATATAGTCAGCGGTGTTTCTGGGTATACCGGTGGTTCGTGAAAAGTTTTTGCCCCTGAGAAAATTGCCCGCCCCAACGACAACCGCAACATCGGGACCCAGTTTGCATATTTCCGATATTCTCTCTGCTATCCGGGCCAGAACTTCCCCGTCAATTCCCCCACCTCCGGGCCTGCAGAAACTTTCGCCTGAAAGTTTTAACAATATGCGCTTATATCTGGCCTTTGCCATACTCACTCACAGCCCGGTGCACCGCATGGAATTTACCGTCGGGTTCAGCCGACTCCAAACCTCGCAAATTTGGTTATTTTTGCCCAGCCGGCGCCTTGTTTGCCCACCTCCGCAAGCACGTCGGCCACCGTCTTGCTGTCGTCCTTTACGAACGGCTGCTCGAGAAGACAATTCTCCGAATAAAACTTCTTCATCCTGCCTTCGGCAATTTTATCCGCTACGTTTGCAGGCTTGTCCTTGAACTGCTCGGTACAAATGGCCTTCTCACGTTCGATTGTCTCCGGGCTTATGCCGCTTCTATCCAGCGCCAACGGGTTCGTGGCCGTGATGTGCATCGCAATGTCCGACGCCGCTTGTTGCATGCGGTCGCACGACGCCATATTCTCGTCGCTTGTCTGGATTTCCACCATCGTTCCGACCTTTTTATTAAAGTGAATGTACATTGTTATAAGCCCGGGACCAGCGAGCTGGTATTTTGCAAAATCGCCGACCTGTATCTTTTCGCCGGTTTTACTGACCACTTCTGTAAGGTACTCGTTGAACTTTTTGTTGTCTATGCTGGTTTTCAAGACGTTCTCAGCGCCCTGGTTTTCTTCGCAGGCCATGGCATAATAACCCAGTGTCTCAGCAGCAGCCACAAAATCCTCGCTCCGGGCTACAAAATCCGTTTCACAGCAAAGCGTTGCCAGCACCGCAATTCTGCCGTCGGGGCTTGTCCTGCCGACAACTATGCCTTCCGAAGTTTCACGCCCGGAACGTTTGCTCAGGGTCGCAAGACCCTTTTTTCTCAGTATGTCCATTGCAGCCTCGACGTCGCCCCCTGCCTGCTCAAGTGCCTTCTTGCAGTCCATCATCCCCTGGCCGCTGATTTTTCGCAGCTTTATTACCTGCGAAGCCGAAATTTCCGCCATTTTCAATTCTCCTGTATCGCACTATCTCCAAACCTGTCAAACACAGCCAAATACGTCTTCATCTGTTCTATTACTTTTCAGCCCTGGGCTGGTTCGGCGTTTTCAGTTTCAGCGCTCCGGTCGGTTGAATCTGCACTGTCCGGCGATTTTTCCAAAATCGGTTTCTCGCCTTCATCTGGTACCATTTCCGCCGCGGGTGTGCTTTCAGGTTCTTGTTCATGCGCCGAAGCCAGTACCGGTCTGGTGCTGCGTGCTCGCCGACCGGCCGTACGCGCCTGGGCACCGGCTGCCTCGCTGCCGCCCGTCATCGTCTTGCCCGCCGCGACTGCGTCAGCCAGCTCGTTTATCATCAGGTCCACCGCACGTATCGAATCATCATTGGCCGGTATCGCCACATCCACAGTATCAGGGTCCGAATCGGTATCGATTATCCCTATCCTGGCAATGCCCAGCTTGGCGGCCTCTCGAAGCGCAAGATATTCCTTCCTGACGTCCACGACCACAACTGCACCGGGTAATTGCGACATCCTCCGAATACCTTCCAGGTTGCCCTTTATCTTGCGCATCTGCCGTTTCAGCCGCGACGCCTGTTTCTTGCTCTCGTTCTCCAGTGCCCCGCTTTCGGCCATCGCTTCAAGCTGCTCGAGCCTTTGCAGCCGCGAACGAATTGTCCTGAAGTTCGTAAGCGTACCGCCCAGCCAGCGCTGTGACACATAATGCATCCCGCACTTCTTCGCCGCCGCCTCCACTGTCTTCTGCGCCTGACGCTTGGTACCGACAAATACCACGTCCTTGCCGGATGCCACCACCTTCATAAGAAGCTGCCGGGCTATCAAAAGCCCTGCTAATGTTTTCCTCACGTCTATAATGTGTATCTTACCGCGTTTGGTGTAAATAAAAGGGGCCATTTTGGGATTCCACCGACTGACACCATGACCAAAATGCACCCCGGCACTGATTAACTCACGAGCCAGCGTTTTAGCCACAAAAACCTCCACATTTTCTGCAAAAAAATAACCGCCGTCTGCTACACGCAGACCAGCCAAAGAAAAAAAATAATGCAAACACCGAGCTATGTCAAGATTTTTTGCTAAATATAGTTATATTTGGAGTTTGCAGTTGAATCTGCCCGGTCCGGCACCGGCTGGATAAACGCTGGTCGCAGACCGCGCACACACCGCACAGGGTCAAATGTTCTCATCACGCCCTGGTTCGCCGCTTCAATACCACACGGTAATGATAAGATTGGGCTCGGTTTTTTTTGCCTGGATTTCGCCCACGGTCGTATTGGTGCTTTTGATCTTAATCTCCGGATTCTTCGCCAGCCATTCGCCTATCTGCTCACTGAGAAAATCAACGGCACCTGCGTGCAGCTTTGTAAAGAAAATTCTTACGCTCGTAATCCTGTCGCCGCTGGGCGCCGCCGTTACCGGCTTTTTTACAGCCGCCCTGGCCGGTGTCGCCGCCGCCGGCCATGTCTCGCTGCTGCCGCCCATATTCAAAGGCGAGTGAGAAATACCCGTATCCGCGCCCGGGTCAAAGGAAATCGGTTCGCTGCGCTTTTCCTGGTTTGAGTTTATAGGCTCTTCCATAAATGGTCCTCCACTCCAATATGACAAAATTTGTCCATACCAGTATTAAAACCGTTATCGGCCGCTGCCCCCAAAAGCGTCACAGTCCTTTTGGCTACAGCTCTATTGATGTGCAAACACCTGAAATGACCGGTATCACCGCAAAAAACCGCTTTCTGACCAATTCTGTACATTGCCCGTATTATACAGACTGGCTCGATTATTCGCAAAGATTAACTACCACGTTACCGGTTTTGATAGGTTTGTTGCTGACGGGTCTTTCAAGATTGTCGACTTTTCTTTTGGCTGTCTTTTCCGCGCCGGGGCCTTCGGGCAGCCAGTCCCAC
>Ga0307379_10013810_pt1 | contig 10452 bp, 5 predicted proteins | sample UN2MG_FD_202237 | JGI IMG/M metagenome (GOLD analysis project Ga0307379, IMG submission 202237) | Soil microbial communities from Risofladan, Vaasa, Finland - UN-2 | ecosystem: Environmental > Terrestrial > Soil > Coastal area > Acid sulfate soil | place: Finland: Risofladan, Vaasa | collected... | reverse complement strand
CACCAAAAACCTAGGATATCGGGACGTGTCACCATAACCTACGGAAATCCGTAGCACGGTTTTGAGGCCCCGGGAAAAAAACGCGTGCTACGCGTATCATCGTGGTTACGGAAATCCGTAGGTTACGTAAAAAGCAAAACCTACGCTTTTTGTACGCGGTAAACGCGAAAAACGACCGAGGGGACTACGGCAATCCGTAGGTTCTGACCAAATGTGAGGTTCACGCAACACAAAGGTAACATTTACGCTTTTTAACCTAACATGTTAGGTAAATCGACAAAAAGCTAACATTGACCTAACATTTACGTTTTTTAACCTAACATGTTGGGTTTTGTGCGAAAAAGGTAACATTGTGCGGGCGTGGATGTCTTGTCAAAATAACACACAGGTTAACAAAAAGAAGAGATGTTGTCGACAGCGCACGATAGCGCGCGTAAATGTGCACTGGGTGTGTGAAAATAAAATGCTCATACGTGCGGCGTGTGAGTACTTTGAAACAAATGACAAATAACGAATACACCCCATTTACACACACACGTGCGCGCACGAAAACGAGTATATCATGTGAAAACGAACACACATAAGCACGAGCACGAAACAACCGAACGGATACTCAAACACACAGACAATGTCATCTTTGGAAAGCGTGGCGGGCACACCGACGCGCAAGGCACCCAACCCGAACCCGAACCCGTCAAGTCCCTTGGTATCGAAGTCCATTGGCTCGAACTCAACTTCACGCCCGTGGTTGACGCCTGAACAAATTTTCGCGTCGAAAGGACAAACGTCGCCACAACAAGTGAAACCATACTGACGATGGTTGGTGTAAAACAACAAATTGCACGCGTGTATACACACACACACACACACACACACAGACAACGATGCGATATACATTCATAATTGAACACGGACAACGGGAAGACGAAACGCGTGAAAATATGTACGTGTATTTTGATCGGCTTATGGAACGCTATTGCCCGCATGTAGTAGGACGAAGGCGCCACATAGTGTGGATACGACGAACCGTGCGTGTTCTGGACGAGTACACAATCGAATGTTCGGTAGATCCGGATCTATAAACAACAAAAGTGTGTTATTTGATAGACACGCGCGCGAAACATGGCGTATGTAGATACGTTTCGTGTGGCGGTGCGGCGACAGGCGGCAGTCATGGCCATGTATCGGCCCGGTGACGACGAATATTCGGTGGAGGACGCCGACCACCGACGCAATGAGCGTTTGGCGGTAATTTGGCCAATGGCTCACGCGGAAATAGACAACGACAAGGTGTTGGGCGAGTTAATTTTCCATTTCATCGTGGATGGACCGGAAGGCACGCGCCGACAGCAACACACTAGACGCGACGTGCTTACGGGCGGTGTGTTTTTGTGTGGAGGGCGTGATTTGAAACAATCGACCTTCGAACATGAGTTGCGGGGGCGCGATATCAACGTGGCGGTAGCGCACATAACCATAGCATCGACGAAATCGTTGCCGCTGTTACTGTACGCGGCTTTATTAGACTGGAAAATAGACGATTTGTTGGAATATGCGACGGGAAACGTGTCGTCGAATGCCATTGAGCGAATACAAAAGGGACTGTCGCGCCCGACGCCCGTAGCAATGTATTCGTTCAACACAAAATGGGCGTGTGTGTTGCAGTACATTTGCGTGGCGCCACGATGGCGAGGAATGGGCTTGGGGCGACGATTGTATGCGCACTACGAACGTCATGTAGAACAGCGCCCGTACGTGTGTCAAGATATTTACTTGGCAGCAGTGCCGGATGCAATGGACTTTTACACGCGAATCGGGTTTCGTGTGACAGATACGAGTGACGAACGAACGTACCAAGTGCAAAAAGAAGACGATGTCTCGAAACTGCTCATGATACGTACACGAGATGGCCGCAAACTGGAAATCAAAGTGTACGCCGAAACGACCTTGATGGTGCGTGAAACGAATGATCCAGATACGGCGGACGAAATGTCAGACGACAACGACGACGACAATCGACGTGTAGTGTCGTACGCCGAGCCAATTGACGTGGATTCATATTAAATTACTGAACAAAAAAACACGACTGATTGCGTAGTTAACATGAAATCGGGGCGCCTATTTGAGTTTAGAAGACGTGGATGTAGGCGCCGCCGACGCACACGGAGAAGCACAGCCAAAAAACGGGCGCGGCGACGACATGGGTGCAAGCGAGAGAGGTTGAGAGTGCGGTGGCGGCGGCGATTGGGTGTCAAAGGACGCGAATCGATCGACGCACGTGTCGAGGAGCGACGTGAACAAGGCATGAACACCGACGCCAGTGCACGCCGACACGGGCGACGAACACATGGTGACGTGTGTTGACTCGAGACCACAATGATCGACGGCAGACGCGGTAGCCACGTTTAAGGCACTCGGAGACTCCGAAATAGACGACGTGAGAAGGTCGGCCTTGTTGCCGACAATGATTATGGGACTGGCCGAGTCGGGGCATTGGGTGGCAAGTTCACGAAGCCACGATTTAATTTGATCGAGGGCGGGCGAGCGCGCTTCGGACGCGTCGTAAACGATGACGAACGCGTGAGCGCCCGAATAGAATTGACGTGACAACGAACGAAAGCGTTCTTGACCGGCCGTGTCCCAAAAGACGGCGCGAACGAGGCGCCGATTCTGACGACCGAACATGTCGGTGCGCACAAGCGTGTCGAGGGCAATGGTAGGCAACGACGAGCCGGCGTCGAACGTATTGTGAATAAAACGCTGGATGAGTGCGCTTTTGCCGACACCAACGTCGCCGAGAATGACTATTTTGATGGAACAATCAGCGTCAGGACGAAACGACGACGTCGACATGTCGTTTTATGTAGTCGGAAACGAAAACGGTTAAACACACTACGCGACACAGACGTTCGTGACGCACACGAAAGAACAGTGTTCGCGATTACAATATTTCAGAGCCGATCCGTCGAATATTCCATCAATATTCATCAAACACCAATGACGATGATGTAGTTAAGCGGCATCACACATGCATGAAGTGGAATCAACTGCTGTGGACTGATATATTCGTTGTGTTTTTTACGCTATCGACGGTAAAATATACGTACACGTGAGAACATGGACTGGTGAACGGAAAAAAACGTCACGGTATAAAAGAAGCAACGGAACGTGTAATTGCATTACCATATAACGGCGAGTACACCCACACGCACACACACACGTACAAAATGACCACCGTAAAGATCGATATGACGACATTGACGGCGCGTATGCAATGTTTGACGACGGAATCCGCGCGTCAACGAGTAGTACAACGAAGTGTGTTGCCTAATTGCTATACGACAGACACACGTAACGGAGCACTGAGGGGGGCGCTCAAGAACGGAAACTCGGGCGCTGTGCGTTATTTCGCGGAAGAAACGGCAGTAGATAATGACGTATCGACTAAGGAGCAACGTCGGAGACATGATATTGGCGGGAACCGCGACAAACGCCAACGGACACGCGTCATGTTCAACAATACGGGCGTACGTCAAGAAGCCATTGACACGAAACCGCGTCCACCGGCACTGGTAAGAGCGCTTTTGCTGCTTGATACCATCGAACCGATCGTCGAAATGAACGGCGGTGACATGTCGAACGGCGCGGACATTGAACGCGCGTTGCGTACGATGAGCGACGCGAACCCCGACGCGGCCTATTTCCTCGGCGATTTTAACGCCACCGAAGCACTGTACATCCTCGTCTCCGGTGATGTGCGGTTGGAAACGGCCGAACACGTATTGTTGACGCTGATTCGTCATCGACACTTGACGGTGCATGATCGGTATGGTGGTGTGCGGCTATTGCCTGCGGCGGCGGCGATTGGTAGTGTGCCCGTCGTGCGCTATCTCATTGAGGAAGCGGGTGCCGACGTGCATGTCTACGACGACGGTGCGCTGCGAGAGGCGGCCCAACACGGCAAACTGGACGTGGTGCGCTATCTCATTGAGGAAGCGGGTGCCGACGTGCATGTCTACGACGACGGTGCGCTGCGATGGGCGGCCCAAGAAGGCAAACTGGACGTGGTGCGCTATCTTATTGAGCAAGCAGACGCCTACGTGCATGCCGACACCGACGGTGCACTGCGAACGGCGGTCTGGCACGGCGAACTGGACGTGGTGCGCTATCTCATCGAGGAGGCGGATGCCGATGTGCATGCCTACGAAGACGAAACGCTGCGATGGGCGGCTCGGACCGGCAAACTGGACGTGGTGCGCTATCTCATCGAGCAGGCGGACGCTGACGTGCATGCCGGCGACGACGGTGCGCTGCGATGGGCGGCCTGGAACGGCTACCTGGACGTGGTGCGCTATCTCATTGAGGAAGCGAGAGCCAATGTGCATGCCCGTGGCGACTATGCGCTGCGATCGGCGGTGAACGGGGGCAAATGGGACGTGGCGCGCTATCTTGTCGAGGAGGCGGGCGCTGACGCTGGTCGATTGACCGACGAGCAACGACGCTGGGCAGGACTGCCGAATCCGAACGACAAACGCCAACGTACACTACTAAGACGTGCATATGTGTAGAAATAAACACCATTTGACACACAAAAAAAAAATAATTGTAAAAAGCAAACGACGAATGACGAAAACATAATCGTTTTTACTGAGGAACGCAGTGATAGATACGCGCTTCCACACTCGCCAAGACAGCAGCAGCACGTGTATTCAAGTCGTCGAGAGATCGTTCGGCGGCGCCAATTGACGCATCAATTGATGCAATTGAACGGCTGGCCGCGACTACGTGCGGCGTTCCCGGATGACGAAAATCACGCGACGCCAGCATCGGATCAATGTGGTGAATGATCGTGCGCGGGCGTTTGTGACCAATGTCGGCATGCACGGGAGCCGCCGGATCGGCGTCTTGTACGATTGCACGCGGACGTTTGTGACCGATCTTCACGCGATCGGTGCTCGTCCCCACTGACGCCTCATTGGCGGCGGCGTCTTGAACGATCGGGCGCGGACGTTTGTGACCAAGGTGTGGGTGCGCGTGATCGGCATTCGCCAACGCCTCATCGGCGGCGGCGGCGGCAGCGTCTTGAACGATCGGGCGCGGGCGTTTGTGACCGATGTACGGGTGTTGCGCGTGAACGGGCTGCGGCGCATCGACTTCTTGAATGGCAGCGACTGCCATGTGCGTCAAAAGATCGTCTTCACGACGGTCGTCGGCGAGGCGCGGGCGTTTGCACATCGACGACGACGAAATAATTTCAACATCATCCGAATCCGAGTCGGCCGCCGCCGCCGCCGACGACGGGTCCACGGACAATTGTAACAAGACCGTGTCGTCGTCGTCGAGCGTCAATTCGACAGTGCCTGAACGAACGACGGGCAACAATACGAGTGGCAACGCGTCTGCATTGTCGAACGGAATGCCGCCGTGACGACGACACGCCATTTGCTCGAGAGCATTGCGCACGGGTAGCGTGTCGGCGCCCGCGTGACGGGCCGTCATCAACAAGTCCTTGTCAGCGGACACGAGCACCACATCGAACGATTCGATGAACGTACGGCCGCCAACAACAATCGAAAAACGAACATCGACACCCACGCGTTCGTGGTGCGGACGACGAAACGCGGCGGCAATGGCGTCGCGCAAACGAGCGTTCAAGAGCGATTCGACGGCAGTCAGCTCGGACGACGTCGAATTGTGGGCGGCGGCAGCGCGTGTGCGACGACGAGGGACAGTGAGGGCACGACGATGTGGTTGAACGGGAGGCGGCGGCGGCGGCGGGGCACGATGACGGCGGTCGGCGCGTTTCTTGACAACGGCCAATTCGTTGGCCAACGACGCTTTGGCGTCTTCGATGACGGGCAATTCGAACGGGGGTGGCGATAGAGCGCGCGGAACATGTTGATGCAAGTGCGACGGGTCCATGCTCGGGGGAGCGACGTCGTCTTCGTCATCCTCGTCCGATTCGGGTAAATCGTGAGCGTGTGCGCGCACAACGTCGGTGCGTGGCGGTAAATCGAACACATTGAACAGTTTGAAGTCCTTTGTAATCATGGTCGAAACGTCGGACGACGGTAGATGCGCAACGTCATCGGCAAAAAAAACCGCAGCATGCTCGAACAGCGACGCCCGTTCGCCCGAACGGCCGAGCATGGGCACACCGACGACATCGTCGTCATCGCCAAACAATGATTTGCGCGCTGGTGCGTCAACTACGACGGCAGATTTTGATTGTGTTTCGAGATTGCGTACACGTTCGAGTAACGCATGGCGTTCTTCTTGAATGTAGTGGATAACGTTGGCGAAGGATGGCGACGTCGGCGCCGATGCTTGGTGCACGTGACTTTGACTTTGATGAAGCATGCTGAAACGAGTTAAACGAAAAAACACACAAATATGGGAGTGTATGAGTGAATAGGTAACGTACGTAACGAATTAGGCACGCAAAGAGAAACTTGTAGGTGTTAAATTATGAGGTAGTAGTGATGAGGCTACTTTTGGTTGTTCGGGCGAAAGGGCGAGTCGGGGACAAAATAAAAAGTGGACAGCAGCACGTGCTCGACGACTACGAACGTTGTCGAAAAACCATTTTATGGTGACGATGACGACAACGGACACCGACGACGAATACGCGGGCGTGTTTACGATGGATGACGAACACGAGTGGCGAACGGCTGTACGTACCGACGAAACGGGAGCGTGGACTGCGGTGGCGTCGGTAGCGGCACCACCACCGTCACCGCGTGCACAATCGACGAACGGTGACGCGTATAGGTCGCGCGCGCAGTCGAAATCGCGATATTTTATGGCCCGACGAATAATTAACGAGCACACGGGTTCGATTACGATTGAGTTCCCCGACGGTATCGAGTGGGCGAGTATCAGTGCCCCGTCGTAAACTATTATTCATAACTTGGCGCAAAGTCAACAAATGCACGTGCAACAGACTTAACACGCGGCACCGAGCGTGGTGGGATGGCGGCGGCGGTCAATGTGTTTTCGGGGAGACAATCAAATGTAGGCGATGTAGGCGAATAGGCGGGCGACGAATCGTGCATAGTGGGTGAATAAGCGGGTGATGTAGGAGAATACGCAGGCATAGCGGGTGATGTGGGCGAATAGGCGGGCGACGAATCGTGCATAGTGGGTGAATATGCGGGTGACGTAGGAGAATATGCAGGCATAGCGTCCGCAAACACCGACGACGACACAGAAGCGACGACATCAGGGTTGGCATCGTGTCTAACAACAATGGGAGAAAACGCAGGGACAGACGATGGTGATGACGCAGACCATTCAACACCGAAACGGGCCGGAACATACGTGCCACGAACCACTGACGAATGAGGATCGTCAATGAGACCACGAAACGACGGGTGTTCTTGTGACGGGGACTCGGCGGCTGTCACGAATGGCGGTGGCAAAGGATCGTGGAAGTCGACAGCATGCATCGGCGTGCGTGGAGGCACGGTCAAAAACACGTCACCCTTGAGCGCACGAGCGTTAGGCAAGGCGCGTGACGAAAAACGCAAGGCGTCCGATTGCAGCGTTTGTAACCGGCGGGCACGATTGCGCGTGGCAACCAAATGCTGGAGTTCGGTCAAGTCAGGCACATCAATGGCCGTGGCGAGCGCCGCAACGTCAAGACGACAATCGAATGCGCCGGTGCCCACGGAAGACATGGTTTGTCCGAGTGCAATGGATGCACTGGGCGATTGAACGGGCGTCGATTTGCAGTTGACGGCGGCCTGAACGAGAACCTGCGCCTGCGTTTCGAACGTTGAGTGAATAAACACGTCGTCATTGAGCAGCGGCATACCGTGGCGATTGAAGGCGGCCCATTGTCCTGTGCGCATCATGACGTCGCCCGCCAACGCAAAGTGTGATCGGTCCAAATAGCCGCCATTGCGTGTAATGACGTCCTCGAATTCAATGACAATTGCACGCACGGCCGCTTCGGCACCGAGTGCGTGGAGAATGCCGGCGACATTGTTGGTGGTGGTGCACTGGGTGTCGACGCCACACGTCGTCAGAGTTTGGACAAAATCCCGCGACGTCGTGGTCAACACGAACGTTTCTTGGTCTTCAAGCGATCGATCGGATGCGCGAATGGCACGCCCATACACCGTGGTAACGCGAACGGGCGCCATCGACGCCGACGCGGACGGCGTCACGACGATTCGGCCAAGCTCGGTCGCAAACTCGGTCAACAATAGCGATTCGTCGATGATAGGTGGCGGGGACGGGGCTACACTCGAAGAGGACGGCGCAGCGGCGTCAGAAACAGTCGTATTGTCGGCATTCGACGCGTTTTGACGGCGGCGTGATTTTTCGGCGTTGGCGAGGCGATAAGCGCGTTCACGACACAAGCGCACACGCACGCGCAACAATAGCGATTCGTCGTCAGGTGCCGCTTCATACCACACAATGAAACGGCGTTGCGCAAACCGTTTGAAATCGCGGTTCGTGAGAGCACTAGCAATGATGGTTTCGGGAGGAATGCATGCACCCGTAGCGAACGCGGCGTCCACGACGATGGTGAGAACGTGGGTGCCGATGCACGACGAATCAACGTCGTCGGCAAACGGACATGCGGCGCGTTTTGATGCAATGCACGGGCTATCGAACGGATCGGCAACCGTGTCCATGTCCATGTCCGAGTCGTCGTCGTCGTCGGTGGCTGCGACGATTTGTTTTTTTTTTTTGACGGAAGATGTGCGTCGTGAAGATTGTTTGTCTGTAGCAACAACAGGCAGCGGGCGTTTGGATCCAGCGGCTGGCGCAAATACGTGCACCGGTGGCCACCGGCGAATGCGCGAACGCGCGTCGGCGTCGGAAGTGCGGCGAACCGCGAGTTCGAGAGACAGCCATTCAAAGTGCGCGTCAACGTGTGAACGCAACCACGGATCGGCGTCGATGTTCAAAACGTGCCAGCGATTGGCGCGGCGGTCAAACACAATCGGCTGACGAGCCACGAGGGCACGTGACTGGACTATGGACTGGCGACGGATAATGGTTTCGAAGGCAACGGCCGACAAGCGAATGCGTAATGGTGTACTCGTTGTGACAAGTGCGCGGGCAGCGGCGACACGCGATTGTTCGTCAACCCGCGTGGCGGGCGCTTCGATGGAGCGAGCATACGACGGATGCACGTACACACACACGAGAGGCCCTTTCATCATGGCGGCGGCCACCGAGGACAAGATTTCCAGGAGACGGGGAACGCCGCTAATGGAGCCCTTTTCCGAGCCGGCAGAATGAAATGTGTTCAGTGTAAGTTGTTGGGTGTTTTCGCCGACACTTTGGGCAGCCATCATACCGACGCCGGTGCCAGCGTCGAGCAATGCGCGCGTGTAGCCCTCGTGCAATCGCCGCAACAATTCGTCAATGGCGGCGACGGAAAAGCCAACGGTCAGTAGTAACCGTTTCGATGCCAATTGGACGCGTAATTCGGCTTCATGGGGTTCGCCAAACAAACAGTGTTCGGCGCGCAAGCGATCAATGAACGCGTTCAAACGACGTACAACAATGACAACGTCCTGTGAGCGCGCGAGTGACGGAGGTGCCGGGCGATGAATACACGTGACGGCACCCCTCGCGAGCGCCCGCGTCACGATATAGCGACGAGAAGCGACCGAAACACCGTTCGTGTGACGCATTATGGTGCATATGGGCGCGAATGCGGGCACGGCCGCCACGGCATCGATGATTTCGTCAATGGAAACGGGCGTGTACGTTTGGACTTTGGTCATGGACGCGTCACGGGCATACATCATTTGAGTGGCGTCAAGTGCACGGTCGAGTTGCGTGCGTTCGTCGTCAATGGCAGTTAGTAAATCGCGGCGCCGAATGCGTGTACTCGACCACACACACGCGTGGTAAACGTCGGCGCGCGGACGACCGACGGCATCAAATGTGTCACGACGACGATCGTCGGTGCGTGAGGGATATTCGCTACGTGTGTGTATGATCATCTTTTCGCACGTGCGAATGGAGCCGTCATACGCGACAACAACATCTTCGAGCGCTTTGGCGAGACGGCGAGACCCGTAGCCCGTTTCTCTGGTTTTGACGGCCGTGTCGATGAGGCCTTCGCGCCCACCCATCATGTGAAAAAAGAACTCGTCGGGATCAATGCCGTCAATGAACGAATTGGCGACGAATCCGCCCGAACGAGCACCCGGATACGCGCGCCAATAATCGTGCGACAATTTCGCGACCGTCTGATGACAGCCGCGTTCGTAGTGCGACAATGCGCGGCGCCGGCCCGCGAACGTGAGTCCTCGCGTGGAAATACAGCGACGGGATACGCCGTTACCGCCACTACTAGAATCGACGATGGGGCGTACGTCATCGTCGGGCAACGGCAGCGCGTAGTCTGTGTCGACGACACGCCACGAGCCACGCATTTGTTGGCCTAAACATGCGGCAATTTGCATCTGATTCAGTTGCGTG
>Ga0307379_10013808_pt1 | contig 10453 bp, 8 predicted proteins | sample UN2MG_FD_202237 | JGI IMG/M metagenome (GOLD analysis project Ga0307379, IMG submission 202237) | Soil microbial communities from Risofladan, Vaasa, Finland - UN-2 | ecosystem: Environmental > Terrestrial > Soil > Coastal area > Acid sulfate soil | place: Finland: Risofladan, Vaasa | collected... | reverse complement strand
GCCCGGATGATCGACTCCTCGTGCTCCACGACCACCACGGTGTTGCCGCGGTCGCGAAGCCGGGCAACGGCCTCGATCAGGCGGTGGACGTCGCGGGGGTGCAGGCCGACGGAGGGCTCGTCGAGCACGTAGAGCATGTTGACCAGGCTGGAGCCCAGCGCGGAGGTGAGCACCACGCGGCGTATCTCCCCGCCGCTCAACGTCCGCACCGTGCGATCCAGGGTCAGATAGCCGAGCCCCACCGCCTCGAGATAACCGAGCCTCGCCCGCACCTGGTCGAGCATCATCCGCCCGACGCGACGCTCCCACTGGGTCATCTCCAGGCAGCGGAAGAACTCGGCGGCCTCCCGGATCTGCATGCGGGAGACCTCGGCGATGTTCCGGCCGCCGACCCGGGTGGCGAGTGCCTCGGGCCGAAGCCGCGCCCCGTTGCAGGCCGGGCACGGCCGATAGCTCCGCCAGCGGCTCAAAAACACCCGAATGTGCATCTTGTACTTGCGTCGCTCCAGCCAGGCGAAGAAACCTTTCAGGCCTCCGAAATCCCGCTCCGCAGCGCCCTCGGTGATCAGGTCGAGATGCTCCGGGCGGAGCTGGGCGAAGGGCACGTCGACGGGCAGGCCGTAGTCGTCGGCCAGATCGAGCAGCTCTTCCAGTTCGTGGGCGTAGGCCGGGCTGTTCCATGGGGCGATCGCGCCGTCGCGAAGCGTCTTGCGCGGGTCGGGCACGATCAGGTCCATGTCGATGGCGATGATGTTCCCAAACCCTTCACACTCCGGACACGCCCCCAGCGGGCTGTTGAAGCTGTAGAGCCGCGGCTCGGGCGTGGGAAAATCCCGCTGGCAGTCGAGGCACGAGAACTGCGTGCTGAAACCCATGCGCCGCCACGGACGGCCCTCGATCGGGTGGATGACGCCGCGACGGCCCGCCTCGGAGACCGCCGACTCGCCGTCCTCAATCAGCACGTAGCACTGGCCTTCGCCCTTGGTGAACGCGGTCTCCAGCGAATCCCGGACCCGCCCGACGGCGGCGCTTCCGGCCGCAAGCCGATCGACCACCACGTACCACGCCGCGTCGGCCGCTGGCTCCGCGAGCGAAGCGAGGTCGATCTGTAGCGACGTCAAGTTCACGACGCGGCCGTCGACGACCACGCGGACGAATCCCTGTTCGACCAGCCCGGCGGCCAAGTGGGTCGGGTTTGCCTCGCCCGACGCCGACATGGCGAAGGCGATCAGGTAACGCGTGCCCTCGGGCAGCGACCCGAGCACGTCGGCGGCACTCTGGGGCGAATCGCGACGGACTTCGTGGCCGCACTGGGGACAAACCACGTGGCCGATCTTGGCGTACAAGAGTCGCAAGTAGTCGGCCGTCTCGGTGGCCGTCCCCACCGTCGAGCGGTTTGAACGGCTGGCGTTTCTCCCCGTGACGGCGATGGCCGGAGGGATCCCGTCGATCCGCTCGGCGTCGGGCTTCTCCAGGCGTTGGAGGAACTGCCGCGTGTAAGCGGAGAAACTCTCGATATAGCGGCGCTGCCCCTCCGCGTAGAGCGTGTCGAGCGCCAGGCTGCTCTTGCCGCTCCCGCTGATGCCGCACAGGACGATGAGGTTCCCGCGGGGGATGTCCAGGTCGATTGCCTGGAGGTTGTGGACCTCGACCCCGCGGAGCGAGATGTGGCGCGCCACCCCCATCGCTACTCCCAGCCGGCTATCGGACGGTCAGTCGAAACCCTCATCATACCGACTCGCTCGGGCCAAGGCCAGTGGCGTCCGATTCTGTGATCCTCGCTGAAGTGCCGTTGCCTGCTGGCGGCCTTGCAGCACAGGCATCTTGCCCGGGTAACGCATCATCGGGAGCCCTGCCACGCACACAGGCTGGAAGCCTGCGCTACCAGGCCGCCCGGAGAGATCGCCACGCCGAGTGCTCTTGCCCGCGCAGCGGCTGAGCGGTCTATTGGGGATCATGCAACTGCGCGGCCGGCGAGCAACCATCATGGGACTGGGCCACTTCGGTGGCGGAGTGTCTGCGGCGCGGTGGCTCGCGCGACAAGGGGCTGAGGTGACGGTCACCGATCGGGCGGACGAGCACGCGTTGGCCGACTCGCTGGCCGCGCTCTGCGACGAGCCGATCGCCCGGTTCCACCTCGGCGGGCATCGCGAGGCCGATTTTCGTCACACGGATCTCGTGGTGGTCAATCCCGCGGTCCGTCCCGGTAGCCGGTTCCTCGAAATCGCTCGGGACTCCGGAGCCTGCTTGACCTCCGAGATCGAGCTCTTCCTGGACGCGTGTCCCGCACGCATCGTCGGCGTGACCGGCTCCAACGGCAAGTCGACCACGGCCGCCATGACGGCGGCCATCCTGGAAGCGGACGGCCGCCGGACCTGGCTGGGCGGAAACATCGGCACCAGCCTGCTGGACCGGCTCGACCACATCGGACCGGACGACTGGGTCGTGCTGGAGCTGAGCAGCTTCCAGTTGTGGCACCTCAGCCAAGGCGTACGCATGCCGGAAGTGGCCGTCGTGACCAACTGCTCGCCCAATCATCTCGACTGGCACCAGAGCTACACTCACTACCGGGCAGCCAAGCAGCGGATTCTTACCGCTCAAGACGCCGAGGATTTGGCCGTGCTGAACACCTTGGACGCCGAGGTGGCCGCGTGGGGGCGTCTGGTTCGCGGCCGTCAGGCACCGCTCGTCGCGGCCGACGAGGTTCCTCCCGTCGCCGTGCCCGGCGAGCACAACCGCCGCAACGCCCTTTGTGCGGCCACGGCGGCGGCGGCCGTGGGGTGCGGTGCGGAAGCCGTGCTCGAGGGGCTGGCCGCGTTCTCCACGCTCCCGCAGCGTCTTCAGCCGATCGGCGAGATCGAGGGACGCCGGCTCTACAACGATTCGTCGTCCACCACGCCCGATTCGACGGTCGCCGGCCTCCGCGCGCTGGAGGGGCCCACGTGGCTGTTGGCCGGCGGGAGCGATAAGGGCATCGATTTCGGCGCGCTCGCCGCAGCGATCGCGGAGCGTGCCTGCGGGGCGGCGTTCTACGGAGCTGTCCGCAACGAGCTCCGTCGCCAAGTGGTCGCTCGTGCTCCGAGTCTTCCGTGCACGGCAGTCGAAACCATGCGCGACGCGCTATCGTGGTGTTGGCATCGCTCGCGCCCGGGCGATTCGATCGTGCTGTCGCCGGCATGTGCCAGCCACGATCAGTTCCAGAACTTCCGGCAGCGGGGCGAGAAGTTCGTTGAGTTGATCCGCACATGGACCGCGCCGTCGGATGGATGAGCGCGATGAGGGATCAGGGATAAGGGATCAAGGATGACGGATGAAGAGGCACTATCCCTCATCCCTCATCCCTTCTCATCGCTTATCCCGCATCCGGCACCTCGCTCAATTGTCCAATCGTCATCGGATCGTTGAAAAGCTATTGACAACCTCACGGGGGACTCGATAGACTACTCGTGGCGCATGCAGTGCTTGCGCTGCATGTGTTGCCGACCTCGAGGTGGACGGCTGTGGGGCTTCCTTGGCGGAAGCCGTCACGGCGCTGGGAGCCGTTAGCCTCGGGGTTTTTTTCTGCCCGGATCTGTTGTACGTTGCATCAAGACGGATTCTCACACCACGCACAAAGGTCCGAAGGTAACGACGCAAGTGGGGCTTGTCGCGCGAGCGCCGTGACGCCGCGGCCGAAGTCCGGCGAAAGGGATCTCGGCTCCCTTCCTTCTTCTCTTCGCAGCGGCTGCGCGAGATCGCGACGATTGACCAAGAAAGGATATCTGCGATGAAGGTCATCCATTACGAACAGATCGAACCGGCACCGGTCCAGACCGAAGGGGCCGTGGGGTGCCGCATTCGGTGTCTGGTGGGCGAGCCGGACGGGGCTCCCAGCTTCAGCATGCGCCAGTTCGAGGTGAGCCCCGGCGGATACACGCCCCCGCACTCGCACGGCCACGAGCACGAGGTGTTCGTGCTGGAGGGGGCCGGCGTGGTAATGGAAGGCGACGTGGAACACGCGCTGCGTCCCGGCACGGTGGTGTTCGTCCCGCCCAGAACACCGCACCAGTTCCGCAACACGGGCAGCGGGCCGCTGAAGTTCCTCTGTCTCATCCCGCACCCACTCCGCGGCATGGCCGGCCCCTGTGCCGCCGCCTGCGGTTGCGACTAGGAGGCTCTGTGCGCAAAGTGTTTCCTCCCAACGAGTTGCGACGATCTCTGCCCGGGGCCAGGGTAGTGGCCAGAGCGGGCCATCATCTCCTAAAATAGGTGATCAGTCACCCGGAGATCGTCGACGCCGCGAGCGCGTCGAGCCGAATCCGGATCGTCGACCCTCGTTGCCCTTCTGGACGGGAGCCCTGCCATGCCTTCCGACCCGGCCGCGGAAATCGCCAGGCTTTGCGAAGAGATCCGCCATCACGACCGGAAATACTACGTCGAGGCCGCGCCCGAGATCGGCGATGTCGACTACGACCGGCTCGTCGAGAGGCTCAAGAAGCTCGAGGCAGAGCACCCGGAGCTGGTCCAGCCCGACAGCCCCACGCAGCGCGTCGGCGACCAGCCGGTGGAAGGGCTCAAGCAGGTCGAGCACCGGGTGCCGATGCTGTCGATCGACAACACGTACAGCCTCGCCGAGCTGCGCAAGTACGAGGAGCGGACGGCCAAGCTCCTCGGCGCCGAGTCGGTCGAATGGGTCGTCGAGCTGAAGATCGACGGCGTGGCGGTTTCCCTCGTTTACGAGAACGGCGTGCTCGTGCGCGCCGTCACCCGGGGCAACGGCCGCGTGGGGGACGACATCACGCACAACGTCCGCACGGTGGGCGACGTGCCGCTGCGGCTTTCCGGCGCTGCGGTGCCGGCCGTGCTGGAAGTCCGCGGCGAGATCTACATGGCCAACTCCGACCTGGTGCGGTTGAACGAGGCCCAAGAGAAGAAGGGCGACCCGCCGTTCGCCAACACCCGAAACGTGACGGCGGGGAGCATCCGGCTGTTGGACCCGCGCGTCTGCGCCCAGCGCCGCCTGCGTTTCTTCGGGCACGGCGTCGGGCTGGCCGAGGGTCTCAAGGCCCAAACGCACATGGAGTTCCTCGACGAGCTTCGCGCCTACGGCTTGCCCGCCACGCCGCGCGTGGAGTGCTTCGACTCGTTTCCCGCCGCGGTCGACCACTGCGAGGCGCTCATCGAGCGGCTGCACGAGCTGGACTTCGAGATCGACGGGCTGGTCCTGAAGGTGAACCGGTTCGACCAGCGCGAGCGGCTGGGCGCCACGTCGAAGAGCCCTCGGTGGCTGATCGCCTACAAGTTCGAGAAGTACGAGGCCACCACGCGGCTCAACGCGATCCGCGTGCAGGTGGGCAAGACCGGCGCGGTCACGCCGGTGGCCGAGCTGGAGCCCGTCGAGCTGGCGGGCACGATCGTCAGCCGCGCCAGCCTGCACAACGCCGACGAGATCGAGCGCAAGGACGTTCGGCCGGGCGACGTCGTCGTGGTGGAGAAGGCGGGCAAGATCATCCCGCACATCGTTCGCGTGGAGAAGCACGAGCGCCAAGGGAAGCTTCGCAAATACGCCTTCCCCAAGCAGTGCCCGGAGTGCGCGACCGAGCTGGTCAAGGACGAAGGGGGCGTCTACATCCGCTGCCCCAACCTCGATTGCCCTGCCCAGGTCAAAGAGCGCATCCGCTACTACGCCAGCCGCAACGCGATGGACATCGAGGGCTTGGGCGACAAGCTCGTGGATCAACTGGTCGGCCAGGGACTAATCGTCGGTTACGGCGACGTTTACCGCCTGAAGCTCGAGGAGTTGATGGGCCTGGAGCGGATGGGCCGCAAGTCGTCCGAGAACCTGCTGGCCGGCATCGAGGCGAGCAAAGAGCGGGGACTGGCCCGGCTGTTGAACGCGCTGGCCATCCGCCACGTCGGCGCGCGCGTGGCGATGGTGCTTGCCGAGAGCTTCGGCTCGATGGATGCCCTGATGGAGGCGAGCGTGGACGAGCTGAGCGCGACGGGCGAGATCGGGCCGATCATCGCCGAGAGCGTTCACGGCTTTCTCCACAGCGAAGTGGGCCGAGGGACGATCGCCGACCTGCGAGCGCTGGGCGTCAAGATGGAGACGGCCCCTGCCGCCGACGGATCGCGCGTGCTGGAAGGGAAGACGCTGGTCGTCACCGGCACGCTCCAGCGATACGGCCGCGACGAGATCCAGGAGCTGATCGCCCGGCACGGCGGCCGGGCGGCTTCGAGCGTCTCGAAGAAGACCGACTACGTGGTGGCCGGCGAAAAGGCCGGCAGCAAGCTGGCCAAGGCCCGCGAGCTGGGCGTCCCGGTCCTTACCGAGGACGAGTTCGAGGCGCTTCTCGCGGGATGACCGCGGCCCAAGCGACCGGCGCGGCAGCCGCTTGCGGCTTCGCCCCGAAGCACGTCTTGTCGCGGGGGGACGCGAGCCGGGAAGACCCCCGCCTTTGCCGTGCGTCGCTCGAAAGGTAGAATTGACCAGCTATGAGCGACCAAGGCGATTTCGACGGAACAGTCCCAGCGCCCAACCCCTTCGGGTCGGACGAGGCGTACATCATCCCGACCGTGGTCGAGGAGCCTCGCCCGCAAGCGGGTTACCCTCCCCCCCGGCGTGGCCGACGAGTCCGCTTGCCTCTGCTTCTGTTCATCGCAACCTGCTTGAGCACGTTCATGGCCGGTGGGCATTTTGCGGTCGGGGTGGGTCGAGGGTTGTCCGATCTGCGGGTCTATTTCGATTTCCGCGACGGCCTGACCTACGGCCTGGCGATCATGACCATTCTGGTCTTCCACGAGATGGGCCACTTCCTGCAAGCGCGACGCTACGGGGTCCGCTCCAGCTTCCCGTTTTTCCTGCCGATGCCCATCTCGCCGCTGGGGACGCTGGGGGCCGTCATCGCCATGGAGCCGCGAATCGGCGACCGCAAGGCCCTCTTTGACATCGGCATCACGGGCCCTCTGGCAGGGCTCGTGCCGACGCTGGTCTGTTGCGTCGTCGGAGTCCAAATCGCCAACGCACCGGCTCCGGTCGGCACGTATACGACGCAGTTTGGCGACCCGCTGCTGTTGAAGCTGCTGTATCAGTGGCGATTCGGGCCGCTTCCGGCAGGGTGGGACGTGCCGATCAACCCGGTCCTCTGGGCCGGCTGGGTGGGCCTGCTGGTCACCTCGCTCAACCTGATCCCCATCGGCCAGCTCGATGGGGGCCACGTCCTCTACGCGATCATGCGCAAGCGGGCCCACCTTGTAGCCACCCTGCTCCTCCTCGGCGCCGCGGTGGCGGTCATCGGGTTCGGCTACGTCTGGTGGACGCTGATGCTCGTCCTGCTGGTGCTAATGGGCCCCAAGCACCCGCCCACGGCCGGAGACGACGTCCCCCTGGGCACGTGGCGCTACGTCCTGGGCTGGCTCATGCTGGCCTTCATCGTGATCGGCTTCACGCCGACGCCGTTCGTGCGGGTCTAGAAAAAACCCCTTCGCAGGTCGTGTCAATTCCGGGGCCCGGGCCGGGTCGGTATCCCTTGTCGTTCGACTTCTGCCTTGAGATGCGCCTTCTGGGCCTTATCGGCGGCACGGACGGCCGCCGTGTACGTCTTCTTGGAGAACGACTCGAAGCTGTCCCGGCGGATGAGCGGGAGGGCGGCGGCTGCGTACTCCTCCGGAGTCGCGGTCGCCGCGAGCGACGTGAGGTACGCCGCGATCATCTTCTTCTGGTCGCCCCGGATCATCCAGCCGCCATATTCGTCGGCAAAGACGATCTCCTCGCCGTTTTCCATGGCGTCGACCAGTTCGTACAGGATACGGAAACACGCCACGGCATGCACGTGGTCGCCCTGCTCGGAAAGGCGCGCGCTTTGGCCCAGCAGATCGCCGACACGCTCGAACCAGGCGTTGGTCTCCTCGGGAATGTGCATGAAGTTCTTCGAGTTGATGTCGAACGGTTCGTAATACCTTCCGGCCCGGGATTCGCTGCGGAACTTTTTCACGTCCGCCAGCAGCGATTCACCATCGACGGGCAGCGGCTTGCTCTTCTGGAGAGCCTTGCCGAACACGGCCCGCCGTTGCTCGGTGTTCATCTCCTGGTAGGCCGCTTCGAGGAACGTGAGCAACTTGTCGGGATCCTGCTCTCCGAGGAAGGCGAACACCTGCTTCTTGTTCATGGTCGCAGACTCCCTTTGTCCGATAGAGGCTCGCTCTTGTTGCAGTGGCGGATTACGCCGGCTGGGGCTGGGGCGTATTTGGCACGATGCGTATTTCTAGACGGCAGTTCAGAGCCGCGGCGATACGTTTGAGCATGGAGAGAGAATGCCCCTGGTAATCGGCGTCTTCAAGCTGCGAGATGACCGGCTGCTTGGTGCCGACCAGCTCGGCGAGTTCTTTCTGAGTGAGCCCGGCGCTTGTTCTGGCGTCATAGATGGCCTGAGCCACGAGGGCGTTCACGGTCTCTTGCTCGATCATCTCTCGCAGCTCGGCGTCATCCCGCACGATCGTGCGGTCGATGATTTCGAGAGCGCTAGACGTCTTGCGCGTCTTCCGGGATGGTGATCGTTGCCCGGAATTCTTCTGGGGCTTGCTCATAGCGCTGTTTCCTCTCGATGGCCCGCTCGATGTCGGCAGGCGGGACTCTCTTCTTCTTGGTGAGGCCGTGGGCCAGGATGGCGACGTCTTGGCCGTGGTAGAAGTACAGTATTCGGTAGTTGACGTTTCCTCGTCTGGCGCGAAGCTCGTAGATGCCGTCTCTGAGGTAATCCGCGTGGGGGCGTCGAAGCTCGTGGCCGAACGCTTCAAGGAGCCGAAGCCTGGCAATGCAGGCGGCAGCGGCCCGGCGATCCTCGGCGGCAAGTTCCTGAAGCCAGGCATAAACGGGGACCGTGCCGTCTTCGTCTCGGTAGAAGAAGACCTCGGTCTGAGGCATCCGTGGTTACCTCAGCGACATAGGAATATTATTATATCGGATCGCGTTTGTCAACACTTACGGGAAAAACGGCCGGGTCGCCCCGGGTGAGCAATCACGGGGCCACCCGGCCGCCTTGCTTCAGTTCCCCAGCGACTGGAGCGGCGCCGGGATGCGGCCGCCGAAGTGGACGAAGCGCTCGCTGGCGCCGCTGTTGCGGACTTCCATCACCGGCGTGGAGCCGAACAGGCCGCCGAAGTCGACGCGATCGCCGGCCTTCGCGCCGGGCACCGGGATGAGACGGACGGCGGTGGTCTTGTCGTTGACGACGCCGATGGCCATCTCGTCGGCGATCAGGGCGGCGATGGTTTCCGGGGGGGTGTCGCCGGGGATGGCGATCATGTCGAGCCCCACGGAGCAGACGGCGGTCATCGCTTCGAGCTTTTCGAGCACCAGGTGGCCGGCCCCAACCGCTTCAGCCAGGGCGGCGTCCTCGCTTACGGGTATGAACGCCCCACTGAGTCCGCCCACCGAGCTGGAGGCGAACAGGCCGCCTTTCTTGACCGCGTCGTTGAGCATGGCGATCGCGGCGGTGGATCCGGGGGCGCCGACGCGCTCGATCCCCAAGGTCTTGAGGATCTCGCCGATGCTGTCGCCCACGGTCGGCGTGGGGGCAAGGGAAAGGTCGACGATCCCGAAGGCCACCTTCAGCTCCCGGGCAACTTCGCGCCCGATCAGCTCACCCACCCGGGTGACGCGGAAGCAGGTGATCTTGATCTCCTCGGCCAGGTCGCCGAGGGTCAAGTCGCCGCCGATCGCCAGGCGCCGCTTCAGGGCGCTGTCGACCACGCCGGGCCCGGAGACGCCGATGTTGACGGTCGCCTCGGGCTCGCCGGCCCCCATGTAGGCCCCGGCCATGAAGGGGTTGTCTTCCGGGATGTTGGCGAAGATGACCAGCTTGGCGCAGCCGAAGCCTCGCCGGTCGGCGGTTGCCCGGGCCACGTCCAGAAGCACGTGCCCCATCCGGTGGATCGCGTCCATGTTGATGCCCGCCCTGCGCGAGGCGACGTTGACCGACGCGCACACCTTTTCGGTCTTCGAGAGCACGTCGGGCAGGGAACTCATCACCAGGGCGTCGGCGGGGGTGATCCCTTTATGCACTAGCGCCGTGAACCCGCCCACGAAGTCGACCTTGCACTCGGTGGCCGCGGCGTCGAGCGTGCGGGCCACTTGCACGGCCGCGGCGTGGCCGTGACCGGCCAGAATGGTCGAGATCGGGGAAATGGCCAGCCGCTTGTTGATCACCGGGATGCCGTACTTCGTTCCCACCCGATCGCACACCTCCACCAACCGGCTCGCCCGCGAGGTGATCTTGCTGTGCAGCTTGCGGCAGAGGTGGTCTACGCTGGGGGCGGCGCAGTCGTCGACGTTCAACGCCAGGGTCACCGCGCGCACGTCGAGGTGCTCGGCGTGCAGCATTTCGATCGTGGAGAGGATCTCGTCGGTGCGAAGCATGGTGATCTCATTCCCTTGGGCGTCATCCCTGCGGCGAGCGGGTCAATCGCAACTGGT
>Ga0307379_10013804_pt1 | contig 10455 bp, 10 predicted proteins | sample UN2MG_FD_202237 | JGI IMG/M metagenome (GOLD analysis project Ga0307379, IMG submission 202237) | Soil microbial communities from Risofladan, Vaasa, Finland - UN-2 | ecosystem: Environmental > Terrestrial > Soil > Coastal area > Acid sulfate soil | place: Finland: Risofladan, Vaasa | collected... | reverse complement strand
GAGAACGACCGGCGGATGCTCGACCTGATGGTCCGCCTGGACGCCGAAGCCATCGTGCCGGAGGCCCAGCAGCACCAGAACGCCTGCGGCAGCGGCGCCGTCGCCGCCATGCTTGCCGCGGCACGCCTGATGGGGGCGGCGCGCGGCGTCGTCGTCCAGTACACGACCAGTTACGACGTCATGCGCGAGAAGATGGGCCGCTCCGACACGGACGCCGTCGTCGGGTACGCCGGCGTGGTGTTCTGACGCGGCCGCGGCACGTGCCGGGCCGAGGACCCACTTTCGCATTCGTCATTAGGCATTCGTCACTGGGTGCATTCTCTTGACACCTTCGCGGCAGAGCCTTACCTTTGTGCCGCTCTGGCCGCTCTGAGGGTTCGGCCGGTCACGGGGGACCGCGCATGTCGTGGCCTAATCGCATTACCGTTCTCAGGCTGCTGCTCGTCACGCCGTTCATCCTGCTGCTGCTCCAGGCCAAGGAGCACTGGGGATACCGGTACGGGGCGCTGGCGCTGGTGGTGGCGATGGGCATCGCCGACGCGGCCGACGGCATCGTGGCCCGGCGGACGGGGGCGGTCACGAAGATCGGCTCGATTCTCGACCCGGTGGCCGACTACGCCCTCATGATCAGCGCGCTGGTCACGATGACCATTCCCGGCATCCTGTCGGACGACCCCGAGATTCGCCTGCCTTACTGGGTCAGCGTCACGCTGGTGTCGCGGGCCCTGTTCATGCTGGTGGGCATGGTCGTCGTGTTCCTGTTATCCGGGTTCTTCCAGGGCCTGCCCAGCGCCACGGGCAAGGCGGCCACGGTCATGCAGTTTGTGACGGTGGCGATGATGTGCGCCTCGCCCGACCTGGCGGCCCTGCCGGGCGGGGCCGCGTGGTACGTCCTTTACGGCGTCTGGGGCGTGACGGTGGCGCTGGGCGTGGTGTCGTGGCTGGGCTACATCCGGACGGGCTCGAAGTTGCTGGCAGCCGGCGGTCACGCGGAGTAACGGGGCCCGGGGGGCGGGAAAAACGGCGCTTTTTTGCGGGGTGTCGCGCAAGGCGCCGCCGAACACCTTCCGCCAAGGCCCGGCTGTAACCCACGTGTTGACAAGGGTTTAGGGCAATTCCGCCAGCGCGCCGTCCTCCCGCATTTGCCAATCCTCCCTCTATCCGTATGCTCTATCGCAGGCGGGTATCGCGGCAAAAGGAGAGTCCCCGCCCACGGGAACCAGGAGGTCCGATGCCCCAGCGAGCCAGGATTCTAGCCGTCGTCCCCGACGAGGCCCCCGCGCAGCATTTCGTCGGCCGACTCGAGGCCCTCGAGGCCAGTGTGCACACGGCCTCGGACTGCCTCGTGGCCATGGCCATCGTCAAGTCCGAGGATCTCGACCTGATCGTCCTCGCGGCGTGTCCGGGCCAGTTCGACCTGGCCGACACCGCCCGGATCCTCAAGAGCCTGCGGACCGACCGGTACGTCCCCGTCCTGGCCGTCATCGGCAAGGGGCTGGCGCCCGGGCGGCGCCAGGCGATTCTCGAGGCCGGCGTCGACGAACTCGTGTACGACAACGTCGACGACGAGACGCTCCAGTATCGCCTGCACGCCATCCTTCGCCTCAAGAGCGTTTACGACCAACTGCACGAGGTGCGGGGCGAACTCGACAAGACCCTCGCCCGCGAGACGGCCCTCCTGAAGCAACTCCGCGAGGACAACCGCGAACTGAAGGTCCGCAGCATCACCGACGGCCTGACGGCCCTCTACAACTACCGGTACCTCATGGAGTGGATGAAGACCGAGTTTAAGATCAGCCGCCGCTACGGGCACGAACTGTCGATGATCATCGTCGACCTCGACCACTTCAAGAACGCCAACGACCGGCACGGGCACCCCTTCGGCGACTACGTGCTGAAGGAAGTGGCGGTCATCCTGAAACGGTGCGCCCGCGAGTCGGACCTGGTGGCCCGCTACGCCGGCGACGAGTTCGCCCTGGTCTGCCCGCGCACCGGACACAAAGAGGTCCAGGCCCTGGCGAAACGTATCCTCGCCACCTGCCGCAAACACAAGTTCCTCGCCAAGGATGAGCGGGTCCCCATCGCCCTCAGCCTCGGCACCGCCACCTATCCCGAGGACCCGGAAATCGTCTCGCCGGAACTGCTCGTCTTCCTGGCCGACCAGGCCCTCTATCACAGCAAACGCCAGGGACGCGACAGCGCCACGTCGTGGCACGAAATCGACCCCGAAACCCGCGTGGCCATCCGACGGGAACTGCGCGGACCCGACAACCCCCTCCTGACGGACGACGCCAGGAGTCGTCTGGAACTTGCCGTAGCGGCTCGCCTGGTTGGCACGGTCGCGGAGCCGACCTCCCTCCGCCTCAACCACGCCCAGCCTCCGTCCGAGCCGTAATGACACGCGAGGATGGCCTGCCGGTCACTCCAACTCCCGGACCGGCTGGCCATCCTCCAGGAGCCGCTCCAGCGGACACCCCGCGCACTGGGGCGCCCGTTTTTTGCAGTGCCCCTTGCCCACCGCCACCATCAGCGCGTGGTACTCCTTCAGCAGGGCCACGTCGTCGGGCAACGACCCCTGCATGAGCGACTGAAGGTCGTCGTACCCGGCGTCCAGGTCGATCATACCGTGCCGGTACAGGATGCGGGCCGTGTAGGCGTCGACGACGAACACGGGCCTGTCGGCCGCGTAGAGGACCATCGAATCGGCCGTCTCGGGTCCGATGCCCGTCACGCCCAGGACGGTCTCGCGGAGGCTTGCCGTCGGCAGCGCGAACAGGGCCTCCAGGTCGCCGCCGAACCGCTGGGCCAGCAGGTGGATGAAGTTCTTCAGGCGCCTGGCCTTGATGCGAAAGTACCCGGCGGGCCGGATGACCTCGCCCAGCCGGTCGGGGTCGACGGCCTCCAGGGCCGCCGCCTCCAGCAGGCCCTCGCGCTTGAGGTTGGCGATGGCCCGCTCGACGTTCTTCCAGTTGGTGTTCTGCGTCAGGATGGCGCCGACGACGACCTCGAAGGGCGTCTCGGCCGGCCACCAGCCCTGCGGTCCGAGCGCCTCGAACATGGCCTCGTAGAACGCCCGGATCTTCTCGTGGGTGGTCATCATCGGGTCCTCGGGTTCGCCCACCGCGCACTCGCCGTTGTGGCGTGGTAGTATCAGTGGTTCGCGACCGCCGTGCAATGCGAAATCCGGAACCCACAATCGGCGATTGATTTTCCCGCCCGCCCTGTTACATTCCCGCCATGCCACGACGCCGACGCACTCCGAGACCCAGGCTGATCCCCGACGAGGCCCCCGGCCGGCTGTTTCTGGACCCCGGTGCGCGGCGTCCGCTGCCGAGCCTGGTGTTTCTGTCGCCGCTGCTGGCGTTCTACGCCTTCGGCCTCATCTGGGTCCGGCCCGACCTGGCCGCCCGGGCCGACCTGCTCGTGCGGCAGGCGGTCGAGCCGCTCGGTCTGACGGGCATTCTGGCGCCCACGTGGCTGGTCGTGCTCGTGCTCGTGGCGTGGCACCTGCTGCGGCGCGACCCGATGCGCGTCCCGCTGGGCCTGCTCGGCCGCATGACCGTCGAGACGCTCGTCCTGGCCGTGCCGTTGTTCGCCATCCTGGGCGTTGCGTACGTCGTTTTTCACGTCGCGCTGTCGCTGGCCATGCCGGGGTCCCGCGCGGCGTCCACGGGCTGGCTGGCGGTGGCGATGACGAGTATCGGCGCGGGCATCTACGAGGAACTCCTCTTCCGCCTGCTGATGGTGGGCGGCACGCTATGGCTGGCGCGGAAGGTCTTCCGGTGGGACTCCGCGGGGCTGGTGGTCGCCGTGGTCCTGATTTCGGCGGGCATCTTTGCCGGCGCCCACACGCTGGACGACCCGACGCGGTTCGCGTGGGACTCGTTCCTGTTCCGGACGGCGGCCGGCACGTACCTGGGCTACGTGTTCGCCCGGCGTGGGTTCGGTATCGCGGCCGGCGTCCACATGGTCTTCGACCTGGCCGTCAAACTGGCCATCGTCTCGCGCCACGTCGCCGCGCCGTAAGCGCCGCCCGGGCTGCGCAACGCCAGGTGCCGCACGACCGGCCCTGACCCCCGTTCGTCCCCCAGCCCCAGAATCCGAAGCCGCCCCAGCGGGGGTACGATGTCTGGGGCGCTTTCCGGCTCCCATCGAGGCCCATGCTTGCAGACCGCTACGTTGCAGGCTATAATGCCTCGGTGAGACGAGGGAGGGGACACGGCACCATGGTGGCCAAGGAAGCAGCGAAACACGTCATCGACGCCATGCCGGATGATGCCAGTATGGACGACATCATCCATGCCCTGTACGTGCGGGCCAAGTTCGAACACGGCGAGCGCGAGATCCGCGAGGGCCGGGGCGTGCCCCACGAGCAGGCCAAGGAGCAGCTCCGGAAATGGCTCAGTTGATCTGGGCTCCGGCGGCCCTCAAGGACGTCGAGGCCATTGCCGAATACGTAGCACGGGATTCAGCCGACCGGGCAGCCCTGCTCGTGGTGCGGCTCATCGAGGCCACGGATCGCCTCGCCCAGTTCCCCGATTCCGGGCGTGTGATTCCCGAAGTCTCCGATCCCCATTGCCGCGAGGTTCTCGTGGGCAACTACCGCGTCATGTACCGGCTCGAAGGCCCGCAGGTCTGGATCACGGGCATCGTGCACGGCGCCCGGGACTGGCACCCCTGAGCAACCGTTGGGGCGCAACCCATGGCCGCCGAGCCGGGCGCCGTGGTCTTGGCGGCCCTGGGCCCCGCGTCCACCGTCACGGCGGCGTCACCTCGCCCGTGGGGTCCCACAGGTCTTCCCACGACTGGCCGTCCTTCCACAGGAAGACCTGGCCCTTGATGAGGCGGCAGTTCCGGTCGATGCCGGCGATGGCAGCCATGGCGGCGTCGGTCAGCGGCTCGGACACGGTGCATCGCAGGTTTGCCAGGTACTCGCGGCGATGGATGGAAAACGGGATGGGCACCTGCCCGCGCTGCGCTGCCCACCGCACGCACACCACCGCCGGATGAACGTTCAGCCGCCGGGCGATGCCCACGATGACGGGGTCCTCGATGTCCACCGTGTCGGCCTCGGTCTTGTCGCGGTCGGGCCGGGTGGGCGAGCCGATGGGGCAGAACCCGATCGGCACCATCCCCTGCTCCATCACGAACCGGAAGAGGTCCGGCTGCTGGAAGTGCGGGTGCAACTCCATCTCGTTGCAGGCCGGCCGGATGCGGGCGTCGCCCAGCACGAGCCGAAGTTTCGGCACCGTCATGTTGCTCGTCCCGATGTGCCGCACGAGGCCCGTCTCCACCAGCCGTTCCATCTGGCGCCACGTCTTCATGAAGTGGGCGTGGATGTACGGTTTGGCGTCGGGGCTGCGGCTGCCGACGTCGCACCCCGGGGCGTGGTAATTGGGCAGCGGCCAGTGCACCAGGTACAGGTCCAGGTACTCCAGACCCAGGTCCTTCAGCGACTGCTCGCACGACGGGATGACGTCTCCGTCGCCGTGCTTGTCGTTCCACAGTTTCGAGGTCACCCACAGGTCTTCGCGCCGCACGCCTCCCGCCAGGATGGCGCCCAGCGCCTGGCCGATCTCGCGCTCGTTCTCGTAGACCGACGCGCAGTCGATATGCCGGTACCCCACGGAGACGGCGCCTTGGACGGCTTGGGCGATGTCCTCGGCCGAGAACCGGTCCGAGCCGAACGTGCCCAGGCCGATGGCGGGCATTGTCGCCCCCGTATGGAGGGTCCGCCGGGGCACCCGGTTCGGGTCGACGCCGTCCTCGGCCATGCCGAACGCATCCGCCTTCTCGCTGCCCATAATACGCCCCTTCCTTTTCCTATGACGCTACGTCACCACTTCATGCCGCCTGGCGGCCTTCCGGAAACGGTTTGTGTTGTAGGGGCACGACATGTCGTGCCCCTACGGGCACGCGTCAGGCCCAATCGCGGCGGCTATTCTAACCGGCCCCCGCGCCACGGCAAGCCGGAACCGGCACCGCCAAACGGGGAGTCGCGTGTTTGCGCGGCGGGTCCCCGTACCCGCCGCGCTCCCCGCAAGGTGCCGCCTTGGCGCGGTGGGTGCGGGGACCCACCGCGCACAGTGTAGGGCGGGGCGTGCCCCGCCGTCCTTGTGGAGCATTTACACGGGCGCCCTCAGCCGGTACACTCCCCGGGCCCAACGCCAGCCTTCCGGGACCGGGCACCGAACACGGAGACCCGTTGCCATGCCATCACGCGGCCAACCCCCGCGCCGTTTGCTCGTCGCAGGCCTGCTCCTGGCCGCCCTGCTGGCCGCCGCGGCCGCCGCGGCCGACCAGCCCCAGTGGGGCGAGCGGCACTCGCGCAACATGATCTCCGACGAGACCGGCCTGCCCGAGACGTTCGACCCGGCCACCGGCGCCAACATCAAGTGGAAAGCCAGGATCGGCAACGAGACGTACGGCACCCCCGTCATCGCCGGCGGCAGGGTCTTCATCGGCACCAACCACGGCAATCCCCGCGACGCGCGGCACCAGGGCGATTACGGCGTCCTGATGTGCCTCGACATCCACGGCCAGGCCAACGGCAACGACGGCCCCTACCTGGATGAGGGCAAGCACATGGTCATGCGGGGCGGGGCCGCGATGGCGGTCACCCCCGTCGACGCCGACATCCTCTGGGTGTTCGACCTCGTGAGCGGGGTGGGCATCCACACGCACGACGCCTCCCACTGCTCGATCCTCGTGGACGGGCCGTTCGTGTACCTTAACACCTCGAACGGCGTGGACAGCACGCACCGCAAGATAATCACCCCGGACGCCCCCGCCCTGATCGTGCTCGACAAGGCCACCGGCCGGCTCGTGGCCCGCGACGCCGAACACATGGGCCCGCGGACGTTCCACTGCACGTGGTCCTCGCCGGCGATGGGCGAGGTGAACGGGCAGCGGCAGGTCTTCTTCGGCGGACCGGACGGCGTCTGCTACGCCTTCGAGGCCCTCGCGGCCCTGCCCCCGCCCGGCGAGGTCCGGACACTGAAATGCGTCTGGCGGTTCGACTGCGACCCCACCGCCCCGAAGGAAGACATCCACCGCGTCATGCCGAACCGCCGCGACAGCCCCAGCAACATCAAGGGCATGCCCGTCTTCTACCGCAACCGCGTGTACGTGGCCGCCGGCGGCGACATCTGGTGGGGCAAGCGGCAGGCCTGGATCAAGTGCATCGACGCCACGAAGACCGGCGACGTCACCGAGGGCGGCCAGGTCTGGTCCTATCCCGTCAGCAGCCACTGCTGTGCCACGCCCAGCATCTCGAGCGGTCTGCTCTTCGTGTCGGACTGCGGCAAGACGGTCCACTGCCTCGACGCCGAGACGGGCAAGCCGTACTGGACCCACAAGACCCGGGGCGAGATGTGGGGCTCGACCCTGGTGGCCGACGGCAAGGTCTACGTCGGCACCCGGCGGCGGGATTTCTGGATCCTCGCCGCCGACAAGGAGAAGCGGGTCCTCAGTTCGGTCGACCTGGACAGCGCGGTGTGCAGCACGCCCGTCGCGGCCAACGGCGTCCTCTACGTCACCACCCAGTCGTACCTGTACGCCCTGCATCAGACGGCCAAGTAGAGGTTGACTAAGGGCAGGTAAGGTTGCAGTAAGAGAAGAACCTCTGCGGTCTCTCCGTTATCTCTGCGGCCTCTGCGTTAAAACCTCCGGCCGAGGATCTCTTAAGCGCATAACGCTCTACCCCGCGCCGAAGAGCCGGCCGATGACTTCCGCCAGGGGCGGCACGAAGAGGATGAGGCCGACGACCACCGCCCCCAAGGCCGCTATCAGCACCGCCGCCGCCGCCACGTCCTTGGCGATCTTGACGACCGGGTGACGCTGCGGCGCCAGCGCGTTCGCCAGCACCTCCAGGCCCGTGTTGAACGTCTCGGCCACCCACACCAGGACGATCGCGATCACCAGGTCGCACCACTCGCCCACCGCGAACGGCCGGACGAAGACGTGCAGCGCCCCGGCCAGCACCAGCGCCAGCACCGTCGTCACGGCGTGGAGCCAGGCGTTGTGCTGGCTGCGCAGAACGAACCAGATGCCCATGGCAGCATGGCGGAAACTGCGAATCCGCCCCACCACCGTGAACGGCGACGGGTACAGCAGGTCGGTGTCGAGCCGCGGGGTCTCGCGGCGTCGCTCGGGATGCTCGCCGTCGGATGGCACCGTTACGCGTCCTCCGCCCCCCGCAGTTCGTCGAGTCGTTTCGCCATGCGGGCCCGCTTGTCGGCCGGCAGGTCCTTCTCGCCCAGCACCCGCCGCACGCCGTCCTCGAACACCGGCCGCGCGAACGCCGTCGTAAAGTACCGGTCGGGCCGGGCCTCGATCATCTTGAGGAACCCTTCGAACTCGGCGAAGTACGACCCGTAGATGTGGAAACTGTCGGCCACGTGGACGTACTCGCCCACCGCCACGCCCAACTCGGCGGCCACCTCGCGCTGGAGTTCGGTGAACGCATACATGTTCATAAACGCAGCCTTGAACGCGTCGTTCGACCGGATGTGGATGACCAGGTTCAGCCGGTCCGGGCCGCCCGAAGCGTCCTTCTCGACGCGGAACCACATCCGCTGAAGGCACGCCGGGTCGCCGATGCCCAGGTCCTGCCACGCCTGCCACGTCACCGCCTGGGCCCGGCGCGTGTACGGCGTTTCCCGCAGCAGCCGCACCACCTCGGCGATCTGGTCGATGGGCTCCGCCACGCCCGGCACCCGGTACGACCGCAGCCGCTCGTGGTACGTGTACTCCCACTTGCCCTCCTCGGGGGCGATCCAGTGGTCGTGCACGCCGTACAGCACCTCGGCCCGGTACGCCTCCAGGTCCTCCAGCCCGCCGGGAAACGCCTTGTGGATGCGCGGCTCGGCAAACGGTTCCGTCACGTGGATGAGGCAGGCCACGTCGCGGCTCTCGGGGTCGCCGGGCTTGTCGTACTGGGTGCGGAACCGGGCGCCCTCGTCCCAGCAGCGGCGGACGGCGGTCTCCCAGGCCTCCGGCAACGTCCGCGCCTGGACGTGAATCGATTTCATGAATACCTCGCCCCTGGCGGCCGTATAGCGTCTGGACGACCCGGTGGCCCTTCCCCCCGCCGTCGGACGCCGGATTGTAGGCCGCGCGGCAGGCGAGGGCAAGACGAATCGGCCCGGCGCGGCAAGGCGAGAAATACCTTGCAGCCGTGGCGGAACACAGGCAAAGTGAGTCGCAAGACCGTTCCTGGCGAGGAGATAATGCCATGACCACCGCATCGTCCGACCTGCACCCGCCCGACCCAGGCCCCGAGTCCAAGACGAGCGGCCTGGCCATCGCGGGCCTCATCGCGGGCGCCCTGGGCCTGTGCACGTTCGGCCTGGGCGGAATCGTGGGCCTGGTCCTCTCAATCCTGGCCCTCAGGAAGATCGGCCGAAGCGCCGGCGGGGTGGGCGGCCGCGGCTTGGCCGTCGCCGGCCTCATCGTCTCGATCTCCACGCTCCTCATAGGGCTTGTCCTGGCGGCGGCGATCGGCGGAAGCGTGTTCTATGCCATGGAAAGGGCCCATACGGCCGTGTCGCTGAACAACGCCCGCATCCTGAGCCAGTGCGCCTGCCTGTACACGAGCGTGAATGACGAAAAGTACCCGCCGGCCGACACGTGGCCGCAGGACCTCAAGGACTGCGGCGGCATGACCGACGACGACGCCTTCGTCGACCCCGACGACCCCTCCGCCGGCCGCATGTTTGCCATGAACCGCTGGCTTGCGGGCCAGTCGATGTTCGCGGTCCGAGACGCCGGACGGACGGTCCTGTTCTTCGAGCCCCGCTCGCCGGCGACCGCGGCATCATGCCGGACCAGCCACGCCACGGCCGCGGGTTCATCGTCGCCTTCTGCGCTGGACACGTCGAGATGGTGTCGCCCGAACGGGTGGACGACCTCATCTGGAACCCGAACGAGAGGTAGTCGCTTAGTCCTACAACGCCAGTTCGCTACTTCATCCCGCCTGGCGGCCTTCCTAGGCCGCCAGGAACAGGCTTCAGGCCCGATCGCGGCGGCCTGGGAAGGCCGCCGCGCGATGCGTGCAAGTAGCCGCTCGGGCACTACAGGTTGTGTATCGCGTCCGAAGAAGCCGCACGGATTGTTCTTGACACCCTCCTGGCCCCTGTCAGAATGGGCCGCATGGGTGTCGGGCGGGACACGCACGAGCCCTGACCGAAAGGAGTTTTTCATGACCGGCGCTCCACCTGCCGCGAAGACGAACGGCCTGGCCATCGCCAGCCTCATTTTGGGCATTCTGTCGATGATCTGCCTCGGCGCCCTGGCGGGCATCCCCGCCGTCATCTGCGGCCACGTGGCAATGGGGCGCATCCGGGCCTCCGGCGAAGGCGGGCGCGGCATGGCCATCGGCGGCCTCGTCATGGGCTACATCAGCATTGCCGCAACGATCATCTTCCTCCTGCTGGGCGGCCTGGCCTTCATCTT
>Ga0307379_10013801_pt1 | contig 10455 bp, 12 predicted proteins | sample UN2MG_FD_202237 | JGI IMG/M metagenome (GOLD analysis project Ga0307379, IMG submission 202237) | Soil microbial communities from Risofladan, Vaasa, Finland - UN-2 | ecosystem: Environmental > Terrestrial > Soil > Coastal area > Acid sulfate soil | place: Finland: Risofladan, Vaasa | collected... | reverse complement strand
GCCGCCATAGCCGCAGCCTGCTCGTGATGGCACGACACCAGCTTGAGGCCGTTGCAGTGCATCCCGTCTGTCAGGTAGATGCTACCGCCGCCCGGCACGACGAATACGTGCTCGACGCCAAGCGCCTTGAGGTGGTGGGCAATGTAGTCAGCGACGCGGGTCACTTCTCCCCCCTCACCAGACTAGTCAACCATGCCATTGCGCCACACGCAATCACGCAGATGATAGCGGATCGAAACACAACCCCCTCAATACCGCCTGAGTGACGATGTGCCATCATACCCGCCATTGACACGAAGCTCGCAAGCCACGCGACAACAAAGAGCCAGTTAAGAATCCTGCCGATGTAGTCAGCGACTCTAGCCATGAAACAACATCCTGACCACGCCCGGCCCTACGAGGATTGCCATGACCACGACGAACAGAACCAACAGCCACAGGATCGCCACGTCCTCGTCGTCTTTCATTGCGCCACCTTTGTTCTCGACTTTCTCCGTAGCGCGAGCTTGTCAAGCAGAAGCTCTACCAGCCGGAGCAGAAATAGACACATAACAGCCAAGACGACCGCACCCGCTAATGCCCACGGGATAGTACGCCCCCAATCCCATCCAGCTAATGCGCCGATAGATAGCCCGACAATTACGGCGAAAGCACGCTTGACCAGATATGCAACGGCTTTGAAATAACGCTCCTCAAAATAGTCGTTCATTGCGCCGCCTTGCGGGGGACTTGCGTCTGTTTCTCTATCTCGCGTAGCATCCACGACGCGGAGAGAGAATCTACCACCGCCTTCATCACCGGGACAATCAATGCCACGTCGTCCTGGTATCCCGCGATCTTGTCCTCGCCATAGGATACCATGATGTCCTGGTAACTCTCCGGCCCGAGGTATCCGTTATTGAATCGCTTGAACCAGATGAGATACCCGCCCGTCTTGCGCGGGTCGTCCTTGTCCGCCCTCACCTCTTGCTTGTCGCGGTACAGCGTATTGGTCAGCGCCTTGGTCACTCGCCCGGTCTTGAGGTATATCGCAGCCGGGCAAGTGGAATAAATGTCGGTCGTGGGTGGTATGGAGTCAATCATGGACATCGCTCGTGAATCCATGAAGGCCGGGTCGTTCAGTATCTTACCGCTCGACGTAGACAGCCACGGCCAGAAGGACACGACGCCCAGGATGAGAGAATAGGCTAGGCCAGCCATGACGTAGGAAGTGAAGCCGCGCCAGTGTCGAATCGTCAGCCCTATCAGCATCAGGTATAGCACGCCGCTGATGGGCGTGAATAGCCGCAGGTCAAGCGTCGGGTCGATCTTGAACACCATCGCGCTTGCCATCAGCCCGCCCGCGAACATGATAACTTGTAGCGCCATCATGCGTGTCACGATTGAGTGCCAGTTCTTGACTACCAGGTAGACCAGCAGCGCGACTCCGAGCGTGCCGGTCACAATCGTGGAGATGCCGTCCGTGACGTGCCACGCCATACCGGGCCTGCCGTTATTGATGCTGAACAGCGACGGCACCTTGACCGAGATGGCAAGTGCGCCGAGAATCAGCGGCGGCAGTGTGACGATAGCCCGATCACGCCACGTCCTCATGCACAGCCCGACGCCAAGCACAACCGCAAGGCCAGGGTAGCGCGTGAAGCACAGGGCAAGACCGGCCAGGAGCGTGCCGACAGTCCAGCGCCAATGCTTGCTGGTAGCCGCCGCTGCTCTACTTGCCAGCCACAGGAACGACAGAACCAGTGCAGCGCACAAGGCTTCACTGAGTATCTGATTCGCGTACATGACTAGCGGCGGGTTCGCCATGACTAGCACGGCTCCGGCTGTCACGCGCCAATCTGTCTTGCCGGTCAAGTCGCCCAGTAGCATGAACGCCATGACGCCCACGATTATCAGCGAAAGCCAGTTGACCGTGAACGCTGCGCCCTGAGCGTTCATGCCAATCTTGATGAACGGAGCCAAGGCATACGAGTAGCCCGGTGGATGCTCTAGTTCCATCTGGCCCGTGTAGTTCACGGCCCCGCGTCCGCGCACGATGTTCTCCGCAGAAGTCAAGTAGTTGACGCCATCCGTGGTCAGCGTCATGCGTTCCCTCGACGGATACATGATGACTGCGGCGAGGATTGCCGCCAAGACAGCCATCTGCCATACTTTTGTCATGTTATGTGTGTCCTCATCATTCGGTCTTGGTAGAACTTGGGCGCGGGTGTCGCGGTGACGATTGCCACGAGGCCGAGCTTTACCAGCCGGTCAGCGTGCGCTTCGCTCAAGCGCAACTCCGTACCGGCACGATATTGCACGTCCCGTATCATAGCCAGCCGCAACACCCGCACCGTTACCATACTACTGTTCGACCAACTCGAACACCGGCGGCTTGACGGTCCACTTGTGACCGTTCTCGTCTGTCGGTGTCGTTTGCTGGACGTAGTATTTCTCGTAGATGTCCACGATCTCGCCCGGTCTGTAGAAGCACCGGGGACCGTTGCCATCGTGCGGACGCAGCACCTTGACGCGCACGCAGTCGGCCGGGACCGGGCCGGAGGTTATCCGCAACCCGTCCACAAGCTCGATCTTGCGCTGCGCGCTTTTGCTTTCCTTGGCCTTGGACTGCGCTTCAGCAATCCGCTTCGCCTTGGCTTCGGCCTTGGCCTTTTCGATAGCCTCGGCCTCCGCCTTGTTTTCTTGGTCCTTTACCGGCATATCATGTCCTTTCGTTTAGTTCTCGACCCACTTGGTCACGAACAGCGTGCAGTTCTTGAGTCCCTGCACGGCTGCCAGCACCGTAGGGGTCAGGATGATGCGCGAATACTGCATCGAGCCGTACCGCTGCATGAACGTATTGATGCCGCCCATTGCGATAGTATCCGTTACGGCCTTGGTTGTGCCTTCGGAGTTCAGTGTCACTGAGTCGGCACCCAGGGCCACGCTGGAACCGTATGTCCCCTGGGCAAGCGGCTTGAACTGAAAGTCCACCTGGTAGTAGCTGACGGTATCCACGATGGTGTCACCGCGCAGCGTGAACCGGGCGAACTTGGCACCGTAGAGGAACGTGCCGAGGTTGGTCGTGCAGGCAGTCGAGCCGTGGAACACGCCGCCCGTGAGGTTCGGAACCAGGGCGAACTTCTTTTGGTCCACCCAGGCGTAGCCGATCACGACGAGCAGGAGCAGAGAGATGGTGATGAGTTTCTTCATGTCATCCCTCCTTAGCCGACCACGGCGTAGCGGTAGGCGTTGCTGTCGCTGTAGCCGCCGTCGAGCATTTCACCGATGTAGAGGTACGTGATGTCGGTACTGGTGGCGGTATAGCCGTTGCCGAAGCCGATGGTTGCGCTCTTGTAGTCCGAGCTTGACCGGATGTAGCGCGACGGGTCGAAGAAGAACAGGTAGGTGTCGGAGTGGGCGGAGTTGGTGTAGATGGGCCGGCCATAGAGCGTCATCTTCTCGACATCGAACGGGATTTCACGCCGGCCGCTGGCATCCTTCATGGTCCAGATCGAGGCGAGCGTGGTTTCGTTGCAGGTCCAGACGCCGCGCGCCCGGTGCATCTGCGGGAGTGTGAGGAAGAGCGTGGTGATGAGGTCGGACGCGAGGGATGAGCCGGTCGTGACTTCCGTGGCTCCGATTGTCTCCAGCCCGCACCACTGCGTTGAGTCTGTACCCGTCGCAAGCTGCGAGTGCTGCTTGATGCCGAACGCATAAGCCGCGTCCTGAACCACGAAGCTCTGGAAGGCAGGCACGGACAGGTTCCAAAGCGTGTTGGACAGTGGCACGCCCACGGCGAACTTCATCAGCGTGTAGCTGAACTGGCCCGGCACGATGGTCGAGTCAGTCGGCGCGCTACCCTGTGCCGTGATGTATGCGGTGCAGCCATCGCTGGTCGCAACCGGCACGTAGCCCGTGATGCCTGAACTGACCGGCAGTTCACGCAGTACGGCCATGACCGGCATGGCTTCCTGCGCGTAGAGCTGGACTTCGTTGGCAAACGGCGTAGGCAGCACGTAGCTCATCGAGGAGCTTGAGGTGGTCATGGTCGCACGGAAGCCCGGCTCAGTCCACCAGTGCTGTTCATTCTGGACGTGCCGTAGCCCGTCCAGGGTGATCTGCCGGCCATCGTTGACGGTGAAGTGCTGCGGATACTTCTCCAGCAGTTCCTTCATACCGTCCTGGGGCGACCGGCCTTCCCGCATGAATCGCAGGAAATCAGTCTTGCAGTCCATCTCGACGCGCTTGGGATCGGCCGGCGGCAGATGTGCCTGACGCTCAGCTGCAAGCGCGCGCTGGACCGCGCTCTCGACGGTCGGCTCGATGACACCGGGCAGGCCGGACTTGATTTCGTCCAGTCGCTCGGTGACAACGGTATCGAGCACCGTCACCGTGTCTTGTATCCGCTTCGCTTCGGCGGCGTCTTGGGTGACGTCACCGATGCGGAGCTTCAGCTTTTCGTTATCCATTCAGAACCCTCCTAGAGTCCTTTGAGGTTGAGCTTCGCCACGTTGTCTAACACTGACCTGCGCTCGGCCTCTGACTGTCTAGTGACAGCCTCTTGAGGATTCGATTCGTCGGTCTTGCGCTGGCCGCAGTTGTGGCATTCGCGGCCTAGCAGCAATTCTACTTGGCGCTTGGTGATTCGACCGTCACCTTGCGCGCGGGAAATAGCCTGGTCAAGTGCGAGCGGATCCGCGCCTACCGGCACGTCGCTGACTTCGTTCAGGAACCAGGACTTCGCCGTTGGCGCTTCGTCCTCGGCACACCCGAACCACTCGCGCACCTGAGCCATGTCGCTGTCTGAAATCCAGCCCGCTATCACGTAGTCGGCCTTGCGCGCCTCAAGCTCTGCAATGTGGAAGCCGATTGACCGGCCCCTGAAGTGACCCTGCCGCTTCATGTCGAAGATGACAGCAGGCAACGTCACGGCGTCGGTCTGGAGATGCTTGACCGCTTCACCTGGGCTGTAGTAGTCGCAGTCGCCCACAAGACTTGGCACGTCGCCAAGCTGCGGCCACTCGGCAAACTTCACGCGCTCGACACGGATGCCGCTGATACTGCCCGTGGGCAGGTAGTCGCGGAGTCCCATGCCATGCACCCAAAGCTGCGGGATGGTCTTGGTCGTGGTCTTGTGCGCTTCAGGCGGCAGTACCAGCCCGTCAGACGCGAGTAGCTGCGTGGTCAACACGGCCGTGATTCGCAGCTTGCCCTCGTTCACGTCAAGGATTTGATCGGCACGCTCGAAGTGCCTCAGCGGTGTCTCGGACTTGATGTCAATACGGTCCATTATTCCTCCTCAGAGCTTGCGCCAAAGGCAAGCGGTAGAACAGAGCAGCGGCAGTTGATGATGTTGCCAGGGTCGCCGGCGGGGTCGCCGGGATAGGCTAATAGTTGACCACCGACGACGAATGAGGCGTCTATGTCAACCGCCTGACCATCGGCCTCGGCGTGTTCGTCGCGGGTCCGGTCGTCCTGCACGGCCAGCCATTCCTTGCCGCCCATGCCAGCCTGCTTGTAGCCGTCGAACTTGCCAGCGTTGAGCGACCCGATAACTTCCGTGCGGGCTATGCGCTCGGCGCTTGCCGGTGACAGCATGAACTCGTCTCCCAGTATGTCAAGCATCTGCTGGAGCGATAGCTGGCCCTCGACGCCTTCGCCTATGCGCGCTTCGATAGCCTTGAATATGTCGTCCTCGGTCAACTCAGTGAAGTACGCCGCACGCCGCCTGACCTCGGCCAGTGCCGATTCGCTGAAGCTGTAGTCACGGGTTGACAGCACAACGGCGCGTCCGGTCGTAACGGTTGCGGCCTCGGCTGTGCCGAGCTTGCCGCCCGCAGCCCAGGACCGCTTGATGGCTATGCCACGCTGCGCTTCCCATTCTTTGCGAAGCTCAACACGGTCATAGGCCATCGTGTGCGCTGTCTCCCAGTTGATCTCAAGCGACTTAACCAACTCGGCCTTGACGCCTCTAAGTATCTTGTTGGTGTCCTTGGCGTAGCGGTCGGTGAGTGAATCGAAATGCAGCGCAGTAGCGCGCCACATGAAGGCACGCTGCTCAGGCGACCGGCCATTGATAAGCTCGTCGTCGCGCGTGCGCTTGGCGGGCTTGGGGTCCAGAAGCATCGTAGCCGCTCGCCGCATCTTCTCGCCCTGCGGTATCTCGTCGGACTGCTCATCCATAGACGACCTGTACGGGATTTCCATAATGTTGCCATACAGGTCATCGCCGCCCGGCTTAGGCGGTAGCTTCAGACGCTCGCGCGCCTCGTTCGCCGTGATGACTCGGCCAACTGCCGGGACCATGCTCGTCGCTTGCTCCTGCCACATCTGCCGCACGACGTAGCTATCCGACTCCTTGAACCGCACGAACGCACCGCCTCCGACCTTGGGCATCAGCGCCTTGTTGAGCACGCCGGCTATCTGCCGCTGCATCGGCTGAATCGTATCCTCAAGGAACGTGATGCGCTGCTCCTTGAAATTGGCATACCGCGCCTCGCTGTCGCCAAGCAGCGCGGGCGGCACGCCCATAGCCGTGCCAATGTCCTCTTTGCTCAGGCGTATCAACTCGGGCAAGGCCAAGTCAGTCATCTTGAAACCTAGCTCTTTGATGTCGAACTCGAAGCGCGCATCGAACACGGGGATGGTCCCTGACCGCCGCGCCGTCTGCATATTGTCCTTGACGCGGTTGATGAACTCCTTGTATTGGTCAGGCGCAATGGTCTTGTTTTTGAGCGTCATGATGGCCGGGATGTACGCGCCATTTGCCAGCGTACGCTCCTGGTGACGGTTCGCCAAGTAGCCGACCTGCCACGACTGCGTAGAAGCCTCCACGCCTGATGTCGCGTCAGTGAGTGAAGTCGGGTCAGGGTCAAGGATGCTCACGATCTGCTTGAGCGGGTAGCGCGTCTGATCGACCTTGTAGTACGGCGGCGGGTATATCTTACTCGCCTCCGGCTGGCACTCATCAAGCGAATAGGGCAGCCACTCGATAGGCCGTGCCGGGTCTAGGTTGACCAAACGGCATCCGCCGCTCAGTACCATCTTGCCCACAATCAGCCCAAGCCAATGCACCACGTCCATGCCGGGGAACGGCTCGGCCAGCCATGTCTCAAGCTGTTTGTTGCTGACCGGATCGCCCTTCGCGTCGACAGGCTCAAGCCCTACCGCCACGTTGCGAATGATGACGCGCAGGCAACGGTAGACGGTAGCCGTTTTCTGGAACGCCTGGACCGGCTGCTTGATCTCATCGTAGTTCGCGCCCGTGGTGTTCTCAATGAAGCTCTCAAGGTCTTTCCACTGCACGGCATTCATACGCTCAAGCTGCTGGACAACAAACTGCTCAGCCTCAGCGTCAGTTATCGCAGGCAGCCGTGACGTGCGGCCAATGTCAAAGCCTAGTAGTCTCATAGATACTCCATGTCCTCCTGCGTGAGCGGTGTAATGGTGTTAGCTACTGACGCTGCCCACGCCATCGCTACCGCGTCGGCGCGGTCTGGTGAATTGGCCGCGTCTTTGCTCGCCAGCTTATACCGCCGCTCGCCTGTAGTACCGTACTCACGGGCAAGCTGGTCGCGGAGTATCATGTCATCAGGAAATCGAATCGCCGCTGCTGTGCCTTCAAACGTAGCCTGAGCAGCTTCGCGCAACTGCCACCACGCCCAAGTCACACGGTCTGCGAACAGGTCCATGCTCTCGTCGCTGCCGGCTACGCCAGCAAACTCACGCCCACCGCCTACAAAGTCAAGCGCGTTGTAGCCGTCTGCGCGTAGCTGATCAGCCACGCCCTTACCGCCCTGACCTAGTATGTCAACGGCTATGGGCACGCGCGTACCGCCGTACCGCTGCGCCACTTCTTTGACGCGGGCTACCAGGATCGGCGTCTGATGCTGCTCGCGGTTAGCCCACGCAATTGAGATACGGCCGCCTTGAACGACTGCAATTACGTTCTCGGCCCTGCCGCCTGCCGTGTCAACGCCAAGCCCGGTTGAGTGAATACCTACCGGCTCGGCCTTGATACAAGCGTCAAACCAATCATGCGGCACGACGACCCAATTAGCCGACTCAGGCGGGAACACACCCAGGACGTTCGTGTAGTATAGCGGCTCGTTCTCGCGGCCCTTCCACTTGGCCTCAATCGCCTCAAGCGTTGGCATCCCCGGTATCTTCACGCCGGTACTGGCCTGCCACTCGGCGCACTTGATAGCCGATAGCTGGACCCGCGCCTCTGCTGGCGTAGTGTCCCAGAAGCGACCGGCTGCATCTGCCTTATCAACCGGGTTGAAACTGACCCAGAAGTGCGCGTTGTCCTGCGTCGTACCGGCATCGAGTGCATCACGCACCGCCGAGTCTATGCCTTCAAGCTCGTCAAGGACAATCATCGCTACCTCGGCGTGAAGCATACCCTTGACTGCTGCGGCATTGTTGCGGTCGCTCAAAGCCATCAGCACCGCGAACCACTCACGACTCGGCCCCTGCCAGTCGGTAGTCTGCATCTTGCCGCCAGGTGGGATACCTCGGGCAGTCGCCAAATCATGCGCCCGCTGATACTCCATCCACGACAGTAGCTTCGCCTGCGATTCACGCGGCCCGCCGAATAGCGTCTTGCTTGGGTAGAGCATGGACAGCAGCCGAGCGCAGTTACCCTGGACCCATGACTTACCCGTGCCGGTCCCGCCCATTGCGGCAACACGGGGATGCTTGCTCAACGCCGCGACGTGGAGTTCCTGGTCAGGACTCAGCAGCTTATAGCCAAATACGTCAGCAAGGCCGGCGCGTAGATCACGCCGCCAGAGTTGAATCAGCTTGGCGTCGGCGGGGGATAGGTCAGGCATAATGAAACAGCCGGGGTTGACCGGCTGTGGCGTTGCGGCCGGGCATACCGGACGCGCACACGTCGGATGGCAAAGCCCCGGCGAGTCGGCGCAAGCCGGGGCGGGACAGGCCGCTATCGCGAGGTACAGGAAAGCGGCAAGACACAGGCTCAATTATCGTTCACAAGTACCTCCTCGTTTGTACCCGCTGCGCCTGCGGGTGGGGCTTGACGGAAGTCAGACATGAATACCCAAGTCACCGGACCACCAGTCGTGGTTATCGTTCCTTGGTTAATCGGGATGTCGCCCACAATGGCAAACCCGGCAAAGTTAGCCGTCACTTCCCCGCCTTGCGGTACAGATAGAACTGGTCGCCGTCTAATGCGTACTCGTCAACAGACGCATACAGCGTGCAGCGCGGCAGCGGCTCCGAGGTTATCCCGCCGCCCGGTGTCTCGTAGGTACGAAAGCCGCGCAGCGAATCGCGGCGGATCAATTCGGCAAGCCACACGCGATGCTCTGCACGCATTCGACGCCTCTCGCAGATGTGGTCAATCGTAAGCACCACAATCACGGCAAGACAAACGACCCACGTTACAAGATGGATGGCGCGCATCACTTCCCCGCCCCACTCAGCGTCCCGTTCGCACGATGCACCGCCTCGGATATGCCGCCAACGAATAGCGGGTTGTCAGGATCGCCAGCTATGGTCTGCACGGGCCTACCATACGCACGATCCATCAGCAGCTTGATAGCCTCCACGCTCTGCTTGTTAGCCGCTGAAGCAATGTCCCATAGGTAATCCAGCAGCGTGTCAAGACGCGGCTTGTCCATGCCGTCAGGGACCGACTCCAGCCACTCGCGGAAGCGATTGCTGATCTGCTTACCCTTGGACATGGCCGCACCATCACGGCAGATACGCTCAGGATGCTCACCGAGTCCGCCCTTGCCAGTCGGGTTATTGTTCTTGCCCGTCTTGGGTTTGGCTTGCTTGCAAAGTCCAGCCATAACACTACCGAGGCGCAGGGAAAGGAGTACCGTCAGGAAACCTGCGCCCCGGTGGAAGGAGGTCGATGATGCGCGGCCCTGCCGCTTTGTGTGTTGCCGTCTTGGTAAATATCATGCGCAGTCTGGACTCTTGACAGGCAGTAGCCCCGCCCGCATAGCGGTTGTCGTGTCGGCAATGTAGGCCGTTACCTCAACGCGGCCGATGACGTAGCTGAACTGGACCGAGCAGACCACATACGGCGCTTGGCTCACCGGCACGTTGTAGTGACCAAGTAGCTTGCCCCAGACTGGCGCAGTGCGAGACTGGTAGAACCGGACCTTGGTGAATGGCGCGGTGACGTAGAGATGCAGCAGGCCGTCGATCACCTGCCAGTTGAACGTGAACGGGCCGAGCTTGACCATCACTTCCCTCCGTGGTTGAAGTCGATCTTGGTCCCGCTGTCCAGGATACCGAGCAACGTACCGACGAAGCCCGACAGCGCAGCCGCAACACCGGCGACGATCTGAATTGTCTGATTCTGGCCGATGAAGGGGACCTTGGTCAACGCTACGCAGAACACACAGACGGCTATGAGCATAGCCGCGAATGATTTGACCCGCTTGGACTTACTCGCGGGTTTCGGAATGGTCGAATCACTCACAAGCACCTCCA
>Ga0307379_10013799_pt1 | contig 10457 bp, 8 predicted proteins | sample UN2MG_FD_202237 | JGI IMG/M metagenome (GOLD analysis project Ga0307379, IMG submission 202237) | Soil microbial communities from Risofladan, Vaasa, Finland - UN-2 | ecosystem: Environmental > Terrestrial > Soil > Coastal area > Acid sulfate soil | place: Finland: Risofladan, Vaasa | collected... | reverse complement strand
CGGCGGCGGGGGAGGGGTAGCGGATGCGGTCCAGGAACACTCCCTGGTAGCCGCCGGACCGGAGCACGTCTTGCAGGTGCCTCAGCGCCGCCTCCCGCACGGCGGGCCGGTTGGGGCAGACGAAGGTGAATTCCGGCATCCCGCGGAACCCAGGCACAGGAGTCCCGTCCAGGCCGACCGTCTGCCACTCGAGTCGAGGCACCAGCGTCCCGTCGCCGGTCAACAGCGGGTGCCAGCGAAACAGCCTCGCGCCTGCCCGTGTGGTCTCCTCGCGGCAGGCGTCGAGCAGGAGCCGGGGCAAATTCCACCCCAGGAGGACGTGGGAGATGGGTAGCCGTTCCAGTGCAGTACGCAGCCGGCCGCGCGCGTCGCCCGGCCCGATCGTCGCCACGCTCGGGCCGTCCTCCAGGTACTGCACAGCCAATGTCTTCATCTTCATCTCATCGCGCAGCTCCTGGCCGCAACCAACCACCCTGTGGACGCCGACAGAAGCAGGTTTTCGCTGGTCTTACGTAGGACTTGGTCCGGCGGCTTGTCAGAGTGGTGGGCTATGGCCACCAGCCAGGCAGCGATCCCGGAGCCACGGGCTGGCATCCCGCAACTGCGCTCCGGAGCCACTCATCATGGCGCTTATGGTACCCTATTTTGCATGACTTGGCAAGCGCGCCCTCCAGGCAGAGGAACTGGGCCTGAGGTCACACGGTGGAACCACTCCCCTGGTGGTATGGGGGGGCGTCCCCGAGACGGGGACTTGAGCGGGGAGGGCGTTGACCGGCGCACTGGCAGGTGACTGCAAGCAGGCGGGCCAGGCGCGGCTAGATGCCATGGCCCCCACTGGAGAACGTCAAGGCCGCGATTCGGGCCAGGTGGCCGGTCAGATAGGCATTCCAGATTCTACGTAATACGCCAGTTCTACCTTTTGCAGCACCATAAACAGACGATGTGCCGCCCTGTAGTCCGGGGCCTGGAACTTGATCCCACTCGGACCAAGGGGCTCGACGGTCGGGACCCACAGCCACCAGGGAATCAGGGTGGGATTGGCCATATTGATCTCCACCGTCACCGGCGAAGCCAGTTGCACCGGTTTAAAGTCGCCCAGGCGCTCAATCGCCCGCCTAGCTGCGTCGTGGATCCGCTGCAGCACCACAGAGGGAGGCGGACATTTCGCCGCGATCCACGAGATGCTCTCCTTGGTCGGTGCCACTTCCACGTCACCCAGGAGCGCCTTAGCCTCTTCACACGTCGCCGTATCACCCGATACCAGCACCGTTGGCACACCGACCGCAGCGGCGAAGTAGGCGGCCATCCCCAGTTCTCCGATGGATGTGCCGTTCACCCGGTAGTCGTAGATGTTCAGTGACCAGGTATGCGAGAAGACGGCTCGGGGTGTGTGCGCTTTGGCGTGCATGCTGAGCACGAACATGGCGTCGAACGTCCCGTCAATCCCCTCCATGGTCTGGTCCGGCTTCCACAGGCCACGGATGACCTGGGCACGCGGATCCACCTTGTCCAGCATGACGTGGTTGGCGGGCGGGCAGCCTGTATTGACCACGAATTCGCTCGCCCCAGCCTCGGCGGCCCCCGCGATGGCCGCGTTCACTTCGGCCGTAACCGCCTGCCGGGTCTCCGGATCGTCCCCCGCTTTGGGATTGACGTAGCCCATGGCCCCGCCAACCTCATACATGATGTAGATTTTCATCTCGACGGCTCCTCTTCAGTCGGATATGTCCCGTACTCTTGGGCAGCCTCCAGCATGGCCGCGTATAGCTCCGGTTTCACGCCCGCATGGATCGAATTGCTCGAGGAAAGGATAAATCCACCACCAGGTGCACCAGTGCGAATCACGGCCCTGGTCTCGGCGACGACTTGCTCGCGCGTACCGGTGACCAGCGCCGTGGCACAGTTGACGTTGCCGATCAGCGTGATCCGGTGGCCATGACGTGCCTTGTACTCCTTGATGGTCAGGCCTGCCGTGGGGTCCACCGGATGCCAGCCATCTATCTCACATTCATCGAAGAGGACCGGCTCAAGCGAGCGGATGTTCCCATCGCAGTGCTTGACCAACACCTTGCCGTGCTCATGGCACAGATCGGCAATCTGCCGAAAGCGAGGTACGATGAAACGGCGATAGTGTTTGGGCGAGATCAGCGGCCCCATCGCCGAGGCCCAGTCGTTGCCTGCCAGGACGCCATCCACGCCGCGCCGGAACGCCTCCTTGATCATCAGCAGTCGCGATGGCATGTGGGCATCGAGGTAGCGATCCACCAGGTCTGGGCGCAGGATCAGGCACTCCAGAAATAACCTGGCCCACGAGCGAGCGGAGGGCGGGAAGTCTACGTCCGCCCCCATCAGCACGAACCGGTCACCGGTGCCGGCCAGCCAGCACTCCAGGCTCTCCAGATCATAGTCCTCGACCCGATGCTCGACCTGCTCTAGCGCCGCCACGTACCGCTCAAAGCCCTCTTCACCAGCGTCGTCCAGGCTGGAACGCACCTGGGCGTAGACATCGGACTGGGTGTCATAGGCGAACTCTTCCCAGTAGCCGGTGAGCGGATCGCTGAAACGCCAGCGATGCTCGCCCAGCGTTTCCATGACATCACGCTCACGTCGCCCGGGACGGGGGATGGCAATCACGTCCAACCCCAGGGCATGCCACAGATCGAGCGTGTCGTGCCGGGAACGCTCAGCCCACTCGGCTCCAGCGCCCTCGGCGGCCATACGGTTGGCGCGCACGGCGTTGAAACCGTAGCTACCCACCCACATCTCGCGGCCCATCAAGGCCGAGGCAGGCCGCGCATCAATGGACAACTCAAACAGCGGCACGCGGTCAGGCTCGCGGTGGGCGAAAGCGATGCGCACCCGATCTCTTGAATTCATTTAGATCACTGGCGCCAGTAGCCGCCTCACCTCGCAAACTGTGGCAGGAACGCTGCTTCGGCCTCCAGCAGTTCATCCAGCAGCCTCTCCGTCTCCGGCGGGGTCAGAACTGCCGAGGTCTGGAGGTCGAGCAGCAGCGCGTCCAATGCAATCTTCCGGTCACCGGTCAGCGCAGCCTCCACTACCAGCTCAAAGACATCAATGTGGTGGCGCAGGTTCGTGGCGATGGGTTCAGGCAGCGGGCCCACGTGAACAGGGTGGATGCCGTACCCTCCTACGACCGCCGAGACCTCGACCACGGCGCTGAAGGGAAGGTTCGATATCGCCCCCCGGTTCGTCGTTACCACCACGTGAACCTCGTTGCGGTTCTCGACCAGGGCTTCGATCAGGTCCACCACCTCGATCCCCTCGCCTTCGGTCAGCCGGCTCCCAAAGACCTCATGCTGCCCCTCTCCGCTCTCCAACCAGCGTCTGGCCACCTGCTCCCACTCGCGCACCCGCTGGCGAAACTGGGCCATATCACGCACGCGTCGCCCGTACATCATCTTAAGTCCCTGCACACGGCCTCGGTACGGTTCCGCCAGACGCGAGTGGGCCGGATAGAACTCCGTCCAATGTCCAACGCAATAGGGCAGTACGTTGTAGTGCTCCAGGACTTGCTTGACGACGGCTTTCTTGATCCGCGGCAACGCAAGCGGAAACGCATCACGCCCATCCTTGAGGCGCAACTCTACGATCGCCGGGCAGTGGTTCAGCCCGCCCGCCGGAGCAGGCACGACCAGGTCCTCGGCTGCCAGGCCGGTCTCCCGCGCCAGTTTCTCAGCGTGACTGGGAATAGCAGAACAAGTACACAGGGCCACCTTCTTGATGGGAGATACGCGCTCCATGGCCATCATCACGCAGGTATCCGGGTTGGTGTAGCAGAACAGCCAGGCCTGTGGCGAGAGTTCCTCCAGTTCGTGGCAGATGTCTCCCAGCACGGGGATGTGGCGGCAGGCGTTCATCAGCCCCCCAGGGCCGACCGTCTCGCCACCGAGCGTGAAAATGCCGTAGCGGGCCGGGATCTCCAGGTCACATTCGTACATGTCAAAGCCGCCCACGGCGACGGAGACGATCACGAAATCTGCGCCCGTTAGCGCCTGGCGGCGGCTGGTGGTGCTCTCGATCTTCAGGTCGGCCTCAGCCTGGGCGACGAACCGCCGGGCCACGGCCTCCATCAATGCCAGACGCTGTTCGTCAATGTCCATCAGCACAATGGTGCTGCCACGCAGCGGAACGGAGGCGACGAACAGCTCCAGGAGTGGGGGGACAAAGGTGGTGCTGCCCCCGCCGATGATCGTGATACGGTAAGGCTTTGTTGCGGCCATCAGTGTACGTTACCTCGACAGTGAAATGTAGACATTCATGTGGCCTTACGTCCCCTTGACTGCCCCGGCAGTCATACCCTTGACCACCTGACGCTGCCCGAGAATGAAGACGACCAGCACCGGCAGAAAACTGATGATAAAGGCCGACGCGACGAGCGAATGCTGAGTCATCATCTTGGCGGACAGGTTGGCGATGCCGGCAGACATCGTGAACGTGCGGTCGTCCCTGGACATGAGCACGACAAAGAACAGCTCGTTCCAGGCAGTGAGGAAATTAAAGATGCCTAACGTGGCCAGGGCAGGCATAGAGAGCGGGACGATGATCCGGCTGAACACCTGCCACACATTCGCCCCATCTATGACCGCCGCTTCTTCCAGTTCGCGAGGGATGGTGGATTCCATAAAAGCGCGCAAGAAGAAGGCCGAGAATGGGATGCCACCGGTGGCGTAGGCGGCGATGATGGCCGACATGGTGCCATAGAGTCCGATCCTCATCAGGAAGACGATCAGCGGGATGGTGCGCATACTCTGCGGCAGCAAGAACATGGCCATCAGAAAGCCCCATAACACTCCCTTGAAGCGGAAGTTGAAGCGGGCGAAGGGAAAAGCGCACAGTGTTGCCAGGGCCAGGCCCAGCGCCGTCGCCCCGAGCGAAAAAACGGCGCTGTTGCCCAGGTACTGACGAATGTGCGCCACCTCATAGGCAGTTCCATAGTTCTCGAATAGCCACCGTTCGGGTAGTGCAAACGGCTTCTGGAAGATTTCCACATCGGTCTTGAGGCCGGCCAGGGCTACCCACACTATGGGGAAGAGATTGATCAGTGCCCAGGCGCTCAAGAGGACGTAGATCAGCGTACGCGTCGCCTGGCTCCAAAACAAGGAAGCATCCCGCGACCTAAACCACCGTTTCGCTTGTGCGGTCAAGGTTGCCTCCTCTACTCGCTCGCGAGGCCACGCCGGAATCGCCACGTGACCCCGCTCAGTACTGAGACCAACGCAAAGTTCAGCAAGACCACTGCCGCCGCGTAGCCCCACCGCGCAACTCCCCCTCCCCAGCGAGGGGCGATCAAGCCATAGATATAGTACGAGAGCGTATATGAGACCTGAAACGGCCCTCCTTGGGTGAGCATCAGTGGATAGGCCAGGCCACCTCCTACCGAGCCGTTGATGGCCAGGATGGTGGCCATCACGTACATGCCCCGCAGCATCGGGAGTGTGATGTAGATTAGTTGCTGCCAGCCATTGGCGCCATCAATCCCGGCCGCTTCAAGCACCTCCTGCGGAAGGCCCTCGATGGCGGCCAGAAATAGCACCACGTTGAACCCAACCCACTGCCACACACCGGGTACCAGCACTGCCCAGGGGGCCAGTTTGGGATTCGACAGCCATTTCAGGGCCAGGAAGTCCAGGCCCGCTGCGCGGAGAAACGAATTCAGGATACCCCACTCTGAGTTATAGATGAAGCGCCAGAGCAATGCCAGCAAGGCTTCAGAGACGACGACCGGCAGGAAGAAGAAGAAAACGAAGACCTTGGCCCCGCGCGTCACGCGGCTGAGGAGGAAAGCCAGAATGAAACCAAGCGGCACCTGGATGACCAGGACCAGGAACATGTTGCGGAATCCGTTGATGACCGCAGTGTGAACTCTGGGGTCCCCAACCATGCTGGCAAAGTTCTGTAAGCCGACGAACTCCAACTGGCCGAGGCCGCTGTACTTGTTCAGGCTGTAGTAGATAGACAACAGGCTCGGGTACACGTTGAGTAGAGCATAGCCGCCCAGCGGCAAGAGAAGAAACAAGAAGATAGCCAGGCTACTGCCATAGCCCGAGACGTGGTGGCGAGATTTTCTCATTCCACTCATATCTCTCCTCGCTCAAAGGTCCCACAGAATAGGGTATCCTGCCTCCCTCTCCCGAGTTGGAAGAGTGCACAGATGTGCTCACGGCGGATCGTGGATCCGCCGTGAGCACCAGGAGCATCATGCCTGCGGCGTCATCTCCTTAATCCAGATGTCCACAGCCTCCTCAATACTCAAGCCGGCGTGCAAAGCCTTGCAGACGTCAATCGGCGCATTCCAGGCGTCCCCGACCTTCGGCATGCCGAACACACCGGTGAGGAAGGAGTTGGCGTCGCCCATCGCGTTATAGAACTCGGAGAGCAATCGCCCGGCCAACGCCGGCGTGATCGGCTCAGTGACACCCAGCGGTGACTGAGCCCCTGAGATGTAGCGCTTGGCGACCTCCTCGCTGATCCACCAGTCGAAGAACTTGAGCACAGCCCCCGCCGCAGCCGGGTTGTCGGCCACGGCTGCCGACGCGCCGACCATCGTGTACGTATCAGCCTCCAGGCTGGGCCCAAGCTCAAAGGCCTTAGGCCAGGGCCGGGCCACGCAGACCTCCATCAACCCCTCGGCAGCACCCTCAGCGGTCAGATCGTTGCCGATGGTCCACGGGCCGTTGTTCTCAGAAGCAGTCTGCTCGGTGATGAACAGCTTGACCGCTGCGTCCCAGTCGTCCTCAGCATCGGTCGGACGCGTGAACGGCATCACTTGCAGTATCTTGTCGCAGATCTTGGCCGCTCCCTCGCGCAGCGCGGGCGTGTCGAACACGCCAGTCTGGCCAGCCTCCCACCAGGCTTCGTACATGCCGGGGATCTGGGGAATGAAGGCATTGAAGTAGCCATAGGTCCAACACATGCTACTCCAGGCCACGCCGATGTCCCAGAGCTTTTCAGCGGCGGCGATCACCTCGTCCCAGGTGGTTGGCACGTCCGAGACACCGGCCCGTTCCAGCAAGCGCGAGTTCCAGATTTGCGGGACAGTTCCGAACTCGGCCGACCAGCCGTACATCTTGTCATCCACCTTGAGCTGAATAGTCGCAGGGTCCCAGACAAACCGATCCTTGTTCTCCGTCATCCACTCGGTGAGGTCAAGCAGCAACCCCTCCTGGGCTTGCTGGCTGCTGGCCCAATTGACGATCTCAGGGCACTGTCCAGCCGCGCACTCGGTAGCGATTTTGTTGGGGGCCTCCTTGGGGATGCACACACGGTCAATCTTGATGCCCGGGTTGTTCTTCTCGAACTCGTCAATCTGCCAGGCCAGCGTGTCCGTGTGGGCATCCCCTTCGCACCACCAGTGGACGTAGCGCAACGTGACCTCCTCCAGGGCAGGCGGCGCTGCCGTGGGCTCCTCTTTGGGTTCCTCCGCAGGCGGCTGGGTGGGGGCCGGAGTAGCGGGCTTGCATGCAGCCAATATCGCCCCGGCGCCAACCCCCGCAGAAAGGAACAGAAAGTCCCTACGAGTGAGCTTCTTGGGTTCCATTGTGTCCTCCTCTTTTGATTTCAGACTGATGTTCGATAGACTACTCTGATGTGGATTCGCTCTACACGATCTGGATACACAGATCATCTTCTCTCGTCCAGATCGGGGGAGATAGTTTGTAAACATTCACTCAGACTTGCCATCACCTCCTTCCTATTGTCTGGGCAGCCGTCCGCCTATGGATAGCGGGGCTCGTTCTTCACGTAGCGAAAGACCTCGGCGTACGGGATGCCGAACGGCTCACCAGACTCCTTCGCCTCGCGGCGGATGGCCTCGGCCATGAGCAGGCGGTAGTTGTCAGCAGTCACCGGCTTCGGCCACCCCGCACGAGGTACTCCCAGCGACCTTTGATAGGCGACGTAGCCATCGTACGCCAGGCGCATCTGGCTCTCGTACTTGAGCAGGGCCGCGATCTTGATCTCCACGTAGTCACTGATGTCCACTACACGATCGGCTTCGGGCAGGGGGTTCTTGGCAAAGTAGTAGCGCTCGGTGACCCAATGCGGCTCGACGCCCTGTTCAAGAAAGTGATGGGGATGCATCAGGGGGAAAGGGGCGAACTCGGTAGCCCAACGAGCACAGCGGCCAGCCACCACGTGGTCGGGATGGTCATCGCGGGAAGCCCACGGATCCCAGGTGACCAGTACGTCTACCTTGAGCCGGCGGACGATTCGCATCAGCCTTTCACGGATCTCGGCGGCGTGAACATCGGTCAACATGCTGTCTGGGAAGCCCAGGAAAAAGTTATCCCTCAATCCCAAGACCTGCCCCGCAGCCTCCGCCTCTGCAATGCCAATCTCCGCCATTCTCTCGACGGTCATTTCAGGGTCGAAGGTACCACGGCACGAATCGGTCACGGCCGCGCGATAGACATCGTGGCCTTCGGCGACGAACCTGGCGACCGTGCCGCCAATGTTGTACTCCAGGTCGTCGGCGTGGGCTGCCACCACCAGGACCACTTTACGTCGTTGGCTCACGACAGACTCCTTTCGTCATGGATCTTGGTGCTCCCGCCGCGACTCCCAGATAGAGCCGCGAGTCCCCGTTGTCCGGACAAACTACTCAAAAGTCCTCGGGCTCTGCGCACCCGCACGAGCGGCGAATCGCCAGGCTGGTGGGCAGTTGCACGATCGGGTCGGGCTCCTCCCCGCTGATCAGACGCACCAATTGGCGCACTGCCTCATACCCCGCCTCTTCGATCGGCGCATGGACCGTGGTGAGTAGCGGCGTCAGGTGGCGAGCGAGGTTCACGTCGTCGAATCCGACCACTGCAATGTCCTCGGGAACTCGCCTGCCGGCGTGTCTGATCGCTGAGATAGACCCCGAAGCCGCCTCGTCGTCGCCGGCGAAAATGGCGTCTATTTCCAGACCATCCGCGAGCCACTTGCGTACCTGGACCCTGGCGTGTTCTGAATCGTACCCACCGAATCCCACCAGCGCCAGGTCGAAAGGAATGCCGTGAGCCTCCAGTGATTCACGGTAGCCCATCTCCCGCCAGTGGGAATCGTGTGCGAACGCTGGCCCCCTGAGAAATGCGATCCGCCGGCAATTGTGCGCTTCGATGAGATGGTCAACGATCTCCCGGGCACCCACCGTGTTTTCGAAGGTGACATAGGGGATATTCAGCGAGTCGGGGGGCGCCAGGTGCAGGAGCAACATGGGGAACCGCCGCTGGTGCAGGCGGGTGATCTCGGCGTCGTTCAGGCTGTTCAGGAACACCACCAGCCCATCGGTGTTGTGCTCTCCGAGGGGAAGATAGAATCCTTCCGTCGGTCGGACGCCCCTGCGTGAGGAGTAAATCAACAGATCATACCCCGCCTCTCTGGCACCGGCTTCGACGCCCCGCAGCGTGGGCGCGAAGAAGTCGGTGGTAATCAGGGGGACGAGGAGGCCCAAGGTGTGGGTTTTTCTGCTCGCCAGCCCCTTGGCGGCCGCATGGGGAATGTAATACAACTCAGCAATGGCCGCTCTCACCCGGCACGCGGTGTCTTCGGCTACAGGGGCAGTCTGGTTGATGACGCGGCTGACGGTGGCGATAGAGACGCCAGCACGCCGAGCCACGTCGGCGATAGTCGCACGACCAGGGGGAACAGGGCTAGACATAGGCCTCACTGAAAAGCGAGATATGTAAGCGTTTTCTGAAAGCGCTTACATTATACGGGAAAACGAGGAACCTGTCAAGTGGGAATTTGGGCCACGAAACGCACGAAAGGGGACGAAACGCACGAGCCGTCGCCGCCGGATGAATCCGACGGCTGACACAGGAAACCCGTTCAAACGGGTTCAGACGACCGCCGAACACGTATTAACGTGTTCCCGGTGCCAGGCTACCAATTCATTCGTGGCCTGGTCGGGCTACGAACACGCCACTACTCCTCCCTCCACCAACACCCCATGCAGCGCTTGCCGCTCGGCGTCGGTGAGGTCCAACAGGGGTGAGCGCACCGGCCCACCATAGTAGCCCAGCATGTTCATGGCCGCCTTGAGCCCGGCAACGCCGAAGCGGGCGGTGACCGCCGCGTTGACCGGCACCATACGGCGCTGGAGTTCGGCCGCCTCCTCCCACCGCCCCGCCTTGAATAGCCGGTGTATGCCGATACACTCTTGCGGCGCGACGTTGGCCAGCGCCAGGACCCCGCCCACTGCGCCCACCGCCAGCCCGGCCAGGAAAAAGCCGGCCGACCCGGCCAGGACCTGGAAATCGGGCCCGGTCAGTCGCACGACGTCGGCCAACTTGGCCAGGTTGCCGCCGCTGTCCTTGATGCCGGCGACGTTGGGATGGCAGGCAGCGCGGGCAATGGTCGCGGCGTCCACATCCACGTGCGTGAAGCCGGGCACGTTGTAGAGCAGGATCGGGATGGGGGAAGCGTCGGCCACCGCCTGGTAGTGGCGGACC
>Ga0307379_10013797_pt1 | contig 10458 bp, 9 predicted proteins | sample UN2MG_FD_202237 | JGI IMG/M metagenome (GOLD analysis project Ga0307379, IMG submission 202237) | Soil microbial communities from Risofladan, Vaasa, Finland - UN-2 | ecosystem: Environmental > Terrestrial > Soil > Coastal area > Acid sulfate soil | place: Finland: Risofladan, Vaasa | collected... | reverse complement strand
CGCGGTCTATCTCGCGAGCACGCAGTTCTCGCCGAGAGTGCTGCGACAGTTCACCCGGGACTGGGTGAACCAGCTCAGCCTCGGGGTCTTCTCGGCCACGTTCACCTACGCAGTGGTGCTCCTGGCGTCGGTCGAGGTGGACGTCGACGACACCGTCGAGGTCCGCTACTCGGTCACGCTGGCGTTCGGCCTGACCCTGCTCAGCCTTCTGGTGTTCCTCGGCTACGTCCACCACATCACCCAGTCGATGCGCGCCGCCCAGGTGATCGAGATCGTCGCTCGAGAGACGCGTGCCGCCATCGCGCGGAACTACCAGGGTCTCGACGTCATCCTCACTCGTGACGACGTGGCGTGGACCGGCGAGCCGCCCGACGAGGTGCTGCGCATGCGCGAACCGGGAGTCATCGCCGAGCTGAAGGCGGCACGGATCGCCTCGACCGCGCGTGACCATGGTGTGGGCCTCGAACTGCTCACCGACGTCGGCGCGTACGTGCCCACGGGCGCACGGCTGTTCGGCGTCCACCATCTCGAAGCGAAGAACGATCCCGAGGCCGAGCCGTTGACCATCGACGACGTGTGGCCGTTCCTCGAGGTCGAGATCGAGCGCACCGTCGAGGACGACCCTGCCTTCGGATTCAGGCAGCTCATCGATGTCGCCGAGCGGGCGCTGTCACCGGCCGTGAACGATCCCACCACAGCGATCCAGGTGATCGACCGCCTCGAGGACTTCCTGTTCATCCTCAGCGACATCGACATCCCCGAGAGTGTCGTCCCGGACATCGACGGCGTGACCCGTCTGTTCATCGCGGCCCCGTCATGGGACGACTACGTCCACCTGGCGTTCCGCGAGCTCTGCGAATGTGGCCGCGGCTCGGCGGCGTTCATGCGCCGTGTCGCAGCCGCGGTCGACCGCCTCATCGATGAGATGCCGGCCGACCGCCTCGACCGCATCGCCCTGCTGGCGCACTATCGGGCCATTGCCGGGCCGATCTCGGAGTGATTGCGAAGGTCGCTCCGTCCGCTGTCACCATGGGTCGCGTGAAGGTGTGGATCGATCAGGACCTGTGCACGGGCGACGGGTTGTGCGTCGATCACTGCCCCGAGATCTTCGTGCTCCTCGAGGACGGCATCGCCTACGTCCGCGACGGCATGGACATCGGCAACGATCCAGGAGGTGCGGGGAGCATCGTGCCGGTCGCCCCGGACTTCGCCGAAGAAGTGGTGGCCGCAGCCGACGACTGCCCCGGTGAATGCATCTTCATCGAGATCGACCCGCGAGGTCACGACCTCTGATCGAGCGAACCAGGATCAGCGACCGGTCCGGATGTAGTCGACCAACTGCTCGGTCTTGGTCTCGAGCTCGTCGACTCGGCACTTCACGACATCGCCGATGCTGATGATTCCCACGAGGGCATCGTTCTCCACGACCGGCACGTGACGGAAGCGCCGTTCGGTCATGAGGTTCATCAGCTGGTCGACGTGCGCGGTGCTCTCGCAGGTGAAGACCTCGGCGACCATCAGCTGCGACACGACGTGTCCGAGCGCCTCGGCCCCCGCATCGGCCAGGCGTCGGACGATGTCGCGCTCGGACAGGATCCCTGCCACCTGCGCACCGTCCGGGGAAACCACGAGCGCGCCGACGCCGTGCTGTTTCAACATCGCGAGGGCATCGGCGACCGAATCCTCGGGTGCGATCGTCGCGACCTCACTGCCCTTTCGTTCGAGGATCTCTGCTGCGAGCACGGGGTGCCTCCTCGGGTCGGGTCGTCTGGTCTTCCTCCATGATGACCCATCAGTCGCGTCCGTGCTCGCCGACGTGCACGATCGGGGTCGGCTGCGGTGACATCAACGGGAGTTGGGTTCGGCTTACGCTCCATGCTGATGACCGAGGCAGCCACCTACGACGAGTTCTCGATGTTCGAGGAGAACGCTCGTGAAGCGGGTCTCTCCTACGACGAGCCGCCGGCGGTCGACCGCTGCGAGACGACGCTCGAAGACGGCCGCAGGCTCAGCGCGCTTCGATGGGGTGCGTCACCCCCCGATCTCGTCCTCCTGCACGGTGGTGGTCAGAACGCTCACACGTGGGACACGGTGGCGCTCGCGCTCGGTCGACCCCTGCTGGCCATCGATCTTCCCGGCCATGGCCACTCGGGCGACACGTCGGCCGATCGGCCCGTGGGTCCTCGCTCGTTGGCACTCGACGTCGCCGTGATGATCGAGCGCCTCGCTCCCGCCGCCTCGCTCACGGTCGGGATGTCCCTCGGTGGGCTCACGGCCACTTCGCTCGCAGGTGACCGTCCCGACCTCGTGCAGCGCCTGTTCCTCGTCGACATCACCCCCGGGGTGAATCACGACAAGGCGTCGGACATCATCAGCTTCCTCGCCGGGCCCGAGACGTTCGCTTCCTTCGACGAGATCCTCGAGCGGACGATTCTGTTCAACCCGACCCGATCCGAGAGCTCGCTGCGGCGGGGGGTCCTCCACAACAGTGTGCAGCTCGACGACGGGAGCTGGGTCTGGCGCCATCAGCGGGGCCGACCTCGACAGCTCGAGGGCGACGACGCGGTCGACCTCGACCACGCCGGGCTGTGGGACACCCTCGGCTCGTCGGGAGCGCCACTCACCTTGGCCAAGGGGTCGGAGTCCCCGGTCGTCGACGACGACGACGTCGCCGAACTGCGTCGCCGACGGCCCGATGCCGGCATCCACGTGGTCGACGGTGCAGGCCACTCGATCCAAGGTGATCGCCCGGTCGAGCTGGCCGAACTCATCGAACGCGCCATCGCGAGTTCTTGATCACGCGCTGTCGATCCCGCTTCCTGACCCAACGATCGGCCGCGCTGATCGCGACGGTCGCCCTCGTGGCGGGTGGGTGTGTGGGCAACTCGGCGCGCGATGCAGCATCGGGTGCTCCCGCCCAGGGAGAAGACCAGGTGTTGGCCGAGTCATCCGCTCCGATCCGTCCTCCGCTCGAGCTGGGCGACCGCGATCCGACGTCGCTGCTCTCGGCCGAAGGGTTCGTGTTCGGCGACCCCGGGCCCGAATCGGTCCTGGCCGCCGACGGCGTCGGATCGGACCCATTGGTGCAGCGTGCGCTGGCGAGGACCGTCTACGAGCTCGACACGGGAGAGCCGGCCGCAACATTGTTGGCGGTGGTCCTGGCGCCCGGGGTCTTCACCTCCGATGCGGCGGTGAACGGATTCGTGGGCGGCCTCGCCACCGGGGTGCTCGACACCAACGACCAACCGACGCTGGTCCCGGTCGGTGCTGCCGACGGGTTCGCGGCCTCGAGCGGGCAGATGTCGGTCGTGGCATTCCGTATCGACAACGTCGTGGTGATGATCGAGGCCGCCAGCCTGACCACGGCTGCAGCGGTCGGCGAGGCGGTGGCGGCCGCAGCCTCGACTGGGGTCGAAGTCGACGCGACGACGGGGACACCGTTCACCGAGGTCGATCCGTTCTCGGTCTTCGCGCCATTGGCCGGGTTCGACTTCGCGGCCTTCCCGACCGACGAGGAGAAGGTCGATCTGCCGTTCGAACCGTTGCCCGTGCCCACGCTCGCCGGGCTGGCCGGCTTCCCGGTGGGTGAGCTCGTCGTGATCGGCAACGAGATACGTGGAGCGGCCTGGGCGGTTCCTGTCTCTGGTGCTTCCTATGAGTCGGGCGAGGACCTGATCGAGCCCATGCGGAACCTGGCGGCCACCCGCTCGGGGGGCGGCACGGTCGAGCAGGTGATCGCCGGGCGGACCGTCTATGCAGGTGACGCAGTCGAGTCGATCAGAGTCTTCCGTCACGAGAACCTGGTCCTCGTCGTCGACGGCTTCGATCGCGTCAACGCCGACGCGTTCGTCGCTGCGTGGGCCCGCTCGCTCGACGCCGGCTGACCTCGTGGGCGGGGCCTCGCTACTCCTCGACGAGTTCGATCAGCGTGCCGAACGCAGCCTTGGGGTGGACGAACGCCACGGTCGTCCCGCGACTTCCCGGACGGGGTGCGTCATCGATGACCCGTCCACCCTGGTCCTTGACCGACTGCAGGGCTGCGGCGCAGTCGTCCACGCGATAGCCGACGTGGTGGATCCCCTCACCCTTCTTCTCGAGGTACTTCGCGACCGGCGACTCGGGGGTGGTCGGTGTCAGCAGCTGGATGTAGCTGTCGGCCACCGCGAGCAGGGCCTCTTCGACCCCATCGGACCCGACGATCTCGCGGTGTTCGACCTCGGCGCCGAACGTGTCGCGGTAGTAGGTGATGGCCGCCTCGAGGTCGTGGACGGCGATGGCGACATGGTCGATCTCGGTGAGCATCATCGGCTGGAAACGTAGCTGCGGTGGGCGCGGCGCGGCGGGTCGGCAGCGCATCGCCCCGGGGAGACGCCACCGCCCGAGCCGGCAGCGCCAACGCGGTGAGCGGTTGCACAGCTACACTCCATGAGGTGTCGTCAGGCGATCAGGGTGAATTCCCCAATGACTTCACGGCTGCATCCGATCTGGTCGCGCTCGCCAAGCGCGAGGCCGCCGGCATCATCGACGATGCGGAGCGACGGGCCGACTTGCTGCTGGTGAAGGCCGAGCGAGCCGCCGCGGCCAAGCAGAGCGAAGCCGAGATCTACCTGCAGAAGGCGCGGGCGGTCCTCGAGATCGCGCAGCAACGAGCGAGCAATCGGCCGCGGGTCCTGTCACTCGTCGAGCCCGTGGCTGCGGTCCCCGACCGACACATCGACCTGACCGGTCCTGTCGCCGCGTCTGATCCGGGTCGCAGCGACACCGGACCCGGCGGCGGGATCCCCGAGGGGTTCGATCGGCTGCTCACCGCCGCGGTCTCGACAGCGGTTGCGAACTCGGTCGCGTCAACGCGCCGCCGAATGCGGTGACCCGACATTGCGCGCCGGCTACGGGCTGGGGACGCAGGCGTTCGCCGACCTAGGGTGAAAGGGCACATCGTCCGCTCTCCCGGGGGAGACCATTCTCATGTCAGGTTCCGTGATTCTCGCTGGCGCTCGCACGCCGATCGGCAAGCTCTCCGGCGCATTCGCCGGGCTCGCCGCCACCGATCTCGGTGGTGCTGCGATCAAGGCCGCGCTCGAGCGTGCCGGGGTGACACCCGACCAGGTCGACTACGTCTACATGGGGCAGGTCCTGCAGGCGGGTGCCGGGCAGATCACCGCCCGCCAGGCTGCCGTCAACGGCGGCATCGGTTTGGAGGTGCCCGCCACCACGATCAACAAGGTGTGCCTGTCGGGCCTCAATGCCATCTTCCTCGCCGACCAGCTGATCTCGGCGGGCCTCGCCGACGTGGTCGTCGCCGGCGGCATGGAGTCGATGACCAACGCCCCCTATCTCCTCCCGGGCGCCCGTGCCGGCTATCGCGCCGGTGACAAGGAAGTGGTCGACTCGATGATGTTCGACGGCTTGTTCTGCGCGTTCGACGACTGTGCGATGGGTCTCGGCACCGAGCGGTACGCCGGTGCCGTCGGCATGGCCCGTGAGCCGCAGGACGAGCTCGCCGCCGCCAGCCACGAGCGCGCCGCCAAAGCCATCAAGGACGGCCTTTTCGCCGATGAGATCGTGCCCGTCGAGGTGCCGCAGCGGCGGGGCGACCCGCTCGTGGTCGACACCGACGAAGGCGTCCGCGGCGACACCACGGTCGAGAGTCTCGGACAGTTGCGTCCTGCCTTCGAGAAGACCGGGACCATCACCGCAGGCAATGCCAGCCAGATCAGTGACGGCGGCTCGGCCGTTGTCGTGGTCAGCCGAGCGTTCGCCGACGCCCACGGCGTCACCCCACTCGGCGAGGTGCTCGGCTACGGCCAGGTCGCCGGACCCGATCCGTCACTGCTCACCCAGCCCAGCCGGGCGATCAACGCTGCCCTCGCCCGGTCCGGCAACGAGGTCGGCGACGTTGATCTGTTCGAGATCAACGAGGCGTTCGCGGCCGTGGGAGTCGCCTCGATGGGCGAACTCGGCATCGACAGCGACATCGTCAACGTCAACGGTGGCGCCATCGCCCTCGGCCACCCCGTGGGCATGTCGGGCAACCGGCTCGCCCTCACGCTCCTCCACGAGCTGAAGCGACGCGGCGGCGGCCTCGGTGCGGCCGGTCTCTGCGGCGGTGGCGGCCAGGGCGACGCGATGGTGGTGCGCTCACTCGCCTGAGCCGACGCGCCGGCCCGCGTTCTGCACGCGGGACCGGCGACATATCGTCATCATCTTGTCATGTCCGTCGTCTGTTCGTAATGTGAACGCGGTGAAGCCCGCCCGCCTCGATCCCGCAGAGTCATCTCCGCTCTATCGGGGCGTGATGGTTGCGGTGGTGGTGGGCATCGTTGTCGGCTTGGGCGTACTGGCACTCGCGACCCGACTCGGGAGCGCGCTCGGCGGCTGATCGCCGACACCAACGCATCGGGATGCTCCGGCCGGGTTGTCAACTCTCGGAGTCGGGCTCGTCCTTGCCGTACCAGTCGGCCGCATCGACGCCGATGGTGGGAAGGGTCAGGTTCGACTTCTTCTTGAACATCGGTTCGTTGGGGACATCGGGTTCGTCACGCCCGGCAGTGCTCGCCGCAGACACGTCCTCGGCCTCGGCCGACGGGTCGTCGTCATCGAACCTGGGAGGCCCGAAGGCGAAGACGTTGTCCTCGAACCGTTCGGGGCCGGGCTCAGGGGTGTCGTCCCAGGTCAGCTCGACCCGGTCGGCGGTCACATGGGTGTCCCTCGAGTCGTCGCCGTTCTCGTCGGCCACGCCGAGGGGGTCGGGATCGAACCTCTGGTCGCCGGCCAACCGGAGCAGCGGTTCGCGGCCCCGGTCGGCGGGCCGAGCGGCATCGCCTTCGAGCTGCAGGGCGGTCGGGTCGAAGACGACGCCGGTTTCGGCATCGGGCGACCCGGCGTCGGGAGCGTCCGTGCGGCCCGAGTCGGCATCGGGTCGAACCGACGAGATCAGATCGATGTCCTTCGGGTCGGGCCTCGGTCCGGCTTCGCCGTGTCCATCGACCGACTCGACGACCGCGGACAACGACCGGATCGCGACATCGAAGGGCGCCTCGTCGCCGCGGGGGATCGTCCGGGGTGGAGTCGCGAAACGGGATTCGATCGCGGCTGCGAGATCGGCTGGGACCAGGTCGCGGATGAGGGCGAGTGCGACCGTGACGTCCTCGCCGGTCAGGTCGCTCCGGCCCCGTGCGTGCACGTACCCGGCCGGATCGTGGAGGTACTCGGTTCGCTCCTGGGGCCGTTCGACGAGATCCCAGAGGAGGTCCAACACGTTCGACATCGTGGCTCCAAAGCTACCCGTCGGACACCTTCACGTTTGACAAGCGAGACGGCACCCTCATTCACTGTCGGCGTGGCCAAGCCCCTCGTCATCGTCGAGTCCCCGGCGAAAGCTCGCACGATCGAGTCGTTTCTCGGTGGTGACTACACCGTGCTGTCGTCGGTCGGGCACGTACGTGATCTCAAGTCCAAGGGCCTGGCGGTCGACGTCGACAACCACTTCAAGCCCGACTACGAGGTGCATGCGAGCAAGAAGGACGTCATCCGCGAGTTGCGGGCCGCGCTGAAGGACGCGTCCGAGCTCTATCTCGCGACCGATGAGGACCGCGAGGGTGAGGCCATCTCGTGGCATCTCCTCGAGATCCTGAAGCCGCAGGTCCCGGTTCGGCGCATGGTGTTCCACGAGATCACCCGGGGTGCGATCGAGCACGCCGTCGAGAACTGGCGCGACATCGACTACGGGCTCGTCGACGCGCAGGAGACCCGCCGAATCGTCGACCGGCTGTTCGGGTACCCCGTGTCCGGTCTTCTGTGGCGCAAGGTCAACCAGGGGTTGTCCGCCGGCCGGGTGCAGAGCCCGGCGGTGCGGCTCGTGGTCGAACGAGAGCGTGAGCGGATGGCCTTCGTCGCGGCGGGCTACTGGGATCTCGAGGCCGAGTTCGCGACCGTGCCAGGCTTCACCGCTCGACTCGTCCAGGTCGATGGAGCCAAGGTCGCGACCGGCAAGGACTTCGACGATCTTGGCCGTCCCAAGAGTGCCGACATCGCGGTCCTCGACGAGCCGACGGCGCGCGACCTCCTCACCCGCCTCGACGGCGCGACGTTCGGTGTCAACAGCACCGAGACCAAGCCCTACCGGTCGCGTCCCAAGCCACCGTTCATGACGTCGACCCTGCAGCAGGAAGGTGGTCGAAAGCTCCGAATGAGTGCGTCGCAGGTCATGCGGGTGGCGCAGGGCCTCTACGAGAACGGCTACATCACCTACATGCGGACCGACTCGGTCACCCTCTCGGGAACCGCGATGAACGCAGCCCGCAGCCAGGTGACGGAGCTCTACGGCGCCGAGTACCTGCACGAGTCGCCGAGGGTGTACACGAGCAAGTCGAAGAACGCACAAGAAGCCCACGAGGCCATCCGGCCCGCCGGCGAGACTTTTCGGACTCCAGCGCAGGTCGAGGGCGAGCTGAACACCCAACAGCGCGCCGTCTACGAGCTGATCTGGAAGCGCACGGTCGCGTCGCAGATGGCCGACGCCACCGGACAGACCGTGTCGGTGAGGGTCGGCGCCGAGGCCGTCCCCAGCTCCAACGCCCCCGACGCACCACGGGTGACCGAGTGGGCGGCGAGCGGGCGCACCATCACGTTCCCGGGCTATCTGCGGGCGTACGTCGAGGGTTCTGACGACCCCGAGGCCGAACTCGACGACAGCGAGTCGCTGCTGCCCCCGCTCACAGAGGGCGACCAGCTTCCCGACCCGGCGATCGAGTCGAAGGATCACAGCACTCAGCCGCCCGCTCGCTACACCGAGGCTTCGCTCGTGAAGAGGCTCGAGGAGCTCGGTGTCGGCCGGCCGTCGACGTACGCATCGATCATGCAGACGATCCAGGACCGCGGCTACGTCTGGAAGAAGGGCACGGCTCTGGTGCCCTCGTGGACGGCCTTCGCGGTCGTCAACATGCTCGAGGCCCAGTTCCACGATCTCGTCGACTACGAGTTCACGGCCCGCATGGAGGACGACCTCGACCAGATCGCGGCCGGCGACAAAGAACGCGAGGCGTGGCTCCACTCGTTCTGGTTCGGAAACGGCCAGCCGGGGCTCAGCCAGCTCGTCGACGAGGGCATGGAGCGCATCGACGCCGCAGAGATCAACACGATCATCCAGTGGGCCGACGACCACGGCGAGAAGATCGTGGTCAAGCCCGGCCGCTACGGGCCCTACGTGAAGCGCGGCGAGGACACTGCCTCGATCCCCGACGACCTGACACCCGACGAGCTCACCCGCGAGAAGGCGATCGAGCTGCTCGACGCGCCGAAGGGTGACGAACCGATCGGGAACCATCCCGACCTCGGGCTGCCGGTGTTCGTGAAGAACGGTCGTTTCGGTCCGTACGTGCAGCTCGGCGAGCACGACGACCTCCCGGAGGGCTGGGAGAAGCCGAAGATGGAGTCGCTGTTCAAGGACATGACGATCGAGGGGACGACGCTCGAGGACGCGTTGAAGCTCCTCGAGCTCCCACGCGAGGTCGGCGTCGACCCCGAGTCCGGTGAGGTGATCGTTGCCCTCAACGGGCGCTACGGCCCGTATCTCAGCAAGGGCGAGGGCAAGGGCAGCGATTCGCGCAGCCTCGAACGTGAGCAGCAACTGTTCGACGTCACCCTCGACGAAGCGCTCGCGCTGTTCAAGGAGCCGAAGCGTCGTCGGGGGCAGGCCGCCCAGACGGTCCTCAAGGAACTCGGAGACGATCCGGTCAGCGGCGAGAAGATGGTTGTCAAGGACGGCCGATTCGGGCCGTACGTGACCGATGGCGAGTACAACGCCAGCCTTCGCAAGGGCGATGAAGTCGAGACGCTCACCGACGAGCGGGCGATCGAGTTGCTCCAGATGCGGCGCGACAAGGGCCCGGCGAAGAAGGCCAAGAAGAAGAAGGCCGCCGCCAAGAAGAAGCCGGCCAAGAAGGGCGCGAGGAAGAAGGCCGCGGCGAAGAAGAAGCCCGCCAAGACAGCTGCGAGGAAGAAGGCCGCTGCGAACGATGTCGAGTCGAGCGAGCCAGTGGCCGAGGCCGAGTCCGAGCGCTGAGCACGGAGTGTGGGCCGATGCGCCTCTGGTGAGTCCGTAACGTGGGTGCTGTGGCGGAGCCGATCGACGTCGACCCCGACGAACCGACTGGCACGCTCGAACATCTCGAAGGCGAAGCCGATCGTCCGGAGAAGCTTCGCTGGCGCATCCGGATCTTCGGCTCGACGACGTTCTTCCGCCTCTGGCTGACCCAGATCGTCTCGGCCACTGGCGACTGGCTCGGCCTGCTCGCCATCACGGCACTCGCGACCCGGGTCGGCGCGGGCGGCAACGAGGGCGCGGCGGTCGGTGTCGTGCTCGCTGCGCGTTTGGCGCCCGGGCTGTTCCTCGCACCGGTCGCCGGCGTGTTCGCGGATCGTTGGGACCGCAAGAAGCTCATGGTGATGTGCGACCTC
>Ga0307379_10013794_pt1 | contig 10459 bp, 7 predicted proteins | sample UN2MG_FD_202237 | JGI IMG/M metagenome (GOLD analysis project Ga0307379, IMG submission 202237) | Soil microbial communities from Risofladan, Vaasa, Finland - UN-2 | ecosystem: Environmental > Terrestrial > Soil > Coastal area > Acid sulfate soil | place: Finland: Risofladan, Vaasa | collected... | reverse complement strand
TTGCGGCCACCACTTTGAGGGAGCGACGACATGAGCGGTCACGATTTCGAGGCGTTGGTCCGACTGACGGCCAAGGACGGAAGCGTGCTCGCCCTGCCCGGCGACTCGTGCGAGAAGGTGCCCGAGGTGTCTCTCGGCTGGCTGGCAGCAAAGGGCTCGATCAAGAAGAGGGGTCCGGGGTCTGGTCCGAAGAAGAAGGGCCGTCTCACGTCCATGTTCGGCGGAGCCCCCGACACCCCCCTCACTACCCCCTTGCCCCCGGCCGTCCGTGACGATACGGGCGATCCTAAGCGTCGATCTGAAGAGGAGTAAGCGATGGCAGGCAAGTATGGCTCACCGGACGGCTGGTTCCTCGTCGACGGGTACAACCTCGTGTCGACGAAGATGCAGAGCTTCCGCTTCAAGATCGAGGCGCTGTCCGAGGCAACGACCGGCGTCGGGGATACGTGGGATGAGCACACGCTGACCGGCCTCCGTCGAGCGGAGATCGAGCAGGGCGGCGCGTTCTTCGACACGTCCGCGAACAACAGCCATGACGCGTTCTCGGCGGCGGTGCCGGCGACCGCGACGGTGGCGGGACGCATCGCGTGCCTCGGCTTCGCGGCCATGACGAGCGGCCGACCCATGACCGGAGTCCAGGGCGAGTTCACGACGTCCTACGAGGTGCTGGGCCAGCAGGGCGGGCTGACGCGGGCCAACGCTACCGATCTGGTGACGGGCATCCTTCAGGACGGCGTGGTTCTGCACACCCACGGCGCGGAGACTGGAACCACGGGCAACACGGAGGCCACCTCCGTCGACCACACGACGGAAGACGCGATCCGGGCGATCCCGATCACGTCGAGCTCGGTCGCGAACCCGACGGTCATCACGACCACCGTGCCGCATGGGCTCACGACCGGCGACTCCGTCCTCATCGCCGGGCACAGCGGCTCGACGCCGGACATCAACGGCGAGGAAGACGTCACGGTGACGTCGACGACGACCTTCACCGTCGTGCAGAACGTGACCGTCGGCGGAACGGGCGGAACCATCGTCGAGGCCAAGACCGCGAGTGGCGGCTCTGGCTATGTCCAGGTGACGGCACTCGCCCTCGGCGGCTACACTTCCGTGACTCTCGTGATTCGGGATAGCGCGGACGACATCACGTTCGGCGATCTGGTCACCTTCACGGCGACGACCACCGCGCCCTCGGCACAGCGGGGAGCGGTGGCGGGCACTGTCGAGCGGTATCTGGCCTCGGAGTACACGTTTAACGGTGCGGGGTCTTCGCAGTCGGTGACGTTTCTCGCGGGCTTTTGCCGCGACTAGGAGGAGAGTATGGCAGGCAAGTACGGTTCGCCCGACGTCACGATCTCGATCGAGGATGCCCCCGGTGGAACGGCGCGGGCGATGGAGTCGTTCACCCTGGAGATGGGCGGCGTCAAGATCACCGCGATGACCGAGGAGTCCACGGTCTTCGGCTCCCTGTGGGAGCAGCACCTCCCGACCGGTCTTCGGCGCGTCGAGCCCATCACGCTGACCGGCTTTTTCGAGACGACCGCGACCACGGGCTCGCATGCCGTGTTCCAGGTGACCGCCTCCGACGCTGCGGCTGCCGCCGACACCCGCGAGGTCGTCATCGTCTTCGGGGACAGCAAGACGTTCACGTTCGACGTGCGCCTCCAGTCGTACGAGGTTCTCGGCGCGGTCGGAGCGTTCACGCGCTTCACTGCCGAGCTGCTTCCGTCCGGCGCAGGCGTCTGGTCGTAATCGCCGCAGGGTAAAGGCGGCAGGAGCCGCCGGGGAGGGCCAGTGTTTGCTTCTCAAGTGAAGTCGACGTTTCAGATCGAGGGCTGTGACGTTCGCATCCGGAAGCTGTCGGCTCGTTCGCTGGACAAGGCGAGCGAGATCCGGCAGGGCTCCGTCGTGGCGATGGCCAGAGGTTTCGGCCCTGAGCTGATGGCGGTGTTCCGGGGAGACGTCGGGCCTCAGCCTGAGCGTGTGGCGCAGACAGAGCGGGAGACGGTCTACGCGACGTATGACCGGGACTCCGTTCTCGTGGCCGGCATCGAGTCGTGGGACGCGAAGCACGCGGACGGGAAGAAGATGGATCTCGAGGAGGGCATCGCGGACCTCGACGAGGACTCCGCGAACGCTCTGTTCCACGCGATCATCGACCTGTCGGTTCCGACGAAAGAGCAGGTGGAGGAAGAGCAGGGAAAATCCTTCGGGCTCTCCACTGTCTCTTAGAGGACAAGCCCGTTGACGATCTGCGCGTTCTCCGTCTGTGGCAAATTGCAGTCGTGGCCGACCAGTTCAAGCAGCCCCCGACGGAGGTGGCGAGAGACCTAGACGACGACCCGGAGCGGATGGCGATGCAGTGCGTCATGTTGCTTCGGTACGCGGAAGCGAAGAGGGTGTTCGAGAACGCCTCGGCCAAGGATCTTCAGAAGCTCAAGGGGTCATCGAAGATGATGCAGCTGGTCGAGGACATCACGTTCGCCCTGGCGGAAGAGGAGATCCTGGGTGGCAGTTAGCGCAGGTATCATCGAAGCCATCCTCCGCCTTCGCGATGAGCTGACGCCCCGGCTGAAGCTCGCCGGCCAGCAGATGAAGATGAGCGGCCAGCAGATGCAGACGCTTGGCCGCAACCTCCTGCCCCTGTCCCTGGCGTTCTCGGCGGTCGGACTGGCGGCCGCGAAGTTCGCCACGGACCTCAACAAGAACATGGCCAACGTGGCTTCGCTGATCCCGAACCAGACGGAGCGGGTGGTCGAGCTGCGTGGCCAGATGCAAGAGCTTGCCGAAGAGACGGGCAAGAGCACGGGAGACATCACCGAGGGGCTGTATCAGGTCGTGTCCGCGTACGGCGACACGGCGGACACCGCGAAGCTGGTCGAGATCAACGCCCGTGCCGCCGCCGCCGGTCTGGCGTCCACGCAAGACGCGATCGCCCTGACGAGTGCGGTGACGAAGGGCTACGGCGAGACGAGCGCGGAGGCGACGCAAAAGGCCGCGGACTTGGCGTTCATGACGGTCAAGTTGGGCCAGACGACGTTCCCGCAGTTGGCCGGCTCGATCGGGAGAGTGACGGCGATCTCCGCCGCGCTCGGCGTTTCTCAGGAGGAGATGTTTGCCGGCTTCGCGACCCTGACGGGAGTGATCGGAGACGCGGCCGAGACGTCGACGGGCCTGAGAGCTTCGATGGTGCAGCTCCTGAAGCCGACGGACGCGATGAAGACGGCGTTCGACAAGCTGGGGATCACGAACATCCAGAACACGATCGCGGCGGACGGCCTCGTCAAGACCTTCCGGGCGCTCGTGGAGACGACGGACGGAAGTGCCACGGCGGTCGGCGAGCTGTTCAACAACGTCCGGGCCCTGCCGACGGTCCTGGCGCTGGTCAACGGGCAGGCCACGACGTTCGACCGGAAGCTGAAGGAGCTGAACAACTCGGTCGGCTCGATGGACGAGGCGTTCCGGGAGCAGACGCAGGGCGTCAACGCCGCTGGGTTCGCGTGGGCCCAGGCGAAGGTGAAGCTGGAGAACGCCGCGATCGCGATCGGGCAACAGTTGATGCCGACGATCGGGGCGCTGGTCAAGGACTTCCTGATCCCGATGCTGGAGAAGCTCCAGGAGGGCGTGAGGATCTTCGGTACGCTGCCGGAGCCGGTGAAGATGGTGGCCATCGCGCTCGGAGCCATCGTCGCCATCGCCGCCCCGGCGGTCTACGCGATCGGCACGATCACGTTCGCGGTCGGGACGCTGATCACGGCTCTCGGCACCACGTCCCTGGGACTCCTCGGCGCTCTCGGGGCGCTGGGTCTGGCCCTGGCCGTCGGCTGGGGAGCCTACGAGTTCACGACGTGGATCATGGACATGATCCCGATCACAGACGAGTGGGCGAACGGCCTGAAGGACGCGGTGCTCCAGCTCACCGGCATGGGTGTCATTCTGGACGCCTACAACGCCAAGCAGGAACAGGGGACGATCTGGGAGAACAACCGGACGGCCGCCGAGCTGGCCGCGCACGAGGCATGGGTAGCCGGGACAGACGTTAGGCGGGCACGCCTGGAGGTCGATGCCGAGCTGTTGAAGCAGGGCCAGGCGGCCGCACAGCAGGCAGCAGACGTCTCGACGAAGGCCAGGATCCAGGCGGGGCCGCTCCCGGGCCTGGGGGGCGTGGCAGACCCCACAGAGGGCATGTTCAATCTTGGGGAGAGCCTCAACATCGGCGGGATCTTCTCGGAGCAGGTCCAGGGCTTGAAGGATCTCCGGGCGGAAGAGGTGGCCCTGGCGGCTGCCCAGGCGGAACGGTTCGCCATCTCCAACGAGGGCATCCGGCTGGCGATTCTCCAGAGGGAAGGCCAGGAGGCGCTGGAGGCGGTATTCGAGCTGACCGGCCAGAGGATCACGGACGTTGCGCGGGCCGAGGAGATTCTCAAGTTCGCGGCGGCGAACACGACAGAGGCCCTGGCGGCGCAGGCGGTGAAGCTGGCCGACGAGCAGGCGAAGCTGGAGGAGGCCGCACGCCGGACCGCAGTCGAGTTCAAGAATTGGGAAGTGAATCTGCGACTCGCCAGCCAGGCAGCAGCGGACGCGAATATCGGCGAGGCCATGGCGGGGGCGATGCAGGAGGCCAAGGAATCCGTCGAGGACCTGATGGCTCCGCTGGGGCTGCTGGCGCCGACCACGTTCGAGATCAGCAAGGAGTTCGAGGATCTGAGGACGGCTGTGGGCATGATCCCTGGCGCTCTGGACGGCCTGAACGACGGCCAGCTCATCCAGTTGGCGACGGACATGATGCGGCTGAAGGACTCGAATGCCCTGACCAACGAGGAGCTTGAGTACCTCCAGACGGTGATGAACCAGCTTGACGCCAAGGGGTTGGAGGCGATCCGGAAGAAGCTCGAGGACGGCGAGCGGGTGGCGTTCGATTTCGCCGGGGCTCTGGAGATCGCGAGGAGTACGGCAGAGCTGCTGGGAAACGTGGGGCTTGGCGGGCTCCTGGGCGACATGTCTGTGGGAGTGCTCTCGGGCCTGGCGCTCGCGGATTCGATCCGGGACGCGAAGGATGCTGCCGGCGGGTTCTCGAAGATGGACTTCTCGGACCAGGTCGGCGCAATCGCCGCGATGGGCCAGCAGGCTGCGTCGATCTGGGAGCAGAACAAGAAGCAGATGTCCGGCGGAAAGGGCGCGATGTCTGGAGCCGCCAGCGGCGCGGCTGCCGGGTCTGCGTTCGGTCCGTGGGGCGCAGCGATTGGAGCCGTCGGCGGCGCTCTCCTCGGGTTCTTCGCGGGCAAGAAGTTCCGCAAGATCGCGGAGGACGCCGGCAAGGTGCTCGGAGACGGGCTCAGCCAGGAGACGGTCGAGGCGATCGAAGAGACGATGGCGGCCATGGACCTGTCGGCAGCCGACGCATCTCTCCTTCACATCGGGGACGCGATCGCGGACACCGGGAAGCAGGCCAGCGAGTTCGCCGGCCAGATGCTCAGCCTCATGGACGCGGTAGAGTCCGGGGCGATCCCGGCGGCTGATGGCATCGAGGCGATCGGAGAGAACTTCTCGCTGCTGGCGGAAGAGGCCGAGGCGGCGGGACGGTTTGCGTCCCAGGCCATGACGGACATGATCGTGAAGGCGCGGGAGCTGGGGCAGGAGATCCCCGAGATCCAGGCGTACGTGGAAGGGCAGTTGGCCGGCGCGGTCGAGGGCCTGGGCAAGTTCGTCGATGCCCTGGCGTTCGTCTCCGACGAGGCTCTTCCGACGCTCGGTGAGCAGGCCGGCGTGATCTTCGGGGCGGTGTTCGATGCGATCGTGGCGGACCAGGGAATCGTAGCGGCAGTCGACCAGCTCGGGGGCGCGTTCGACGTGCTCCACGAGAAGCTAATGGAGACGCTCGGACCCGAGGCCACCGCGGCGATTCTGGGTCCGTACGGAGCGGCGTTTGCGACCCTGGCGGACGAGAACCTCCGTCCTCTGTTCGAGGGAATCGCGGGGCTCACCGAGGTGATGGTGGGCCTGACGAACGCCGGGTTCCTGAACCAGACGCAGTTCGAGGCGATCCAGAACGCGTCGGCCACGCTCTTCGACGAGGCCATCGCGGGAGGGGCGGACCTCGGCGTGACGCTCCAGGCCATGGCCCCAGACATCCAGGCGGCGATCGACGCAGCCAATCGGTTCGGCGTCCCGCTCACCGAGGACATGCAACGGCTGAAGGACCTGGCTGAGGCCAACGGGTTCGCCTTCACCACCGACCCCATGGAGGCCATGCTCGACGTGCTCGTGGCGATCGCGGAGGTGTTGGGGGCCGAGATCCCGGCGGCAGCCCGGCGAGCAGGAGACGCCATCAGCGCCATCCCGTCGGCTCCTCCGATCCCGGGCGCACCACGTCCCGGCGCTGGCGGTGGAGGTGGCGCAGGCCCCGGCGGCGAGCAAGGGCCCGGGCCACAGACGCCCATCCCGCCGCACGCTCAGCCGGACCGCACGGCGCAGCAGGGATTCGAGTCGGACGCGATGCCTTTCGGCAACCGTCCCGGCGGCATGACGACCATCGGAGTCCACCCGGACGAGAGAGTCTCTGTGACGCCAGCCGGGGAGTCGGCTGCGGGCAACGACGACGACAGCGGCGGCGGGCAGATGATCCAGGTGATCTTTGAGCTCGGCGGCGAGCAGTTCTATAGTCAGATCACCAAGGCGACGAAGGACGGGCGGATCCGGGTCCACCCGGAAGGGATCAAGAGCTTCTGATGGCAGCAGTGACCCCACGGTTCCTCTGGCAGAACTTCACGCAGCTCGGCAACACGCTGTTCCGGGCCAGCTCCACGCTCAGCGGCCGATCGGTGAAGTGGCTGCGGCACCAGCTTCGGTCGAAGACGTGGCGCTCGGCGCAGGGCTGGACGTTCGCCAAGGGCTTCAACGACGTCCTGCGGATTGACGAGGGCACCGACGAGCGGGTGGTCTACGTCGACGGCTCGTACTCCTCCGGCGCCACGGCGGCTGCGGCGATCGAGGCCGCGATCACGGCCGGAGGAGTGGACCCTGGAGAGCTGACTCCGTCCCTGTGGCTCAAGGCGGACGCCATCCAGCAAAAGAACGCGTCCGTGCTGACCAGTTGGCCGGACAGCAGCGGGAACGCGCGGAACCTCGACACGATCGTAGGGACGCCGACGTTCTACCGCGACATCCTGAACGGCAGGCCGTGTGTCCGATTCAACGAGGACGGCTACGCCTATGCCGCCGCCAGCGCGGTCCAGATGGACGACCTCGACGACGCGGGCAACACGGGTTACGGCACGGTCTTCGTGGTTGGGTGGGTCGACTCCGATCACACGGGCCCGTCTGCGCTCTGGGCCCAGGCGGACGACAACCGGGGGCTGTTCGTGGACGCCAGCGACGACGTGGTGGCTCGGGCCTACGACGGCACCCAGGACAACGCTACGATCACGGCCAGCGCGACGGGCGCGTGGCGGGTCTTCGCGTGGCAGTACAACGGGACGAACGTCATCGGGATGCTGGACGACCTGGACACGGCGGCGGAGACGACGACGGCCAGCGGTGCCCAGACCACGCTGACCCAGGACTTCTACGTTGGCAGCGACGGGGCGAACCACTGGAAGGGCTACATCGCCGAGCTGATCGTGATCCCCAGCAGCCTGTCGGAAGAGAATCGGCGGCGGGTCACTCAGTACCTGGAGCAGAAGTACGCGCTCAGCACGGCCACGACAGCCGCCACCTGGGCCAACACGTACACCGCCGCCTACTCGACGTCGACCAAGAAGTTCACGCTGGCGCGGGCCACCGGGGCCTCGACGATGGGGCTCATGTGGACGGACGCTCACTGGCTGGGCCGGTCGATGGGCCTGGACCTCGGGTTCCTCGTGGCGGCGGACGACACGGGAGCCACGACCTACGACTCCGACGCGGCGAGCTACCAGAGCCGTCATTCGATCGAGGTGGACTTCGGCCAGAGCCTCGGCGTGACGAGTTCCGTGGTGATCAACCACAACGCCGGGAGCGGCGGGACGTTCACGATCGAGGCGAACGACGAGCCGTTCTGGGAGGACACGCCCGACTTCACGGACACGCTCCTCGGGCCGAGCCGGCCGGAGGACATGCGGATCGAGTTCTTCGCCGAGCAGCAGAAGCGGTACTGGCGGCTGGTCATCGACGACACGACGAACGTGGACGGCTTCAGCGAGGTGGGCATCTGGTATCTCGGGAGCTATTTCGAGCCAGGGCAGGGCTACTCCGGCGGGTGGGCCTCGCCACGGAAGGAGCTGTCTCAGGTCGGGTTCTCCGATCACGGCGCTCCGTACATGGACGACAAGCCAACGGCACAGTCGTGGAGGGTGATCTTCCGGCCGCTCTCGGAGACGGACAAGGACTCGTTCGAGAGCATGGCGGCCTACGTCAAGACTAGCCGGCTGTTCTTCGCGGCCCTGGACCCGCTGAACAAGGCGGACGAGACGTTCTACGTCCACGCCGAGCCGATCGCGCCGAAGCATCTGAAGAACAGCACGACGCTGTACCAGGTGGAGCTCCACTTGAAGAGAGCCCCGCTGTGAGCCAAGGCGTAGACGGGGCACTCGGACTCCGCTCTGGCCTGAAGGCGTACCGCGATCTCGTCGAAGACTCCTCGTGGTCGAAGCGCCTGCTGGTGGAGCTGTATCCAGGAAAGGCGGTGCCGGCCTGGACGCTCTCCTCCGGAGCGGTCTACGTGGCCCCGGTCGATGTGAGTCACGATGGCGTGCGGCTGGACGTGGCGAAGGTGTCCAGCGTTCTCGACGCGGAGCTGACCCGGAACCGTGTCTCCACGACGCTCGCGGCCGGCGAGTATTACTACGACGTGGACAGCAGCGCCTCCGCCGCCCGGTGGGACGATGCGATCACGCAGTGGGACGATGGCGTCACGCTCTGGGACGACTTCGCCGGGCTCTACGCGCGGATGAGTGACGACAGCGATCCCAGCGATGCGGACGTCGAGGCCGAGCTGCTGATGACGTTCGGGTCGAGTACGGAGAGCCACCCGATCTTCGGGCCGGACATGCTCCTCAACGGCTCGTTCGAAGACTGGACGGCCGACGCGCCGGACAGTTGGACGGAGGGCACGAGCGTCGTGGCTGGCGGGACAGCCGACACGACCGAGAATCTGGACCCGCACCTCGGGACGTCATGCGCCAGCCAAGTGGTCGCCGACCTTGCCGGAGGCAACGCGCACATCCGCCAGGACATCACCGGCGTAGTGGCTGGGCGGACGTACCGCTACTGTGGTGCGTATCGCGTCACGGGCACGGGCGTCCTCCCCGTCGCGATCGCCCAAGAGCTGGGCGCGAACACGCGGGCGCAGGAGGACGGGATCAACTGGGCCGCGTCTCAGCAGGCGAACCTCACCGTGCCCCAGGCAAACGAGTGGCGACGCTTCTCGTGGGACTTCGTGATCCCGGCGGGAGCTACGTCGGTGCGCCTGTTTCTGCAGACCGAGGTTAGCGGGATCGGCCAGGGCGAGGTGAGCTGGGACGACGTGCACCTGTACCCGGTGGACAGAGTCGGGTTCTATGAGCCGCGAGTCTCGGGGTCGTCGGTGCCCTCGGTTGGGACCTCGAGCAATGACATCTTCTTCGGCGGGAAGCAGGTCGGCATCGGCTCCGTCGCGCTCCTGAACCACGACGGGTATTTCGAGACGCTGACGCGGCTGGACTGGATCAACCGGAAGTGCGTGGTCCGAGTCGGCGGCGGCTATCTGCCGGACACTACGGACACGACGATCACGGCGCCCACGCTGATCGCGGCGGACGACTACCGGACCGCTTTCACCGGGCTGATCCAAGAGTTCAAGGTGGACGATCTGGAAGTGTCGCTCTCGCTTCAGGACATCCGGTCGACGTACTTCCAGACGTTGCCGTCGAAGACCTACGACGAGACGACCTTCCAGGGGATCAACCTGACCGACATCGGGCGGGCGAGGCCGCTGTGGTTCGGGGCGAAGTCGGGTATCCGGCCGATCCGAATCAACTCGGTCAGCGATTATGGCGTGTACGAGCTGGCCGACTGCACGGAAGCGCCGAACGGGATCAAGGCGGTCACCAACGTGTGGGCGTATCCGTCGAAGGCGGACGCCGACGCCCGCGACATCAGCGCCCGAGTGGCCCTGTCCTACAAGGCTGCGACGATGACCGGCGGCTGGACGACCAGCAGCGTGGACATCACCCAGGCGAACGAGCACGTCCATCGCAGCGCCGGGGCCGACGCGTGGGATGAGGGCGCCCGCTCGACGTCCACGCTAGCGGCCGGCAATGAGGACTGGTACGTCGAGGCCACGGTGGGCCACGATCCTGCGGTCGATGACGCGATGTTCGGGATCTCCACGGACAACCCGGACTGGGACTTCGACACGCTGGACTACGCCCTCTACCCCGCCGTCGCCAGCGGCTTCTACGAGGTCTATGAGAACGGCGTCCTGTCGCACACGTCCACCATG
>Ga0307379_10013793_pt1 | contig 10459 bp, 8 predicted proteins | sample UN2MG_FD_202237 | JGI IMG/M metagenome (GOLD analysis project Ga0307379, IMG submission 202237) | Soil microbial communities from Risofladan, Vaasa, Finland - UN-2 | ecosystem: Environmental > Terrestrial > Soil > Coastal area > Acid sulfate soil | place: Finland: Risofladan, Vaasa | collected... | reverse complement strand
TCAATCGCACCATCTGTAGGGCTGGGACTACTTGGTTCATTAGGTGGATTGTTTGTCTCTGCTATAGTTGTAAATGCCCATATGCTACCTTCTTTTTTTGCTCCGTGCTCATCCTTAGCGACAATTTTCCAATAATATTTAGTATTGTAATTAAGATTCCCAGGGTCATAACTGGTGGCAGTTTGTTCTGTGGAAACTGAAGGCGGTGGAGAACTTGTTCCAAAATAAACATCGTATGTTACCTTGTCTCCATCCGGGTCTCCGCCTGTCCAACTTAAATCAATATTTATTGATTGGTCAACTGCTCCATTGGAAGGGGTGGGATTACCCGGCGTATTGGGAGTAACATTCTCTGGTTCTGTTGGCTTCTTACTACAACCAATCAAAACAGCCAAGAAAACTACTAATATCAAGGCTCTCCAATGTTTCATTGCAAACCTCCTTTGTTAATGGTTTTCAGAATTTCACGAAAATCTAATTATCTGCCATTTGTCATATATTATACACCCATTTTGGTCTATTGTCAAGTAATTTTTAATGCTAATCTGCTCTGGTATGTCTTTCAATTTTATTTTAGTATAGCCAAAAATGGAGGAAAGATGAAGGATAATGATTTTCTGAAAAATATTGGTAAAAGAATAAGGTCATTAAGAAAGACTCATAGACTATCACAGGAGACTTTAGCAGAACTTTCTGATTTACATCCTACATACATTGGTAAAATTGAGCGAGCTACAATTAACGCTTCAATTATCTCTTTTCAAAAGATTGCAAAGGCTTTTAATATGGCACTATCCGAACTTCTTAATATACCGTCTGCGAAAAATGAACAGAAAGACTTAAGTTTGGAAAAGATATACGCAGTGTTAAAAACCCAAAAAGTGGATGTGCTCAAACATATTGAGAAAATCGTGAACGAATTTATTGACTTTAGCAGCTCGCAAAACAAAAAATAAAATACTAAAAATACTACTAAATTAATATTCTGTATAATATGTATTATACAGAATATATCTCATATAAGTCTCTATATTACAAGCACTTACCAGATATTTATTGAAATTTCTCCAATTTAATACCATTATATACTGTTAATAATTTTTTTAAGAATAATTCTAGCTTCCGAGTAGTACTTATTCCTTCTTTGGTGCCGGCTCGAAAGAACAACAGTCTAAGAATCGGGAAATAGTTCTTTATCATTCCAATAATTTCCTGGTTCAAATTTTGCGTGTTCTGCTATTCTAGAACCTCTTCATTTTTTTGCCTGGTGTAAGGAGTAATATAGAAAATTTTTTTCTTGTTAAGAAACTTTGCTTACTCCTTACTCCTTTTCTTCTGAAACTCTCATAAATGTTGTGTCCTTAAGGGTGTAAGATAAATTTCTGCTTACTCCCTGATTTCTTTTTGACTATATGATAACTGCATAATTATTCTACAGATATATATGTAAACCCAATAGAGTAAGGTCAATAGAAAATTTGTGAAAAGTCATTTTTGCTTACTCTTCACATTTCTTTCACAATTATTAACTTAGTTAATACTATCTAATAACTTAACCATATTCCAATGAATTCTTCTTTATTTTTCCCTGGTGTAAGGAAAATATTACTTACCCTTGATCTGTCACATCTAATAGTAAATTTTCTGAACCCTTTTTTAATTTAATCACCCACACATCAAGCTTGTAGTGTCCTTTTATCGGCGGACTTAATTTTTTCTTTTTAATACCTTTATCCCTTAATATCTTTGCTACTATTTTCGAACTGAGATGTTTCTCTGCACACAAGCGACCACTTCTAAAGTATATGGTATCTTTGTCTTTCCATCCCGAAATTATATCACCTTCTGTCAGCTCAACTCCTTTTTCAAATTCAGATAAGAATCCATAAGTTATTTCCTTTTCTATGTGAGATAGGAGCATCTCAAAATCCATTGAAACAAGGTCGGTTTCTTCAATATCACTCTGAACCTGCTTTAATTCTGCAGCTAATAGAATATTGAACTCAACACCTCCCTTATGATCACAAATACACCCCTCAAAAGCGCAAGAGGCCATGAAATTTTTCCAACTGGGATATTTATCGTCAATTTTAACTACATATTGGTCACTTTCCCGAGTAACCTTCAATGAAACACTTCTAATACCCTTATCAGCACTGATCACTTCCATTGTAAAGTTAGTTGCTCTATAAAGATTGCCTTTTTTATCTTTCATATAATATCCATCTAATTTTTTCATAACTAAAGGATCTTCACATAAAACAAGTTTTGCTTTTCTGCAATGCTCTCTGTCACAAAACATTTTTACAAATGGTTTATTGCAATCCGGAGCATTTTTTCCAGCATATTTTTCCCCTTGCCTGACCAATTTTTCAATTTCTCGGTTCTCAAGTGGAGGGCTATTTTTAGCATTCCAATCATACATGACAGTATTTATAACTCCTATGGGATTTTTAAGATAAACCATATATCTAACTAATTCTAAACCCCATTCATCTCTTTCCCCTTCTGATACTCCCTGTAAGACTCGTTCAATACAGGGATAGGTTTCACTAATTTTTATTTTTTTGGAGATTTTTGTTTCTACTGATTTTTTTGTCTGTGGATCCTCAAAATTCTTCAATGGTGTAATAAAAACACCAAAATCCTTTATTTCCCCTTTGAAATCCAATTGCTTTCTCTGGTCCCCGAAAAGGGGGAGATTAACCTTACTTCCACCTTTTTCTGTGATTTTATCCTGTTTTGGGAAAAGCTCAACGATAAGTTTCTCTAGAGGATTGCCATTCTTATCTGTTGTTTTCTCGATAGCAATGTCATCGGTGATTACTTTACTTAAATTATATGTAATTATTTTTGCATCTATGGGTTTTTCCGGAAATATGTAGATATGGAACCCTTTGCTTTTTGACTGAAACACATTTGGATAGATGTTTAATTTTACTAGCCTATTAATGAGCAGGTTGACAAGGCTAAAATCCTTCTCGTCTATATCGATAACTCCAAATTTGACATTTCTCTCATCAACAAAGGGAGAAACGCCTAACCCCTGTTTTCCGGTAAGATGTAACTTTATTTCAGCATCAGTAACTTCTCTATGTTGGTGTTTTTGCTTGGAATAGCCGGTTACAGGATACCAGAAACTGAAATATGGAAGGTTAGGTATAAAAAATCTCTTAAATTTCTCTTTCTTCTCCATTTAAGTCCTCCTTTCTTGCGAGGGGAAGAATCTAACTTCTTCCCCTCGTTGACGGTCAGTTATTCGTCTTCCATCGGGCATCCGTCGAGATTCGGAAATGGCTATCATTTCACTATCCTCCTCCTCATTCTCGTCCTCGTTGTCCCCTTCTCCAAAACAGCAGTATGGAACGCACCCTTGAATAAGCAAGTATAGAAATTTAATCATTTTTCTCACCTCCTTCTTCTTATCCTAAAAATTTACTGCGCAAAAAGGAATTCCCGTCAATGTAAAGTTCCTTTTTCACACGGCTTAAAGCGACATAGGCAATCCTTACTTCTTCCTCGAAATCATTATGACGCATTGGGAAAAAACCATCGTCGAAATTTATGATATAAATAAAATCATTCTCACGCCCTTTAAATCTGTGAACTGTACTTAATGTTAACTGTGGGTTCTCAACATCGGCAAGGAACCTTTCTATATCTGTTATTCTTGTAAGTTCATCTGCCTGTTTTTTTAATTTACTATGACGTTGGCACAAACGCAGCTTTTCGCCAATTGCTCTGTCTTTCATTAATTCGAAAAGAATTAAGTAATCCTTATGTTTACTCTTCAGTGTTCGTATTTTTTCCTCGTTTTCTTTCTTCGAATATCCTTTGTCTCTTATTATCTTTGCAACATTTTCTGCGAATTCTGTAATATCTCTACTATTTAGGAAAACAAGTATACGCTTAAATTTCTGCTTTACTGGATTTGAAGTTTTTTGCCCCAGAATGGAACTTTCCTCTAATATGTGAGGAACCGCATTTTTTGTTAATTGTAAGGAAAATCCCCTCAAGACTTTATTCGTTCGCGCAAGCACCACTCCCTTTTCTATTCTTTGCGGTATGAAATTATGAATTTTAATCGAGCTTCCTAAACCATTTATTATTTTCGGTTGTCTGTGTTTGACTAGGGATTTGATACCTCTTTCCAAGGCTTGAGCATATTCAGTATCGTATCTATAACTTTCTTTTAAAATCACTTTTTCAAAGGGAAGAGACAAAAAGAATTTAGGGTCTGCACCTCTATATTTATAAACTGATTGATCATCGTCGCCTACACATATTTTTGTTCCATTAAGGCTATTAAGAATTGACCATTGAGTGGGGCTAAAATCTTGATTTTCATCTGTTAAAAGGAATTTTTTCTTGTTCTTAAACATATCTATTTTCTTCTGAACCATGGTCTGTAGTTCTTGAAAGCTCAGTCTAAGGGGCGTTTGTAAAAACCTCCAATCGGTAAAAAAAGTATATATTTCAGTGAAATTAATCTCTTGAAATAGTCTTCTTGCATCGGCAATGCTCCAGTTTTTTATTGAATGTGAAATTGACCTTCTTAAATATTGCAGACAATATGACCAGAAACTTACTTTTGGTTTCACTTCGTTATATAGCTCGTAAAGTGAGATAAAAACTTGAAAGATCTCTTTTTCCCTGCCTGATTTTGTGAATTTTTTGCGGTCTTCCAAAAAATTCAGAAATTCACTTGCGATTTTCCAAGGTGGTAAAACTGTAATTTCAAATTCAGTGGAAAGCAATCTCCGACAAAATCCGTGGAAAGTAGAAACAACAGTCTTTCTCAAGTCATATACAGATTTACCTCTGGTTTCTTCTATTCTAAAGGCAATTTCATCTGCTACTGACCTATTAAACGCCACTGCTTGAATATCATTAATGTTGGTCCCGCTATCCAAAAGCTCCGTAAATATTTTTACAAGCCTACGAGTTTTGCCAGAGCCTGGACCGCCATAAATCACTTTACTTTCCATTACTCTTCCTCCTTTTAGCATATTTCTGTTCCCAAAAATAATATTGTTTCTTCTGTATTTTGGTGTTGTTTCCTTATAGCAGCTTAAGCAAATTACTTCACTCTCATTGTTTTCTCCTCTCGAAAAAGGTTTCGATGACATCCGCGATCTCCTGAGGCTTATAGGTTCGTGAATCTAACCATGAGTTAAGGTCAGAAATACGAAATCGTAATATTTTCGGTGAAATTTTTGTATGGGGTATACTCCTAAGATTGGAGTAAACAAAGCTCTTTGTGACGCCTAGGATATTTGCTAACTCGTTAATATCGATGAGAGTGAGATGTGGAGGATATTGACCGGTCTTTTCTTCCTTCAATTTTTTTGTGAGTTTAGATGTGAGTATTTTAAACATTCGTTTCGTGCCCTGTCCTATTTTCACAAAAAGAGATTTCTTGCGACTTACTGCTTGGTTTCTTGTATCCATGATCTAAATATATAGGACAAGTAGAAACTTGTCAAGCACTAAATTATTATATTACAAGCACTTAGTGTAAATCTACCACTTTCTATTTGGGTAGATTTACACTATTTATGATAATTTAATGCCGAATTTAGAGGGGTGTGCTGGGTCTACTTTATCGGAACCAGTTTATTTTTGAGATTTTTTTGGATGCAAAAAGTTTTTAATGGAACCTTTTCCTATTTCTAATTCTCTTTCAATTTCCCTGTATAAGGCTTCAATTGATTTATCAGAGGCTTTGTTTCTTTTTTTTTCAACAAAATAACCTTTTACTAAATTATTCCTTTCGTTGTACAATTCATTTGCTAATAGGAAAGCCTTATCAAGAGAGATTGGAGTATTTATTCCATAGTTCTTGAGTATTCTTTTTAAATCATCTTTGGTTACTAAATCCTTATTTTCGTCCTTTTCATCACAGTTTCTTCCATCTTCTCGAGCATTGCAAAATTTTTTCCCCGTTTTATATTCGAAAATATGTGCACATTTGACTCCATGACAGGTCATAATTTTCTTTTCATTTTTTAGTTCTTTTAGCAAAGAATTAAAAAATTTATAGCAGAAGTGAATTAAAGGGTCGTATGCAAATTTAGATTCGTCAAGTATACTTTCCTTACCTTTCAAGTATTCTCCGTAATTAGTAATGAATGAGTTAAGTTTTTCTAAATATTTTCCGTCAACTTTTTTCCCTTGAGTCCATTCGTAAACTAAATTGGAAATTTTTCTTATAAGTTTATAATAACTATCTGAAGATAATTCTTCAATATAATAAGTTCTATTTCTGATCTTTAGAAGGAGATTAAAAGTTTCCCTAACATCGCTGTCTCCGTGAAGGTTCGAAATCTTATTTTTTGAAAAGTATTTAGCGAATAGTTTGAATATTTGATTTGAACCACTCGCTTTAGCATCAATAGGAATTATATCAATATCACAGAGAATTATTTTCTTTTCTCTCCTGACGAACTTTTTTATTGTTTCATTTGTAGCAATTAGCGTTCTTAGAGCAGAAATATCTTTTTTTATTTCCAGTGGCTTATTATTTTGTCTTATTGCCTCATCCATAAATTCTTCCGTCTTTTCCTTATTCATTTCTAACCCAGTACATTGATTCTTTAGATGTTTTCTGACAATGCTAATATACTGCTTCTTCGTTTTTCCATAGATTTTACCAAATTCTCCGAATTTATTGAAATCAACATTAATGAGATTTTCATTTATAGAATATTTATCATGAACTAAAAATATGATCATAAGACAGTACTCACGCTTTTCTAAAATCTCATCTTCATAAATAAAATTTATTTGGGCTCGAAAATGATAATTCCTGTTATATTTTTTGGAAAAGAACACTTCGATTTGATTTGCTGGAGTCGAGTAGTCTATTCTATCAACAATTCCATAAAGAATATTTGACATACTTCATTATTACAATAAGTTTTAATTATTGTCAAGTCAAATTCGAATTAATTTTGGGAATAGGAACAGAGATAAGCTGTTTTTGTATTACCTTATTTGGGGTGTCAAATAGGTGCCATAAACATAAGCAAATATAAGCAAAAATATGCATAGAAACATTATTTGAAAGTCTCCAAAACTGTTATTTTACGCTCTTTTAGCCAAAAAAGGGGGGATTGTGCTGGGTATATGTTTCGGATTCGTAGTCCGTTACTCTATCCAGTTGAGCTACAGGCGCTTAACTCAATATATTATAACAAGGTCAAACTTCTTTGTCAAATAAAAAAGAAACTTCTTCATCCTATGACCTACGCTATGACCGAAACAATCCTTCTACACTGAGATAACGCTCACCGGTATCAGCGAAAATGCAAACTATGTTCTTGTTGTTGTTTTCGGCGCGAGCGCCCAATTGTATTGCTGCATATGCTGTGGCACCCGAGGTAATTCCTACCAGAACTCCTTCCTCCTTCGCAATGCGGCGGCACATTGAAAATGCTTCCTCCTCAGAGACAAGGAAGAAGTCATCGATCAGTTCTCGGTCTACTGTTTCGGGCACGAAGCCAGGAGCAGTTCCCATTATTTTGTGCGGATTGAAAATGCCCTTTGAAATGTAAGGCGAATTTTCTGGTTCTACAGCAATGAGTTGGACTTCCGGTTTGTGTTCCTTCAAATAGCGCCCAGCACCGCAAAGTGTACCCCCTGTGCCAAGACCCGCCACAAGAATATCAATTTTTCCGTCCGTGTCGGACCAGATTTCGGGCCCTGTTGTCTGGTAATGCGCTTTAGGATTAGATAAGTTTACGTGCTGGCCAACGTAGAAGTAGTCAGGGTGTTCTGCGAGTATTTCTTTCAATCTTTTACGAGCTCCGGCAGTACCTTCCGAAACTGGGGTGAGAACCAGTTCCGCACCGAATGCCTTCATGATGCTGCGTCGTTCCACACTCTGAATCTCTGACATTACCAGAATCGCACGATAGCCTCTGATGGCAGAAATCCAGGATACCGCCATACCGGTGTTGCCACTGGTAGCCTCTATTAATGTATCGCCCTGTTTTAACTTGCCTTGTTGCTCAGCATCTTGAATTATCTGCAAGACAGGACGGTCTTTCAGACTGACAGGATTGAGGAATTCACATTTTGCAAAAACATTGAAATCCGGACATAATCGTTTAAGACGAAGTAATGGCGTTTGACCGATTAGGTCGGTCACGGATTTTGCGAATTTCACAGGTGGTGCTCCTCCCTTTCAAATAATCAATTTAAATTATTAAGTGGTTTGGTGGTCTTCATCAGGAAATCAAGAACCACTTTATTTACTAATTCTACCTGAACAATTGTTAAATCGTGGCCTGCATTGGGAACAATCTCAGTTTGTATCTGTGGAGCTACAGTATTAAGTCGTTCAACAGCTTTCTTTGCGGAATATAGTTTCTCGTTTTCACCGACCAAAAAGAGTGTTGACACTTTTATACACTGTAACTCATTATCTGTTAATACTGATGGTGTAAGCGGCATCCGAAATCTAAAGCATTTAAGACCCATCATTGCATCATCAACTAATTCATCAAGCTGTTTTAAGCTGTTTTCATCATTTTTCTTCAATAAATCCTCAAAGAACCACTCTATCATAAACTTTTTCATAAAGTAACGATGAGGCAAGGCGGATAGAATTCCGCGCCACGCCCATTCTCCCGGAAGTTCAAACAGTGTAGCTGCTGGAGCAAGCCATATAACCTTGTTTAGTCTATTTGGATGAGCAAGTGTGTATTGGCTTGCAAGCCAGCCGCCATATGAGAGACCCATAAGGTTAATACTGTCTCCGAGATCAAGAGCAGTAAACAGCTCATCGAGCCAGTTCATCATATCATCAGAACCCTTTATGTTTCGCGTATTTACACTTCGGCCAAAGTCGTAAATGTTGTCTACTGCATATACTCTGTAATGAACGGATAATGCCTTAATATTTGGCATCCAGATAAGAGATGAAGCGCTCGTAGAGGGTAGCAAGACTAAAGATGGAGCATTTATTGGACCGCTAATGCGAATAAAAGTTTTCCCATATGGTGTTTCTACTATTCTGGATTCCGAAACAACGGGCCATTCTCGAGCTCTTTTATCATAATATTTTAAATATTGTTCTTTTGCCTTTACCGATTTGAATGGGTAGTATTCAGGCATTTTTGCTATATCTGATTTAGAAAACAGTGATATTAAAAACCAGGAAAAGGCGACAATTACTATAATTGAAATTGTGCCTAACCCTATAAAGAGCATTTTTAATATCGACATCTTACGTGGAGTATCACTTTCTTTGTTTTTATATTTGTTTTCTCCATTATTATTCATCTGCATTTTCTTCACGTTATTCTATTCCCTTCCCAATAACACACAACGTTTAAGCTCACCGGCGGTAATGGAGCGCAGCGGAATATTGGAAATCCACATCTATATCTTTATTTATATCAAAATGTCAACTAATTGTCAAATGAAAATTAAATCTGCACTACCGCTTTATATTCAATCTCTTCATCTTTCTAAAAAGAGAAGTACGGTCCATCTTTAATACTTTAGCAGCCTCTGATATCTTCCAATCAGTCTTGTTTAGAGTTGAAATAATATAATTCCTCTCAAAGCTATCTCTTGCTTCTTGAAAACTATCCTGTCCTGTTTCTTTCATATTTTTAATTCCTACCATTATTTTTTCTATATGTTTTGGTTCCACAATTGCGCTCTCCACCAGTATCGCAATCTTCTCCGTAAGGTGTTTTAGTTCCCTTACATTACCCAACCATTTCATATTTTTCAAGAACTTAATTGAGCCTTTTGTCAATTTCTTTATCTCTCGATTATTCTCGATGCAGTACTGTTTCAGGAATTGCTCCGCAAGAATAGGAATATCCTCCTTTCTATCCCTTAAAGGAGGAACAAAAATGGATATAACATTAAGTCTCTGATAAAGGTCCTCTCTAAAACTTTTTTCATCTATTAACTTTCTAAGGTTTTTGTTTGTTGCGGTGACTATCCTTACATCGATCTTAATTGCATTCTTACCACCAATATGTCTTATTTTGCCCTCTTCTATTGCCCCCAAAACCTTCGCCTGTGCACTAATACTCATATCCCCGATTTCATCGAGGAAAAGGGTCCCATTGTTTGCAAGTTCAAATTGACCTGTTTTTCGCCCGGAAGCACCTGTGAAAGCACCTTTTTCATAACCAAAAAGCTCACTTTCTATAAGTTCTCCAGGAATTGCTGCACAGTTCAATTTAAAGAACGGCTTATTAAATCTCTCACTCTTGTTATGAACCATCCTTGCAACTAATTCCTTACCGGTTCCAGATTCTCCTTGAATCAAAACAAGTGCATTCGTTGGTGCAACCTTTTCCACCAATGAAATAACATTTCTTATGCCCATTGATACACCCAGCAATTTGTACATTTCTAACATTTCGTTTCTCATCCGCTCCGATTCTTTGAATAATTCCCTTTTTTCGAGAGCATTTTTGATTGTAGTAAG
>Ga0307379_10013792_pt1 | contig 10461 bp, 9 predicted proteins | sample UN2MG_FD_202237 | JGI IMG/M metagenome (GOLD analysis project Ga0307379, IMG submission 202237) | Soil microbial communities from Risofladan, Vaasa, Finland - UN-2 | ecosystem: Environmental > Terrestrial > Soil > Coastal area > Acid sulfate soil | place: Finland: Risofladan, Vaasa | collected... | reverse complement strand
GTGATATCCGAACCCGTCATGCGCGATCTCGTGGTTCTGGCACCCGGGGCAGAAAAAGTTGCACCCGAGCGTCCCCACGGAAAGCCAGAGAGATCCCGGGTAAAAATGAAAGAGAGGCTTTGCCTCGATCGGAGCGTATGATAGTGACGATACCTGTCCGTATGCGAGCGAGAAGAGCGTTCCTTCCCTGTTGTAGCGTGTATGGCAGTATCCGTATTTGCCGCCGTCTATTATACAGCGGCGCTGGCAGATGAGGCATCTCGTGCTCTTATCTTCTCTTTTCTCATAGAGGAGCGTCTCTTTCATTTCCAGATGCCGGGGGTACAGGTCGTTGAATCTTTCAGGTAAGAATCGGTGTCCATATGTAGTCTATATATAGGTTAATATAGCGCCGAAGCGGAACACCGGTAACCGAAAAGTACGGCTCGTATCGGGATGCCCGGCGTGTTCACCGACGCTGTTTTGGAGATGAGGTGAGACATGAATCGAAAACTGCTGAATTACTGGATAGACATGGGTATGGCGGTCTCTTTTCTCCTCGTGCTCGTAACAGGGTTTTTGAAGTACAAGAGGCTCCTGCGGTGGCTCGCCGAGAACGGCGTATATCTGCCGACCTATGCGATAACGGAGATACATAAATATGCGGGAGCCGCAATCGGGGTGTTCGTGCTGGTTCACCTTGTGCTTCATTTCAAATGGATAGCAGCGGTATCCCGCCGCTCGATAAACTTACCATGGAAGAGTGAACAGCGATTTCCCTGTCATTCTTCGATGTCCGCGCTGCCGTCATTCTTGTTGATCTTCCTCAACTCGACAAGTATCTCTTTCAACAGGCGGAGCTGGAGCCTCCGGTAGTCGAACGTGCTCGCGAGTTTCGCTCCCTTTCTCGGGTCGTTTTCCCGGATGTATGATTTCAGCTCATCCATTATATCCTTCATAGATATATCTCCTGTTATATGCTTAGTAATGAGTTTTTCAGTTGATGAATACTATTCCAACCGATACACCGCAGGGGACGTAGTGCCCCGAATCGCTCCCGTGACAGGGGTATATCTCCCATCCCGCTTTGTTGACTATATCGAATACGTCTATCCCCATCGCCTCCATCGAAGACCTGGCCTTGAGAGGGAACTTGCACCTGCCTCCGTCAAGCATGAGACAGAGCTCCCCGTCGCAGAGGGTCGTTTTGCAGCCGCCTGCGCCGAAGCCGAGGGCGAAGTAGTATCCGTCGACATATGCGAGGGACTCGATCTTAGATACTATCTCGTTTGTCTTTTTCTGGTGCTTTATGTGTCCCTTGAACCACTGCCCCCTGTCTGTGAAGTCTTCCGGGGGATCCACCTCGTTTTTCACGAGAACCGCCCATTTATACCGTGCGAGCGCCTTTCGCATGAACTCGGGCTCAGGCGTGTAGGGGGGGCAGTACGGCTCCTCGCCGTAGAGATAGCACCTCGGCTGGGAGCATTTGAGGCGTACGCGCTCGTCAACGACAACCGCTCTCGAAGGCACGACAGCGGCATCCGTTGCACCGAATTCCCGTGCCTTGACAATGTACCGTTCGAGGTCCTTCCTCAGGGTCTCCTCCGATATTTCGTCAGCCCCGAGTATCCTTCCCGTCGGTTCTCTTTCCTGTTTCATCGAATTTCTCCTCCTCGCTGGATGTGAACAGCCGGCATCTTTATAAAAATCTATTTATACTTCTTTTTCTGAATAGATAAAACAATTAATGGCCGGGAATTGAAAGAAAATAATACCGAACTGTACATTTTGAAAAGAAATTCGGCCCTTTTACCCTCGGATCAGGGCACGTGGCCATGGGTGCCGGAAGGTGAAACATGAATTTCGACAAATATTTTCATTGAATTTGAAGGTGAAATGACTTTATAATTATAAAAAGCATTAAAGATAAAATCAATAAAGACTATTTTATAAAATAATTATTAATAGGGATCTGTTCCTGGCATGCAGCCGGGCGGCGGCGGGCCGAAGCCCCCGCAGGAACCTCCATCATCGAGCACGTAGGGTCCGGATAATCACTAAGGGGGTTCACGGATTCGTTGTGAATGAGTAAACGAAGCTACACGGCGCCCTCGAGGTACCGCTTTCTCTCATCCGGCTCGAACTTCTCGATCGCGTATCGCAGCATCGTACGAGGCATCTTTCTGTAGTGTTTTTTCAGGAACGTCTCTTCCGTTTTTCTGTCCCTGTTTCCTATCTCCCGGAGCATCCAGCCTGTGGCCTTGTGAATGAGGTCGTGCGGGTGGCTGAGCAAAAGCTCTGCAATCCGTAGTGTATCGGAGAAATCGCCCTGCTTTATGAAGTAAAACGTCGCCAGGACGGCGACACGCTGTCTCCAGAGGTGTCCTGTACGGGCAAGCTCGTGGAGGACGGACCTGTCTTTATCGAAAAGCCACGCCCCAAGGATCTTCGGCGCCGAAGAGTCCACGAGGTCCCAGTTGTTCACCCGGTCGAGCTTTTGAAGGTAGAGATCTACAGATGTTTTTCTTTCGTTGTCGTCTCTGGCCTTCTCGAACTTCAGCACCAGCATGAAGAGCGCGGTGAGCCGGTGCTCGTGGATATCATCTTCGAGAAGCTCGCCGATGTCGTTGAACGAAACGTCTTTATAGTATTTTTTCGCCACCGCCCTCCCGTCCGGTACCTTAATACCCAGAAACCGGTCTCCCTCCCCGTATTCACCAGGCCTGGTCCTGAAGAACCTCTGTAGCTGCGCGGCCTTTTTGGGATCGGCGAAGGATGAAAGAGCCATTTTTATGCTGTCTGTGGTGCTCATCTTGTAATAGAGTAAATCCTTTGCTCAGGGCGGTGTAACCCTCCTCCTGCGGTTATCCACATCCCGTTCAACGTGAAAAATCAATGGATCTGTATATCGATTCAACGCTGTTATGGATAGGAATATGGAATTAAAAGACCGTGAAGGAGCGGAGAATTCGATGAGGTGCGGCTTAAGCCTTCCACACCCTCTTTTTATACTCTTTGAACGTTTTTTCCTCTGAGGGGTAGATGTCGAAGATGATATCGTCGGGCTCGAACCAGAGCTTGATCTCATGCTCGGCTGACTGGGGTGAGTCGCTTGTATGCACGACGTTTTCGAATACCCCCGTAGTAAGGATGCGGCCGTACTGGCCCCGGATCGACTCAGGCTCCGCCTTTTCTGGATTGGTGTGGCCGCAGATTTCACGGATCTTCTCGATTGCATTCTCTCCATAGTACACTAGCGCCATCACCTTGTGCCGCTTGTGGAGCTTTCCCATGATGTAGTCTATGAGCTCGCCGTAGAACGGCTTGTCCTTGTGCGCTTCGTAGTGTTTGTCCGCGAGCTCGCGGGACACCCTCACCATCTTCGCTGCAACGATTTGGAGCCTCGTCTCGCTGAACCTCGTGAGTATGTTACCTGTGAGGGATTTACTGAGTCCGTCCGGTTTGATGAGAATAAGTGTCTTGCTGTTAGGCATAGGCAGACTGCGTATTTTTGAGTATGATTTTCCTTTACACACATATTAAATAATTTTTTCTATTAGTCAAGAGTATAAAGAAAAGCGACAGGAAACTCACTTCTTTGAAGCGAAGCTTCCTGTCGCGCTGTTAGTTCCTCACTGCATCAGTAGAGGATACCTTTTTCTTTTGCCTGCTTTGCTATGATGAGCTTTACCGCTTCGTCGAAAGAGTCCCCATCGGAGAAGCTCTTCGTGTTCTCTCTTATATACTCGCTTCTCTTTTCCGTGACCTTTTGGATCTCCCCCATGAGTGCCGCCCTCTTTTTTTCCTTATCAATAAGGTAGGCCCTCCGCTCACTGAGGCTCATCTTCCTCATCTCCGCCGGGATTTCATCCTTATCGAGATCTTCGAGCTCGACCTCCTTGTTATTAAGTGCATCGATGAGGTCGTGTCCGCCGAGCCTCCCGTCTCTCGACTTGTATGCCGCGCGGTCTGCGACAGCTTCGGGTGCCATCGCCTCCACCATCATCTTCCGCGATTCTGTTTTGGCGATCTCCGCTCTCGACCCGAATGCTATTACAGTGTCCTCGAGCCTCGAGCTTAGCGATACAAGCTCTTCATCGTACGGGGTCTCTATCTCCTGCATCCCTCCGGATTGTTCGATCTTGGCGTACCTTCCCTCCCCGAGCCGGGCGATCTCTTTCCAGTACCGCACGGTCTCGTTGCTGTCCCCGCACTGGACAGTGTTGACGATTATATCGCGAACCACTGCATCCCTGCATTCGTTACGGTAGTCGTACCCGTCCTTATAGTCCATGTGCGGTGGGCAGTCCCCGACGAGAAATACTATCTTCAGTGTCTTCTCGTCGCTGCTCCAGCCTATGCTGTTGACTGCGTCCCACAGGGCCTTGTTCACGTGTTCCGGTGTATCCCCTCCGCCGTCGGCCCTGAAGCCCGTGAGGTTTTCGAACACCGTGTCCAGGTCGCTGCTGAGCTGGTAGATCTTGGTAATATATTCGTCCTCGTAGTCGCGGTAGCCGACGAGCCCGATTGACAGACTGGGCATGGGCTCCCCCGCGATGATCTGGTTCGCGATCCCCCAGATCTTCCGCTTCGCGCCCTCTAAGAGGCCGGACATCGAACCGGTCGTATCGAGGCAGAAGACCACCTCGACCTTTGGTGCTTCGGTTTCGGCCCTGGCCGGATGTGCGATCGCAAATCCGAACAGGGTGATCATAAGGGTAAGTCCAATCGTTAGAAATGTGATGGTTCTCATTTTGAAGCCTCCTTTTGGATTATTCGTCTATTCTGTAACATTTTCCTTCGTACACAACTGTCACGCTCCTGCCGAGCGCAAGGTACTTTCCGAGCCCGGGTACTTTTTTGATGAGGTCGAAATATTTTTTCGAGAAAAGCTTCACCCGCACGGTTTTCATGTCTGAGGTGTATTTCGAGTCGATCCACCTGCCGTCTTTGAGGTAGAAGGCCTTTTTCCCTGCGTAGGTCACCGTTTTCGATGCAGGTGCTTCTTGGACGGTGGCCTGTTTCAGGGCAAGGATGTCGGTCGCCCTGGCGACGGATCCCGCGCCCACCTCCTCATCCATGGCCGCTTTGTACTTTCTGCCGCTATCCCGGATCATCTCGGCCTTTGGTTCGGATATTCCGAATCGGTCATACTCCGTCTCGTTTTCGAGTACAAGAAACGATGTGTAGGGGGTCATGATACCGTGCTCCTTGCTTAAAGAGACTATTTCATCTATGAGCTCGGGGTTTTCTCCGTTGAGACGGATCTCGTTCATGAGATAGCCGATCTTTCTCATTGCCCAGAGCCTGGGGATGAAATCATTTTTCGTCTCTTCCCCGGGAAAGCTCACCTCGTATACAAACTTCTTCTTCCTACCCTCGACGTTTCCCTCGAGGGAGATAGCCGTGCTTGCGCGGCCCTCATACCTTCCGAGCAGAACGAGCTGTGTTCCCTTGAACAGGTCCGGCAGTACCTTCGGAAAGATCCCGCTCGTCTCGACACTTCCCCAGTCGAGCTTGATATCAGAGAGAACAGGCTCGGATATCTTGGTATAGAAGGATGAGATGACCCTGTCTATCTTCTCATCAGGGCCTACGTACTGCGATATGCCGCGGTGCTCGATAGAGATCCGGTCGAGGAGGTGGGTGTTGACGTCTCCGCCGACACCGAATACGAATATCCTCGCCTTCCCCCTGTTTGCGTCCTCGAGCTTCGAGAGAATTCGTTTTGCATCGGTTTCCCCGACCGTGGGCTCCCCGTCTGTCAGGAAAACGATGATCCTCGGCCTGGACGGAGCATCTTCCGGATCAGAACCAGTGACGGTCCCTGTTGCTTCGAGAAGCGCCTCCCCGATATTGGTCCCGCCCCTCGCAGAGAGCTCATCGACAAAGGCCAGGGCCTTTTCTCTCGTCTTTTCATTCACCGGCACAAGGCCGCTTTTCATGGGATCGACCCCTGTCGCGAACCCTATCACACTGAAACGATCTCCGTCGCCGAGCCTTTCGATGCAGTATGAAAGGGCCCTCTTCGCCTGGACTATCTTCGGTCCCCTCATGCTCCCGGAAGTGTCGAGAACGAAGACGATGTCCTTTTTCAGCCGGGGACCTTCGATCTGTCCGGGTGAAAGGAGCAGGAGAAAGTATCCCTTTTCGCCCTCGTCCCTGTAGGCAAGGAGGTTTGCGCCCACATCCTTTTCAGAGACCGTGTAGTAGAGCACGAAATCTGTGTCCGGTTTGACGTAAGAATCCTCATACCCCGCGACTGCACTGTAGGTCTCGACTCTCGTGTCGATCTCGTGGCTCGGAGAGTAGACGGATTTTAGAGGCACGCTCGAGCTGATCTCGGCGGAGATTGTGACCTCTTCGATGGGATCCGGCGAGAATCTCTCCGTGTCGAGCGGATATACATAGCGGACAAGGCCTGCATCGTACCGGAGTGTTTCTGTGTATTCCAGCTCGATCCTCGTTTCGCCCTTCGCCGGTATCGGGTAGACGCGCGCCCTGAACATGTTGCGGCCCACGTACTCCAGAAGCCCGGGATCTATCATCTGTCGTACTATTTCCTCGTATATCCTTCTTGCGTTCTCCCTGTCCATGACCTCACCTCCGGTTCTTTTACCGTTTATCCATAGAGAGAACTCTGTGATTGCCGAGGATTCCGGGAGGGGAAAGATATACGTTCCCTCGAGGTCGGCATCATGGCTGTTTTTGAACACCTGGTCGATCCTCGTCGTGGCAACCTGGTCTGTTATCTCGACGCTCACACGGTGATACTTCACTGTGAGAGGCTGTTTCGAGGGTAATCCGGGCTGAAAGTCCGTACGGTCCACGATCAGTACCCCGTCGCTCAATAACGGCATAGCTGTGGCAAAGATCAAAAAAACGCAGATTCCTGTTATAATCGAAGCTCGCTTCATTATTTTCTCCTTTCCTCTTCTTTTCCTTTTTAGACAGGGAAAGCTCTTGAGAAGTTCCATCTTTTTTTGGGGAGATTCGTCCGGGCAAGGCTTTTCAAAAGTTTAAAAAGTATACGCCTGAGCCCTTTTTACAATTTGCTGTTCCTTCAGGGGCGGATGAAGGGTATAGTTAGGGTATAAAGCCCATTAAAGGAAAGGCGATATCCTCGTCCTCGACGAAGAGAAACTGACATATTTATTCAGGGAGATCTCGAAAGGCTTCGATCGAAGCCCCCTCGAGATAGCTGCCTCGATCCTTGTCGTTACCGGGCTGTTGTTCGCTCTCATTATTTTTTCCTTCCGCCAGGTGAAGAAAAAAAAAGAGGAGACAGAAAGGCAGGAGAGGAGGATCACCGAGAGGCTCATACGGATGAAGCGTCTCCTGCCGGCCGAGATCGAGCTTCTGAAAAAGCTCGTCACACACAGGGGGAAGGGGCGGGACCTGTTCGATTTTTTCGGGAGTGTTTCGGTCTTCAACAAGTGCGTAAGTAGATTGAAAGAATCGGAAACAGTACCTTCCCCCCTCCTCTCCTCTTTGCGCGTGAAACTGGGGTTTGTGGCCGAAGGCCCGGAGCGCATACCGCACTCGACTGCTGAGCTTCCCACGGGAACGGCGCTTGTTATCGTTGAAGGAAAAACAAAGCTGTACGGCAGGATCGAAAAGCTCGAAGACAGATTTTTTCTTGTTTCAGTGGAAAAGAAGTCCGGCCTGCCCTCTCCCGGCTCGAAGCTCAATGTGATTCTGCAGAAACAAAGCGGACTTTACGGTTTTAAAACTGTCGCAGGTCGCAATGAAGGCGGGACGATCCGGCTCAAACATGCTGAGGATATACAGAGGGTGCAGCGGCGGAAATTCTACAGGAGACGCACGGCTCTCCCTGTCATGGTACGAAAAGCGGAGAGAGGACAGTGTTGGATGAGGGCCACGCTGAGGGAGCTCGGGGGTGGTGGCGCGAGCCTGAAAGCACCTCCCGGAGCGGTCGGCAGGGGGGAAGAGATGGAGGTGGCGTTTCCCCTGCAGAACGGTCCGCCTGTTCGGGTCCAGGGAGTCGTCGTAAGGCTTTCAGGGAATGTGCTTCATATACAGTTCGGCCCCATGGGAGAGGCCCTCAGGGACAAGATCATGGCGTATCTGTTTCGCGGGCGCAGGTAACATCTTACGGAGCAGTAAAGAGAGGGGGAAGAGAGTATTAAAAGGGGTAAAAAAACTGCTTCTGAGGCCGCTTTCTATTAACGGTGTGCTTTTTGTAAATGCATAACACCGGACACCGGGGCCGGATAAATACCCTGAAAATTTATCGGCTTGAACATCACCACATTTTCCGAATTAGGATATTTCATCGGGATACCCGATCTATCCTTCCTTCGTCAAAACCATGTTTTTAGAGACCGGAGGCGCGCGGTTATATTCCAAACCAGCTTCATGCTTCCCTGGCTTTCGTTTGAAAAGTTATTCAACCATCGGTTGGAAACATCTACCGGTCAGCAATGTCCGAAGATTAGTATCGCGCGGTGTCGCTGCGGTATCATGACGGTATTGAGGACAATCTTTTAAAAGAGGCCGGAACAGGGCATCGGTTCCTCGTGGATAATTCGTTCCATCAGCTGCCGGATGAATCGGTACAATGTGACTAATTCAGCCGCCGTTGAGCTTTTTAAGTTTAATAACCCGTGATATATATTTTTCATTATTCACCGGAATAACCCTGCGCAGGCTCAAAAAGCTCTATTCTGACCGCAACATGGTCCTTCGCGTCGTCAGGAAGATCGGGAGCCGGTCCTTTCAGGTCGCCGAGAGTTTTTATCTCCTCCAGAAACTTCACGTATTGCCCGGCAGGGATCTGTACGGTGACATAGCGCGGGAAGTCATGTTCCCCGTCGTAATCGAGAGAAAGGACCATTCCGCCGAGCCCCTCGGCGATTATTCTTATCCTCTCGGAGAGATCTTCGTCGGCAGTTTTCAGAACGTCGCCCATTTTCGGAGCGTATTCCTCATTTTTATCCTCGACGGCCTCTTCTGAAGCGACAAGGTCGGCCCTCATCAGCGCTTTGGAAACAGCCTCATCCAGTTCCGCCCGGGCCGATGCCGTCTGGACCGGGGGGAGAAGTACAAGGATGGAAATGTCGATCGGCGCGGGAGGCTCTGACGGCGGCGTGGCCAAAAGCCTGTCCTTTGTTCGCGAAGCGACCGATATTTCTTCACGCTCCTCCATGTCTTTCGAAAGCTTCTGGCCCTCCGCAGAACCGGCTCCAAGGGTGTCGGTTTTCGCAGGTTCGGCCGGTACCTTTAATTCATCCCTGCTTTCACCGACAAGTTCTCTCTCTTCTGTCACGGCAGGCTGTGGCGGCTCTTTCTTTCTCGAAAGAGGTTGTTCCTGTGAGGATAAGGGCCCCTCCTGCTTGGCCGGTTCGACGATCTCCCCCGTCTTTTCAGGGGCAGTTAAAACCGTCGGAACGGGGGGCTGTTCTTTCTGGGGAATGACATTCCTGAATATAACGACTGCTATGAGAACTACGGCGACTGCACCTGCAAGCTCGAGCGGTACCTTTATCCGGGGCAAAGAAAACAGAGGTTTTCTCTTCGAGCCCTCTTTCTCGGCGCTCCTGATCCTTCTTCTGACCCCCTCGATGAAGCCTGAGGGCGCTTTCGACTCTTTAAGCGAAGCCATCCTCTCTCTGTAGGCAGAAAAGAGGTTGAGCTCATGCCCGCAGCGCTCACATACAGCGATATGCGCTTCGAACGCAGCGGTCCTCTCCTTGTCCAAAGAGCCGTCGATATACGCGCTCAAGAGCTTTTTCGCTTCTCTGCACTTCATCCTACAAGATCCCTCTTAACTCCTCTACGAGCTTTTTTCTTGCCCGGAAGAGCTTGGATTTTACGGTGCCAGGTGGGAGCCCCGTGATATCTGCAATCTCCTCGTACGGCAGGTTCTCGATATCTCGAAGAATGACCACCGTCCTCTGGTCCTTCGGGAGTCTCTGTACCGCCCTCTCTATCGTTTCTTTCTGGGCCTTTTTCTCGTAGATCCTGTGCGGAGACCATCGGCCGTTCTCTACCTCAACCGGCCTTCCGTCAGGACCGTCCCACGGGTTCAGGCTGATCGTCTCCCGCCTCTTTCTGTACTGCCTGGAGGAGATGGTATTTTTACACGTATTGACTGTTATCCGGAACAACCAGGTCGAGAATTTTGACTCGAACCTGAACCTCCCGATCGACCTGTACACCCTGACGAATGTGTCCTGGGCGCAGTCGCGCGCCTCCTCGTAATCTCTGAAGAATCGAAGGCATATACGGAACACAGTGTCCTGATGCCGGAGAACGAGCTCGTCGAAAGCGCGCTCCTCACCTTCCTGAAATCTCTTTACGAGATCGAGCTCGGTTTCCTGCGCTGTTGAAATCTCTCTCTTCTTTCCCATTTAGACAGTCGTAGACCCAAGAAAGTTCCGGCTATAAATTGTATATTGCTTTTGCGTTTCGGTAGAGGAGCTTTTCTGCGATTTCACGCACGTCACTGTCATCGATATA
>Ga0307379_10013791_pt1 | contig 10461 bp, 7 predicted proteins | sample UN2MG_FD_202237 | JGI IMG/M metagenome (GOLD analysis project Ga0307379, IMG submission 202237) | Soil microbial communities from Risofladan, Vaasa, Finland - UN-2 | ecosystem: Environmental > Terrestrial > Soil > Coastal area > Acid sulfate soil | place: Finland: Risofladan, Vaasa | collected... | reverse complement strand
TCGGCCAGGACCCGCAACGGTACGCCCTGAGGCTTGTAGTAGACGGCGTCCGGCCAGTGGCGGACAATGCGTGGTCTTGGGGGTCGGCCCATCTTTCGCGCCTCTTGTCCTGCGGCTCCGCCCCGACGCGGGGCGGCTGTTGCCGCGTCCCCATTTTGAGCATATGCTCAAAATCGGCAGGAGTCAAGCCTGGGATGACCGAAAACCAAAAAAAACGTCGCGGAGCCTGTTGCACAAGTCATCCTGGCCTTGTGCGTAGTGGTCTTCCCGGGCCACCACGTGTGATTCAGGGCGTCTCGCGGCGGCCTGGGAAGGCCGCCGCGCGGTTCGTGCAACAGGCTCCGCGGCCCCGTCTTCGGGGGTAAGCAGGGCCGACCGGGCCGGGTTTACCCCTTGCTTTTCGCTCCGTGGCACGTATACTTTCTCAAGACGTTGCGTGGCGTTTGCCGTGCAAAGCGATGCAGGTATGGCTGTTGGGACGGTCGTTTGACGTTGTTTGGCCCACCCGTCATCCCCCTGCGCCGAGTCCGCAGGCCGTTGTCGGTCCACCCGACGCTCCGGCGCTGCACTCGGTCGGCAGACGGACACGTTCGCGAAGGCGCCCGAATTCGAGACGACCAACGGGCGCACAGGGAAAGAAGCCGGACACCGTTGTGGCGTTCGCCTTTCCCGTTTTTGGCGCACGCGGCGCGGCACCTAAATGAGGTGACGCCGCCGGCGCCCGCCCCGGTCGCCGGGAGCCGATGGGCTCTGCGGCGCCTTTGTCGAAAAGGTTGGTTCTTTTGTCCACACATCCTGATGTATCCAGTTTCTCGGGCTACCCGTTCTACGACACGCTGCGCGCCGAGTTGGAGGCGGCCGGTTACCGGACGCCCACGCCGATCCAGGTCCGCGCGCTCGGCCCGGCGCTTGAAGGCAGGGACCTGATCGGCACCGCCCAGACGGGCACCGGCAAGACGGCGGCGTTCGCGTTGCCGATCATCCACCGGCTGCACTGGAAGTTGGAACTCGGCGCCCTGGTCCTTGCGCCCACGCGGGAACTCGCCAAGCAGATCGTGGGCGTCTTCAACGACCTGGGTTCGGGCGTGGGCATCCGGGTGGCGCAGATCGTGGGCGGCATGCCCATGGAGGGCGACTGGAAGGCCCTGAGTTCGTGGCCGAACGTCGTGGTGGCCACCCCCGGCCGCCTCATCGACCACCTGGAGCAGGGGTCGGTCAGTCTGAGCGAGATCGAGATGTTCGTCATCGACGAGGCCGACCGGATGCACGACATGGGGTTCATTCCCCAGATCCGGCGGATCATCGCCGCCCTGCCGGCCGAGCGCCAGACGATGATGTTCACCGCGACCATGCCGCCCGACGTCGAACGGATCGTTCGCCAGAACATGCGGGACCCGGTCAAGATTCAGGTCGGCCCGGCGTCGCGGCCGGTTGAGCAGACCGAGCAGAAACTCTATTACCTCGAAGAGACCGAGAAGACGCGGTTGCTGCAGAGCCTGTTGAGGAAGGAAACCGGCCGCGTCCTCGTCTTCGCCAGGACGAAGCGCGGCGTGGACCGCCTGGCCCGCCGCATCCACGGCCGGCACCTGGGCGTGGCGCGGCTGCACGGCGACCGGCTTCAGGCCGAGCGAGACGAATCGATGGAGGGTTTCCGCGAGGGGCGGTACCGGGTTCTGATCGCGACCGACATCGCGGCCCGGGGCATCGACGTGGCCGACATCGAGCACGTCATCAACTACGACTTCCCGCATTCGCCGGAGGACTACATCCACCGCATCGGGCGGACGGCCCGGCTGGCGGCGCCGGGCCGGGCCACGAGTTTCGTCACGCCGCACGATCGGCAGCACGTGGCGGCGCTGGAGCATCTCATCGACTCGAAACTGCCGCTGACGCCCGCTCCGGGCACCCGCGCCGGCTCGCGCCATCACGGGTCGCGCAAGTCCGGGGGCCGCGCGCCCACGGCGAGCCGCGGATCGCCCAAGGCAGAGGCCGGGCCGGCCGCGGGTGGAAACGGCGGTGCCGCGAAGACGCCGGGCAAACGCCGACGCCGGCGACGCAGACGCCGCTGAGGCCCCATTCCAGGTTTCAGGCCGTGTCCTCTGAGCGTAAGGCCGCCGTCGCGGGGGAAACACGGCTGGACAAGCCAGCCGTGCCACACTGGCTCGGGGTGGCCCTGCGGTGACGGTCTCACCTCTGAGGGCACAAATCCCTTGTGTGTTTCACGGGATAGCCCTATCCTTCGACCGTATGGCGCCCCAGCGGATGGGGCGTCCACCAGTTCCAGGAACCGGACAAGTGTGAGCGCAACCCACGCACGCGGAATGAAAGGAAAGCCGACGATGACCCGAACCTACCGATGGATCGTTCTGACGGCGCTGCTGGCGGTGGCGGCGGCAGCGGTTTGCCCGGCCTGTGCGGCCGAGAAGATCAACCTGCTCATTATCGACGGGCAGAACGGCCACGACTGGAAGGCCACCACGCCCGCCATCAAGGACCTGCTGCTGAAGACCGGCCGGTTCAACGTGGACGTTGCCACCAGCCCGGACAAGAAGGCGCCGAAGGAGGATTGGGAGAAGTTCCGCCCCGACTTCTCGAAGTACGGCGTCGTGTTGACCAACTACTGCGGCCAGCCGTGGCCCGACGAGGTCAAGAAGGCCTTCGAGACGTACGTGAACGGCGGCGGCGGCTTCGTGGCCTATCACTTTGCCGTGGCGGCGTTTCCCGAGTGGGACGCCTACAACCAGATGATCGGCATGGGATGGAAGGACAACAAGTTCGGCGAAGGCATCTGCCTTGACGACGACGGCAAGATCGTCCGCCGGCCCAAAGGCGAGGGTCCCGGCAAGGGGCACGGCCCGGCACACGTCTTCGACGTCAGGGTCCGCGACGCCGATCACCCCATCATGAAAGGCTTCCCCGCCGAGTGGACCCACGCCAGCGACGAACTGTATCACGGTCAGCGCGGCCCGGCGAAGGACATGCACATCCTGGCGACCGCCTATTCCGCCAAGGACCACAAGGGCACGGGCATGCACGAGCCGATGGCCTGGACGGTGCCCTTCGGCAAAGGCCGCGTGTTCGTCACGCTGCTGGGTCATCACGTGGAGCAGACCGTGCATCCCGGCAGCGCGACGCTCCTCTGGCGCGGTGCCGAATGGGCCGCCACCGGCAAGGTGACCCTCCCGGTGTCGCCGGATCTGAAGGGGAAGTGAGAACGGCGAGGCGAGACGTCGCGTGAGGCGACCCGAGCCCCGACCGGAAGGTCGGGGGCACGTTCAATCGTGTGTGGCGTCCCAATCGAACAGGAGACCTGCCATGTCCAAGAAGATCGCCTTCATCGGCGCCGGGAGCGTCGTGTTCACGAAGACCCTGATGAGCGATATCATGGCGACGCCTGCCCTGCATGGCAGCGAGTTCGCCCTGATGGACCTCGACATGCCCAAGATCGAGCGCATGAAGAAGTTCGCCCAGCGCATGCTCAAGGAGAACGATGTGCCGGGCACCGTCACGGCCACGCTCGACCGGCGCGAGGCCATCACCGACGCCGACTTCATCGTGGTCATCTTCCAGATCGGCGGCTACGACGCCTATGCCGTCGATTACGAGGTGCCCATGAAGTACGGCGTGGACCAGTGCATCGGCGACTCGCTCGGCCCCGGCGGCCTGTTCCGGTGCCTGCGCGTCATGCCGGAACTCCTCAAAGTCGCGCGCGGCATGGAAGAGGTGGCCAGGCCCGACGCCGTCATGCTCCAGTACGCCAACCCGATGGCGGCCAACTGCCTGGCCCTGGGCAAGGCGACCGGCGTGCCCTTCGTCGGCCTGTGCCACGGCGTCCAGACGACGCTCGACCTGCTGGCCGGGTACTGCGGCGTGCCGAAGGACGAGATCACCTTCACGTGCGGCGGCATCAACCACATGGACTGGTTCCTGACGCTCCGGCACAAGGGCCGCGACCTGTATCCGCACCTGCGCGAGGTGTTCGAGAAACCCGAGTACTACAAGAACGAGAAGGTGCGCGGCGAGGTGTTCCGCCAGTTCGGCTACTTCATGACCGAGAGCACGGGGCACCTCTCGGAATACCTGCCGTGGTTCCGCAAGAATCAGAAGGCCCTGGACCTGTACTGCGACGAGCCGGCCTTCGGCGGCGAAAGCGGCGCCTACTACAAGTACTCGAAGGCCCTGGCCGCCAAGTACGCCAAGCACGATCCGCTCGAGTTCGAGGACCCGAAGATCGAGTCGCGCAGCGTCGAATACTGCTCCTACATCATGGAGGCCGTCACCACGGGCAAGCCCTTCGGGCTCATGGGCAACGTGCGCAACGAGGGCTACATCACGAACCTGCCGGACGGGTGCTGTGTGGAGGTGCCGACCTTCGCCGACGCCACCGGCTTCCATCCGACGCGCATCGGCGCCCTGCCGCCGCAACTGGCCGCCTGCTGCATGACCAACGTCCAGGTCCAGATCCTGGCGGCCGAGGCGGCCCTCACGGGCGACACCGAACACGTCGTCCACGCCGCCGCCCTCGATCCGCTCACCGCCGCGGTCCTGACGCTCAAGGAAACCCGCGACATGTGCAGCGAGATGCTCGAAGCGCAGCGCCCCTGGCTGCCCCAGTTCAAGGGAAAGAAGATCGCCCCGAAGCCGACGATCGTGATCCCCGACGACTGCCAACCGGTCGCCGTGCCGCTCGACCCGGCCCTGGCCATCAACAAACGCTTCGGCGACCTCATCGACCGCAAGACCGGCGACGAATAACAGCCTGTTGCCGTTCGATGGCAGGGTGCCACCCTGGCACGGGTACGGCTCGTGCCGTGGCTGGCTGGCTGCTTGCCAGCCAGTGCTCCTCGGTTCACACGTTGCGCGGCGGGTCTCCCGACCCGCCGCGCTCTTCCCCGCACTCAGCGCCCGCGCTTCCCGGCGCCCCGGCGCCGGCCGCGCAAACGTGACCGTGCGGAGCCCGACGACGCCCGGGCCATGTAGTCGGTGGCCGCCTTGACGAGCAGGCCGGAGCGCGTCTCGTTCTCCGCCTCTGCGAAGCGGTCCACGGCGTCGAGGATGCGCTCGGGCATGGTGATGTTCACCCGCTTCGCCTTCACGCGCAAATCGGCAGGATCGACCGTGACCACGGCCCACGTGCCGCCTCGATACTCGCGGCGCGTCCGGTAGTCCTCGATGCGGCCCGCTGCGGGAACAGGTTGCCCGTCCTCGATCAGCCCCTCAAGGTGCAGTTCGATGGCCTCCCGGGCCATGGCAAGGGCTTCGTCCATGGTGCCGCCCGCGCTGAAGCATCCCGGCAGGTCCGGCACGGTCACGCCGTAGTCCGAGTCCGCGTCCTTGTGGATGACGACAGGGTAGTTCATGGCTTGCTCCATCCTGCCTGTTTCGCAATGGCCCGAAGCGTGGCCGCAGGGAAGTCCTTCTTCGGGTGTGGCACGGTAACCAGGCCGGGCCTGTGGGGGTGTTTGAACTGCCGGTGGCTGCCCTTCGTCCGCACGTGCACCCACCCGTCGGCCTCAAGCCTCTTGATGACCTCGCGGCTGTTCATCCTGTGTGTATTATACACACGGCCCGGGCCGCGTCAAGATCATTGTGCCGGGCGCCGGTCGCCGCCTGTGTCCTCAGTATATGCCAGCCTGTGCCCTTCGAGCGTCCCCGTCGCGCCCCATTTGCCGTTGACCTCGCGCGCGTTTCCCGATAGGGTAAGGGGCCCCGGTGCGCGGTAGAATGCCGCCGTCGGGCGTGTAAGTGCTTTCCGAAGCCGAACGCGACAGTGGAGAGGCCGTGCCATGCCGACCAAAGCCATCGACCTGCGAAGGGGTCAGGCCGTCATCTGGAAAGACGCCATCTGGGTCGTCCAGGACAACAACAAAGTGGCCAAGGGCAACTGGCGGTCCAGCCAGGTCCTGCGCCTGAAGAACCTCAAGACCGGCCAGGTCGTCGAAGACCGGTTCCGCACCGAGGAAGGGTTCGAACTGGCCATCATCGACCGCAGGACCGTCAACTACCTGTACTCCGAGCCCGAGTCCCACGTCTTCATGGACATGGAAACCTACGAGGAGGTCCGCGTGCCGCTCGACCTCATCGGCGGCCAGTCGGTGTACCTGACGCCGAACCTCGAAGTCACCCTCGGCCGCATGGACGGCAGCCCCATCACGGTCGAACTGCCGTTCACGGTGGAACTCGTGGTCGAGGACACGCCGCCCGCCATCAAGGGCGCCACCGCCACCAACCAGTCGAAGGAGGCGCTGTGCGAGGGCGGCGCTCGCATCAAGGTGCCGCCCTTCGTCGATAACGGCACCCGCATCCGAGTGGACACGCGAACGGGCGAGTACCTGGAACGCGCGTAGGAGGCTCTCCGCCGCCTCGCACCAACCGGCGCATCCGGCATGATCGAACGGGCCGATTTCGCCGTCATCGGAGGGGGACCCGCCGGCGCCTCGGCCGCCCGGCGACTGGCCGCAGCCGGCGCGTCCGTCCTCCTCTTCGAACGCCGGCCCATGCCTCGGCCGAAACCGTGCGGCGGGGCGATCTCGGCACGAGGGCTGGCGGCTCTCGGTTTCCCCCTGCCCGACTCCCTCATCGACGGCCAGGCCTTCGGCATACGGGCCCACGTCGGCGAGCAATCCGTTGAGGCCCGGCTCGACGTGCCGATCGCCGTCCTCGTGACGCGGGCCCGTTTCGACCAGTTTCTCGTGACCAAGGCCGAGGAGGCCGGCGCCCGCGTCGTGTGGCAACTTGTCCGGTCGGTTGACGTGCGGCCGGACGGGGTGGTTCTGACGACGCCCGCGGGCGAGTTGGCGGCCGCGTGCGCCGTGGTGTGCGAGGGCGCCACTGCGCGGCTCGCGCGTGCCGTGGCGCCGCCGCCCGCGTGGCACCGGCTCTTCTGCGTCACGGCCGACGTGCCCGCCTGCGCCCGCGACGGCCGCGCCGACGCCGACGGCGTGCTCGACGTCTACCACGGTGGCGGCGGATGGGGCTACGGATGGGTCTTCCACCACGGCTCGTACCGGTCGGTCGGCATCGCCGGATCGCTCTCGAAGATGGGCGGCCCGCGAGAGACGTTCCGGCAGTTCGTCACCCAGCGAGGTCTGGCGCTCGATGGCGTGCGCGTTCGCGGACACTTCATCCCCTGCGGCGGCGTCCGACGTCGGCGCGTGGCCGACCGCCTGCTCCTGGCGGGCGATGCGGCCGGCCTGGCCGACCCGTTCACCGGCGAAGGTGTTGCCCAGGCCATCCGGTCGGGCCAGTTGGCGGCCGACGTGGCGCTCGAGGCGGCCGCGCGCGGCGACTTCTCGGCCGCGTCGCTGGCGGCCTACGACCGCCTCTGCTACGAGGCATTTGACCGGGACCTTCGCCGGGCACGGCGACTGACACGGGCGATGAGTCGCTGGCCGTCGCCGATGTTGTCCGGTGTCGCGTCAGGCGCCGACGTGCTGCAACAGTATCTGCGTATCCAGACGGGCGAAGGCACGTACCGCGCGTTCCTCCGCTGGTTCCTGCCGAGGGCGCTCTGGCGCTGGGCGCACGGCGAGACGAAGCGCCCGGGCTGCGCCCCGCGTTGAGCCCCGCTCGCTGACGCTCGCGGCCAGTAGACGCTGCATGCACATGCGGCGCGGCTCTGACTAGCCGCGCACGTTAGTAAGCGGCCTGACCCACCGCGCGACACGTGCGACGTGGCGTTGTCGTGTCACGGCCCGGGAGCAGGTGCGAATTTGGTTGCGGCCCCGGCGCGGGCGCGCCATTCTCCTGCGGAATTCGGGAGGACCGTGTACGATGCGAATCCTGTGTGCCTTGCTGACGCTCGTCTCGGCGGCTGCCGGTGCAACCGCCACCGACATGGTGCCCTTCGTCATTCCCATGACGCCCAATCCGAAATCGGCCATCGCCCTGCCGCACGATCCGGTGCCGACCGACGCCCGGTGGATCACCGTCAAGGACGGACGGTTCGTGGTGGGCGATGAGCGCGTCAGAATCTGGGGCGTGAACCTGTGTTTCGGCGCGTGCTTCCCCGAGCCGAAGGACGCCGGGCGCATCGCCGCCCGCATGGCCGCCGCAGGCGTCAACAGCGTACGCTTCCATCACATGGACACGTCCCGGTTTCCGCGCGGCATCCTCGACCCCAAGGACGCGATGAAACTGCACCCGGAGGCCCTCGACCGGCTCGATGTGTTCCTCGACCAACTTGCCCGCCACGGCATCCGGGCCAACCTGAACCTGCACGTCGGCCGCGCGGCCAGCGCCGCCCTCGGCCTGCCCAAACCCAACACGAATTACGACAAGATCGTCGGCATCTTCACGCCGGAACTGGTCGAGGCGCAGAAGCAGTACGCTCGCGACCTCTTGACCCGCGTCAACAAGGTCCGCAAGATCCGCTACGCCGACGACCCGGCCGTGGCGTTCGTCGAGATCACCAACGAAGACAGCCTCTTCATGTGGAGCGCCGCCCGCGACCTGCGGACGCTGCCCGAGTACTATGCGAAGATTCTCCAGGGCCGGTTCTGCACGTGGCTCAAAGGCCGCTATGGCAGCACCCAGGGTGTGCGGGCCGTGTGGGCGAGGGGGGCCGAACCCCTCGGCGATTCCATCCTGGCCGACACCGACTTCACGATGCCCGAGGTGGCCGACCCCGCCGTCAAACACTGGGCCACCGAGATGCACGACGGGTGCCGCTTCAAGGTCGTTCCTCCGCCCGGCAACCCGAAGGCCGTGCGCCTCCAGATCGAGAAGGCCGACGCCACGAGTTGGCACCTCTCCTTCAAGCAGCGGCCGCTGACGCTCAAGGGCGGCCGGTACTACACGGTCCGCTTTCGCGCCCGGGCCGATGCGCCGCGGGAAGTCGGGTACTCCGTCAGCCAGGACGCCGACCCCTGGCACAACCTGGGGCTCTCCGACGCCGCCAAACTGACGACCGAGTGGCAGGCGTTCCGCGCGGGATTCGTCGCGAAGGAAGACAACAGCCAGGCGCGCCTCACTTTTGCCGTAGGCGGCAGCCCCGTGCCGGTGGAACTGGCGGACGTGAGCCTGTGCCCCGGCGGCCGGGAAGGACTGCGCGACGAGGAGTCGCTCGAGGCCGCCAACATCGCCCTCTTCGCTCTCAGCGAAGTCGAGGTCCGCGCCGCCGACCGCATGACGTTCCTGGCCGAGACCGAGAAGGCCTACTTCGACCAGATGCGCCGGTTCGTCCGCGAAGACATCGGGTCGAAGGCGCTCGTGACGGGCACCATCGTCTTCGGCCCGTGCGGCCTGTACGGCCAGAGCGGCATGGACTTCATCGACGGCCACGCCTACTGGCAGCATCCGCAGTTCCCGGGGCGCCCGTGGGACTCCGGCAACTGGCGCATCAACCAGGTGGCGATGACCGACCAGCCCGACCGTTCGACACTCCCCCGCCTGGCGGCCCAGCGCCTGGACGGCAAACCGTACACCGTCAGCGAGTACAACCATCCCGCGCCGCTCGATTCCCAGGCCGAGTGCGTGCCGCTGCTGGCCGCCTTCGCCGCCGCCCAGGACTGGGACGGCATCTGGCTGTTCACCTACAGCCACCGCGCGGCCGACGTGGGCGCGGCCGCCCTGAACTCGTACTTCGACATCGACTCGAATCCTGCGAAGTGGGCGTTCATGCAGGCGGGCGCCGCCGTCTTCCGCTTCGGCGCCGTCCCGCCGCTTCGGCGGACGTACAGCCTGAGCCTCGGCGGGTGGGAAGGCAAGACCCTCGACGAGATCACCCGCCTGCACACGAGGCACGACCGCGACCTCTTCGCCGCCGCCGGAGAGCGGATGAAGATGTCGTGGCAGCACCTCTTGGCCGCCCGCCTGGCGGTGACCGTCGAAGGACACAGCGGCGCCGTGGACGCCGACGTCGAGGTCGAACCCGAACTGGAGTGGGAGGTCGATGACAAGAAGCGCGGCACGTTCGCCGCGTCGGGGCCGGGCGCGCGGGTCCTCGTCACCGGAGCCGGCGGGACCAAGGGCGGGAAGGGTGCAGGCATCGGGGTCGCCGCGCCCGCCTTTGCCGCCGTCACGCTTGTCTCCCTCGGCGGCGGGCCGCTCGATGGGGCCAAGGCCATCCTCGTCACCGCCTGCGGACGGTGCGAGAACACGGGGATGCAGTTCTCCGCCGACCGGCGGACCGTCGGACGCAACTGGGGCGGGCCGCCCGTCCTCATCGAAGCCGTCGAGGGCCGCGTCGCCCTGCCGGCGGGCCGGTGGCAGTGCCACGCCCTCGCGCCCGACGGCACGCCGAAGGCGCCGGTGCCGCTCGATGAAGGCAGCGACGGCGCGCCCACGCTCGTCCTCTCGCCCAAACACCAGACGGCGTGGTACCTCGTGACGCCGGCCGGGGCAAAGTAACCGGGTGGCATGGTCATCCCAAAGGGTGACCATGATGCAGGCGGTGGGAACATGGTCATCCTGCGGAATGACCATGCCGCCGGCCCGGGCAAAGTAACCGGGTGGCATGGT
>Ga0307379_10013790_pt1 | contig 10461 bp, 1 predicted proteins | sample UN2MG_FD_202237 | JGI IMG/M metagenome (GOLD analysis project Ga0307379, IMG submission 202237) | Soil microbial communities from Risofladan, Vaasa, Finland - UN-2 | ecosystem: Environmental > Terrestrial > Soil > Coastal area > Acid sulfate soil | place: Finland: Risofladan, Vaasa | collected... | reverse complement strand
CGTACCACGCTAATTGCTCTGCCATGATTCCTCCTAGACTTCCTTAACGTATAGCGGCAAGTCAAGGTAATAATACTTGCCGCCGGGGTCGAAGGGCGGGAATTGAGGGGGCGACGTAGGGTCGAAATAGGCTGTGTACGCTACGGGCGCTCCACCTAGCGGTACGAGCAGGTCGGTTGTGAGGGTGAAGACAGCGCCGCTGACGTAAAGCGCGAGCAGTTCATTGACCTCTGCAATAGTCAATACGCCCTGCGTCTCGCTCGAAATAAACCTTACTAGCCGGGTTACGTCAGCGCCCAGAGACACTACAGCTTCACTCGTCGTGCCTGTTGCGTCCTGGGTTCGTGCGCGCGACCCCCTGCGCGGGAACGGATAGATGTTCGGGCGCGGAGGTTCATAGCCACCGCCTATCGTGAGGTCGATAGAAGCGCCGTCGTCGAAGTTGAGCATTAGTTCAGTTTACCTCTCCGCTGCATCTCTTGTGCCGCAAGCCTAGCTGCATTTCTCGAAGCCTGCGCAAGCTGCCCCGGCGTGTAAGGCTGCTGCTCTGAGTTGATAGTCAGGCTCATGGGGCCAGAGATACCGCCCGACCTGTCTACGCTGAGCGAGCGCATCGCCCCTGCGATATCGGGAGACGGGGGCTTGGCGGATGCGAACAAGCCGCTCATCCTTTGATCGAGCCAACGCTCTTGCCCCGTAGCACCCCTAGCGAATGTATGGACGAGCATCTTACCGCTGTGAGTGAGGTTTCTCAGTGGGCCGCGCTTGGCGTCTGACGCGGGGAGCAGAGTTGCGATGCGAGCAAGAACCTCTTCGACCGCTTGCACCGCCTCCTCGCCAGCTTCGCGAATGCCCTGGGCGAATGTGTGCATGAGCGCAACGCCAGCCCTAAACCCCACATCGGCCATTTCCGTCTTGAAGGTGGCTCCGATGGGATCGATCGCCTCGGCAAAGGCGGCAGCGATTGCCTCCGCATCGACACCCTGGGTGGCCCCTTCCGTCACGCCCTCGCCCATTCCAGTGCCTATCGTCACGCCAAACTCTCGCGCGACAGGTTGTTGGAGACTCTGCGAGAAGAGCGCGTCGATCAGGTCGAGGATGTTCGTGCTCGTGAGTCCAAGTTCCTGCCCCAGCGATACGTCTGCGGCAGATGCGGCGAGAGCGGCTTTCATTGCCGCCACCGCACTCTCGGCCCACTGTGTTCCGAACGCTGCTCCGGCTGACGTATCGAAAGCAAGATTCTGGTTGAATCCAGCCGAAACGTTCTCTGCGGCGATCTTGCCCTGTTGCTTGCCGACATCGGAGGTAAAGCCGCTGCTGATCGCAAGGAGCAATTCGTCAAGGATTTCAACGCCCAAGGTATGACCGAAGTCGATGCCGAGTTGTTGCGCAAGGTCTTCGCCGAAGAAGTCGATGAAGTCCTGTTCGCCCTTGTCAAGCGTTTCAGCCGACTGCCGCTTAGCCTTGTCGAAAGCGGCTTGGACCCGATCCTCAAGACGCAAAAGCTCTTGGGGGAAGAAGGTTGTAACTAAGTCGTTGAGTGCGGAGATCGAAGCCTTGATGTTGTCTGCGTCGGCGTCGATCAGACCAGCAAGACCGGCGAGGGGACTCTCGACGAGTTGGAGCGGATCGATAAGTTTGTCTAGCTCCCCCTTCAGGCTTACGACCGTGACTTCGACCTCAGCGATCTGTTCGCCATAAGCTGCGATCTGCGGAAGCGCCTGTTCGAACGCATCGCCCAAAAATTCGAAAATCGGAGCGAATGCGATCGTACTCTCTTCGATGACTTCCTTGACAAGCCTCATGGTTTCAGCGAGCTTGTCAAGGTCCCCGCTCGCCGCTACGAGGGCGGGGCCGAGGTCGTCTTCTAGCGCCGACCTCTGCGCCTCTTGTGCGCGCACTGCTGCTTCTGCGGCCAGCGTTTCCCTGTTAAGCGATTCTTCCAGGTCTTCAACTAAGCCTGCGGTCGTTTTGAGTTCGAGCGGGTCGCCGAAAGTAGAAAGGTCTTCGCGGCCAGAACCTTCAGCCTGCAACCGCTTGATGACTTGAAGCTGTTCGATCAGCTCGTCGTTGCTGGCCCCGTTGCGTTCGAGCTGCTTGAACTTGCTTATCTCGGCGTCGATCTGCCGTTCAATTTCACGGGTAGTGAGCTTGGCGGCATCGAGTTCTTCGTTGGAGCCGCCTTCGAGCCTAGAGACTTCAAGGCGCTTAGCTTTAAGCGTCTCGACCTCGGTCTTGCCAGCCGCAATCTTCGCTTCGAGGACGCCAATCTCTTTCTCGATACTGGCGACGTACTCCTTGCTCGCAACGATTACGCGTCCCTGCGCTTCGCGCTGAGCGTCGATGCCCTCCTTACTGTTATCGAACGCTGCGGCTTGCCGCCTGAGTGCCGTAATTTCCTCTTGAAGAGAGGCGCGGCGTCTGCGTGATTGTGCCGCCAGAAGTTGATCTTGCCTAACCCTGGCCGCGCCATTATTGACGAAGCGTTCGTTGAGTTCGAGAAGTCGCCCGTCGATATCGAGTTGCTCCTGTTCGATATCGAGGCGTTGCGCAAGCAAGCTCTGCTCTTCTTTGAGGTCGTCGATCGCGTCTTTGCGTCTTTTTTCCTGCAACTTGTTGAGTTCGTCGATCTTGCCCTGAACTTCGAGCGCCTGCTCAAGTGCGAAGGCGTAGTCTTCATACGCAGCGCCAGCCTGTTGCGCTGCCCGAACCTGAGCGATGAATTGATCGCGCAACGCAATCAGTTCGTCTTCGAGGTGTTCGAGCTGGTCGATCGGAACGTTCGTGAAGAGGTCTAACTTTTCATTCGACTCGTCGATCAGGTCTTGTCTGCGCTGCCGGTAGATGTCGAGCTGTGTAACTAGCGCTTGACCAAGAGCAGTGTTTGCATCGAGCAAGTCCTGTGTACCGCGTAGCCCGGCTTCGACTTGCGCCCTGATCTGTACGACGGCCGCGCGTCTCGCCTCGACCTCTGCTGCGATAGAGTCGCTGACGATCTGGCGCGCTACTTCTTCGTCGTAGAGAACGTTGGCGATCTCTCGTGCGAGCTGCAACTGGTCAACGGTAGCTTCGGTGAGCCTGTTAACATGCGTGATGATCTCTTCGTTCAGATCAGCGAGGTTGCCCCTCAGTCCTTCGAGCGCTTCGTCGCCAACGCCAGCTTGAACCAAATCAGCAATGAGCGTGCCGATCTCGTCACGGGCCGCCTCTAGCGCCGCAAGACTCAAGCCGTCGATAGCGTCAACGATTCTGCCGACATCGCCTTCGATGAGATCGATTGCGGTCCGAGAGGCGTCTTCGGCCGCTTTGATCATGCCGTCTTCGTATTTCTGCAACGCCTCTGCTGCGCGCTCCTCGGCCTCTAGAATTTCCTGGTTGAAGGCGTCGAAGACTTCCCGGCCAATAACGGCAGCGTTGTCGCGCGCAATGACCGCAAGGCGGTCGAGGTCGAGGAAGAGAGTCGCGAGCGTAGCTTCGATCTGCGCGGCCAGTTCGGGGGTGATGTCTGCTCCTACGAGTCTGGCGCGCAAGTTCCTGATCCGCTCGATGACATTCGCAGCGTCATCTTCGAAATCGAGCTGCAATGTGAACGACACCGACTCCTGAACGCGGTCCATCTCCCTGTTCAGGTCGCGGCTGAAGTCCTGGGCGCTTTTGAGAGCTTTGCCGAGTTCGTCCTTGAAGTCCTGGGCAAGCTCGGAGAGCTGTCTGGAAATGCCCTCTCTCGCTTCGCGCAGTGCGAGGCCGACAGCGCCATTAGTCCCAAACGTCTCTTCGTAGGCATCGACGACCGTGCTGAGCGTCACGAGTTGATTGCGCGTCAAGCCATCAAGCGAGTCAGAGAGTGCGTCGATCTGCTGCGGTGTCAGTGCGAGCAGTTCGGAGAGGCGAGCGAATTCGACTTCGCCAAGGTCACGCAGCGCCCCACCAAGGCCACTGGTCAACACATCAGCTAATTTGTCGCCTACCTGATCTGCGAACGCTGCCAGAGATTCGACAAGCTCGGGGTTTTCTGCGAACTCTTCTCGCCAATTCTCGACGAGAATTTCGAGCGCCCTGAGTTGCACGGCGGTCATCTCTTCCATGCCGCGCTTGATTAGAGCGATCTGTCCTTCGATCGTCTCTTTCGTGACCCTGAGCCTGATCTCTTCTTCAAGCTGAGCAGCTTCGAGAGCGCCAGCTACTCCGATTCTTTCAAGCGCTTCCGTCCTCTGCTCAAGGAGGCCGGTAATGCTGTCCGACGTTTTGACTGCTTTCAAGATAAGGGCGTCATACTCATCCGCAGTGTTTTTCAGCTCGTCTTGATAGCGACGCAAAAGTTCTATGCGATCGGCATCGTCGCCAATGAACAGTGCGTCGTTGAGACGCGACACCCTCTGCTCAAGCGCATCTGTGCTATCTTGGAGGTCTTGATACAGCTCCGTTAAATCTTCAGTGAAGTCTCTGTTCGCATCGAGAATTTCGCGTTGCCGTGCCGCAAGAAGGTCTGCTTCTTCCCGACTACCGGAATCGACGAGATCGAGTTTTTCCCCGTACCACTCTTCAATATCTGCGAGGCGGTCGTCGAGTTCGCGCTGCAACTCCTGCCGCGCGGTGAGTTCGACGCCCAGCTCGTCCCGGTTGAGCGCATCGAGGCGAGCCTTCTGTTCCTTCTGCGCATTCTCTTGAATGTTGAGAAGGTTCCGGTGGTGAATGGCGGTAAGAAGCTCAACCTCGTTCTGCTGGTCGATAAGGCTCTGCGTGTACTCCGCCTGACCTACGAGATAGTCTTCACGGTAGTCGTCGAAGAACTCTCTACTTTGGCGTAGACGTTCGTTGAAGGCGATCTCTTCGATTTGGTTTCGGTCGCCAAGCTGCTGTGCAAGCTCTCCGGTTAGGCCGCGCTGTCTATCCGTGACGAGGCGATTGAGCGCCTTGATGCGATTCTCTTCGAGTCGCCTCAGCCGCTCCTGCTTGACCTTCTCGATCCGCACTTCGGCGTCGGCTAGCTGCTGCTGCAAATCTAAGACCGCATCGCCTTGGAGTGTTCTAACCAGGATTTGCGCTTCGATCGATTCGGTGATTGTGCGGATTTGCTCATCTGCTTCTCTGAGAATTCTTGTGCGGTTAGCCTCATCACCGAGCAGCAGGCCGTCTTCGAGGCTGACGAGCTGCCGTTCGAGCGCTTCTGCTGCATCTTCGATCTCTTTGTAGGCTGCCGCCGTGAATTCTGCGCTGTCTTTGGTGGCGTCGTCTTGCGCGAACCGGCGTCGCGCTTCGATCTCTTCGAGGTTCCCGCCGTGCTCGACCGCAGCCAGAAACTCAAGTCGGAAGCTTTCGTCGATAGCGTCGCGTCGCCGTTGGAGGTCGCGCTCGATGATTTGAATATCGCTCAGGCTAAAGCCGTCTTCGCCCCGGTCTAGGGCGTCGATACTATCCTGCCGCTCCTTCGCCTGGTCCCGGCGAATCTGAGCCAAGTTCTCTCCGTGAATCACGTTTTCGAGCAATTCTTCTTGGTTCTGCGCGTTTCTTAGTCGCGCTATCTTTGCGCCGTCGTCACCGGCGTCGATAAACGCTAGTCTGTAAAATTCTTCGCGTTCGCGCCTGCGTGCATCGAAGGCCGACTGCTCCTCGCTCAGACGATCGCCGTAGATACCGTTCAGTTCGTCCGTGAGCGCCCGTTCGCGATCGAGTAGCCCTTCACCGAAGTTCCTCGCGCGATCCTCGTCGAATCTTGCAAGATCGACTCCGAGCAGAGTCCAGATCAACAGCTCCGCAGCGGCCAGCTCTTCTAGCTTCGTGAGACGAGCGTCGCCTTGCAGGTCTTCCCGCTCGATCTGATCTTCGAACCTCTTCGTCAGCGCCTCGACCTGGGCTTCTGCCGCGCGAATGAGCGAGTTGCGCTCCGCCTCTGGGCCTTGGAGGAAGGCGTCGTTGAGCAAGAGGACTTGCCGCGCGAGGTCGTTTGCTGATTCGCCAAGACTCTCGTTCGCGGCGCGTCTGCCCTCAACGTAGTCGAGCCATGCGTCCGTCCGTCGTCGCCCGACTTCCTCATCAAGTGCCAGCGTAGATTCGCCGCTCGCAATCAGCTTGGCTAGCTCTTCTTCGTAGAACCTCGCGGTCAATTCGTTTCTGCGATCGAGGTCGCGCTGCAATACCTCAAGCCCGGTAAGTTCCTGTCCGTCGGGGCCGCGATTGAGTGCGTCGAGTCTCGCCTGCCGCGCATCTACACCGTCTTGCTCGATGTTATTCAGACGTTGCTGATGGACTAGCTCTTCGAGTTCGATCTCGCGGTTCTGACCGGCGATGAGTATGCGCTGGGATTCGCCATCCCCCTCTGCATCCCGAAGACTTTCCTCGTAAAACACGCGTCGCAAGCGCTGCCGCTCCGCGAACGCGGCGTCCTCCGCAGCAACGCGATCACCGAGAATCTGATTCAGCTCGTCGGTCAGGGCGGCTTCGCGGCCAGCTACGTCTAGGCCGGTATCCCCAAGGCGCTCAGCTTCGAGCCTTGCCACCTCCGCGTTGTAGTTCACTTGAGCCGTCAGAAGGTCGGCGTTTCTCTGCTTCGCGAGGGAAACTGTTTCTTGTCCTTCGCGTTTGGCCGCATCGATCAGGTCTTGGTAGCTGGTGATAATGCCGCGCACCTGATCGTTATAGTCATCGGCAAGCGTTTGGCGTTCGGCGGTCGCTCCGAACAGTTGCTCATTCGACAGCGCGTCGCTGCTCCGCGCCAGCTCCTCGCGCGCTTCCCTGATATCCTTCAGCGCTTGGAGGGAACTCTCCCGGTAATCGAGGAGGGCATCGCTCCTTTCTCTTTGCTCGTCGATTTCTAGTTGCGTAACGGTCTCGCCTGACGTTTTCGAAAGCGCTTCGAGGTCGCTATAGTGTTCCGTGATCTCGGCGAGTCTATCGGCCAAGTCTCTTGTGCGAATGTCTGAGTCGGTAAGTTCGACGCCGCTACCGCTGCGATTCAGTGCATCCAGTCGTTCCTGCTGCTCCTCTTGCCCTTTCTTGATGATGTTGAGAAGATTCTCTTGGTGGATTCGAAGGCGAATCTCGGCGGCGGTCTGAGCTTCAATCTCGATTGCCTCTCGCTCCGCCGAACCAGCTTCGAAGAGTTCGAGTTCTTTTTGCCAGTACTCTTCCGCAGCCGCTTCTCGCTGGTTGTAGGCGTTTATCTCGATATCGACCGTTGACCCGAACAGCGCAGTTACTTCCGTGAGCAGATCGGCGGCTCGCTCGGCGGCTCGCTTGCGAGAGTTCTCGACCCGTTCTTCTTCTTCCTTGTTGAGCCTGTCGGTCAAGCGCTTCTCAAGGATAATGCGCGCTTCGGCAATCAATGCAGCGTAATCAATGGTCGCGTCATTTTGCTGCCTAGCTGCTTCGGCCAGCCTCTCGTATTCTCCGATGATGTCGCGCAAGTCGTCTTGATGCTCGATGTTGATCCGGTGGCGCTCTGCGGCTGGGCCTTCGAGCTGGTCATCATTGATGCGGTCGAGGCGGCGCTGCAAGTCTTCTGCCGCCTCGCTGATGCTCTCGTAGGACTCCACGAGTTCATCAACTGTGTCGCGCCGTGCATCGAGGAGGTTGCGATCGAAGTCGATTTGCAGTTGGGTAATATCATCGCCTGCCGCCTCAGCGATAGCGATCTGCTCCGTGTAATGCTTGGCAATCTCCTGAATGCGTACTTCGAGTCTCCGCTGAATCTGGTCGGCGTCGGTGAATTCAACTCCCGCACTGTTACGGTTCAGAGCATCGAGGCGTTGTTGGCGATTCTTCTCTGCATCGAGCCTGATGCGAGTAAGGTTCTCTTCGTGTATTTCCGCCGCTGTTTCCAGCGCGCGATCGCGTTCTTCGAGAATTCTTATTTGCTCGGCGCTACCGCCTTCGGTCGCATCAAGCTGTGCCTCAAATACCTCTCGAATATTAACCTTGCGCTGCTCGAAGGATGCCTCTTCTGCCGCTTCGACATCACCGACCAGGTTCAGCAATTCGCTGTCGAGGCTCTGCTGTGTTTCGAGTCGATCGCGAGCGTTGTCTTCTGCGAGCCTTCGAACCCTCTCCGCGTGATCCGCCCTCGCGTCGAACTCTTCTCGCTGGAAGTCTTTTAGGTTCTGTCCTCTGAGTCGGCGGAACCCGAGGAAGCCCGACTTCAGCTTTTCGTAATGCTCTCCGATCTTCGCCAACTCATCTACGAGGTCTGCCTCAAGGTTCTCGAAGGTAGTGAAGGTCACCCCTTCTCTGCCGCGCCGAAGGTCGCGGAGGCGCTGTTCCTGCTCCGACGCCGCGTCTTCGCGAATCTTCTTCAAAGTCTCGTTGTGCTGCCGTTCGATAGCTTGGCGCTCTCTGAGGTATTGCAGGTCAATTTGGAGAGTGGAAGCGATGTCTCCTCGCGCCCTCTCTAAGCGCTCGTTGTGACTCTTGTCGAGTTCCGCGAGTCGGTCCTGCGCCGCAGCCCTTTCGATTGCAGTCCTCTCGCCGCTAATCTCTGCGTAGATTGCATTGATCGAGCGCTCACGATCGACCAATTCATCCCGCAAACTCTCGGTGATCGCAAGTCTATCCTCTGCCGCTTGCTGCTGAATCAGTTTTCGCTCTTCCGCAAAACCCGATTCAGTTTCGGCTATTGTCTCCTCAAGCTCGGCTATCCGCCCTTCCAGGTCAGGGAACGTGGCGACGAACCGTTCGATCTCCTGCTCGGAGGCTCCAGACAGCTCTGCGAGCTTCGTCTTCATAGCGTCAACGGTTGCCGCTATGCGCGCCTCGATCCCTTCGAGTCTGGCGGCGATCTCTTCCTGGCTCAGATCGGGTGCGTTCGCAGTTTCCCTGGCCTGTTGTTGCAGCTCCAAAATCTTCGCGTTGAAATCCTCCTGCTGTTCGAGGAACGCTTCTTGGTTCGAGATGTTCAGCTCTTGGATCGCGTCGTCGCGCGTCTTCGTGAGTTCGAACAGTTCGTCTCGGTAGCTGTCTTGTTCGTTTAGTGTTTTCCGGTGCGCCGCCTCCAACTCTTTGAGGGCGCGCTCTTGTTCGATGGCGACTCGTTCTACGTCACCACCCGCAAGTCCCGCTCTAAGCTCGTCGATGCGCTGCTCTTGCTGGTTAACGAGTTGAATTATCTTGTCGTAGCCTTGCCGAACGGTATCTTCGCGCCTCTTCAGCGCCTCGATGAGAATCTTATCTTCGAGTTCTGCCTGCGCAGTCGCTAAGCGTTCGAGCAGAACCTCGGCGCTGTCGCCAAATGCGTCGTTGGTCAGCGCGACAGCTTTGATCTCGTCGGCTAGCTTGGCCCACTCTTCGCGCGCCTTAGTCAGTGCGCTAAGATCGGGATCGCCAATCGTATCGACTCGCAGCTCGCGAATCTTCTCTCCGAACGCTACGAACTCTTTTGAACCTTCGATCGCAGCTTCAACGGCGATGCGTTGCAGGTCCAACAGGCCAGCAGCGGCGCGGTCGATCGCCTCGTTGTAGGCACCTACGGCATTTGCGCCCTCGGTGGTTGCGTCTCTCGCTTCAGTCCAGAGACGAATCTTCTCTTCGAGCCTTTCGATCTGCGTAATGTCTTGAGCATCGACCTGTTCGTTAATCGCTCGGATGTCGGCAGCGAAAGCCTTCGTTCGCTCGAAGAACTCAGTGATCGATTCGCCGGGCTTGGAAAGCTCGACGGCCTGCTTCAGTTCATTGAAGCCCGCGATCGTGCTGCCGAGATTATTAATCAATTCAGGGAAGGTCGATGCGTTAGTGAGCGTGCCAGCCGCGACGATTTGATCGAAGACAATGCCGGTAATGGCACCGAGTTCTCTGAGTTCCAAGATGGCGATCGATACGTTCTCGACGACTTCATTGCCTAAACTAGCGAAACCTCGCTGCAACAAGTCGGCTGCGCCGCCTTGATTCCCCCCGCTAACTAGGGCGTCGCGCAATCGCCCTACCGCAGACCTTGCTCTCTCGGCTCCCTCCTCAGCCACCCCACCGAGGTCGCCAAACGCGTCTCCGAGGTTGCCGATATTGTGCCGCACGCCCTCCGAGATGAGAGAGATGGCGGTCATTGCGGCTGCGATAGCCACAAAGACTGGCGTTTTTGCGAGCAGGACGAGACTTTTGAATGCAACGTTAAGGGTTGCGATCGCTTTGGCCCAGGTGGTAGTCGCGATTGTGGCGACGCCCGTGGCTGCGGCATTCGCGGCGGTAGCGGCAGTATCCGCGGCAACCACCTTCTTCTTGAAGATCAACAGGCCGCTGACGAGCTTAACAGCCTTGCCGAAGCTGAGGAACGCTAATTCGATTCTTGCCGCATTGGAGAGGGCGATAGCTACGACCGCAGCAAACGCAGACCAGACAGTTACCAGCGCAATCATGCCAGTTAAGGCGCTTAGAATCGGCCTTGGGAGTGCGTTGAAGGCGTTTACGACCCGCGTTGCAAGATCGACGAACGGGCGCAGGATTTGAACGAGGAACGCGCCCATCCGAATGCGCAGAGAT
>Ga0307379_10013788_pt1 | contig 10461 bp, 6 predicted proteins | sample UN2MG_FD_202237 | JGI IMG/M metagenome (GOLD analysis project Ga0307379, IMG submission 202237) | Soil microbial communities from Risofladan, Vaasa, Finland - UN-2 | ecosystem: Environmental > Terrestrial > Soil > Coastal area > Acid sulfate soil | place: Finland: Risofladan, Vaasa | collected... | reverse complement strand
CGGCCTCACTGAACCAGTTGTCGAATTTAACCGCAAGTTGCGCGAGGTCGTCCTTTATCATCTCTTTAATTACAGCGACGCCGCGGTTGCGAAAGAACGCTGATGCCACCTCATCGAAGACGGGGTATACGTTTCCGATCTCCTCTTTGATCTTCTCCGCAATCTCGATCAGGTAGTCGCCCTGGTACCCCTCCTCGGGGATGGGTGCGTCTTCGCCGTATGCCTGGCGATAGCGGGCCCACAGGGATTGCGCGAGGAGGTCAACTTGATGTCCCTCATCGTTGAAGTAGTACTCGCGGCTCACTTCGTAGCCGAGGCTCGCGTAGAGCGAGGAGAGGACATCGCCGAGTACAGCTTGGCGTCCATGGCCGACGGTGAGCGGGCCGGTGGGGTTCGAGCTGACAAACTCCACTTGTAGCTTACTCCCTATCCCGATCTGCCTCGGGCCGAAGCCGCCCTTATCATCGAGTATCCCTTTCAGACAGGCATGGATCATCTCGCGCTTGAGATGGAGGTTGATAAACCCCGGTCCGGCAATCTCCACCCGTGCGAAGGCGTCTTGCGGCAGGGAAGCGATGATGCGTGCTGCCAGGTCACGCGGCGAGGCCCCCGCGACCTTCGCCCCTACGAGGGCGATGTTGGAGGAGAAATCCCCGTATTCCGGGCGTTCGGAAGGATCGACGGTGAACGAAACTGGTGGAAGCTTGAGCGTGGCCCAAGCGTCGGCAAGCAATGTTTCGGTAGATGTAGTCAACATAATGATCTTATGATGGGGATCAGAGTTACTTCTCGATGATAAACTGGCTACCCTGTCCTCTTGTCTCCTATGTCTAGTAGCTCTCTGAGCCTTGAAACGGCGATCGGCATCAGCTTCTGAATAACCGCGTGGTGCGTATTGGCACTGAGCGAAACACGCCAACAACCATGCCAATGGATCGCCCACTGCAGTGAAATACTTATCCAAACCCAACCAACAAGGTAAGTATAGCGCCCTCCTGCACAGTGTCAACGCATGCGAGAACGTGCGTATGGGGTATAATGCCTTAATATGAATGGACACGCTCTGTGGCGCAAGATGAAGAACAAGCCGGCCTTCTCGCTGATCGGTGGATTGGCCATAGGGGGTGTTGCGATCGGTATTGCCGTGCTCATCCTCGTGCTTGTTATTGAACCGGTGGCCACGCCAGAGCTTGAAGGAACCCTCTACTATAAGGAAGGAGACTTTGTCCTTCGATACCAGAAGAACAGCCCGGGAAGGGACGATCACGCCGCGCTCGGCCGGGTGCTAAAGCAAGATTACGGGGAACTCCTTGATCTTCTCGATGTCAATCCAGATCTTGTTCCAACTCCGATCGATGTCTTTGTTCACGACGATGTTTCCTCGATGCAGACCTCGATCAGCAAACGTAAGAGCCCCGAGGCACGCTCGGTCTACCTGGCTCCACTCGATCTCCTCGTTGGGGAGAATCCGCGTGGCCGCCTGGCTGAGCTGATCCTCGCCTTCGGGTGGGGGCGGTGTGGATCGCAAATCCTCCATGCGGGAACAAGGCTATATGCGACGGAGCCGAAGCGGGACTTCCATGCGGTGGTTGCGGCCCTGCCAAATCGGCTCTTCCTAACACTACCAGAACTGATCCGAGCGGAGGAGAGGGGGCGTTTCCCGGAGTCGATCTATCAGCAGTTCGATTCCCCGTACTCTCCGGTCTCGATCGCTTTCAGCGATCTCCGGAAGCTGTTTGGACTTTCAGTGCACGGCGAGGTATCGCCAGAGGATATTCTGGCATTAGAAGGGGCTTCATTCGTTCAGTTTCTCATTGAGACGAAAGGCGGGATCCGTGCGATGAAACAAGCATGGGGAAGGGGATCGACGGTAAACCTCCTTAACCGCATTGATTCGGAACCACCTGAGGAGATGGGCGCGCGCTGGTACGCGGCGGGGATCGAAGCGGGACGAGATGCCCCCGATTTCCCGTTCTTATCGGTCTATTATCTGCTGGGAGGAGGGTTCCCCGACACGGCATGGGCAAGGTGTAGCGCGTGGCGCGTCGATGATCTCTCTTGGGGCGAGATCACCCTTGCTGCGCGGTGTGCTCTTGCGGTGGGAGCATTCACCGAAGCAAGGGCGTTGATCTCCCACCTCGAAGAGGGAGAGGCGAAGGACGATATGCAGGCTCTTCTCACCCTATACGAGGGATGGACGGTCACAGAAGCACACGGACTGCGGGTCTTTGTTTCGCCGCAGGTCTCCCGAGAAGGGTGGGCGGAAATCTCACAGATCGAGCGCATTTATGAAGGTATGATTGACAGGCTAGCCCTTCCACCGAGCGATCTTCCAGAGCGGATGACCCTCTTCTTCCATCCCGCTACGGAAACACGGGACAGAGGAGAGTCCCTTATCCCTCTCTCTTCGGAGAAGAACGCGACGCTTCACCTCCTTCCCGAGGATGACGCTGCATATCGCATGGGAGAGGTTCTCCCTATTTATGCTTGGGGAAAGGATACATATTCGCGGCTTCTGCGCGCCGGAGTGGCCATGGCTCTCTCCTGTGATCAGGATCTCCTTGCGGAAGAAGGATGCAAGTTGCGTCAAGAGAAGCACTGGTTCCCACTATCCTCGATCGACTTTGGGATGGCCTCAGAGAGAACGGTCGAGGTGGAGGCCGGCCTCCTTGTGCATTACCTCCTTGAGAGATATGGGGGAGAAGCCCTGCGCGAAATCTGGATTGCAACCTCCCCCTTGGATAGATACCTCTCGTTCGACACGGCGCTCGCTGAGGTCTGCGCGACGACGAGAGAAGAGATTGAAGAATCCCTCTTTTCCTCGCTTTTATCCTGCAACGAGTAAGAATGGAGCGATGTTTATGGATCTTCGTCTGGATGACCGATGGATGATTGACAAGAGGGCGCCATCTGTGGTATGCTACTGATGATTAAACAGGTTCCGCAAGGCTTTCCACTAGATTGGCTTGCGTATTGTTGGAGGTGATGGCGCGCGGCAAGTGGGTATGTCGGGTCGATAGGGGCAAATGCAATAAGGGAGGTACAAGAATGAAACGTACAGGAATTCTGGTGCTTGCGTTAGTTAGTTGTGCACTGGTTCTGTTTTTTGTAGTGGGTATGGGAAGTTCGGTGACAGAGCTGGAGGATATCGTTGGGAATGAGATTATTGGCCGCATCGCGCCCAACATCAGTGCGGCAGCGGGAATGAAACTGGCCTCGGAGTATGCCGCCTCAAAAACGCAAGAGGAGCTTGAAACACTGGTGGTTTCAGGAACAACGGCAGGGATTCGTACTGCTGCGAGAATGGCTCTGAGTATTGTTTATGCGCAGAAGACAGTCATAGAGTTGACGGCTTTGGCCACTGGGGATATCGACCCCGCGTTCCGTGAAGCCGCTTCTGCACCTCTGCAGAACTTCCTCATTGAGATGTCCGCAGATGATCTCAAAACGATGGCGGTTTCTGGGGCAACGCATGAGATTAGATTAGCGGCAGCCGATTTGTACTACCTCAAGATTCGCAACAACCTGACGGCGGAGAAGCTCGAGATGGAGGCTGTCCTCAACGATAGTGACGAGCTGGCTCATATGGCTGGGGTGTACTTGGGCGGTTTCTACCTGTCATTCAACCCCAAAACAATGGAAGAACTAGAAGCGCTTGCTAAGAACGGCGAAACCGAAGGTATGCGTGTGGCAGGAGCTACTGCCCTGACGAGTCTGCTGATCCAATCCGATCTGACTGCTGGTGATCTGGAGCTGGCCATTCAAGCGTTAGGTGACGAGTATCCAGAATTGCTCCAGGCTTATACGGATGCGTTGGCTCATCGGTACGGTTCGTGACTGGGTCTTATATCTGGATAGAGGAGGCTATACAATGAAAAAAGCTGCATTGATACTTATGGCGATGTTGTTTGTTATGTCCGCCTCTGCTGTTCTCATGGCACAAGGCTATGCGACGCAGCCGGCAGACGCGAAGATCATCCCCCTCGGGGAAGAAGGCACCGCTTACGAGAACCAGGAACCTGGCGTTCGAGGCGGCACAATGTACGTCGCCGCGATCAGCGACCCCAAGAAGTGGAACTATGTCACATCGCACGAGACAAGCACCACGCAGTTCACCAACATGATGCTGCGCGGACTGATCGACCTCAATCCTGTCACCGGAGCGATCGAACCGGAGCTTGCGAAGGGCTGGGACATCTCTGAGGATAACCTGGTAATCACTTTTCACCTGCGCGAAGGGCTCAAGTGGTCTGATGGCGAGCCGTTCACTGCGGATGATGTCGTCTTCTCGTTCAACGATCTTTACTACAACGAGGATGTGGAGACCGACACCCGCGACATTCTCATCCTCCCGGATGATACCTACCCGGTGGTGGAGAAGGTCGACGACTACACGGTGAAGGTCACCCTGTCGATGATCTTCCGCCCGATCCTTAACTCGATCGGTGCACCGATCCTCCCGAAGCACGCGCTGGCTCAGTACGTGCGCAAACTCAACCCGGACGTGCCTGTGGGTACGTTCAACTCCTGCTGGGGACTCGATACCGATCCCGCCGAGCTCGTTGGGATGGGTCCATTCATGGTCGAGAGCTACGCCCCTGACCAGTACGTGACCCTGGTGCGAAACCCTTACTACTACCACTACGATGCAAACGGGACGCAGCTCCCTTACTTCGATAAGTACGTGGTGCTAACGGTGGCGAGCCAGGACGTGTCGCTCCTCAAGTTCCGCAACGGCGAACTCGATGCTCTCGGAATCCGCGCGACCGACGTCCCCATCCTCAAGCGCGAGGAAGCGGTGAAGGATCTCACCGTCCTCGTGAATCCGGATGTGGCGAACTACGGGACCTCGTGGATCGGGATCAACCAGGATATCGGCCTTGCCGAGGGGACGTACGAGAACCTGCGGACCCTCTTCGGCATGCGGGACTTCCGCGCTGCGATGGCGCATCTTGTTGATAAGCAGGCGATCATCGATACGCTCTTCAACGGCCTCGCTGTTCCGCAGTGGAGCCCGGTGAGCTACCTGTCGCCGTTCTACGCTGGTCGTGACTACTACGGTGGACCGGTTACCGAGACGGACGCGGTCGTCTTCGAGTATTCGCTCGTGAAGGCAGGCGAACTCCTCGATGGGATCGGGATCATCGATCGCGACGGCGATGGCTGGCGCGACTACGAGGATGGGACACGGGTTGAGATCGAGCTGAACACCAACGCCGGAAACACTGAGCGCGAGGGGACCTGCCTCATCGTCTCCGACCGTGCTTCCAAGATTGGGCTTAAGCTCAACTTCATTCCTGTCGACTTCAATACGCTGGTCGACAAGCTCTTCGCCTCGACCGGCGAGATGATCGTCCTCGGACTGACCGGTGGCGATGAGCCGAACAACGGGGCGAACGTCTATAGCTCGGGCGGAGGCTTGCACTTCTGGCACTACTCTGCTGCCGATGAGCCGACCGAGTTGGAGAAGAAGATCGATGGCTTTCTCGATGCTGCCGTAGCGACGCTCGACAACGACGAGGCGTTTGAGATCTACAAGGAGTATCAGGTCACGCTGGCTAATGATGACCTGGGCCTTGTATACACCGTCAACTCGGCGTTCACCTACGCCTACTCCAATACGCTAGGGAACGCGAATATCGCTAGCCCGTCCGCCACACCCAGTGGCACAAACGGCCTGACGATGGATCTGGCCTTCCGCAAGTAAGTAAGCAGCTAATTGAGGTGGGGCACGGGATCCACTGTGCTCCACCTTATCTTCATAAGGGGAGTTTGACTTGCTTACATATATCGTGCGACGGACTCTCTACATGCTTCCGCTGCTGATCCTTGTCTCGGTGATTTCGTTCGGTCTCATTCAGGTCATGCCGGGTGATTACCTGACCCGGGCGAAGATGAACCCACAGGTCACGCAGGAGACATTGAACCAGATGATGGCCAGATACGGGCTCGATAAACCGTTTCACGTCCAGTATTGGTTATGGTTCAAACATATAATCACCAAGGGGGATTTTGGTACGTCGTTTGCGACGATGCGGCCGGTCTACTGGACCCTGTTCATGGGCGACCGGTTTATGTGGACGATAATCATCGCATCGACCACGATGCTATTGACATGGCTCATCGCCATCCCACTGGGGATCTACTCCGCCACCCACCAGTACAAGCCGAGCGATCATACTCTTACTTTCTTCGGTTTCTTGGGGCTTTCCATCCCCAATTTCTTCTTCGCGCTGGTGGTGCTGTGGGTCCTCGTAGCCATCTTCAAGGTGGGAAACCACGGTTTGGGAGTAGGCGGACTGTTCGATAACCGATTCATCAGCGCTCCCTGGTCGCTTGATAAACTGGGAAACCTATTGTGGCACATCTGGCCGGCGTGGTTGGTGATCGGCACCTCCGGGATGGCCGGGTTGCTACGCTACATGCGCGGGAGTCTGCTCGATACACTGTCACTTCAGTACGTCGAGACGGCGCGGGCAAAAGGCCTCTCGGAACATGTGGTGATCTACAAGCATGCTGTGCGAAATGCGATAAACCCGCTGGTGAGCATGCTCGGGATGAGCCTTCCGGGACTGGTTTCCGGGTCGTTGGTGACGGCGATCGTCCTTAACCTGCCAACGGTTGAGCGGGCGTTCTTTTCTGCTTTGCAGCAGCAGGATACGTACGTAATCATGGGCGGGCTTCTCTTCTTCAGCTTATTCCTGCTGATCGGGAACCTGCTTGCGGACATCCTGCTCGTCTGGGTCGATCCGCGGATCCGCTACAGCTAGAAATTCAAGGAGATAGATAGACTATGGCGTGGTTTCGCAGGAAGCAGGAACTGGATAAAGAGATGGCGAGGCGCGAGCACGTAAGCCTCTCCCAGGGGCAGATGATCTGGCGCGCGTTTCGCAAGCATCGCTTGGGCAACATCGGTATGGTGATCGTGCTGCTCCTCGTGGTGAGTGCGGTCTTTGCCGAGTTTGTCGCACCATACGACTACAAGGACCAGTACAATTCCTACTCCTTCTCCCCTCCTTCTACGCTCCACTTCCGCAGTGATGATGGTTTCTCCTTGCGCCCGTTTGTGTACAAGACCACGCGGCAGTTCGATCGGGTGACCTATACACCGACCTTTGTCGAGGACACGAGCACGAAGTACTACATCCGTCTCTTTGTCCATGGCTCTGAGTACAAAATGTTTGGTCTGTTCAAGACTGACATTCATCTTCTTGGAGCCCGTTCAGCGAATGGCGACGAAGCGATGATCTTCCTCCTTGGAGCGGATGCGTATGGACGCGATCTGTTCACCCGTACCATGATCGGAGGGAGGATCTCCCTTGCGGTCGGTCCGCTCGTCATCTTGATTATCTTCCCAATAGGGATTGTTTTGGGAGGTATCTCCGGGTACTACGGCGGAGGAATAGACATGTTCCTCCAGCGGTTGGGGGAGGTCTTCATGGCGATACCAGGGCTCCCGATCCTCCTGGTAATGGGGGCGGCCCTGTCGGGATTTGGATTCCCTGCTACCATTGTCTTCATGGGAATCATCGCGGCCTTGGCCATAGTTAGCTGGGCCGCTATGGCTCGTGTCATCCGCGGACAGGTTCTCGCCATCCGCCAGATGGACTTTGTCGCCGCGGCGAAGGCGGCTGGGGCGAGTGACCTGCGCATCATCCTGCGGCATATTACCCCGAATGTAACGAGCTATCTTATTGTGGCCGCTACTCTCACCATTCCCGGGATGATGCTCACCGAGGCGGCGCTTTCGTTTCTCGGTTACGGGATTCATGAACCGATGACGAGCTGGGGACAGCTATTGAACGCGGCGACGAACATCTCGGGGATCGAGGAACACCCGTGGCTTCTGATCCCAGGGATCTTCATCGTAATCGCAGTCCTCGCGTTCAACTTCTTGGGGGACGCCCTGCGCGACGCGGTCGATCCGTTCACGATTGTCTGAAGAGGGAGGTTTGTTAGCGAGAACTTGCCACTTTGTGAGTTTCTTGGCAAAGATAGTTTTGCTAGGCTGACTGGTATATACTGGTCTGGCGGGAAGAGAGATTTATCTGTGCAAGAGCCAATAAGGAGGGATGATCCAATGAAAAAGTGTTTAGGTCTTATGGTATGGGTAATCACCGTGATCTTGCTTGCGATACCTGCTATCGCACATGATACACAAGAGGTTACCATAAATGAGGGTGCTTTGTACACGGTAACGCGCGGAGTCTCACTAGCATTAGCCTATACAGGCCTCCCTGCACCCACCCAGATGCGATTTCGGAATGAGGGTGAAGAATGGCCGGAGTGGGAACCCTATGATTCCACGAAACAATGGGTGCTTAGCGAAAAAGATGGTGTCAAGACGGTCTATGTGGAAACAAGGTATTGGGCAAAAGTGGGGTGGAGTACCCTTTCTGACAACAGTTCAATTACATTTGATACAACCCCCCCCGTCATAAGTGCTGTCCTGTCTGTTGAACCCAACACGAATGGGTGGAACAATACGGATGTTGTGGTAACATTCCAAGCAACGGATGCACTCTCTGGTGTTGCCTCAATTAGCGGTGATACAGCGGTAACGACGGAAGGCAAGAATCAGTCAGTTACGGGTCAAGCCGTGGACAAGGCGGGGAACGTTGCTACGTTTGTCGTTGCCGGGATTAGCATTGACAAGATGGCCCCTATCGTTACAGGGACGCGTTATCCCGAAGCCAACGTAAATGGGTGGAACAATACGGATGTTGCTGTGACATTCCAAGCGACGGATGCCCTCTCTGGTGTTGCCTCGATTAGCGGTGATACCACGGTCACAACAGAAGGCGAGAATCAGTCAGTTATGGGTCAAGCCGTGGACAAGGCGGGGAACGTTGCTACGTTTGTCGTTGCTGGTATCAGTATCGATAAGACAGTGCCCGTTATCACAGGGATGCGCTCTCCCGACGCCAATGTGAATGGATGGAACAATACTGATGTTGCCGTGACATTCCAAGCGACTGACGCACTCTCTGGTGTTGCCTCAATTAGCGGTGATGCGACGGTAACAACGGAAGGCGAGAATCAGTCAGTTACGGGTCAAGCCATGGATAAGGCGGGGAACGTTGCTGCGTTTGTTGTAACTGGGATTAGCATTGACAAGACAGCCCCTATCGTTACAGGGCTGTGTTCTCCCGAGGCCAACTTAAATGGGTGGAACAATACGGATGTTGCGGTGACATTCCAAGCGACGGATGCACTCTCTGGTGTTGCCTCGACTGGTGGCGATACGACGGTCTCAACCGAAGGCGCGAATCAATCTGTGACAGGGCAAGCGGTGGACGAGGCAGGGAACGTTGCTACGTTTGTCGTTGCTGGTATCAGTATCGATAAGACAGTGCCCGTTGTCACAGGGATGCGTTCTCCGGAACCGAATGCGAATGGGTGGAACAATACGAATGTTGCTGTGACATTCCAAGCAACGGACGCACTCTCTGGTGTTGCCTCGATTAGCGGTGATACAGCGGTAACGACGGAAGGCAAGAAGCAGTCAGTTATGGGTCAAGCCGTGGATAAGGCGGGGAACGTTGCATTATTGAGCGTTGTGGTGAACTTGGACAAGACCCCACCTAACGTCAGCTCACACGCGCACCCGGGCGCGGATGCTATGGTGTGGAACAATACAGATGTTGCTGTGGCATTCGAAACTACAGATGATCTCTCTGGCGTTGACTCAGTTACCGGTGATACGACGATCACAACGGAAGGCGAGAATCAGTCAGTGATAGGGAAAGCCGTGGACAAGGCAGGAAACGTTGCTTCGGCGACCTTGACTAACATGAACATCGATAGGACGTTGCCTGCACTTACTGTTCAGGTTTCTGGAACGGCCCGTGAACCTGCCGGCGAGCCCCTGGATGTGCTTGCACTCCTCAGCTCTTTTGATGGATTTACGAGGGACGATCCGATTTTCGCTGTTGGAACCAAGTTTTCTAACGAAGACGGTAGTATCATTACGGATGCACTCGTAACCCTGGAAATCCTGGAGATCCTCGCTTCTCCAGAGCCTGGAGGAGTATCTCGTAGGATAGCTTGGTTCACAACTTGTACCTATAGCTCCGTTAGTCAGGAATACTATGCTCTATTCCCGGCAGCCAGTCTTTCTGATGGTGTCTATGAGCTTTGGTTTACAACAAATACGAGGCAGAGTGTTCGGTCGCGCATTGTTTTGAAAACGACGCCATAGGACTAGAATGTAAGAGATCAGATAGCCTATAAGCCTTGTGTGAAGAGGGCCAGTTAGCCTAGTGCGCTGGCCCTCAAGTTATGGGGATCCTCTTTCAACGGCCGGATTCTTGACGGCGAGACATCTGAGCGGCGCGCTGAAACTTGCATCCTATCTAGTCTTTGGGTAGTATTACGCCAATGATTGGGATAAGGGGCGGATGAGCATGGAACGGATCGAACGTACCTTCATCGAAGACGAGATGGAGCAGTCCTACATCA